>Ga0265297_10001524_pt1 | contig 53616 bp, 59 predicted proteins | sample Munlanlwell13791_FD_192502 | JGI IMG/M metagenome (GOLD analysis project Ga0265297, IMG submission 192502) | Leachate microbial communities from a municipal landfill in Southern Ontario, Canada - Leachate well 137-91 | ecosystem: Engineered > Solid waste > Landfill > Unclassified | place...
TGTTATCCACCGAGAAAGGAATTTGGAATACGGCGGCAAATGCGTGGAAGTGGTGCCTCACATTCCGGAAGAGGTAATTTTCCGGATCAAAAGAGCGGCCCGTACAACTAAGGCCGATTTTGTTTTAATAGAGATCGGCGGTACGGTCGGCGAATACCAGAACAGTTTGTTTTTGGAGGCAGCCAGAATGATGAGGTTAAACACGCCCAAAGATATTCTTTTTGTTTTAATAACTTATCTGCCCGTGCCGAGCATTATCGGCGAAATGAAGACCAAGCCTACCCAGCAGGCAGTGAGGTGGCTTAATATGGCCGGTATTCAGCCGGATATGATTATTGCTCGGTCCGTGGTTCCCATAGACAACCCTAGAAAAAAGAAAATTTCCATTTTCTGCAACGTGGCTAAAGAAGATGTCATTTCCGCTCCGGATATTAAATCAATTTATGAAGTCCCTCTTAATTTTGAGAAAGACAGAATGGGGGAAAGGATTTTAAAGAAGTTCGGCTTGCGGACTCGAAACAAGGGGGACTTGAGAGATTGGAAAAAATTGTCTAATACCATAAAAACCGTGAAAAAGCCGGTGAAGATCGGGATTGTCGGTAAATATTTTGAAACCGGCAAGTTCACTTTGATGGATTCTTATATTTCGGTTATTGAGGCGGTCAAGCACGCTTGCTGGTTTAACAAAAGGAAGCCGGAAATCCATTGGCTGTCGTCAGAGGAATATGAAAAGAATCCGCGGCTGCTCAAAGAGTTGAAAGATTACGACGGCATTATCGTTCCGGGCGGGTTTGGGTCGCGAGGCATTGAAGGCAAAATCAAGGCGATTGAATTCTGCCGTAAAAACAAGATTCCTTATTTCGGGCTGTGCCTGGGCATGCAGCTGTTAGTTATTGAATTTGCGCGTCACGTCTGCGGCTTGAAAAAAGCCGATTCGGCCGAATTCGCGCCCAAAGCTAAAGAAAACGTCATTGATGTGATGCCCGACCAGGACGCTCTTTTGAAAGAAAAGAGGTACGGCGGCACTATGAGATTGGGAGAGTATAAGTGCCGGATCAAGCCTAATACCTTGGCCTATAAGGCTTATAAGGCCTCAAGTATCATGGAGCGCCACAGGCACCGCTACGAGCTCAATAATGCCTTCAGGGATGTTTTGGAGAAGCGGGGGATGGTGATGTCGGGTTTGAATCCCGAGAGGGACCTGGTAGAGATTGCCGAACTAAAAGGGCACCCGTTCTTTTTAGGCACCCAGTTCCACCCGGAATTCAAGTCGCGCCCCTGCCAGCCCCACCCGCTGTTCCGAGATTTTATTAAAGCTGCGGCCAAACAAAAAAGGAGCTAAGCTCCTTTTATTGATTCAAGAGAAACTATTTTGACTAAGCGCTTCGAGTTATCAAATCTCTGTTTTTTATTCGTGGAAAACTTAACTACGCCCTTGCAAGCGGCGTAAAGAGTGTCATCGGCTCCTCGTCTGACGTTTTTGCCCGCAATAATTTTAGTACCGCGCTGCCGCACGATGACTTGGCCAGGATTGGCGGTTTGGCCCGCCTGTAATTTTATCCCCAGATACTTCGGTTGGGAATCTCGGCCTAATCTCGATACGCCAGTCGCTTTAGTTGTTGCCATATAAAAACATGCTATCAGAAATTAAAGAATTTGTAAAGTCCCACCAAGCCGATATTATCTTAGTCATCGGCGTTATTCTTATTTCTCTACTTTCTTTCGCGATGGGTTATATTGTCGCTAAAAATTATGGAAAAGAACCAATTAAAATTGAAAGTGGCTATTATCGGGGCGGGGATAACCGGCCTTTATTTAGCTTGGAAGCTTTCGGAGCAAGGCCATAAGGTAACCGTTTTTGAGAAGAAAAATAAAATCGGCAAAGAGGCCTGCTCCGGCCTTTTTTCCGAAAGGATTTTGGATTTTATTCCTCAAAGCGAGCCGTTCATCCAGAACAGGATCGAATCGGTTTTGATTCATTTTCCCAAAAAGAACGTTAAAGTTAAGTTTTCTAAGCCCTTTTTAGTGGTGAGCCATGCCGAGCTGGACAGGTTGGTCGCTGGTCTAGCCGAAAGAGCCGGAGCGCAAATTATCATGAATCAAGAATGTTCGAGGCTGCGCCTCCAACATTTTGAAACGGAATTTGATCGGGTAATCGGTTGCGACGGCGCCAATTCCGCACGAGAAAAAGCTTAGGATTGAAAGAGCCGAAATATCGTTTGGGCATCTTGGGATTTAAGCCGGAAAAAAACTATTCTAATTATGTTGAGGTTTGGCCGGTTAATAATGGATTTTCTTGGAAAATTCCGAGAGGCGAAAATACAGAATATGGGATTATTGGCAATGTCAGAGAAATAAGTCTGAAAATGGAAAATATAAAGTCGGCCTTAATCCCGCAAGGGCTGATTATCCCGAAAAGCAATTCTTTTACCCTTTGCGGCGATGCCGCAGGCTTGACCAAGCCCTGGTCAGGGGGCGGAGTGATTTGGGGGTTGACCGCAGCGGAGCTTATTCTGAAAAGTTTTCCCGATTTCTTGAAAAGCCAAAGGGAAATAAAAAGAAGATTTTGGCTGGAAATCGCTGTTTCTAAGTTAATTATTAAAGCGGTTTATTTTCTCGGATTCCATTTGCCGGTCTTTTTGCCCAAGAGCGTTAAGATCGACGGTGATTTTACAATTTAAATTAATGTGCTATCGTATATGGCATAAGATAGTACATTAAAAGGGGTAAAATAAATGAATAAAATTCCTCAACATTTAGGCATTATTATGGACGGCAATCGGCGTTGGGCTAAAGCTCATGGCTTGCCCGCTTTTCGGGGTCATACGGTTGGATCGGGAGTATTAAAAAAGATTATCAGTCACTGCCAAAAAAGAGGCATAAAAAATCTGACGGTTTTTGCCTTTTCCACCGAGAATTGGCAAAGATCGGGAAGAGAGGTTAGCTTTTTAATGTCTTTAGTCCAAAAAGTCGTTAACCGCGATTTAAAGGATTTGGCCCGGGATGGTGTCAAAATAAGGATTATCGGCGAAAAACAGATGCTGCCTCGCGGGGTTACCAATTCTTTAATTAAGGCTGAAGAGAATACCCAAAATAACAAGGGCATGGTTTTGAATGTCGCTTTAAGCTACGGCGGTCGGGCGGAAATAGTTTCGGCGGTGAGGAATATTGTCGGAAAAAAAATTCCTGCGGAAAAAATCACCGAGGCAATTATTTCGGAAAATCTCTCGGCTCCCGATTTAGATTTTTTGATCAGGACCGGCGGGGAACTGCGTCTTTCTAATTTTTTGATTTGGCAGTCAGCTTACACTGAAATCTATTTCTCGCCGAAATATTGGCCCGATTTTACCGAGGAAGATTTAGATGATGCCCTAGATGAATTCGCTGACCGCGAACGGAGATACGGCAAATGATCTTATGCAAATTTTTCCAACCATTACCACTATTGCCGGCTCGGCCTGGCTTGATAAAATCACGGAAGTAAAGGGACTAAAACTGCGAGAAGTTTGCCTTTTTCCGACCTGTTTGGATAAAAAACAGAGAGAGAAACTCTACGCTTTATTGTTAGAGACCGATCTTGAGACTATACCTTTTGTCCATTTAAGGTCGGATATGGATTTGCGAGAGCTTGATTACCTGGCCAACCATTACCAAACGAAAGCGTTCAACATTCATACTAAGAAAGAATTTGCCTTGCTCCATGATTACGGGCCTTACAAGAAATCGATTTACATTGAGAATACTTATAAGCCTTTTGACGAGGCGGAGATAAGAGAGTTTGGCGGGATCTGTTTAGACATTTCCCATTTGGAGAACGACAGGATTTTACGGCCGGATGTGTACGAAGCCAATGTTAGAATACTGGAGAAGTATCCTCCGAAATGTTCTCACATTTCAGTTATTAAGAAAAAGGCGGTTCTCGACGAGGAATCCTATATGAGGATTACCACTCATTACCTGGAAGATTTATCGGAGTTTGATTATCTAAAAAGGTACCCCTTAGAGTATTTCGGTTCGGTTTCAGCCCTCGAACTCGAAAATACCATTGAAGAACAACTAAGGGCTAAAGAATATATCAGCGCTTTGATAAAAATCACTTCTAAATAAGAAAACCGTTGGTTAGCCCCAACGGTTTTTTGTTGTAGGGTTTTTAGGTTTGTGCTAAAGTGAAATATATGAAAATTAAATTATTAATCGTGGTTATCACTTTCGTTGTTTTGGCTGTTTTGGGTATTGCCGGTTTCTATATTTATAAAATCTTAAATCGCCCCGCGGGATCAACGGCGCTTCCGGCGGAAACCGAAGAGAACTTTGAAAATCCGCCAGCCGGCGAAGAAGCTTTGAAAGAAACGCGCGTAATAAAAGAAGAATTTGAGATGACGTTGCCACCCGGCTGGCAAGAAGCGACAACCCCGCCCGAAGGCATTTGGCTGATGGCGATTGATGTCAAAGAGGATGTCTCTCGCGGTGTTTTCCAAAAGCTTGATTTCAGGACCAACTTTTCGGTTAAGAGTGACGATGTCACCAAGTATGCCGGTATAAGCAGTTTCGAAGACTATGTAGCTAGCGTCAAAACTTCTTTAGTCCAAACAATTTCCGGTATCAACTTTGGTCAGGAGGAACAAAAAATAATCAACGGCCTGCCGACGATTTTTATCGAGTGTTCAAGCCGCCAGGAAGAGGCCGATTTCAAAACGCTGCTAGTTTTTGTGAAAGCTAGCGACAATATTGTTTATGCTATCTCTTTCAACACTTTCCAAGATTCTTGGTCAACTTACAAAGACTTGTTTTATTGGATAGCCGAGAGCTTCAAGCTTAAGTATAAAATCGAGCTCTAGTGGAAGAAATCGTAAATGATCTTTCCATTTTCATTAAGAAAGCCCGTTCTTATATCGTACATCGGGAAATTGGCAAAGACGGTGCCTACCGTAATAGTTTTTTTGTAATTCTCTCCCTTGTTGGTTTCGTTGTGGAAGAATAATCCATTTTCTAATTTAAGGAAGTCGAACCGATCGGCAAGTTTGATTTTCACAATCTTCCCGCCTTTTAAGGCGAAAAATCCTCCAGGAATCAGTTTAGTTATCTTGTGCGCCGGCAATTCCATGCTCATTTGGGAGCCTTTAAATGAGCTTTCGGGCAATAAACCGGGTTTAGCGACGGGATAGTCTTTTTGGCAGAAGTGATTTAATAATAGACACATGAAATCGGTTTTCCCGTGCAGTTCATCAACGGCGATGATTTGAGGGGTAGCTGCGGTAATTCTTGGGTTACATTCGAGAATAAAAATCTGACCGTTTTCTGACAAGACGAAGTCCAAATTAAACATACCCAGCAGTCCCTCCCGTCTTATTTTTTCTGCTGTCTTGATTAATTCCCGGGCGATTTTGTCGTAAAGATCTTTAGGAAAAATTTCAGAAGGCATCCATTGGATACCGATAAAAAGACCCAGAGGCCCGCCGTTAGGATTTTTTAAAAAGCATTGTCTATTTAGGGCCGAGAGATGCACGTTTTTTTGATCAACAAAAAAAGAGACGCCAATGGCCAAACCTTTTTTGTACTCGCGCGCCAAAAGCGGCAATTCCAATTTCCCGATAATTTTTTGGAAAGAATTTTCAGAGTCGGCGAAAAACGTACCCTCGCCTCCCGTAGAACGAGGCACTTGTATGACGGTTTGGGTAAAGGGTAAGAGGTTTTTTTTAGATTCGATTACTGCGCTTCTTGCCGAAGGCGCGCCAATTTTTTTAAGAAAACTATCGAAATAAATCTTATCTTCAAACTTTTCGGCAAGTAGATGAGACGGAGATAGGATGGTGATACTGTTTTTTTTACTCCATTCTTGGAGATATTTAGTAGAGTTTCTTAAAAAAAGGCAATTTATTCGGTATTTTTTTAATTGTTCACCAATATTCGAGTTTTTAAATACCGCATCACCTTTTAATTCGGAGAAATTAATTCCATTCTTTTTGAGCTTAATGGGGATGACGTTAGTTAAATGGAGCTCAGTTTGGGCTATTCTTATTTCCTCGGAATCTTCCAAGCAAATATGATAAACCTCATATGCTTTCTCTTGAGAAAACGTTAAGTCCAAACTTCTTAAGAAGTAAGCGACTTTCATGGAGTTATTTTTGATATTTAAAGAGTGGCACCGCCTCAAACCAGCGGCTTTTCCAAGTGTAGTTGTTCTGCAAGAAGTCAATCTTTTTAAAACCCAGCTTAATCGCGTCATCAATTTCAATCAGGTTGAAATAGTTGCCGATGCCCGGGAACTCGGCTACATTGTAGCCGCATTTGACGGTGAAGTAAGTGTCGTGAAGAAGACAAATCAAATCAACGCCGGCAATCTTGCCATTGATTTTTACCGTAATCATGCGGGTTTTATAAGATTTGCCTCCCAGGTTTATAACCTGTCTGAAAGTTTCAATTCTTCTTGGATCATGCCAGTCGGGCACTTTGTTTTTTTCCGTTATTCTCTTTTTGGATATTTCCACTAGACTATCAAAGTCAGCAAAATTATCGATGATAATTTCGGGAGTTTGCCTTTCAATCCTGCGTCGGTCTTTTCTCATGCTATGGCGTTCGTTTTTCTTTAGGGTAGCCAGATAATTTTCGTGGTTTGAGAATTTTTCCAGATGTAAAATATATTTCGCGTCGTCTGCTTCAAAAGCAACGCTTTTACCAGAAAGAAAGGCGGACTTGGGCGAGATGGCGTTTAACAGCAGGGGAGTGGGGGCGACTTCAAGTAAAATTGGGATGTATTTAGGGTCTTTACTGAAAAATCTGACTTCTTCCTGCCAATCGCTGCCAAACCACGTGTATCGTTTTTCATCATCATCGTACCACAAAGGCAGTACAGCTAGGTTTTCTTTTTCGTTTTTGAGCAAGATGAAATAGGGTCTGTAATGGTAGCCTAAATAGAAGGCGTACCGGAATTCCCAAGTGTCAAAAAGAGTCTTGGGGCCAGCTAACTCTAACCATAATTGATGACAACGCTCAATCTCTGAAACAATCTCTATATCGATATCTTTCAGCAAAGCTGGCCTGCCGAAGGACAGTGGGTCGATAAAACCAGAAATCCCGATATTATTATCGGGAGGTTCTTTTTCCTGTTTTGTCCCTATTTCTGAGAAACTTGACCGGCTTAACGCTGAAAAGTCACTCATTATTTATACGTCCAGTATAGCATTTTACAACCCCCTTGTCAAGGGTAAAATTTGACAAAAAACGCCATCGTGGTTAAGTAAATTGAGGACATTAAAAAAAGGCTGTCCGGAAGAGGATGGCCGGAAAAAGGAGGGGAAAATGTCTACAATAGATAGGGAGTTTACTAATCCTAAAACCTGGGAGGAATTTCTGGCAAGATGGCGCGCGGTAAAAGGAAGAATGGAGGCGGTCGGACTTTTGTACGGCGGATTTGACGGCGTACCTTATTCAGGGGATCCATCGTATAAAGATTGGTTAAAACGTACTGGTTTTTATCTGGACTGTCTGGAGCATCACGACAAAATGATTGCCGAGATAGCCGGGCAGATGATTATCCGGAAATGCCTGAAACAATTGAAATATTGTTCGGTGGGCTATGACCCGGAGTGCTCGGAAGTCACCAATCGTATTCTTAAATTCTTGCAGAAGCCCAGCAATGCCATGCTGAAGCCGCCTCACCCCCGTTTTGTTTCAGAGTATCTCCTGCTTTTGCATGAGGAATGGCGGCACGGCACTCATCCCGATTACCAGCGCGGTAAGAATTATCAGACATTGCAGGGCTCTACTGAGTTGATCGTCAAAGCGCTGTGCGCCTGGGGATTGGGCTATGTTTTAGCCAGAGACGGGTTAAGGCCGGAAATAATCCCTATTATCAAAGAGTTTCTCAAAACTCGGAGATATCAAATAGGCGAGGTTTTCATGAAGATATCCGGCTACGGCGAACCGCCGGCGGATTTGTCTGATACGGCGGGCGCCGAAAAGATAAATTACACGGCGGCCTGCGCTTTTCTCAAGCTGAAGTTCTGGGTGGGAGGCGGCTTTACTGCCGAATTTATCAGAACAGTTTCGCCGATTTATCTTGTTGCCGAAGCTCCCAAAAAGAAGCGGGCGCCTCTCGGCTTTCCAAAGTCATTTGATTGGGATAAGGTCTCCGATGGCTATGTCTGCTGGTGCGAAGTATGTAATGAACTCTGGGCATTTGAAGACAACAGCACTATGCAGCAAACACTGTTCGGCCGGATGAAAGAAAAGCATTCGGCGCATCAAGAGGTGTGCCTCGACGCAAAGTGGCGCATCTATAAAGTTTTCGACGGCGCAGTAAGCGTTGTTGAAAACACAGGATTGATTTTAAGCAAAACATAAAGAAAAACGGCTTGGCGAAATTAATTAATCGTCAAGCCGTTTTAATATTGTGCGACATTCTCCCATATTTAAAAACCCACCCGTAGGGGATGGGACAAAAGCGCGCTTTTAGTTTTACAATTATGACGGAAAAACAGATGAAATATTACACCTGATTTATAGGGGAGTGTCAATTTTTGATATTTTTACCGCTATGGAACTGACGGTGGATGTCCCGAAGGCGTTTATTGGTCACGTGGGTATAGACCTGGGTGGTCACAATATTGCGGTGGCCTAGAAATTCCTGGATGCTTCTCAAGTCAACGCCTTGGTTTAAAAGATCCGTGGCGTAAGAATGCCGCAATGTGTGGGGACTGGTAAAAATTGGTACGCCGGACAACATAGCGTACTTTTTGACGATTCTTTCAATGGAGCGCGCGGTAAGTCTGGTGTCGGCATCGGATCTTGACCGGAAATTGGTAAATAAAGCCTTTTCTTTGTCTTTCCTGGCTTCCAAATACTTTTTAATCCAGTTAAGAGCCCTTTCGGAAAAGTAAACGGTTCGGGGATGGCTGCCCTTGCCGATGATGCCAAGTTCCAAGTCTTTTTTATCTCTGATATTACCGAATTGTTCTTTATTTAGAGCAACTAATTCCGCGATTCTCAAGCCGGTTGAAAAAAGAGCCTCTAAAATAGCCCTGTCCCTAAGGCCGTCCCTTTCATCGGTTTTCGGAGCCATAAGAAGCTTCTCAACCTGGTCTAGGCTAAGGAATTTGACCGTTTTTTCGTTTCTTCCGTCCTTTGGCAGGGCTATCTTGTCCGGAGGCACCGAAAGCACGTCTTTAGCCACAAAATAGCCCAAAAAGGCCCTTAGAGCGATAAGATAGTAGTTTTGGGTCACCTTCTTTAAAGAATGGCCGTTTTGGCCCTGGAAACGGCTCAAATACAGCCTATAAGCCCAAATATGCTCTGAAGTCAGCTCATGGGGCTTAAGGTCTTCCTTATGAGTGGTTTTGAGCCACAAGACGAACTTATCCAAATACCGTTTATAGTTTTCCTGGGTCTTATCAGTTAAACCTTTTTCCACTTCGCAATAATCTAAAAAGTCGGGGATATGTTGGATAATTGTTTTATCTGATTGCGGCATAATAATTTATCTTGTGATTGATTCGGCCATAAGAAAGGCCAGAAGAGGGCTTCGGAGAGGGCTCCCGAGAAGGCCCCTCTTAATTGTCGCTTTACCTACATTGTACGACATTGCCTGTATAGCTGTCAAGCCACTCCCCTTAGCAAAATGGCCCTTATTTAATCAGCGTGGCCAAATACATAATAGCCAAGCCTATCAAGAAAACTCCGAAAGACATAAAAGATTTCTTAATATCTTTTTCTTTGCGGATTTCCGGAATTAAATCGGAAGTAGAAACGTAAAGAAACCCGCCGGCGGCTAAAGGCAAAAAGTATGCAATGATGTTTTCGACCCGCAGGGTCAAAAAGTAGCCCGCAATACCTCCAATGACGATAGTTAAAGCGACCATGAAATTAAGAAAGAGTGCCCGGCTTTTTTTAATCCCGGCGTACAGAAGAACCGCAAAATCCCCGATCTCCTGCGGAATCTCATGAAGGCCGATGGCGATCGCCGTGGTGATGCCCAATCTTACATCAACCACGAAAGTGGTGGAGATAATCAAACCGTCGATGAAATTATGGATACTGTCGCCTATCAAACTCATATAGCCGAAAGAATGTACGGCACACTCCCCTTCTTCGTGGCAGTGGCGCCAATGCAAGATTTTTTCGATAAAGTAAAAAAGAATGAAAGAGGCCAATACTATGACGAAAAATCTTTCGGGTGGCAGTTTTTCTATTCCCTCGGGCATCAAATGCAAAAAAGCGCCGCCCATTAAGGTGCCGGCGGATAGCGAAACGAAAAATAATAAGATTTGTCCGCCCGATTTTTTACGCCAAGCAAAAGAAAAAACGCCCAAAAGCGCAAAAAAGCTTAACAAAAACGACGCTATTATAATATAGCCAAGAGTCGCCATTAGAATAGTCCCTTAAACCTTTCCCAGAGGTCTTGCTGCATTTCCTGTTTTTCTTTTTGGAACTCTCCCTTTACATCCGGCGTTTCTTGTCCAGTCAGTCCCCATAATTTTTCCCACAAGCTTTGGACTTTCGATCCCAAAGTGCTGTCCCAAAAACCTTTGGACCAAACCCACATATTCCGCCAGATAGGCAGTGCTTGATTGAACCAGATGTCTTTTATGGCGCCAGGCAAGCGCTCCAAGATATTCATGCCTAAAGTTTCAGCATCTTGCACGGTTTGGGGCATTTCTTGGGCTAAGGCGGCCAAAGGAATGCTGGCAAGAACGATATTAATAATTAAAATAGCGGCGAAGTATTGTTTCATTCTATTAAAGCTCGCGCTTCTTTGATGCGGATTAATGTTTTTTCTTTGCCCAAGATCCCTGCTATTTCAATCGGTCCGGCCGAAGCTTTTTTGCCGGTTAGGGCCACCCTCAAAGGCCATAAAATTAATCCCCTGTCCCCCATCTTTTCCGCCTCGGCCATCAAGACTTTTTCTAAAGTTTCTTTAGCCCAGTTTCTTTCGCTTATTTCAGACAGCAAACTATCTAATAAGTCGAGAGATTCGGCCATTTTCTGATCCTCAGCATCTTTCCATCTTAAAAGCTCTTTATCATAATTCAATTTGTCCTGGAAGAAGAAATCCGTGAACTCTTTGATTTCAGAAAGCTTCTTGAGCCGTTCTTGATGCAGGCCGACAATCTTTTTAAGAAAGCTCTTATCCGCCTTCGGCAGATAGGACTGGCAGAGTTCAGTTAATTCATCGAGCGGCTTCTGCCTGATGTAAAAGCCGTTCAGGTAGTCCAGTTTCTTAATGTTGAAAATCGCTCCGGCTTTTTGTGCCCTGTCCAATGAAAATTCTTGAGCTAACGATTTTAAAGAATAAATTTCCTTGTCGGTCCCCGGATTCCAGCCCAGAAACGCCATAAAATTAATAAGGGCTTCTGGTAAATAACCTTCTTCGCGGTATTGTTTAATTGAAACGGTTCCGTGCCTTTTGCTTAATTTACTCTTGTCTGGGCCTAATATTAAGGGTAAGTGGGCATATTTAGGTTGCGGGAAACCGAGGGCCTCTTGAATTAAGATTTGTTTAGGAGTGTTAGGAATATGTTCTTCCCCTCTGATAACGTGAGAGATTTTCATTTCGAAATCATCAACCACTACGGCAAAATTATATAAAGGCGTGGTTAAGTCTTTGGCAATAGCGAAGTCCCCCATTAAAGAAATGTCGAACCCTATTTCCCCACGGATAAGATCATTAAAACTTACTTTTTCTTCATGCGTTTTAAATCTAATAATTGCTGGCTGCCCCTCAGTTAGTCTTTTTTTAACCTCGGGTTCGATAAGGCTCCGGCACTTGCCGCTGTATTTAGGCGCTAATCCCCTACTTAATTGGTCTTGTCTGATTGCTTCTAATTCTTCTTCTGAACAAAAACAATAATAGGCCTTATTTTCGTCTAATAATTTTTTTAGGTATTTTGAATAAGTTTTTACTCTTTCTGTTTGGCGATAAGGATTGTAGGGACCACCAATATCCGGTCCTTCAGACCATTCTATCCCCAGCCACTTCAAATTTTTGATAATGTCTTCTTCAAAATTTTTAGCCGATCTTTCTAAATCAGTATCTTCAATTCTTAAAATAAATTTACCATCTTCGCGTTTGGCTAAAAGATAGTTGAAAAGCGCGGTTCTAGCTCCACCAACATGAAAAAATCCTGTTGGTGACGGCGCGAATCTAGTTCTTATTATCTCTGTTTTTTTATTTATTATCATTAGCTCCCATTTATATTATTAACTAAAATAAAGTTATATTACGTTTTAATAAATTTTTGGTAATTCCGGAGATGTTATTTAAATGAGTAATTACTATTTGTTCAATTTTCTCTTTTTTAATACTAGCATTGGCTATTTTTATTAATAGAAGAAAGGGATCGTTTAATTTTCTTCCTGTTTGGGAAACAATATTTACATAATTCTCACAGCCAGTAATTCTAAAAATATCATTAGCGAGATTATTAGCTAGAATTAAATATAGCTTTCCTGGATGATATAAAGGATTCTTACCACAAGGGGCCTCAATCGCAGTTTCTCTTAATGGTGATATGAGGCCGTTTATTCTATTACCTCTTCCCGTTACACCGCAATCACCCGTATCAGCCGTCGTGCCAGTGACTGTCATGTAAACCGCTGTTTTTGAGTCGCGAGTGTTAATAAAGACATTAACATTTTTATTGGTTCTTTGGGATACAAAATTAAAGATAATTATTTTAACCTCTTTTTTTATTCTATCATAGAATTTCCTATTTGGGGTAAGGTTAGCTATAAATGGGATACACACCGTCACGTCGATTTTATTTTTTGTTCTGATTGATAGTATTTTGATATCCGTGCCGATTACTGGGTATAGTTTTTTAAATTTTTCTGAATTAAGAAACTTCTCTAATTCTAAAGTTATTTGTTCTGTTTCGCTTAAATTAGCATAGGCCGTAGCTATTACTGCATCATTTGCCCTGAGGTTTGTAGTTATTGTTTTAAGGTCTTTTATATTCATGGGTTGATACCAGTATTTATCTCTTCCCGCCCCAACTGAATTATTAGTTTTTAAGATTATCTTTAAATTTTTTTTAACATCTAAGTATTTTAAAATATTCTTTATATATTTTTTAGCTGAACTTTTGGCTATTAACTGAATTGGTATTCTCTTATTTCCTACTGCTTCGGTTAGTTTTCCCGCAATGTAAACTTCGATCGGCTTGATAAAAGATCCTTTACCAAAATTAACTTCTGATTTCCCGCCAACAATTAATACTTTATCTACCCAATGAGGTAGAATAGAACCAAACTTTTTTAAACAATAATTAGAATAATCTACTGAAAAATTTTCAGCTATTCCATCAGCTAAAGAATCCGGGTGACCAATTCCCTTTCTTTCAACGATTTCAATCGGTTCGTCACTAATTGATTTTTTGTAATTATTAATAATTACTAGATTCATATTTTAGTTACTTTATTTTCATATGGCCAAGGTTCGATTTTAGGATATTGGGTTAAGGGACAGATAGGCACCAAATTTTTATTTAACTTTTTGGATTTAGTATCTTCATTTGATTTACTTCCTTTTATCTGTGATGTCAATACTTTACATCCCATATTTTTATTATTTGTTGATTCAAAAAATGACCATTTTTTTGAATCAAGCCAAATATCCGCTAAATTTTCGTATATAATATTGCCTAATATTTTATTTGTGTTTATAAGGAATATACATCCATATACACGGCCTTGGGGTGAGATATAGAGCCAATCTTTTTCATGAGCAAGACAAGAAATATTATAAGGTAGTGTTTTTTGTATTTTTTTTAAATTATTTTTAGTAAGGAAAACAGGCTCATATCTAATCGGGAAGTTATTTTTATATAACTTTATTAATTTATTCAATTTTTTACAGAGAAAAACCCATTGATTGGGAGGTACCATCCATTTATATTTAGTCTTTCCTCTTCCTAGAGGAATAAAATAGGCGTAAGTTAACACACCTAATTTCCGCGGTAGACCGATAAATAATTTAGGGATTTCTTCCACATTATAAATATTTTGAGTTGTGACAGTGTAATAAACCCTGACATCTAATCCTATTTTTACGGCCTGGTAAATCGATTTAATTACTTTTTCGAAAAGGCCCTTTTTACCCCTAAATTTATCATGAATTTTGGGAGTTGGCCCATCTAGACTTAAATTTAATACTTCTAATCCAGCAGTTTTTAATTTGTTAATTAAATTATTAGTTAAAAGAGCTCCGTTGGTCTCAAGATATGTGCGGATCCCAAACGAAGAAGCATATTTAATGATGCTTATAATATCGGATCTTAATAATGGTTCTCCTCCAGTAAAAGCAATTCTTTTTACTCCTAAATTAACTGCCTCTTTTATAATTTGGTAAATTTTTTTTGTAGAAAGTTCAGTTTTAAAACTCACCCCCGCTTTTACTAAACAATGACGACACCGAAGATTACAAGTATTTGTGACAGCAATCCATAATTTATTTGGAGCTGGTTTGATTAATTTAAGCATTTTTATTTATTTCCTGATTTGGTAAGTATTTTTATATAATCTTCGATTGCTTTAGTAATAGAAAATCGTGGCTTATAACCTAATTCTTTTTTTGCTCTATTAATATTAAAAGCAATATATCCGTATCCCCCAGTATTAAGAAAATCTATACCCTTGCCAATTTTAATTTTTACTTGTGGGAAATAAATTCTTATTGCATTAGCTATATCAAATAAGGATAAAATAGTTCCACTACCTATATTGAATATAAAATGTTTTAATTTTCTCTTTTTACAAGTTAACTCAATGGCTTGGGCAATATCTTTATAATAAACGTAATCATTACACTGTTCTCCACCCCTAGGTATGATAGTTGGAATATTATTAATTGCGTTTTCAATCATTGTTGAAATAATCGCAAAGTAACCCTGTTTCTCTAATTTTTTTCCAGGACCAAAGGTTACAGAAAATCGCAATCCTACACATTCCATTCCATATTTTTTATTATATGTGTCTGCCAGATATTCTTCGTAGAGTTTTGAAATATCATATAATTTCCCACTTTTTTGGGGTAAAGTAAGAAAATCTTCATTAATAAATTCAGGGGTTTTGCCCTGGAGCTTGGGGAGGAAAACTCCCCTTGAACTACAATAGATTACTCTTTTTAAATTCAATAGTCTACATGTCTCAAATACGTTCATTGTACCGATTATGTTTGTTTTAATATTTTTAATAGGGTGTTCTTTTCCTAATACATCGAGGACTCCAGCCATATGAATAACATAATTCGGTTTTTCACTTTTAATAGCAGTAATTAAATTAGGTAGATTAGAAATATCCCCCTTTACGATTTTAATTTTATCTAAGATATCTTTTACTAAGTGTGTTGATTTGTGATTAATATCGAAAACCGTAACTTCATCGCCTTTTTCTACGAAGTATCTAACTATTGTTGAGCCTATAGCGCCTAAACCACCCGTGATAAAATATCGCATAAATTAATTTCCTCTTCGCCCTTTAATAAACTCTTCCATTATTTCCTTCGCTTTTTTATCATCATATTGGATTGGAGGGCTTTTTGTTAAATAGGCCGAGGCAGATATTATTGGTCCGCCTATGCCTCGTTCTAATGCTAATTTTAATATTCTAATAGCATCAATTACGCACCCAGCTGAATTAGGAGAATCTTCTACTGAAAGTTTTACTTCTAATTCTAATGGTATCCCGCTGAAATTCCTTGCGTCAATTCGTATGTAGCAAATTTTATTATCTTTAAGCCACGGTACGTAATTAGAGGGGCTAGTATAAATATTATTTTCCGGCATACATGGAAGAAGTTGTGATCTTAGGCTTTTCATTTTAGAAGTCTCTTTTAATTTCCGCCGTGATAAGGAAAGCATATTTAGAAAGTCAGCATTTCCGCCCATATTGAGTTGATAGGTTTTTTTTATTTCACACCCTCTTTCCCTCAAAAGATCAATTAGAGCTCGGTGTAAAATTGTTGCCCCAATCTGACTTTTTATATCATCGCCAATTATCGGAATTTTTTCTTCTTTAAATTTCTCTAGCCATAATTTCTTAGAAGCAATAAGATTTGGTGTACAGTTTAGAAAAGCACATTTGGTCTCTAGAGCAGCTTTTGCATAAAATTCTGTTACTTTTTGAGCGCCAGTGGGAACATAATTAATTAAGATTTCGGCGCCAGTGTTTTTTAATTCTTTTATTACATTAATTGGTTTTTCTTTTGCTACAACGGGTCTTTCTTCCTCCGGGTAATTTTTTATATGCTCCGCTAATCCATCTAAAACTGGACCCATTTTCACTTTTACTCCTAAATTTGGCATTTTTGAATAAATAATTTTAGTGCAATTAGGTTTTTCGAATATTGCTCTAGACAAATCTTTACCAACCTTTCTTTTATCGATGTCAAATGCGGCTACTGGTATTATGTCGGAGACCTTATAAATATCAACTAAATTATGCATTAAACCAATCACAGGTTTTGTACTTCGGATTACATTACGATAATAAAATATTCCCTGAAGAAGACTTGAGGCATCATTTCCTACTCCGACTACAGCAACTTTTATTTTTTTCATAATTTAAAGATTGTTATAGATAAAAATTTTGCCGTTTATCGCATCGAGAATGATGTTTCTGTTTTTATATTTTTCTTTTTCTAAATAGAAAGGTTCTACTAGACAAGGTTTTTGAAATTCTCTAATTATGGTTGCAGTATGAGAAAGGATACCGCCGGTAGAAATAATTCCATTAATTTTAGATATTACAGGAAGGAGATAATCTATATTAATACCATTTTTAGCTAATAATATATCTCCTTTTTTAATACGTCTATAGTCGTTTTTATTTTTTAATATTAATAAGTTGCCCGTACATTGACCGATAACCGCTGGTTTTCCATAACCAATTTGTTTTAAGTGCGAGGTTGTTATGCCTAATTTTTTTGTTTTGTTTTTTAATGTTGTTATAGGACGACTCTGAAAGATAAAAAGTTTATTATTTTTAATCCCCCACTCAATATCTTGTGGGCGATTTAATATTTTTTCTAGTAAACTCCCCATTTTTAATAGTTGGAAAATTAATGAATTATCATTATTTCCTAATGTTTCTTTTGATACTTCTATATATTTTGGTGATTTATATCCAGCGATTATTCTAGTATTTAAACCCCGAGTATACTCTAAAATGAGTTTATTTTTATTTCCGAAAACTGGATTAGCGGTAAATGCAATCCCTGAAGTTTTAACCCGAATAACCTTTTGTATCCCGATACTTATTGTCTCTTTTTTAAGTTTTATATTGCGATGCCGCGCATAAGTAATTGCTCTTTTACTAAAAAAAGAGGCGTAGCAAGAACGAATAGCTCTAAATAGGTTTTTTTTATCTTTAATATTCAAAAATGACGAGAATATCCCCGAAAAACTTGAATGTAATAAATCTTCACAAGAAGTCGAACTTCTTATAACAAGCGGTTTGTTCCCAAAAGTTTTTTTTACCTCACCTAGTATTTTATTTTTAATTACTACCGGAATTTTTAACTTTTTCCATTTAAACGATAAAGGATTTGAGATCTTATTATAATTTATTAAAAATTTGTAAAAATCAGTAGTTAAAACAATTGTTTTCGGTATTAAATAATTTGTTTTTTCACTAATTATTTTTAAATTTTTTAGCTTTATCCCAATTTCATTATCCTCAGTTTCTTCTAATTGTTTGATATAAAATTTTTCCATAACCATTTCATTTCTTGCTAAAATAAGATTATCTTAATATTTCTTGATAAAAAGATAATTAAAAAGCGCGGCTCTGGCCGTGCCCACGTGCAAAAAGCCGGTGGGAGAAGGCGCCAGCCTTACTCTGATTTCTTTGAATTTTACTTCAGCGCTTGACATAAATCTCTATTTTCAGCTTAACATATTTTTAAGAAAAGAAAAAAGCCGAGGCACAACAATCTTTGTTTATACATCTTGTAGTTTGCCTCGGCTTTTGGAAGCGGACAGTTCAAACCTTGACAAGTATCAGTATGCCCCTTGTCCGCTTGAAAAATTGAAAGAACAAATTGGCGAGGGAAGCACCCTGTAAGTTGGATAACCCACTTAGGTCTTTACTTCCCTCGTCCATCAGAGACATCCAAATCTTTATAATTACACACAAGACTTTGTCTCTGATAGAAGAACAGGAACAGAGTTTTACTTGGTTTAATCAGTGCCTCAGTTGTTCCTGATTTTTTGCGGTTGGAAACACAAGCATGGTTACAATAAACACCTGGCTCTTTGTTTCCAACCCTGATCAGCGGCACAAAAGTTCTTGTATAGCCATGGTATCCTTTGCCGCTTTGCATTACTTTTCTACCATTAAAAAATCATCTTGTCAAAGAGAAAAGCCGAGACAGTGGGATAATTGTATTAACATGAGCCTGATTGTCTCGGCTTTGAAAAAGCGACCATAAAATAATTTGGATTAGTCACATTTCTTTTTGGCCGTTCATTGAAAGAACTGGGGCGAGGGAAGCATCCTTAGAGTTGAATTTAACACCGCTTTGTTTGCTTCCCTCGCCCGATTTTTGAAGGCCACACCCACTCTTAGTTTAAACCATGCAGTTCTTTGGCCTTCGCTAGATTATTCGTTCTCCTCTTCTTCCTCTTCTTTCGGTTCGACTCTGCGGCGCTTCGGAATTTCGGCTTCGAGGTATGCCGCCAAACCCGTGTCCAGTTCCTGACGTGCTTTGGCGAAATATTCCGGCCAGGAAGAAACAGGATACCATTTCTCAGGATTGTTGCCTTTGGCCACCTCCTGCCATAAGGTCCAGAGGTAGTTTAGCAACTGGGAACCGGTCCAGCGTTTCGCCCGGCTATCCAGATGTTTCAGGGTGAAGTCGTACACAGTGCGGGTTCGGCTGCGTTTGTCGATCACCTGGCGCGCCACGGTTTCGGGATGCGCCTGCATTTCTCTCGCTTTTTTCCAAAGATAGAGAGACTTCCAGCAAGAATCGTACCTCGCAACCTGGTCCGAGGACCAAAGCCAGACGGCTCGCGAAAGATACCGGTTGAAAGGCGAAACTTCGCCGATTTTTCGGTGCGGGAATTTGCCATCCGTGGCCACATGGAATCTGGCGTAAGCTCTCAAGGCTTCGGGCGTCGGGAAACGGCGGATGTCGCCGATTTCGGAAAGCACCGAACCCCCGATTGCCGGACCGAATCCTTTAATTGCCGGTAATCCGGAATCTTCCGGATTAATCCAGCGCCATATAGGAATGGCGGGCAGGAGTTTTGAAATCTGTTTTTCCAGTTCCTGCTCGTCTTTCTTGGCGCCCAGCACGAATGCCGGGTCAGAGAAAAACTTGCGGATAGCTAGAAGATGGGCTTGCTGCTGATCGGTTAATTGTACCTCTGTTTCCAGCCGCCGGAACTCCGCTTCAATCTGTCCTCTGTTTTTCGGGTCGCGGAACATTTCTTTCAGGCCCGCTCTCAGGAATTCCATCAGCTGATTCGCTTCTGCCGGAAGAATGTAACCAAGACTCCGCAGTGCTCCGTGAATCTGAAGGGTTGCCGACTTCCGGAATTCCTGGATATTGAGCCGCTGGCGTGTCAACTCGCGAATCAAGACGACTGTTTGGTCCAACGGCTCCATGGGGTAAAAACTCTCTTTACTTTCCTGCCACATCAGCATTAAGGCGGAAGCTCTTTCGTCGGGGGAAGCCTTGGGCTGAACGCCTAGGTTTTCCTGAAGCTGGTAAATGGGGAGGCGGTTTACCGCCATTCCCATATCCACGAGCCGGCTGAAAAACTCCTGTCCGGCGCCACCCATGATTGCCAGAACCTGCGGCTTTGAACCGTTACCTTGCTCCTGCTTGACGAGCCATTCGAGGGCCTTTGCCGGTGTCTTGAATTCCTTGGTTCTCCCCTCGGTCAAGATATGGATGTGTTTCTCTTTGGAAGGTACAATCGCTGCTACCTGGTTCTCCATTCTCTACCTCCTTTTTATTTTATATTTTATTTTTGGTTCCAGGCCAGTGTTTCGTTTATACCATATATTTTTATTTCTGTCAACCATTGACAAAAATAAAATACCGTGGTAAAAATATGGAACGACAAGACACGGCATGATAAATTCAATACTCGACGTGTCTATGAAAAGTTGGAGACAAAACAAGAGCTGTTGACACAACTTTGCGTTTGTCTCCAATCGCAAAAAATCAGGAACAATGCGAGAAATGGTCAAAACCAATGCCTTGCTTTTGTTCCTGTTCTAATAAAAGCCGAGACAATACCTGAAATGTTTTGAACAAGGTGTGTTCTGTCTCGGCTTTTTTCTTTTCTCAAAAATTTCCTGGGAATAAAAAATGAAAAATCACCTAGTAAAAGGACGTCAACTTTTGAACTGACGTCCCTTGGAAGACCTTAGGGTTCACCTTACCTCTTTGGGGACCAGGTAACAACGTGTTTAACGTTAAAGGTTAAACACCTTAGATAACTGTTGAACACTCGGTGTTGAACACTCGGTGTTGAACATCCTGCTTTAGGCCTTATTTCGTCAAAGACTTGATAATATAGTTGGCGATGATTTTGGCGGAATCGGGACGCGAAAACTCTTTGGCCCTTTGGGACATTTTTTGAAGTTCGTCGGGATTCGCGAACAAGTACTTGATTTTTTCCAAGAAGAACATCGGCGTCAAATTAGCCTCCTCCATGACAATAGCCGCTTTATTTTGGGCGTAAGCGTAAGCGTTTTTCAATTGGTGGTCCTGGGCCGAAGACGACAAGGGAATTAGAATGCTCGGCTTCTGGCGCGCGGCAATCTCAAAAATACTGCCTGCTCCAGCCCGGCTTATCACCAGATCACACACCTCGAAGGCATCCCTCAATTCCACTTCTTTCAAAAAGCCGATGGGATGATAGCGCCGGGCAAGTTCCTCATCGACAACCACCACCTTGGCTTCGGCTTTCAGCTGCTCTAAGTTTTTACTGCCCGTTTGGTGGATGATTTCAAAGTCAAATAAAAGCTGGGGCAAAATCGCCAACAGTAAGTCGTTGACGGCTTGAGCTCCCTGCGAGCCGCCCAGTATCAGGATAATGGGCTTTTCACCGGTTAAATCAAAATACTCTTTGGCTTTTTCGGCGTCGCCGTTTAAAAGTTCAGTACGCATGGGATTGCCCACGGCGATCATTTTATCTTCTGAAAAATATTCGGTTTGGGCTACGGGGAAAGCGACAAAAATCTGATTGGTGAATTTACTTATAAACTTATTAGCCAGTCCCGGAGCCACATCTGATTCGTGAAGGATTATCGGCACTTGCAAGATTTGGCCAGCCATCATCGTTCCTAAAGCCCCGTAGCCCCCTTTGCTGAAAATTAAGTCCGGAGCCGAAGCGAAAACATAAAAAAAAGATTGGATAAAGCCCAGCGGCATTTTAAATAAAATATCAATAATATTTTCGAGGATGCTTTTCCAACTAAAATACCTTCTGATCTTGCCGGCTAAAACCCATTTTATTTTAATGCCTTCTTGCGAAAGGATAATTTCACCGAAATCATCTTTCGGGCCCGCATAAAAACATTCGGCGTCAGAACCCATTTTCCTTAATTCTCTGACAACGGCGATAATCGGGAAGATGTGTCCGGCCGTGCCTCCGCCGGTAAAAAGTATTTTCATGATCGGGTATTTTTAGAAATATTAAGTAAAATTCCGATGCTCGTCAATTCTGTTACCAGGGCTGATCCGCCGTAGCTGATGAACGGTAAGGGGACGCCGGTGAGCGGCAGGATTTTCAACATAGCGCCGATGTTTACGAAAGCTTGGACGCTCAACCAGCTGATAATACCCAAGGCGGTCAGTTTCTCAAAATTGTTTTTAGTATTCTGAGCGATTTTAAATCCCAACCAGGTAATAATTAAAAATAACGAGAGAATCATTAAGCTGCCGATAAAGCCAGTTTCTTCGGCGAAGACGGCAAAAATAGAATCGGCCATGGGTTCAGGCAGGTAGCCGAATCTTTGGACGCTCATACCCAGCCCTGTGCCGAAAATTCCTCCCGAACCCACGGCGATCAGCGCTTGTTTGATTTGATAACCAATACCCATCGGATCCAAGTCCGGATTGAAAAGGACCAAGAAGCGATTTAAGCGGTAAGGCGCCATTTTTATTAAAATAGCCAAACCGGCCAATCCTCCCAAGAAAATAATTGCCGTGTGTTTAAGTGGTGTTCCCGATAAAAAGTACATTAAAAATCCGGCGGCCACGATAATCCCGAGCGTTCCGACGTCCGGCTGGAGGACCAGAAGTACAGTAATCAATCCGAGAATCGCCAAAAAAGCAATCAGGGTTGCGGAGAACTCGTTTTTAGCCTTGCCGGTTCGGGTGGCCAGCCACGAAGCCAAATAAAGAATGAAAATTAGTTTTAGAGGCTCCGAAGGCTGGAACGAAGTGAAACCGAGGTTCAGCCAGCTTCGAGCGCTGCCGAGCTCGATCCCGATGCCCGGCACAAAAACTAAAACCATTAAAAAAAGATTGAATAAGAGCAAAAACGGTATCCATTTTTTGAATCTCCCGATAGGTATTTTATATGCCAACATTCCTAAAATCAAGCCCGGGATTAAGCCGAAAATAAGGTGGCGTAAAAGGTAAAAAGTCGGCGAGCCGAACTTTTGATGAGCGATGGCGGACGAAACACTCGTGATGATGACAATACCCAATAATACCAAGCAAGCCACCGTGGCGATTAAAAAATAATCAGATTTCTTCATTACAGCTTCATTTTAACAGATTAATAAACTTTTTGAACATTTTTCCCCTTTCGGCATAATCTTTAAAGATCCCGAAACTCGGCGAGGCCGGCGACATTAAGCATATTTTATTTTTACTGGTATGCTGGTAAGCCAGCTTCACCGCCGTTTCCATGTCTCCCACCTCAAAGGAGCTTAGCTCCCTTCGAAAACCTAAGGAGCTAAGCTCCTTTAAAATGCGTTGGCCGGTCGTTGGAAACAAAATCAGGGTTTTCACTCGGCTTTTTTTGATGCGTTGCGCCAGTTTTTTAAAGTTTAATCCCCTATCAAATCCGCCCAAGATCAGGGTTTTCACATTGTTTCCCAGAAAATCCAAAGCTTCAATGGTTGTTTGGGGTATGGTTGAAAGAGAATCGTTGTAGAACGAAATCCTTTGGAATTTACCGACATATTCCAGGCGGTGCGGCAGAAACTCAAACTTCTTCAATTCGGGTACTTTGAATATTTTAGCTACGGCTTTGGCCGCCGCTTTGTCTAATTCGTAATATTTACCTCGGATGGGTATTTTTTTAGCCCGTGACGCCTTAGCTATTTTTTTTACTTCGGGATCCAAAGAATTATATATCAAATAATCATCCTTAGTCTGGAATTTCGTAATCTTGGCCTTGGCTTGAGCGTATTCCCTGAAATTGCGGTAATAGTCAAGGTGCTCTGGGTAGATATTTAAAAGCACGGCGATATGAGGGCTTTTTTTGAGGTTATAAAGCTGGTGGCAGGAAAGTTCGTAGACAAAAATCGATTGAGGCCGGGCCTTCTTTAAAAAAGAAAGTACGGGTTGGCCGATATTACCTATTAGATATACTTTCAAACCCGCTTTTTTCAGCGTCTGATAGATAAAAGAGGCGGTGCTGCTTTTTCCTTTAGTGCCCGTCACCCCGACGACCGTCCCAGGGCAGTTATCAAGAAAAATTTCGGTTTGGGTGGTTATTTTTCCACGAATTTTTTTTGGGAGAATTTTAAAAGGGACGCCCGGCGTTTTAATGATGATGTCGTAGCCGTCGAGTTTCTTGAGATAATTTTTATCTAATTTTTGGTCGGCGATGCCGATTTTCTTTTTTGGGAAGATTTTTTTAAAAAATAAAAGAGTGTCTTTGCCTTCGCGCCCGAAACCCAAAATAACGATCGATTTATTTTTTAATTCGTTTATGAGCATTGAGTTTTAAAGCCAGCCGGCTTTCCTTATAAGTGCCGACGCACTCGAATGGCTTTATGCCTTTTTCACCGGTTAATTCCTTCAAGAGCGGCAGTAGTTTTCTATCTTTAAGCAAGTTTTTGCCGAAAATTTTGAGAAGCTGTCTTTCCGTCAAATAAGAGGAAAGCATTAAGTAAGTAAAAAGGCATTTTGGGCAGGCGTTGCACCAACGTTCCCCGGTTTTTATTCCTTTATTGCAGCTGGAAAAGGCCGGAAAGAATTTCGGGTATTTCGCAAACATCTTGGCTATCTGGAGTTCAGAGTATTTCCTTAAGAAGCTGAAATAGTTAACATTTTTTGCTAGATATTTTTGCGAATAACTTTTGAACATTTTTTCAAACTCCGAGGTTTTAGCCCATTGATGGTTGATATTCTCGCCAAAATATATCACATTGCCCTCGTCAGCGCTTTTTTCGTTGGAGAAAGCGATATTTTTGTAATCAAACAAGACGGCGCAAAAAACGGATAAAAACGCAAGAACGGCGGTGAAAGGAGTGTGTCCGTTGAGATACCCTTTAGAATTTAATACTAAAAGATTAGAATCAATTCTTCTTTTCGCTTTTATTGGCGCTTTAAAGCCAGCTATTCTGACAGTTCTTTTAGCTGCTCTTGAAGGGTTGAGTAAAAAGCAGTTTATTCTTTCCTTCCTTTCTTTTAAAAGATTTAAAGTGACGATTGAATCCTTTCCCCCGCCGATGGGTATCAAATAACCGTCTTTGAGTTTAAGGTCGGTTGCTTCCAGGGCTGGGGCGGCAATGCCGGGATTGACGCTGATTTTCAGGAAATTAGGATCCCGCCAGTCGATTTTATTCTCGTAGAAATACTGGCCCATTCCCTTAATAATCAAATCGTGCCACCAGTCAGTTTGGTTTTTGTCGAGGAATCCCGCCTGAACGGCTATTTCCGGGCAGCACGTTGCTTTCCAGTAACTGGGCAGTTCCATAAGCCCCAAGTGAAAAACGAAGTTATTCAAAGCCCGCTTCCCTATTTTTTCTAGGCGTCTCTCGGGTATGTTCTTGATAGTTACTCTGGGTTTAAAAACGATATCCGGCTCAATCTTAAAATAGAAGTAAATTTTCAAATCGCCCTTTTTTAGACGATAAAAGTATTTTTGGTAGACAAACCGCGGGTATTTTTTGCGTAAAGTTTCCGCTTTCATACTACCCTATTATAGCAAAAACCCGCCTTCAGGCAAAGGCGGAGAGATCTATTGAACCTCGGGTGTTCAGTAAATCAGTATTAACCGAGAAGGCGGATGGCGAGACCGGCGATGGCGCAAACGATGCCGATGATCCAAAATCTCATCGTGACATTATAGGCCGGCCAGCCTTTGGCTTCGAAATGGTGATGGATAGGCGCGGCTAGAAGCAGTTTTTTATGACGGAATTTTTTGGAAAGCAGCTGCAAAATGACCGATCCCGACTCCATTACTAATAGAAATCCGATAATGGGCAGTACTAAAACGGAATCGGTCAGAAAAGCGACTACGGTCAAGGCGGCCGTCAGTCCCATCATGCCGGTTTCTCCCATATAAAAACGGGCCGGCGGGATATTGAACCACAAAAAAGCGAAAAGCGCTCCGAGTATTACGGCGCAGAAAGCGGCAATGTTAATCTGGCCTAAAAACAAAGCGATGCCGGCAAACGCTCCAAAAATCGCGGCAAACGCTCCGCCGGCGAGGCCGTCCAATCCGTCGATGACTCCGCCCGAATAAACAGCCATCATTACGATAATAAACAGCGGCAGATACCAAATGCCTATTTCAAGATCTCCGATGCCCGGTATATGGATGCTTGACCATTCGAGTTTCGAATAAAACCACCAGGCTCCGATGGCTCCGATAAAACCCATCAAGATAATCCTTTGTTTTGGGGTCAGGCCTTTCGCAATATATTTGCCTCGGCCCATTACCTGCAGGAAATCGTCCAAAAGTCCGACCAAGGCGGCAGTTCCTAAAGCAAAAAACGGCAGCCATGTCTGTCCCCTGTCGAGAAAATTCAATTTATGGATCCACCAAGTGCCGGTATCAATTTTGGCCATAATATACAGAAACAGCGCCAGAAAAGAAGGCACTACCCAAATTAAAAGTCCGCCGAATCTCGGAATATGAGTTTCGCCTTGGGAATGGAATTTTTGGAAATAAGTCAAATCTTTGCCGTCAATCGCCTGGGTTCTCACTTCTTTGCGCCAAAGCTGGTGTTTGTATAAAAATTTCGTTAAAAACGGAGTTACTAAAAAAGCGATCAAAAAACTTGATATTCCCAAACTGAATATTTTAATGACGTCGATGGCGGCTTCAGGTAAATAGAGCATGGTTTGACAAACTCACCACAAGTAAGCTCGGTTAGCCCAGTTAATTAATTTTTCCATCTCATCAAAGCGATCATTGGGAGTGCCTAAAATGACGCTGATAATTTGGCCTTTGCCTTTGGGTGCATCGGTCACTAAAACGAAACAGCCCAGAGCCGTGTCGGTATAGCCGGTTTTTCCGCCGATAATCCCCGGCATCGTGCCTAGGAGCTTATTGGTGTTGACTAAAGTTTCTCCGTAAAGATTAATTTTGGGAGTAGCTAAAATTTCCCAAACCAAAGGAGCGGTCAATAGCTGTTTGGCCAACTGCGATAAATCGCGGGCGCTTGAAACATTAATCTTTTCTTTGGGTTCCCATTCTTCCGGGTCAAGGCCGCTGGAATTCACGAAGCGAGTATTTCTTAAATCAAGAAATCGCGCATCATCGTTCATCAAACCAACGAAAACTTTTTCATCCACTCCGTCGTAATCGTTGGCCAGAGCAAAAGCGGCGTCATTGCTCGATTCCATTAATAATGGATAAAGCAGCTGTTCAACCGTTAAGACGTCGCCTACTCGCAATTTTCCAAAATTTTCCTCTTGGCTCACGGCCTCTTTGGTGACGATGATTTCTTTTGCCAGATCGTAGTTTTTCAAGATAACGTCAACCGTTACAAGTTTGCTTAGGCTGGCGATCGGCAAGGCTTCGGCCGAGTTTTTTTCAAAAAGCACTTTTTCTCCGCCCTGATTGTTCAGTAATACGGAAATCGCGGCTTTGGCGTTAATTTCCGAGTCGGCTACCCTGTTGTCGCGCAGGGGCCTTAAATCTCTCACCGATTGAGCGAATTCCATTTGATTGGCTTGAGCGGCGAGAATTTTCGGATTTGAAGCGAATTCTCGACTCAAGAAAAATTCTTCCAAATCTTGCCCCAGGAAATTAACTCCCCACGTTGTGCCGGAAACCAAAATCAGAGCGATTAAGAAAAATTTTAAATTGTTGGTGAAAATCATTTTTTCCTGGTTTTCTTTAATTTATTATCAATCCGTTCCATGTCTCTCGGAAAAGGCGCAGCCTCTCGGATATTTTTCAAATTTAAAACTTGTTTGACGATTCTCTCCAAACCGAAAGCGAATCCTCCTTCAGGCGGCATGCCGTATTTGAAAGCTTGCAAATAAAAGCTGAAAGTATCGGTTTTGTTTCCCCATTTTTTGATGTTTTTTACCAGTTTGTCGTATTCGTTGATTCTTTGGCCGCCCGTAACTATTTCCAACCCGCGGCACAAGACATCGAAACTAAGAGTATAATCGGGATCAACAGGGTCTTCATGAGTGTAAAATGGTCTTTTTAGAGTCGGGTAATGCGTGATAAAAACCACGTCCGAGCCGTATTTCTCTCGGGCCCACAAACAAATTTCTTGTTCGTCTTCGGGAGACAAATCGGGTTCTTTGAGATTATTTCTGCCCGTTCTTTCAAGAATAATTTTCTGGACTTCGCGCATTTTGATTTTGGGGATTTCTTGGCCGAGGTTGGGTACATCAATTTTAAGCGGTTTCAAATCGGCAAATATGTTCCTAATGATAGTTTCGCAAGTGTCCATCAGATCCTGCCAAGAATCAATGAAAGCCATTTCTGCGTCAAGACTCGTAAATTCGGCCATATGGCGGGTGGTTACCGAAGGTTCGGCTCGGTAAACATGAGCCACCGTAAAAACTCTTTCAAACGCGCCCAGCATTATTTGCTTGTAAATCTGGGGACTCTGGGCCAAATAAGCGTCGTATTTGTAGTAATCAATATGAAATACATCCGCTCCGCCTTCAGCCACCACCGGCACGATATTAGGAGACTGGAATTCGGTGAAATCCAATGACCTCAAGGTTTTTCTGAAGCTTTCCACGATGCTTTCTGAAACTTTGAAAATATTTTTAATTTCGAGATTCCTGACTGTTAGTGGACGATAATCCAAAAGAGTCGGCAAATTCAGATTTAGGTCTTTCCCCATAAAATCGAAAGGCAGTGAGGCGGCTTTGGCTAAGATTTTAACCTGCTGGGCCCGCAGTTCGACTTCGCCGGTTACCATATCTTTATTGACGGTGTGACTCGGCCGTTTTTGAACCAGGCCCGCTATTTCGAGCACGTATTCTTCTTTAACGTCTTTGACCAAATCCGGCTGGCAAACTACCTGCAAGATGCCGGTTCGGTCCCGCAAATCAATAAAAACGATTTTACCATGGTCTCTTCTTGTATCCACCCACCCGGCAACCTTAACTTCTTGGTCCGGATATCCCGGCGTTTCTTTGTTTAAAATTCTTTTCATTTATTTTGGTTTAATCGGTAATTCGATATAAAAAGTCGATCCTTTGTTTTTTCCTTCGCTTTCCACCCAGATGCGGCCTTGGTGCATTTCAATGAATTTTTTAGCCACATGCAAGCCGACGCCCGATCCGCCGGTATGAAGTTTTGCTCCGGCGGCTCCCCGGGAAAACATCTGGAAAAGATTTTTTATTTCGTCTTGGGCAAGACCGATGCCCGTGTCGGAAATAATAATTTGCTCTCGTGAGTCGGTTTTTTTTAGTTTGATCGTGATGCCGCCGTCTTTGGTATATTTTATAGCATTATCGACAATATTCAAGACAACCTGTCTGACTTTCGGCTGGTCAATCATAATTTCGGGGAGCGGTTTTCTCGGTTTGATTAATTTCAGATATAACCTTTTTTTGTCGGCGTTGATTTTTAAATCATCCACAATACTAGAAACGATTTTTTCCAAAGAAGTCAATGTCGGGCTAAGCTCTATTTTGCCTGCCTCCAGCCGCGACAAGTCCAAAAGATCGTTGACGAGATTGATCAGTTTTTCGTTGCTCTCATAGACATTCTGGAGGGGCTTCTGCAATTCCGGGGGTAATTTTCCGTAAGTACCCTCGATCATCAAGGAAATATAACCCTTGACCGCCGTTAAAGGAGTCCGCAATTGATGAGAGGCGATGGAAACGAATTCCGACTTGGCGTTGTTGGCGATTTCCAGCTTTTCTCTCAATTTAATTTCATTCAAGACGCTTTTGATGAGTAAATATCCGAAAATACAGAAAACAACAAATAAGCCAGCCCGATACAGTCCTGCGGAAACAGTTTCAGCGGTTACAGTTTCAATTAAAAGAAGAAGGGCGATCAGGCCGACGAAAAATTCGGTCAAGACGATTCGGACGTCCATTAAATGATGTTTGATGATGGCGTAGGCGACGATACCTACATAAATCGTCGCTGTCCAGTTGCCGATAGGTGGTATGGGAATATTGTACCAGAGAGGATAATTAGTCGCTCCGCCCAAGTACCCCACAATAGTGCCGATTAATACATATTTGATTTGGTTCCGCTTTGTTTCATCGGCTTTGGGCAGAGCCTTAATCAATAAATAAACCGAATAAATAGCATAGCTGAAAAAGATGAATAGAAAGAAGTGATAAAGAATTCCTGGTTCCGCCCAATACCTGAAAGAAAATTTCGGAACCATATCTTTGATAAATAGGGGCGTAAAAACAAAAGCGCTGAGAATCAAACCGGCTAGATATCCCAGCTTAAGAACTCTTTTTTTCTCTTGATATAAGTCGAGCCAGACTAAAACGAAGTGCAAATAGAAAATAGGGAGAAAAATGGCGCCGATATGCAATAATTGGAAAGATAGCAAAGCGGTAGCTTTATCTTGGGCTCCGGGCCAAAAACAATAAGGGTAGGCCCATAGAGCCACACCCATGCAGAATAGAACAAATAGCTGGTTCGTTTTTGATCTCCGGTTATTGAAATAGACGAAAAAGCCAATAAAGGTTGCCGTCAGCGCGTTGAGTAAGCTGCTCAAATAATAAAAAGACATGGAAGGTCGAATAAATTAAAAACCGATCAGAGCTTTTTTTATTTTAGCATGTTCTGATCGGTTTCTCAAGTTTAAGGAATCATTTTGCCCATTCCCATGATATGGAAGCCATAAGAATCGGTGAACGAACCACTCCATTCATAACCCGCTTCTTTAAAAATTTGTCTTACCTCATTTTCTTCTTTATGGATCAATCTCCAATTGGCCATCCAGTCCATAATCATGCAGGTGAAGGGATCATCTCGAATCATTTTTTTTGAAGCATTGCTAGCTATTAAGCAACCGTTCGGTTTCAGAAGATGCCTGATTATTTTCAGGTATTTTATACAGATTTCTGGCTCCAGCGGGCACAAAACGCCGATAAGGAGGGCGATATCGAATTTTTCCGCGGGTTTATGTTTAAGAAAGTCCTCCTGGACGAATTCAACAAGGTGATTAATATTCCGTCCTGCCGCCATCCTTTCCCCTCTTTCCAGAGCCTTTTTATCTTTGTCGATGTTAACTGCTTTGACTGAAAGTATGTCTCCGTAGTGATGAAGCGTGTTGATAATGTCCCGTCCGGGGCCTGAGCCGAGATTGCCGATCAAAACCGATTTTTGATTGCTTCGGTAATGTTCGATAATTTTCGGCAGTTCCCCCTCAATAGCTACTAGTCGAGCCTTTACCGCTTGGCCGGCTTTAGCTTGCAAAAAATAGTTGTCAATCGGCGAAGGCGAGGACAGTCCCTCATAGAGAAATTCAGTTGTCATAGAACTACCCGGATTGGCCACGGTCGCCGCCGTAATGACGCTGTGGGCGATAAAATAATTATATGCCCATTCTTCCAAAGTGTAGGAAACGGGTAGCCCCTGGAAACGCTTGACGAGAAAGTCTTTCACTCTTTCATCTTCTTCGGCCAGTATCTCAAATAATTTCAGGGTCGCTTCGCTGAAAACTATCTTTTCCTCTACTGTCATATCTACCTCCTTTTAAAAATATTCAATTTTAAAAGCTGAGTTCCCTCAGCTGCTATTTTATTTATTATTTACAATGAAGCTAAAATCTTTTTTACCTCTTTAACCACTTCGCTCGGCGTATAATGAGCTTTAATGAGGTATTTCAGCGCGCCGAACTTCAGGCCTTTTTCCACTTCGTCTTTCTGATAAAGATTGGAGAGGATGACTACGGGCAGATTCTTCAAGTCTTCAGAATTCCTGATCGCCCGGAGAATTTCCCAGCCGTTCATCGTCGGCAAGACAATGTCTAAAAGTAGAAGATCCGGTTTCTGCTTTCTGGCTCTTTCTAAAACCTCATCGCCTTCGTTCACCACTTCCACATCTAAATTAGCCTGTTTCAGTTTAGTGGTGTAAATATCGATGATAAACGGATCGTCTTCGGCCAGTAAGATTTTTTTCATTGTCTTATATTATAATACGCTTAATCTCGGCCAAGTCAAGCTGTATTGCTATTCCCCCAGTACCTGAACTTGGACCTTTCTTAATTTAGACTTGTCAAGTTCGGTTAAGAAAATTCTTTGCCATTGGCCGAGTTGCATTTTGCCGTCAACGATATTTAAAACCAGATTCGAGGGAAAATGCAGGGCTTCGCAGTGCGAATGGCCGTTTTGGCATTCGCCATCGCATATATTGACGGTTCTTCGGGTAAAATCGTTGTGATTGTAATCTGCGCTTTTGGGCGAGATTTGGGACAGATGTTTTTTAAAATCTTCCAAAAGCAAAGGTTCATTCTCGTTTAGAAACAAAGAAGCGGTCGTGTGCATCGTTTGGATGTTTATTAAGCCATTTTTAATTTGGCTGACACTAACGAATTTTTCGACCTCGTTTGTAAAATCGATGAAGTCAAATTCGCTCTTGGTCTGAAATTCCAAAGTTTTATGAGAAATTTTCATGCCGGTTTTGCGTTACATTGCTGGCGGTGCTGGTGGTGTGGGCGGTACGGGAGGTGCGGGAGGAACCGGAGGTCGGGGCGGGATGGGCGGAGGCACGGGAGGCGTTGCGGGCGGTCTTGGGGAAAAAGAAGGCGTTCTTGAAAACATAGGCGTGGTTTGGGGCTTTTGAGGAGCGGGCGGTTGGACGGCAGGCAGCATCGGCCTCGGCTTCTTAAAGATAAAAAGATAGACGGCTGCGCCGATTAATACGGCTAAAACGAATAGTAAAAAAAGTACCATAGTGATTGATTTTTAAAAAATAACCGACCTTTACCATTACACCTTTATTTTCTTATCATTAAAGTGTTTTGTCAATCTGATAGATATCGCCCGCGCCCATAACGATGAGTACTTCCCCATTCCGCACGTTTTTCTTCAGATGTGGGACAATCTCATTTTTAGGCAGATAAGAGACATTTTCTTGATTGACGGCTTTTACTATTTTTTGCGCATCAACTTTCTGCCTGGTCTGTTTGCTTTCCCGGCCGGCTACGTCATAAATGTCCGTAATGATTAAACGATCAATCGGAGCTTTGCGGAAGACCTTAACAAAATCGTTGAACAAGAAATAAGTTCTTTCGTATTGATGCGGTTGATAGACGCACCAGATGATTTTATTCGGATATTTTTCCCTGGCCGCTTTTAGGGTTGCTAAAACTTTTTGGGGATTGTGTCCGTAATCGGAAATATGGATAAAGGGCTTGGTTTTCAGGATTTCAAATCTGCGCCAAGCGCCTTGGTATTCGGCTAACGCCTCGAAAGAAACTTTATCGGGAATTTTCAGGGATCGGGCTACGGCTAGCGCTATCAAAGCGTCATAGGCGTTGTGATCGCCCGGTACTTTCAGGATTTTTTTAACCTTCAAAAATTCTTTTTTATTGACCGATTTTCCGGTGATCAAAATTCCATCTTTAGGCAAGTGTCCGATAAATTTATTGAAAGCTGTTTTGATGTTTTTTAGGTTTTTATAAAAATCCAAATGATCGGCCTCAATATTAGTGATAGCTATAACGCGGGGCCAATAATTCAAGAAAGAAGCAAAGTGCTCGTCGGCCTCGATTAAAAGATATTTGCTCCGCCCTATTCTGAAGTTGGTATTGCTAAATTCTTTTAATTTCGTGCCGATAATAACCGTGGGGTCGAGTCCGGCTTTAATTAAAATCAAAGCGAGCATGGCGGTTGTCGTGGTTTTGCCGTGCGTGCCCGAAACAGCGATCGTAAAATATTCTTTAGTCAATTTTCCTAAAGCTTCCGGGTAGCTTAAAATGTTCGACACTCGGTGTTGAACATTTTTAACATTAACAGCGGGGCTGTAAACAACTAAATCGGCGTCTTTAGGAATGATGTTTTTCCCGATGGATATTTTAGCCCCGTCTTTTTTTAAGGCATCAGTGATTTCCGAAGATGCCAAATCAGAGCCGGTAACTATGTGGCCATTGGCCAAATAATATCGGGCAAGGGCGGACACTCCTATCCCGCCGATGCCTATAAAGTGAACCTTTAGTTTTTGAGCGGGCATGATTCTAAAATAGTATAATCGGGACCGACTCTTTTCAGCCGGCTTTCCATTACTTCCAGTGAGTTTACTTCAAAATTCAAATCAATCTCGCGCGAAACGTCTGGCCTTTCTTCCGGCTCAATTTGGCGGAATTCCCACATTTTGATTCGGCCCAAGGTGATGTGCGGAATCAGATTCAATTCGGCGATTTTCGGGCCCGTAACCCAAATCATGCGAGGCGGCATTTTCTTAGGCGGGCCGTAAGTTATTTTATTGAGAGTGATCATAAACGGTTTATGGTTTTTGGCGAAGTCTTCGGTATTTTGGCAGACCTTTCTTATTTCGTCGTCTGAAAGATTTCCTAAGAATTCCAAAGTAATGTGGAGGTTCTCTTTTTTTGTCCAACGAATGGGCAAATCAGGCCATTTTAATTGATAACTCGCCAGTTTTTCTTTAATGTTGTCGGGCAGGTTAATAGCGATAAAAATCCGATGCATCATATGGTTAAAATATAACAAAATTTGTGATAGAATTCAATCATGAAAGAAGTGATTCTTTATCGGAAACTGGACGATAAAAAAGTGCAGTGCCAGAACTGCGCTCATTACTGCGCGATGCTTCCCGGCAGGCGCGGTATTTGCGGAGTTAGGGAGAATATCGGCGGAAAACTTTATGCTTTAAACTACGGTAAATTAATCGCCTGCCACATTGATCCTATTGAGAAAAAACCGCTTTACCATTTTTTGCCCCGCACCTATTCCCTATCGATAGCCGCTGTCGGTTGCAATTTTTCTTGCCAAAACTGCCAGAATTGGCAGATTTCCCAGGCTCCGAAGCCCGACAAAGTTGTTACAGGCACAGAAACGCCTCCCCAGGCTATCGTTGATATGGCTCTAGAAAACCATTTGTCCAGTATTTCTTATACTTATACGGAGCCAGCTATTTTTTCCGAGTATGCTTTAGATATTATGAAGCTAGCCGGGGTAAGAGGATTAAAAAACATCTGGGTGACGAACGGCTTTTGGTCCAAAGAATTATTTAAGACGGTCTCTCCGTATGTGGATGCGGTCAACGTTGATTTGAAAAGCTATTCCGAAGAATTCTACGCTAGGGTTTGCGGCGCCCGGCTTCAGCCGGTCTTAGATACGTTAAAGTTATTGAAAAACAAAAAGACCTGGATCGAGATAACAACATTGGTGATTTCCGGCCAAAACGATCAAGACGATAATTTTGAAAACATCGCCCGTTTCATCAAAAAAGAATTGGGGCCGGAAACGCCTTGGCATGTCAGTCGTTTTTTTCAGGACGTTTCCTGGAAGCTTAAAAAAGTGCCTGATACTCCTCTATCAACAATTGAACGCGCTTGTAAGATCGGCAAAGAAGCTGGCTTAAAGCACGTGTACGCAGGTAATATCTAAACAAAAGGGACCACTATCTGGTCCCCTTTACAAGTTCTGAGAAGAACTCATCTTTCTCTTTTGGTGACATTGTTTGCAAGTCAGGCAGTTGGTTTTTTTCAATACCTTTAAGGAATAAGTAAACTAAGTATATTATGGCTAAACGATAATGTTCGTGAGCAAAACGAATGTTTTGCGCAAACAATCCTAATCGATCAACCCATTCTGTGTTAATTTTTTTCATTGTCTTTTTCGTTTGGTATATTTGGGCGCTGTAATAACTTTTTTTAAATACCAAGATTTCCGCAGTAGTTAGATATGGGATTTGTTTAGTTTCGAGGAATAGCGGATAAATAGCCAAAACTAGCAGTTGTCCGAAGGCGCGACCAAGTCGGGAAAGACTCAGGGCTTCGGCATAAAAAGCCGGCGAGCTGTCTTCGAATGTTTTCCTAAAAACGACAACTCTGCAATTTTCGCGCCGGCAGTTCCTCGGCAGTAATTCGGCTTTTTGAAAAAGATTCGATCTTCTAATCCATAAGCAATTATGAGAGTTAGGGCATTGTTTCGTTGTTTCCGATAAATCAATCCCCAAAAACAGCTTTTCTTTCATAATTTTTATCATTTCTGCCCTCCTTATCAAATATTTAGTTTTTCGAGAGCTCTTATTTTATGATAGTATGAAATAACCATGTCGGCAATCATTTTCGCTTCAATTTGTTCACACCCTCCGATTATTCTCCCTTCGGTCGGTTCAAAAGAAGACCGCGCAACGGCTAAAAAAACAATTGAAAGCCTTGAATTTTTAGGCAGGGAGTTGTGCTTAACCAGGTTAAGCACAATCATCATTTCTTCGCCGCACGAGGATTGGGGTTTTCAAGTGCCCCTGCATTTCCTCGCAAACAACTTTCGGGGAAGAATTGAGAAAGTCCTAATTGGTGCAGAATCACCGCAATTCTATTTTGAAAGGGGCATTAAATTTCCAATTTCCAATTTCCAATTTCCAATTGCTTTGATTGCGAGCGGCGATTTGTCGCACTGCCTGAAAGAAGACGGGCCTTACGGGTTTAATCCTGACGGCCCGAAGTTTGACAAAGATTTGATCGAGAGTTTAAAGAAAAAAGATATTGAAAGAATCTTAAAATTAGACGACTTGTATCCCGAAGCCTCAGAGTGCGGGTTGCGCTCCATTTGCTTTATCTTGGGGATATTGGAAGAATCAAAAATAAAATATCAGCCCGAAATACTTTCCTACGAAGGCCCTTGGGGAGTCGGGTATTTGGTAGCTAATTTTAAACTAATATGAATCATTACGTTTTATTGGCCAAAGAGGCCGTGGAAAATTATATTGAGGAAGAAAGGATTATCACTCCTGCGAAAGATTTGCCCAAAGAGTTTTTTGAAAGAAAAGCGGGGGTTTTCGTGACCATTGAAAAAGACGGCCGATTAAGAGGATGTATCGGCACCTACTTGCCCGTAAGAGATAATATCGCCGAAGAGATAATCTATAATGCCATTGCGGCAGCTGTCGAAGATGACAGATTCGGGGCGGTTAAAAAGACGGAGCTCCCCCATCTTTCCTACAGTGTTTATCTGTTGCAGAAGCCCGAAAAAGTTCTGGATATCGCCGAGCTCGATCCCAAGAAATTTGGTATAATTGTTAAAGCCGGAGGCAAATCAGGACTTTTACTACCGGATTTGGAAGGAATTAATACCGTGGCCGAACAAATTGCCATCTGCTGCCAGAAAGGAGGCATTATGCTTAAAGAAGATAATGTGGAGATTTACAAATTTACGGTAGAAAAACATGAAGAAGAGCAAAAAACAACTTAAAAAAGAGACGGAAATCCAAGAAATCGTCAATCATTACTTTTATACGAAAGGCCTGAACTTGGAACAGATTAAACAGGATGCCAAAAAGAAAAAAATCATCTATTCCAGGTTTACCCGCCCTGCAAAGCAGCTTTTAACACTAGCCGGTTCGGTTAAAAACGCCAAAACAGCGATTGATAAGGTAGCCGAATGGGCCAAGTCCCGGGATTTGGATTACGCTATTGAAACTGTCTTTAAAAAATGGCTGGAATTAGACAGGTTGAAGCCAAAAGAAGTCATTAAAAAGCCCTATTATCGGAATATGCCCATGGTTTGGTCCGAAACCAAGAAGAAATGGTTTGTGATTGATTCTGAAGGCAATTGGCTGGAATTCGCGGCCCGAGAGCAGGATATCGAGTGGCGACTTGCCAAATAATCGAAATAGCGATAAAAAAGAACCATATGTTATCATCAGGCAATTTAAGAAAAGGCGTCCGAATCCTTCTCGACGGCGAACCGTACGAGGTTTTGGATTCCAATCCCATGAAAAAAGCTCAGCGCAGGGTGGTAATGCAGACCAAGCTGAAAAACTTGCTTACAGGCAACGCCTTAGAGAGGAATTTCCATCAAGGCGACGTTTTTGAAGAAGCGGAATTAACCAAGCTTCCATCGAAATTTCTTTATACCCATCGGGACCGCTACTTTTTTTGTGAAGTGGAAAATCATTCAAAGAGGTTTGATTTAGGCAAGGAAATATTGGGGAACCAAGCCAACTTTATAAAACCGAACGAAATAGTCGATGCAATAATCTTTAACGAAAAAATTATCAGCATCGCTTTGCCGATAAAAACATCATTGAAGGTTACCGAAGCTCCGCCGGGAGTAAAGGGCGACAGCGCCCAAGGAGGCACTAAAATCGCAACTCTGGAAACTGGTGTTCAAGTTTCCGTTCCCCTATTTGTGGAAGAAGGCGACATTATCGAAGTCAATACCGAAACCGGAGAATATACCAGGAGAGTTGAATAAAAAATATGCAAGTTTTTGAGCTGTATTTCAATCCTAAAAAGAGGGACGACCTCTTTCTGACGAGTTTCATTTACACCCCCGCCGATGTTTATGAAAAAAGGCTGGGAAATTTATACGTGGTCGGAGAACTGACCCAGGCCATGCCGCAGAATGCGCACTTTTTAGCCAACCTCTCCTCGGTTGTCAAGAAAGAATATTATGTTTCAGGTCTCAAAAAATCCTGCGAAGCGAGCCTGCGGGAGGCCCTGAAAAAAGGCAACGAATTTTTAAATCGGGAATCCAAAAACGGCAACGTCGGCTGGTTGGGTAATTTGAATTTCAGCGTTATCAGTTTTAAAGATTCGGTGCTCAATTTCGCCAAAGTAGGTGATTTTAAAATCTTTTTGGCGAGAGGTAATGAATTAATGGACCTCAGCCAAAATTTGGAAATGGGACAGGTCTTCGGTAGCATGGCCGGAGGGAAAATAGCTGATAAAGATAAAATTATTGTTTTAAACAAAAGGATTTTGGCGGCCCTCGGTAAAAAACAGAAATTTTTGGGGGAACTGGCCAAATCATCCAATGAAAAAGAGCTGAAACAGGTCCTTAAAATTTACCAGGGCCCCCTGGCTGATGTTTCAGGTATTTGTCTTATCTTAATAAACTTTGGTGAAGATAAAGTGGCGCAAACCGTAACGTTGCAAAAAGAATTGCCGAATTTTTCATTCAAGGTCCCGAAAGTCAAAATCCCCAAGGTAATCCTGCCAAGTTTGCCAAGAATACCCAAATTTCCCAGAGTTGGTTTTAAAAAAGATGTCCGCAAAAAAGTATTTTTAATTTTAGGGCTGGCTTTGCTCCTTCTCGCTTTTTATTACATTTTCCAAGGTGAAAGGAGTCAAGAATTAAAAAACGCGCAAACGAGACTGCTCGAGGCCCAGTCCAAGGCCATGCTGGCTGAAAGCTTGCTGATTTTAAAAGAAGATGATCGGGCAAAAGCGCTTTTCGAAGAAACTTTGAATATTCTCTCTCCCCTAACAAAAAGAGGGTCGCCTCTTAGAGACGATGCCCTCTTTTTGCAGAATTCCGTGAAGGAATACTTAAAATAGTTACTTTAACTCAACTTTTGCTCCCGCAGCTTCGAATTTCTTTTTGATTTCATCCGCTTCTTCTTTTTTAGCGTTTTCTTTCACCATTTGAGGCGCGGTAGCGGCTGCGTCCACCAAGTCTTTCGCTTCCTTCAATCCTTTACCGGTTAAGTCTCTCACGATCTTAATCACCTCGATCTTTTTAACTCCGACTTCTTTTAATTCAATGTTAAAGGTGGATTTTTCCTCGCCAGCCGGAGCAGCGCCTGCCGCGGCAACAGCCACCGGAGCCTGCGCCGAAACACCGAATTCTTGTTCGATCGCCTTAACGACATTGTTTAAGTCGGCGATCTTCATTCCTTTGATGATTTCAATCATCTTTTTTCCTTCTTCGGAAACTTCTATTTTTTCTTTGATTTCGTCTGCCATACAATTTAATTTTTAATTCTTAATTTTTATTTTTTAAATTATTCTTGACCTTTAATTTGCGATAGTGCGTAAACGAATTTTCTCAAACTTCCCTGTAAAGCGTTAACCATCAGCCTTGTTAATAATTCGTCTCTGGTCGGCAACTGTCCAAGTTCGATAGCTTTGGTTTTTTCCAAAACTTCCGTACCGAGTAATCCCCCTAAAATCTTCAGGTTCTCGTGCTCCTTGGCAAAGTCATAGACGGTTTTGAACGGCAAGACTTCGTCTTTGTAGCCGAAACCCAAGGCCACCTCGCCCTCCAGCTTTTTTACGTCAAAATCAATCTTTTTGTTTTGGAAAGCCTTCAAAATTAATGTCTTCTTGGCTACCTTCAATTCACAATCCTTGCTTCTCAACAGTTTTCTCAAACTGGAAAGGTCTTTCACTTTCAGACCGGTGATTGCGGCAAAAACGATCGCTTTCTGCTTATCTATCTTTTCTTTCAAATCCGTTAATATCTTTTGTTTTTGTGTTTTGGTTAATGCCATAAAATTTAAATTCAAAAATCAAATCTCAAAATTCAAAATAAAAATCTGTGTTTCCACAGACAGCACGTTGGAGGTCGGGCCTCGAACATTTTATCCTCGGCGGGACTTAATGTTTGCCCGCTGTCTATGGATGTTTTAATATTATCTTGTTCTTAAAAAGATGTCAAGGCCTCGAATGCGTGATTGAATCTGGTTTCTGGTGGGTATATTTGACGTTCCGACGCCCTCGATGACAAAAGAAGCGGCGATGTTGGCAAAAATTAAAGATTGCTCCATCGAAGAGGTTTCTTTCCAGGCTATTCCGAATGATGCGGCAAAAATATCGCCCGCTCCTGTGGGGTCTATTACTTTTGCCGGATACGCCTTTTGCGCGACGATTTTGTTTTCTCTATATCCCGTCGCTCCTTTTGAACCCCGGGTTAAGATAACCAATTCTCCTTTCTTAATAAGGGTTCGATAATTTTCCAATAATGAGTTATCATTTTTTATGTCCTCTTCGCTGATAACAAGAATATCCGTATGAGAAAGGATCTCTTTTGCCGTATCCCAGGGTTTTTGAAATATTTGGTCTCCTTCTTTTTTCCATCCGCGCAGCCAGCCTTGAGGAGTTGTAATTATCGTCCCTCCCCTATTTTCTTTTGCGATAAACGAAACGAACTCAGGACTTATTTCGTGAGCAATCGGACAAAGGAAAATAATGTCCGCATCGCGTATTTCATCGGATAATTTATCGGCTGAAATAATTCCGCCCTCCTTTTCCAGAACCAATTTTCTATTCTCTTTTTCGTCGTATGCGATACTAAACGTTGTCGTATAAGGTTTTTCTTGGGTACAAAGACGAATATCGTGCCAATCAAATTTTAACGCTGAAAAGTCTTTTCCGAAGGAAGTAACCGCGGTAGTTTTCCAGCCAAGTTTTGAGGCAAGCAATGCTGAATATAGGACAGATCCGCCGCAAACCGGAAAATCCCGAAGATTTTTGTCTATTGCGACATTGCCGACAGCCACAAATTTCTTCATTTTATTTCAGATATTTAGCTCTGGCGATATTGTGTTCTTCGAGGGTTTTGCTGAAAATGGTTGTGCCGTCCGGCTTTGAGAGATAATACCAATATAAACTTTCTTTTGGATTAAGAGCGGCTTTAATGCTGTCTAATCCGGGATTCGAGATGGGCTTTTCGGGTAAGCCCGTGTTTTGGTATGTCCACATATAGGCGTCAACCTGTAAAGGCATGCCGACCATAATTCTTTTCCATAAAATTCCCGAAGCGATTTCTTTGTCTTCCTGGGTTCTTAATTCTTTTTCCAAAATTGAGGCCATCACCACAACTTGATGTGTCGTTGCCAGCCCTTCGTTTTTCTTCCAGAAATTATCCCTCATCATTTCAATGACTTTCTCGAGTCTCATGCCGTAAGGAATTTCGTAGGTGTCCGGGAAAAGAAATCCTTCCCATTCCGCCAAGACGGCCGGATCGGATTCGACGATACCCTCGAGTTTTTGATGGATTTGTTGCGAGGTGAATCCTTCGGGGATGGTAACTGTCGCTTTGGCGACATCACCCGAAGCAAACTTCTCGGCAATGGTAAAAATGCTCATTGAAGGAGAAATTCGGTAAGTGCCAGCCTGTATTTTATTGGAAGTGCCGCGAACCAAAACATAAGCGCGGAAAAGATGATTCCACCAGATTATCCCCTCTTTTTGCAGGTTGGAAGAAATATCTTTGGAGCCTTCGCCCGTTTCAATCACAAAAAACGTCGTCTCTTTTTGGCTGAAGTTTTTGGGCAAGCAAACCATTAAAACAAAAAGGCCAACAATGGTAATTAGGAAAACAATTCTTTTTTCCACGGTCGTTTTATTTATTGCTTTCGGCAACCTTGCGGAAATGGAACCCAAAGATTGCCAATCTTATACCTAATGGCAACGTCGAAGGTCTTTTAAAAAGACACCAGAAAAAGAGTTTCCAAAAATAAAATCTTTCTTTTTCCTTAATCCCTAAAACCCAGAAAGATTTCAACAAAACAAGCAGTTGGCTGAAGTTTGCCTTATATTTTTTGTATCTTTTGGGCTTATACTCCCCTAAAAAAGAGATCAGTCTTTGGGAATAATGCTTTGGCGCATAAATATATTCAACCACCTTTTTATATCCCGCCAGCAAAGACGATTGGTTCATTTTCGGAATAAAGTTCATGGCGCCGTCGGTATTGTCCCCGCTGCCATGGCCCAAAAGGCGTTTTTCTCCTTCCAATCTTTGCCATAATCTTGTTTTAGGCACGGCCTGCAAAAGACCCACCATAGCCACCGCTATTTTGCCTTTTTGGATGAAATCGATAGTTTTGTTGAAGATTGACGGCGCATCGTTGTCAAACCCTAAAATAAAGCCGCCCTGTATCTGCAAGCCGCGATTCTGGATGATTTTAATCGAGGATAGCAGGTCGCGATTCATATTTTGAAGTTTTTGGCATTCGTTTAAGCTGTCTTCTTCCATGGTTTCAATGCCGATGAAAACGGTTTCAAACCCCGCTTTCAGCATTAAATCCATCAATTCCTCGTCGTCGCTTAAATTAATCGATGCCTGGGTGTTGAAAGAGAAAGGATATTTTTTTTCTTCTTGCCATCGAATGATGGCCGGAAGAATTTCCATTTTTAGTTTTGTTTTATTGCCGATAAAATTATCGTCAACGAAAAAGACGCTCCCCCGCCATCTTCGTTCATATAAAGCATCGAGTTCCGACAAAATTTGATCCTTTTCCTTGGTTCGGGGCGCGCGGCCGTTTAAAAAGACGATATCGCAAAATTCGCAGTTAAAAGGGCATCCGCGGGAATATTGCACACACATCGAAGCATAGTTTTTGAGATTGATCAGTTCCCATGCCGGTCGGGGGGTATTTTTGATATCCGGCCGCAGATTAGACCGATAGACTTTCTTTAGATTTCCGTTTTTTAAATCGGTTAAGAATGCGGGCAAAGTTTCTTCTCCTTCGTCCAGAACAAAATGGTCAACGTTATTTATATAGGTATCGTGCTCGGTGGTAAAAAGAGGCCCGCCCGCTACGATTTTTTTACCCAGTTTTTTGACTGTTTTGATTAATTCTACGGTCGATTTCTTTTGGATCTCCATGGCTGAAATAAAAACAAAATCTGCCCAAAGAATATCTTTGTTTTGGAGTTTTTCGACGTTCACATCGATGAGTTTTTTCTCCCACTCTTGCGGCAGCAAGGAAGCGACGGTCAAAAGTCCTAAAGGCGGGAAAGCGGCTTTTTTAGCAATGAGCGGCAGAGCCGATTTGAAGCTCCAAAAAGTAGCGGGAAACTTCGGCCAAAGTAATAAAATTTTCATGCGGATATTTGGATTTATTCGTATCTTCTTAATGCTTCGACGGGTTTGAGTTTGGCGGCTTGTCTTGCCGGAAGAAATCCTGAAAGGCATCCTACTCCAAAAGAGAAAAATAAGCCGAAAGCGATAATTCCCGGCGTAATAGAGGCTTCAATATAGAATATGGGATGGACTTGTCCGAAGATTTGGATTAGTTTAGCCAAGCCCAATCCAGGTATCATCCCCCCCAGCCCTCCAACTAAGCCGATAATACCAGATTCTATTAAGAAAATCAAAATAATAGTTGAGTTTTTGGCGCCTATGGCTTTAAGAATCCCGATTTCTCTCGTTCTTTCCCTGACCGAAGTATACATCGTGTTCATAATGCCGATGCCTCCGACCAAAACCGCAATACCGCCGAAAGCAAGAACCACGACTTGGATAATCCCCATAATATTGCCCACAATGCCGGACATGGCGTCGCTGGTTAAAACCGAATAGGCGCTTTCTCCCTGTCGGCTGGTTCTCTTTTTTGCCTGATCTTCCAGGTTAGCTTTAATGTTCTTGGCAACCTGGGTCACCGAATAGCCCGAAGCGATTTTGGCCGCCGCTTGAGGCGCTCCCTGCCTTTCTCCAGTAATACTGCGGTAAATGTCCAAGTCCAGGCCGATCATCGAGTCGTCCTGCTTGCTGCCACGCGATTTTAGGATGCCGACAACTTCAAATTGCCTGCCCTTGATATTAATCGTTGTATTTATTTTCATGCCCGGGAATACGTCGGTCGGGACCAAACTGCCCACAATTACCTCTCTTTTGCCGGGTACGGGCCAGCGGCCGGCATCTATCTTCATGCCTATGTCATTAATGTAAACATTCACGGCGTTTTTTATGTCCAAACCCGCTAAAATGGCTGTTTTGCTTTCATTTTGATATTTCACGATTTCTCCTTTATAAAGATTAGGGATAACTATTTCCACCCCCGGAGTTTTTTTGATGACATTAAGGTCTTCTTCCGAAAGCTGGACGTTGCCCATCATGGTGGTCATGATATCGGAAATATCGCCCGGCACAATCATCACAATATCCGTGCCCACGGCTTTCAGTTGGTTTAAAACCGTAGCCTTCAATCCCTGGCTCAAAGAAAGCAGGGACATGATCAAAAAAACGCCGATGACGATACCCAAAATCGTCAGCCAGCTCCTTAGTTTTCTGGTTCGCAGGTTTTTAACAGCTATTTTAAGATATTCTTTTAACATAGCTATTTATCCCACAATACTTTTTCTTCATTAAAGTTATTAGTCGCGATTTCTCCGTCTTTGATGTGCACCACTTGAGTGCCGTAATCGGCGATGGTCGGATCGTGGGTTACAACGACAATGGTTTTCCCCTCATTTTTGTGGAGATTGATTAGAATTTCCATAATTTTTCGGCCGGTAGTCGAATCCAAATTGCCGGTGGGTTCGTCGGCGACGATGATTTCAGGGTTGTTGGATAAAGCTCTCGCAATGGCGATTCTTTGCTGTTCGCCGCCCGAAAGCTCGGAAGGACGATGCAAACCCCGGTCTCCCAGACCCAAAGAAGCCAAGAGAGACTGCGCTCGTTTTTTTCTTTCAATCTCTAATTTGCCCTGGAAAATCATCGGCAACGACACGTTTTCGAGGGCGTCCAGATTTTGCAATAAATTAAATTGTTGGAAAACAAAACCTATTTTTTTGCCTCTTGCTTGAGCCAATTCATCTTCCGACATTTTAGCGATATCGCGGCCGTCTAAATAAACAGCGCCTTTTGTCGGCAAATCCAAACAGCCCACCATATTTAAGAGAGTGGATTTACCCGAACCTGAAGGCCCTAAGATAACCACAAAAGCGCCTTTGTTAATATCAAGGGTGATGCCCTTCAAAACAGCAATTTCTAGATGATCAAATTGGTAGATTTTCCAGACGTTTTCCAGTTTTATGACGGGGCTGGTCATATCAGTTTATTTTGAAATAGCTATTTGATCGCCTTCATTCAGGCCCGAAACAACTTCAATCAGATCATCGCTTCCCCTCAATCCGATTTGGATTTCAATTTTTTCCAATTTTCCGTTTTTGAAAATTTGGACAAATGTTTTATCGTCTCTTTTTTCAACAGCCGCTCCGGGAATCGTTAAAATGTCGTTTTTTTGAGCAGTTTTGATGGCAACGTCGGCGCTCATGCCTGGCTTTATTCCTTGAGGCGGATTTTCGAAGCTTATCGTCACCTGATAATAAACAACTCCTTCGATAAGCTCTTCAGCCGGGTCGATAGAGATTACTTTGCCGGGAAATGTTTGGTTCGGAAAAGCGGGCATTTTTATTTCCACAGGATCGTCGAGTTTGACCTTAACAATGTCTTCTTCATAGACATCGACTTTGATATCGTAGGGGTCAATTGGCAGGATGACAACAATATTGTCATTTGAAGCCGGCTGGACAGTTTCGCCAGTTTTTTTATTAACTTTGGTTACGCGAGCTCGTACCGGACTGCGTAGGGTAGCTTCTTTAATTTGAGTTTCCAGTAAATTAACTTTGGCGCGAACTTGATCCGCTTGGGCTTGATAGTAGTCAATATCGGTTTGGCGCGGCTTGGCTTTTTTGATAGCTAGCGTATCCTGAGCCGCTTTTAAATCGCCTTCAGCCACATTTACCTTAGTTTGATTGGTTAACTTGGCGGAACTGATGGCCTGCTGGGCGTCGGTGATATTGGTGATGACAGTATTGATATTGATTCGGTCGGTGTTAAGAGATGTTTTATTGGCCGAAGAAACAATGTCTTGATAATTACTGGTCTCAGTCATATCGCGCACTGTGCTAAGCGAGCTGTAGATGCTATTTAATAAGGTTTTAGATTGGATCAAGGCGGCGTCTGTAGCAGCATCAAGATAACTTTTTATTTGAGAAAGGTTATTTTCTATGCTGGTTTTGGCATTTTTAACAGCAGTTGATTCCTGGTCGTTGCCGTAAAAGTAAGTCGTCTGGATGGTTCTAACCGTGTTGAAAGCGCCCACGCCTTTCAGATAAGCGTTATCCAGCGTATTTAAGGCATCTTCATAGGCCTGATTGACATCTTCGGTTAATTTTGCTTCGGCGTCTGCCAGGGCGGTCTGCGCATTATCTACGTCGGTTTGGGCAGCCCTGATTTCTTCGGGGCTCGTTCCGGCCAGTATTTGGTTAAGTTTGGCTTCAGCCACCTTTAAAGCGTATTTATTTTCATCCAACTCGATATTTAATTGATCGGTGTCAAGTTTTGCCAAAGCCGATCCGGGCCAAACTTCATCGCCGATTTTGACATAAACCCAGTCAATGGTGCCGGCGGTTTTGAAATTAAGGTTAATTGCTTCGCCTTGCTGGACTTGTCCGGTTTCGGAAACTTCCTGGACGACGCTTCCTTTGGTTACTTCAACCAAGGTAAAATCCACCTCGTTTTCTTTGATAAAAACATTGTAAACGATGAGAAAAATTACGATAGAGACTACGGCGATGAGAATGATTTTTTTCTTTTTCATATTCTCCATCGTATCAAAAAAAACATGAAAAATCAAGCCTACTTCAGATATTTCTGAACTTGCATTAAGTATTCTTTAGCGTCTTGGCGATTGGGGTTTATTTTCAGGGCATTTTGAAAGGCCTTTTCGGCATCCCTAAATTGGCCGGCTCTGGCATAGACAACGCCAAGGAGCGTATACGATTCGGAGGTTTTTTCGCCCAGATCGACAGCCCTTTTTATAAAAGCAATGGTTGAGGTTGAACTTGACTCGTCCATCATGAGTTCCATCTTGCCCATTACCAGCCAGCCCTCGCTGTATTCGGGCCACTTAGTCACTATTTTTTGAAAAGCGGGCATTATTAGATCTTCACGGCCCATTAGAATAAAGAGGTTGACGGCGGTGACACTTTCCATTAACTTATCGGATTCTAACAAGGGGTTCATTTTTTCACTGATATTTTCTGGGGTAATTCTGAATTTCTCGATTACCTGTTGATTCTCCGGATTATTTTTTAAAAAAATAATAGAGCAAGCGTCGACGTAAACCAAAGACCAAAATGGGTCGTCGAGCCTTCTTATTAAAAATTCCGTCACTCCAGCACCCCCGTCATGCTGGCTGAAAAAGATGACGTTGAAATCGTATTTTTCTTGAATTTCCTGCCATTTTTCTTCTTGCTGGATGGCTGGATAATAGACTTCTTCAAAAAATGAGGCGGGATAAGCTTCGGGTCGGTTGTCGACAAAGACCTTTTCTTCGGGGAAAAGATGAAAAATAAGATAACTGCCGATATCATAGTCATTAAAGATCGGCCCCTTAAGACTCTGCTCTTCAAAGAATATGGCCGCATCGTTGGTGTAGCGGCTCAAGCCGATGCCTCTTTCATATGGAGTTGCGGTCGTGGCCGCGGGTTGATAAAGAATTATGGCCGTAAAAATGAAGGTGCCAAGTGCCACAATTCGAAGAATATTTTCTTTTATTTTCGAGGAAATTACGTTGAAATTATAAGAAACAACTGGTAGAAAAATTAAGCCAAAAAGCGGCAGGGCCCTAACAAGAAAAAAGCTGGCGGCGCTGACACCGGCGCTGGCTAAAAAATAAAAAATCGGTTTTCGCTTAAGGGCGAAGAGAAAACTGAACGTTAAAAGATAAACTAAAGGCGCAAAAATCTTAATCGAAATGTCCCACCAATAAATCTCTCTTGAAAAAGAAAGCGATTGATTTTCAGATATCCTATAGCCGTAATTCTCAAAAATATTCAAAGGATAAAGCGCGCCCTTAATGCCGCTAGGATTAATAAAGCAAACAGCTATAAGTATCATTAATAATAATGCCGTCTTTTTGACTAGTGGGTCGCTATTCAGATTTTTAAGGTTTGAAACCGCCTTTTCCAGCAAAAAACCGGCGGTCAACAAAATTCCGATGAAGAAAAAAGTATGAAGGTTTACCCATAATAATTGGAGAGGAATGAGCCAAAAAATCCTTTTTCGTTCAGGGTGTTTTTCTAAATCAATCAGGGAATAAAGGAAAACGGCGACAAATAAGTAACTGAAGATTTCTGGGCGAAGTTCAACTCGTTCCATCAGAATCAATATAGCGGGCAGAGAAAAAATTGCCGCTAACCAAAAGTTAGCTTTTTTTATGGAAGCGAGGAAAACTAAAATAAAAGCGGAAAGCAAAACGACCATCTTAAAGATTACCATGCCGCTAAATCCGATGGTCTTATTTAAGAAATAAAAAATCACCCCGCTTAGCCAGTGATGGTTGATAAAAGTAAAATCCGGCTCGGTGTAAGAATAGAAGTTGGTTTTAAGAACATCCTTTGTTTCGAAAAGCATTTCGCCGTTCTTGATATGGCGGCCCAAATCGTTTACGGACAACGTTAAAAAGTCTATTTTATAGAAAAGCACTGAACCGTAAAGAGCCAGAATCAGTATGAAAATTATAATTTTCAGTGTTTGCGGTTTCACAAATGATCAGCTTCATTTTACCAAATAACGTCGGGGTAAACAAAATCAAGCCCTTTTAGGCCTGAAAACTAAATATTGGAGGTGAACCTCTAACACATATGGCAGGGGCGGAAGGAATCGAACCCTCAACTAGGATTTTGGAGATCCTCGTGATGCCACTTCACCACGCCCCTATGCCCGTTTCAACGGGCGTCCTATTTCTTTGTTTCTTTGTGCGGTGTGTGTTTTTTGCACCACTTGCAGAATTTCTTCAATTCTAACTTTTTTTCGCCCACGGCTTTCGTTTTGTGGGTGAAATAGTTTGTCTTTTTGCAGACCTGACACTGCATTTTGATAAATGGTTTTTTTGCCATAAATTTTTATAATATTTCCGGAGCCAAAGGGGAGGATTGAACTCCCGACCTCGTTCTTACCAAGAACGCGTTCTACCACTGAACTACTTTGGCGTGGTGGGCAGGGAGGGATTTGGTCACAACTCTTTTGCTTTGCAAAAGGTCGCGACCCCGCCTCCTTCCCCCGCCGATGGCGGGGTCAGTCCGGCTTGCAAATCCCCTATCATTTCCCCGAATAAATTTTTAGATATCAAAAGATATCAAAAAATTCATGTGGGCAGGGAGGGATTTGCACCCCCGAAGGCCGAAGCCAGCTGATTTACAGTCAGCCCCATTTGTCTACTTTGGTACCTACCCCAAAAAACTCAAAATTCAAATCTCAAAAGTCAAAGTTATTCTAACAGAAAGGAATGTTTTATTCAATGGCTTTCTGGTGCTTCTTGCGCCATTCTTCGATCTTTTTATGGTCGCCCGAGAGTAAAACTTTGGGAACGCGCCATTTTTTAAATATCTCGGGCCTGGTATATTGCTCGTATTCAATAAAGCCCTTGTTTTTAGTAATCCTTTCTTGAAGCAATTGAGGTTTGCCCAAGACTCCGGGTATTAATCTTGAGATTGTTTCGATAACCACCATGGCCGGCAGTTCCCCGCCCATCAGATCGTAATTGCCGATGGAAATTTCTTCATCAACTAAGTGTTGGGCCACCCTTTCATCCACGCCTTCGTATCGTCCACAAATAAGAATAAAGTGCTTTTGCTGGGCAAGTTTGTAGGCCATCTTTTGGTCAAATTGCTTGCCTCGAGGAGTAAATAGGATTACTTTGGCATTCTTTTTCTTTAAAGCTTTAATCGCCTTGAAAAGCGGTTCAATCTTAAGGACCATACCCAATCCCCCGCCGAACGGCCGGTCGTCAACGGTTTTATGGCGGTCGCTCGTCCATTTTCTTAAATTATGAACGTTAATCTTGATGAAGCGCTTTTTTTGAGCGCGGGCAATCAGCGATTCTTTGAGATAAGAATCGAAAATATTCGGGAAAATGGTAATAATGTCGAATTTCAACATAGAATGATAAAGCCGTACTACCAATATAATAGCACGGCTTTTTAAGATTTGTTAATTTGGAAAAACTCCAAGATTTTTTCCATGTCCAGTTTAGTAATACCCGAACAATATGCCTTTTGCCGTCCTAGGGGGAACGAATCCGTTCGGCCTGAATAAATTAAGATATTTTCAGGCCTCGCAAGCTGTTCTATCAAAAAAGCATCAATATTTTGGGGCACGATTATTTCGAGGCGATTCGGCTCTGATAGCTGGTTGACTTCTACCCCCAAAATTCTTAGGGCTCGGATAATCGCGCTAATTTCGACCAAGTTTTGCAGATGAAGGGTTCTTCTGTCGAACGATCTGGTGATTTTAGTAAGTAACTTTCGTCTGTTCAACTTAACCTTAATAAAAAACCTGGTTTTTTCTAAGCAAGCCGGAATATGCGGATTTTCCACCAAAAGCATATCTTGAGGTATGATTTCGCAGGTTTCCAATCTTTTATTGGAAAAAACGAAACGCCATGGCATATTGACGAGGTAAGTGCCGGTGCCTCCATGAGATTGTCTTCTTGCTTCTAAGATCGGACTCTCTTTTTCAGGCACGGCTTCGGCAATTAAATCGCTCAGTCTATCCGTCAATTCCGCATCGTTCAATTGAACGCTATTCAGAGCCTTATATCTTTGTTTGAATCTTTCGATCGCGTGCGGCGTGATTAAGGTGTCTTCAATTTTCACTTTCCTCCTCCTGTAGTATATTAAGGTACGAACAAAAATACGCTATAGTAATATAGCGTATTTTTGTTCTAACGTCAAGGATACGTTTTAGAGTTTTAATTCCTCAAGTCCTGATCCCTCGGGTCTTCTGACGCGAGGTCCTCGGCCACCCTCTGGCTCTTCGATTTTTAAGTTCACTCTCGCGTGGTTCTTAAGACCGATGATGCGAACCAGGGTTCTGATGGCTCTCGCGGTTGAACCTTCGCGGCCAACGATTTGGCCCATATCCTCCGCATGAACGTTCAATGAGAGCAAAACTCCCATTTCATCAACCTTGCGGTCGACTTTAACGCTCTCCGGATGATCAACCAACGATTTTACGACGTACTCCAGGAATTGCTCGTCAACAGTTTTTTTATCTGCCATGTTAGCTAGTCAATTTCTATTATCATTAAACCCCTAAATAGTAGCCCGACCTTTAAAACAGCGTTACTGCTACTAAACCTACTGCTTTAATTATAGTCCTCTTCAACCTTTTCGTCAAGCCAATTGACAATTTCTTCGGCCAGTCTTTCGGGGGCATCGATTTGCACGCTATGGTTAGCTCCGATGAGGATTTTTAACACGGAATTCGGTATTTGTTTGAAGAAATTCACCCCGCTTTTGATGAGCGGGTTTTCTTTGGTGCCTAAAATTATCAAAACGGGAGTAGTTACTTTTTCAATATCAAAAAAGACTTTTTCAAAATCCTTATTCATAATTCTTTTCCAGGCACGCCACATTGTTGCCTTTTTGCGCTGATAGAATTTGAATTGGCGGTGCAGCCATTTTCTCAATCTTTTAAAGAAGGACACAGGCGGCAGAAAAATTTGGGATAATTCAGCGATGAGCAGGAATAAAATCAAGCCCAAATAGCCCGCCCTCATTAAAGATTTAATCACAAAAGGCGAAGGCGTGGCGCAAAGGATGATACCCTTGACCCGATGGGGATAAAGCCTGCCGATCTTAATTGCAATCAATCCACCAAAACAGTGTCCATACAGGAAGAAGCGTTTAAGCTTCAATTTATCGGCGAATTTAATCACACTTTCGGTAATTTCATCCTCATTACTTTTAAGCGTTGGGAGAGAGCTGTCGCCAAATCCGGGCAGGGCTATAACAAAAACCCTGAAACCATTTTTAGCCATGATTTCTTGGAATTTGAGATTATGAACGGGGCTGGTTGATCCTCCCCAACCATGGATAACCAAAAAAGGTGTTCCCTTGCCTTTTTCGTAGTAAACAATCTTCTGATCGTTTAAAAAGAGTTCTTTTTGCATTGGTTCACACTGAGTATGCCGAAGTGTGCGCGTGGAAGGAGTCGAACCTTCTACTTCTTCATTATCAGTGAAGCGTTCTACCGGTGAACTACACGCGCATTGAACAATTTATATTTTAGCCAAAAACTATAACCTTGTCAAAACAAAAAGATTATTGAACCTCGATTATTGAACCTCGGGTGTTCAGTAATCGAAAAACCGCCTTTTAGGCGATTCTCGACGATTAACTAACATAGTTCCTTAGAGTTGCTTCGTAGATCGATATTTAAAGGCCATTGATCAAGGCCTCAGAATTAAGGAGAGAATTCTCACTCCTCAATTCGGTCAACACTGTTTTTTCTCATGTATTGGGTAATATACGAAGTATATTACACGATACAGAAGAGAAAAAAATAAATGTAGTGATCCATGCACAGCTTCCGCTACGCATGCCTTGTTACGACTTCATTCTTGTTACCGATCTTAGCTTAGGTCCACATAAAGTGGAGCGTCGGCTACTACCGGCTTCCCTAATGTGACGGGCGAATGTTCTCTGGAAACTCAGAGTTGACGTTCCCACTGTATGGGCGGATTTCCCGCGTACAGCGAGCTCTAATGCATTTTCTGCTTAAGTTGATACAGGTTTCTTAATCCTGATTCGGTTAAATGTTCACTTTTCCCAATCTTTTTCATAATCTTACGGAAAAGTTCGAAATCGTTTGTTTTTGATGCTAATCTCAATTGGTGTTTTTCGAAAAATGGAATAATAATCTTTTCCAAGTTATCACGATTAGCCACCTCATAACGATAACAATTTTGATGATTTTTCCGTTTATCCTTCTGGAAGTAAACGTTTCCGCAGCCGAAATAATCTTTTAACTTATAGAGGATATCTCTATCTTTCTCAATAAGCTTTAGATAAAACCTTGGCTCGGCTTTAACCCTTCTTTTGACTTCCTTTTCTAAGTCAGGATTTTTGACGTAAACAGTGAAGCTGCCTTCGCCGTCTACTAAACCTGTAATGTAATCTGGGGTTATTTTCATCTTAGAGAGAATCCTTCTCCCGACTGTTCATCGGGTTACTATGATTCAGCTGACTTCTGACGCAGCGTCAGTTTCATCATACTACGTCAGATATCCCCGGGTCAATACATAAACTATTCTTAACATCCCGAAAGAGTTTTGGTGGAATAATCTTCTCCGCGCTCACCGCCTGTCCATGGATCGATTATTACTCTTTTTTTATTTTCGGGCTGTTATTTGTTTCCGGACCCTCTACCGTCCTAATCGCTTAGGACGATTGTCCTTCAACTGCGCTCTGTTGAATCTAAACAGAGGAAGAGATTTTAACTCTTTAGTTTGTGTACCTGCCGGGCGCGTTTATTGTGAGTACAAGATTCAGGAACGTATTCATCGCGCCATAGCTGATACGCGATTACTAGCGATTCCAGCTTCATGAGGGCGAGTTGCAGCCCTCAATCTGAACTGAGAGACCGTTTGATGCGATTGGCTCCGGATTACTCCATAGCTACGCATTGTCGGCCCCATTGTATCATGTGTGCGGCCCAGGGCATCAAAGGGCCGTGCTGATTTGGTGTCATCCCCACCTTCCTCCTGGTTGTCCCAGGCAGTTCTCTGTGACATATAAAACACAGAG
>Ga0265297_10001525_pt1 | contig 53606 bp, 63 predicted proteins | sample Munlanlwell13791_FD_192502 | JGI IMG/M metagenome (GOLD analysis project Ga0265297, IMG submission 192502) | Leachate microbial communities from a municipal landfill in Southern Ontario, Canada - Leachate well 137-91 | ecosystem: Engineered > Solid waste > Landfill > Unclassified | place...
CCGCTCTATCTCTTCTTCTCCAATGGGCCCGGATTGAACCTGGCCGCCCAATTTAAGATAATCGAGAAGTTTATTAATCTCACCCTCCATAACATGTGCCTGCTCTATAAGGGTAGAAAAATCTATCTTAATCTCTGTTATCCTGCTTAATGCGCTTAGTACCGCAAAAGAAGCCTTGGGGTTTTCAATCTGAATGGTATAAAGCGGTATTTCTCCTAAAAGACAAAACCCCTTAAGGCCTTCTCTTTTAGCTATGCCTAGGAATAAACCATTCATGCCGCTAATCTGTCCTTCTGATAAGATGCGTAAATTATATTTTTTAAGTTCGTTCTTTAATTCTTGGGCGGTAGTGACAAGCCATACACCGGCATCCTGTGTATGGTCAATGGGCTGGGGCATGGATGCAAAACCGACAATCGTCTCTACTTTAAAATATTTAGCAAGAGCGATAATTCTCTTGGAATAAGCCTCTGCCTTGGTTAAATCCGGCTGGGCATTGCTTATAAAAATGATCAAATCATGCCCCTCGCTTTTTCCGCTAAAATCCTTGGCGGACCCGCCGCGTTTTGTGGCGGGATTTTTCCAGTAATAGAACTTACTCTCGGGAAGCTGCGGCACATCCAACATGCCTGCCTGGATAACGCTGCCGGTTAGGTAGAAGAACTCTTCGGGTGGGATTTGGGCAAATTCTTCCGCCTTCAACTTATCCACCAAGAAACTGGCTGCCTTAAATGCCACCTCGCCCATACCTGGCCATGCCACAATCAGATAGGGATTTTTTAGCTTTGGCCTCTTCAAAATCTTAACGCCTTCCATGATACCTCCTTAAAAAATCTACTAATACATGAGCACCTTTAAATAAATTATTAATGTTAGCATATTCATCTGAGGCATGCGCGCAACCAGATGAGCCAAATCCAAACGCTACTGCTGGTATATTTTTATTTTGAAAGAAAGTAATCACCGTGGCCCCTTCTGAACCCTTAATCACCGGGCTAATCCCCAATTTTTTCATTGAACCCTTCAAATAACTGACCAATGGATGTTTCTCGTTTATAAAATAGGGCCGTTGTATTCCTTCGATTTCTATTTGAAATTTCTTTGCGTGTTTTTTTACGGCTTCTTTTATTATTTTTAACAAGCCTCCTGCCTTTTGCCCGGGCAAGAATCTAAAATCTAACTCAAATTCGCACCAGTCAGCTACGATATTTACCTTATCTCCTCCCCGCATCGTCCCTACATTTATAGTAGGCTTTTTAAGATACTTATTCTTCATATAATGAAACTTGCGCGATTTAATTTCTCTTATTATATCTATAGAGATGTCTATTGCATTAACGCCCCTGTCCGGATAAGCGCCGTGTGCACGCCTACCCTGTATTTTTATTTTTAGATGCATTAAACCCTTCTGGGTTATAATAATTTGAAACTCATCTGCATCCAAGACCAGGGCTGCATCAGGCTTGATTATTCCTTTCTCTAAGAGGGGGGCTAACCCCAGAGATGAGCCGCTTTCTTCATCTGCGGTCGCGGCAAAGATTAAATTATAATCTAAAATTACCCCTTCTTCAATAACAGCATTGACTGCCTCTAATGCACAAGCGAGATTGCCTTTGCAATCAGTGGCGCCTAAGCCGTAAATTTTCCCTTTGTGTATTTGGCCGGAAAACGGACTCCTCTTCCAGCCTCCCCCTGCAGGCACAGTATCTAAATGCGGGCTGATGAGTAATGAGGCACTTTTCTCCCTTCCCTTTATAACAGCCACTACATTGGACCTTCTTTTTTTGAATTCATAAATTTTTGCAGCAACCCCTAATCTGCCGAGGTATCTTTTAACAAACCGGGCAATGCGGAATTCGTCTCCAGGAGGATTCTCGGAATTTATCTGTATGAGCTGCCGGGTAAGCTTAATTAGGCGTCTTTTGTTTACCACTTTAGAAACTATAGTTGAGACTGAAGGCTACAGCCTGGCTGTCAAAGGCACTGCCTTCTAAATTAACCCAAATTTTATTTGTAATCGGAATATCAAAACCACAGATCAAACCAATGCTTTTGGTTCTATCTGACATGCGGCGTTTCCTCTGATCGCCAATCCAGTGAATGTAATCTAGCCTGGACCAGCGGGCACCCAAATAAGGAGTAATTTTCTTAAAGTCATAAGAAGCTAGCATGGACCATTGCCAGTCATCCAGAATCGCCTTATTCCTTACATCTCCCAGGTGTATAGATTTAGGATGTACGCTTATATGTTGAAACCCAAGAACCGCTTTTACGTTTTTCCTGTCAAAAAATTTTAAACGCAGTCCGTATCCTCCGGAAAAACTAGTCGGATAATCAAGCTCATAGCTTCCTACAGGGTGCTGTTTAATATTGCCGGCCCCGCTCTTTAGGTCTATGGATAGCCAATCAAATACTCCGTAAGACATCCCGTAAAATTGCTGCTGGCTCCTTAATTTTCCCCAGTTATCTTCTAAATACCTTTTAAAAATACTGTAGGACTCAACATCGGCAAAAAACTTATTTCTCTGCGGCATCTTTGTTCCATAACACGGCGCAGCATAGATAACAGTAGGTAGTAGATAGTAGTTAGCAGTTAGGATTAAAAAGAATAATACACTATGAACTATGAACTGTGAACTGTAAACTGTTCTTTGCCTATCGGGCATTCTTCACACCTCGGTTTGTTTTTAAGGCAAAATTCTTTTCCCAGGCGCACTAAAAGCGCGTGGTATTCATTAAATATGTCTATCCTTGAAGGAAGATGCCGCATAAATAAGTTTTGCACTTCATCATAATCGGCATGCTCACCTATTAGCTTATGTCTTGCAAGTATTCTTTTTGTATATGCATCGATAACGAATATCTTCTTATCTAAAGCGTAGAGCAATATAGAATCCGCGGTTTCCCGGCCTATGCCGTTTACCGCAAGCAGCCGGCTGCGCAAAGCCTGAGTCTCCTCTTTAGACATCTTTCCAATTTTCCCATCGTAGTTTACAGACAAAAACCTCAGGAAGTTTTTCAATCTTTTGGCTTTAATATTATAATAACCTGCTGGCTTTATCAAGGATGCCAGTTTTTTAGATGAGAGCTTATAAAGCTTATGCGGCTTAAGTAACTTATGCTTTTTTAGAGAAGCTATTGCCTTTTCTACATTGAGCCAGCTCGTATTCTGAGTCAGAATCGCCCCTATCATAACCTCAAAACGCGTATCCCCTGGCCACCAATGCTGCGGGCCAAAATGCCTATATAGATTTTTATAAATTAAAAAAATCTTATTCTTCAATCTTTAAGTTCTAGCGGATTATAATTGTAATAGGCAAAGAGAGTGTAGGCTGTCCCGGATACAGAGCCGGTATATTTACCGCTGGGGGTCATCCAACCGTGCCCTGTATCTACATATTCTTGGGTAGCGTAAGGAAGGCAGCCCTCCCCCTGTCCGGAAGGCGAAGGACTTGTAATAATCATATTTGCCAAACCAGATAAATACTCGTCGGCCTTTAACTCATATCCCCGCGCTTTAGCAACCATGCCTTTTTTATAATAAAAATCTGCCATAATCTTGAAGGCAATAACCATCTGTGCTGTCCACTCTGAAGAAACAACGCCGCCTCTTGCGACATGCCTTTGAGGTGCAAAATCAAAACCTTTTATCATGACGGTTGAGCCTTCCGGGCGTGTATAAGAGACTTCAATGCCGCAATTCTGCTCAGCAAATTCTAAAATCCTATCCGGGCTCATACCCAATTCATTTAATTTTTCCGGGCCAATAGCTGCTATTGACCAAGCATAGGTATCCGTGGCTATAGTAGAGTCCCCTAACCCCCGCTTGATTGGGACATCAACTTTATCATACGTATTCCAAGCCAGCCAATCCAAGGTCTTTCTAGCAGCATCTTGGTATTGCGGCTCAGCGGTAACTTTATATAACATATTGAAAAAGGCATAAGCATCCAGGTTATGTTCTGTAGAATACCATTCCACTCCCGGGCCTCCGCGTATGCCTCCATCCTTATCCTGGTTCTGCAAGTTAATGATTGAACGGGCAATCCCCTCTGCCAGATTAAGATAAGTATTATCCTTGGCTCCTTTAGTATAATGTATTATTGCCAGGCCTAGCCAAATATTGGGACCGGCATGTATAACATACTCTGCCGGCTGACCGTCATTAACATAGTAGGCGTTAAAAAATTGCCCGTCTTTAGTTTCTGCCCTTTTAGCAAAGAAATCCAATATTTTTCGCGCCCGTTCGAAATCAGAAAAATTTGTGTATGCCTGTACAACTAAAGCCTGGTCATAGATAAACGCCCAATTTGCAATATCTTTATCCCCTTCAAAACTAACCACCAGACCTGTACGTGGATTTTGATGCACCTTAAGCCACCGGTACATCTTATCGAAACTTGCCTTTTCAAGGCTTGCCTTTCTTTTATCTAAACGCAGAAGCTCTTCGGTAACTGTATTTTCTTTACCCTGAATAGAAATTAATCTTTCTTGCAGGGATTGTTTTTCTTTGTCTAACTGTTGAATAAGGTTATTTAATTCTTCTATTCTCTTGGATTCATGGGCAACTTCTAATCTCGACCTGTATTCCCTATTTGTCTTCTCTTCTGCTACTGTCTTAATACGCAACTCCAGAGCCTGAATCTTTATATTTAAATCCTCCCTCTCCTTGCTTATTTCTTTTATCTGCTGTTTGGCTACACTTGATTCCTGGACAATCCTTATGAGCTGCTCTACCAGCGCTTTATTGCCTTTAATTAATTTTGCATTTACAAGGCTATTAACAGCAAAGGCAATTCCCAAGACGAGGATTACAGCCGAAAGCACAGGCACAAATAATTTTTTTGTCCATGCATAATACATGATCTTGCTATTCTGCGATGAATTAATTTCTTCGTAGCGTAAGCCTATGAGATATTTATTGGGGCTAGTGGTGATATCCTGGACCCAGGCAACAACTGCCTTGGCGCTTACCGGCCTTTTAATTATAGGTAATTCTATTTCTATGGATAATTTTGCTTCCCTGTCCTTTAATAAATTGACCAATTCCGGTTCAAAATTATTCACTGAAAGGCAAAGTCCACCCTTGCCGACGTTATTGGTAAAACCTTGCAGCCAACCGGAAAGAAGGCGCTCTCCATCCAAGCTCTCCAGCCGGAATTGCACGGGAAAAACCGAACTTAAGCGTATATACTTTCGGCGTTCCGGGCCTAATTGGTCTTTTTTAGGCATGTTTATTTTGTCCTTTCTAAGACTATCCTCTCTTTAATCCTCTTGGCGACCCTCTCAAAAAAACTTTTAAAATCAGCATACTCAATTTCAGAGACTGCGGTTTTCTTTAATTTAGTCTCTTGTTTAAAATAAAGCCGATTCTCGCTAAGCTTATATTCTACGCTGAATTTTAACCAGGGGCTCTCCTCTACTAAGCTCCCAGGCATATATTTTATAACAAAATTGCGTGGAATTTCAATCTCAAATATTGCCTCTTTTGTCTCTAGTGTACCAAAATCCAGCGGATACAGGCGTTTATCTTTTGCCACCAGGGAGATGTCTATATTTGACAGTTGAGGCATTATCCTTAAGTTGCCCGCAGCAGTAAAATACTCTGGCCCATAAAAATCATAGCTCAATACAACCGGCAAATTAAGATTATCTAAATTCGTGATTTCATATTCATCGAGTTTGGAGCCGATAGAAATATCCTGTATCCTTTCTTTCAGTGATTCCCGGATTAACTCAGGCTGTGAATATAACAGCCAGTATCGCTGCGCCTGGTCATAAAATCCAAAGGTAAAAATTGTTCTTTTTGCGCTAATTGTTTCATTCTTATTTACCTTAAGTTTAAGATACTGCTTGAGGTGATTATGTTCCGGTAGATATAAAGGCGTGTCCTGAATTTTATAGCCGTCTTCTTTGAAAATTAAAACCCGGCGTGCCTGGTCTGCCCGCGGTAAATCTGAGAAAGAGCACGTTTCGGCAGTAGGGTCCAGAAAGATGCATTCGTCTTTTAGGTATATACACGCAATGGCATGGTTAAAGAATATAGCAGGAAAATTATCTTCTAAATTATAATAATCCTTCGTGGCAATAAGCACCGGGTAGGCAGCTAACCCTGCCTCTTTTAGCATGGTAACTAAAAGCACGGCCTGGTCTTTGCAGTCTCCGTATTTATTTTTATACACGTCTTCTGCCCTGTGGGGTTCATAACCGGCCTGGCCATATTCTACCGCTACATAACGGATCTTCTGAGCGCAAAAATTATAAATCGCCTTAGCTTTATCTTCTTCTGAAACTCTGTCTTTTATTAATTCCTTTACCTTTAATTTTATGGCGCTATCTGCCTTTATCTTATCCTTGGATAATGCCTGCCACCAATCATAGATATCCTGCCAACTTTTAAAAGTAGAGATGAGCAATGTCGGGTTTATCTCTACCTGCGGCGGCATGTGAGGTTCACGGATTATCTGAGGGATATCCTTAAACTGCCAACGGTAAATCAAGTGATTATCTTTTTCTTCCTTTTGCGGCTGGAGTTTAGCAGAGAAATTATTATATTTCTCATTAATAATCCTTGTGTGAAGCTGTCTATCTTTAGGGAGGGCGAGGGTAAAATTTGCGGCGATAATAGGCTCTGATGCCTGCAGGGGATAATGGATGATGAAATCTTTTTTGTTAATCAGCTGATTGCGGTATATCTTTAATTTATAATCTACTACGGCGCCTTCTGTTATCTCGGGAAAAGAAATAATAAAAACCCGTGCATTGCTATAAAGCGGAAAATTCAAATATTTGGAAACATCGCGTATGTGCCGCGACCCAACATCCACTATCGTACCATCGGGTTTTATAGTCCGCGCATACTCTAACTCTACCTTATCATAAGTAGAATCATAGTCAATATGGCTCTCTGAAAAATCTTCCTTACCGCGCTCATTCAGGATTTTGATAATATAATGCATTGAAGAAACCTGAGTATCTAGAGATGTGATTTCTACTTTTTCATCAGATAAAAGTATCAGCGCTCCTGCCTGGGGATACTTTTGGGGAGGGGGAGAGTTTTTTAAAATTGTGGCTACCTGCGTATCTTCCTCGTCTATGCTGACTTCTTGAGCCTGTTTTTCTATATCATTGGCCTGCTCCTTTGCCTTCGCAAGGAACCTTTCGTCCTTTATCCTCTTATATATTTCTAATGCCTGGTCAAAAAGATTGAGTTTTTCGCAGGTTAACCCTTGAAAATATAAGGCCTCGTCATCGAGCACCGCCTGTTTATTAAACACTCCCAAGGCATCGCTATAATTCCCTAAATAATAATAAGAAATACCCAGGAGCTTATTTGCCTGCGGATTGCTGTTTAAGTCTTTTAACTCTTCAACTGCTTCTTTAAAATTACCGTGATTGTAATACAGCCTGGCTAATTCAAGGCGCAGCCTCTCCAGGTCCCTGCCTTTAGCAATCAACTCTTTATACAGGTTTATCGCATGCTGATAATAAGCCTCTGACTGCTGGACGTAATCTCTGGCCTTTTCTGAATCATCTTTCTGGACGCAGCCGGATATTGAATTCAGGGCAAAAAAGGCAAATATCAAAATTAAAGATTTTTTCCTGACACCTCTAATGGTATTTATAATAGGCATTGCAAGCTCCTTCCATAGAAACCATGCATGGCCCTATGGGGTGCTGCGGGTTGCATTTCTTTCTAAACAAAATGCACTCATCAGGGCTGATGAGCCCTTTAAGAACCTCGCCGCAGCGGCATGGCGTTACTACACTATCGTGTTTGCCAATTTTACTTGGGATTTTAAATTGTATATGCGCATTGAGGCAGGCGAATTTGTCTCTTATGCCTAATCCGCTATTTGGTATCCTGCCTAAACCGCGCCAAGAGTCGTCACGAATCTTAAAGACTCTATCAATAATCTTGATTGCTTTCGTGTTCCCCTGCCTGTTCACCACGCGCCGATACTGATTGGCTACACCTGGTTTATTTTCTATTATCTGCCTTAAAAGAATATATATCCCTTCCAGAATGTCTGCGGGCTCAAAACCGGTCACACAACAACCTATTTTATACCTTTTTGGGATAAATTCATAACTTTTTACTCCAATTACGGCAGAAACATGCCCTGGGCATAAGAAACCGGAGAGGTTTAATTTTTTATCTTTAAGAAGGTAGTCCATAGCCGGCGGGATAACTTTCAAAGAAGAAAGGAAGAACAGGTTAGTCAATTTTTCTTTTTTTGCAGAAATCATAGTTAGGGCAATGGTAGGAGCAGTGGTTTCAAACCCAACCGCCAAAAATACAATTTTCTTATTGGGATTGTCTTTGGCAATCTTAAGGCTATCTAACGGAGAATAAATTACAGCTATATTACCTAGCCTTGCTCTTTCTTTTTCCAAAGTAGAATGGGTTCCGGGGATACGCAACATATCGCCAAATGTAAGGATAATAGCGTCTTTACGCTGGCTTAAATTTATGGCGGTATCAATGTAGTCTTGGGTACTTACGCAAACCGGACACCCCGGGCCGGAAATCAGTCTTAAATTCTGGGGGATAATTTTATCCAAACCAAACCTAAAAAAGTTCTGCGTATGCGTGCCGCATACCTCCATAATATTTATCTTTTGATTTGGCATTATTCGCCTTATTTTATTTGATAATCCCTTAACCAGATTTTTATTGCGGAACTCGTCAATATATTTCATCCCGTTAGAAACCCCTTTTTGCCCGTTTAGGAAAAGTTTCTAACGGGATTTCATTTATCAGCCTCAGGGTCTCTTTTGCCCTTCCCTGGTCAACTTTTTCAATGGCGAAACCGGCATGGACAATTACGTAGTCCCCTATTTCCAGGCGCTTCAGCATCTGGATATTTATGTTGCGGGTTAACCTTCCTGACTCTACTTGCGCAAAATCACCTTTGATTTTCTTTACCCTCATCGGGATACCGAGGCACATATTTATAATTCTCCTATCGGGTTATAAAAAATTAGCTATTGCCGCTTGCCCCAAAGAAATACTGGAGTCGTTACTGGATAGACTTTGGTGTGTAAATACCTTAAAGCCGTCCTTATATAATAAATCTAAACTGAGGCGCAGTAAAATATTATTTTGAAAGACTCCTCCGGATAAAACAACCCGATTAATTTTATTTTGTTTTCTTAAAAGCGAGCATGCTTTTCTGATCATCTGGGCTGTGGTTAAATGAAAGCAGTAAGCGATCTTTTCCAGAGGCTCACCTGACTTTAAATTTAAGGTAATTTCTTTAAACATAGGCAGAGGGTCTAAAATATATTCATTTTGATTACGGATTATTTTAAAAGCATATCCAGAGGTTTTATTTCTGTATTTTGCAGCTAATTTTTCTAATCTTATAGCAAGGTCTGCTTCAAAACCAGCCTCATATTTTGCCAAGATGAGGCTGGCTGCAGCATCAAAGAGCCTCCCCATGCTGCTGACTGAAGGGGAGTTATAGCCCGATAATAGTAAGCTTTTTGCTACCCGCCATTTTTTCTTGTCGATTCCCTTAGTAAAATTAATCCCTAAATTTAAAAACTTATCTTTATAGATTAAATAAAGCCAGGCCGCGGCTATCCGCCAGGGTTCCTGAATTGCCTTCTGGCCTCCCAGAAGAGGGATTTCTCTTAAATAGGCACATCTCATAAATCTTCTATAATCGCAAATTAAAAATTCCGCGCCCCAGATTTTATTCTCTGTTCCCAACCCGGTGCCATCGAAGGCTACGCCGATTACCTTTTGATTCTTTAACCCGTTCTCCAGCATACAAGATGCAATGTGTGCGTGGTGATGCTGAATGGCTGCAAACTGATAAGTTTTAGCGCTCAGTTCGCGGGCATATTTTGTGGATTGATATTCCGGATGCAAATCATAGGCAATGATTTGCGGATGTTTCTTGAGAAAAAGGTTGGCGTCTTTTTTAAAGTTTAGAAAATCTTTTGGGTTAATTAAATCTTGGTGCAGTGGGCTCATATAAAGAGAGCCTCCCCTTGCAAAAGAAAGAGTATTTTTTGTTTGGGCTCCCAGAGCTAAAATCGCTTCTTTAACCTTGAAAGGCAATTTTATTTTTTTAACTTCCATTTTTGAGTAAAAAATTATATTTTTTGATGAAATACCTTGTGATTCTATTGTCGCTGCCTTTGCCGATTACCCGGTTTTCTACAAACGCAAGCGGCATAATCCCCATAAGCGAGTTCGTTAAAAATGCCTCGTCTGCGGCGTATAAATCTTTGAGCGTATAATTACCATTGTATATCTTCAGATTATATTTCTTTGCCCAATCAAATACCAGTCCTCTGGTAATGCCCTCAAGACAGCCACATTCTAAAGAGGGCGTAAATATCGCTTTATCTTTAACAAAAAATATATTGCTGCGGCTTGCCTCGGTAATAAGCCCCCGGTTGTTGAGTATAATTGCCTCGTCAAAACCTTTTCGTCTAGCTTCCCGGAAACCAAGCTCATACAAAATACGATTTGTAGTTTTTAATTTGGCCAAAAAACAGTCATTCTGCCTGAATCTGGAAATATTGGCGCAAAAGCCTTTTTTATAAACCCTGAGGGCAGGCGGATGATATTTTTTTGCTATGATTAAAATATCCGCTCCTCCTTCTGACTTATATAATGTTAACCTTATATAAACATCTTCAAGGCCGACTATTTTAACCAGCTCTTTAATAATTTTTTTCACTCTCTGCTGGCGGTGAGGAAAATTAATTCCCATTAATTGAGAAGATTTTTTAATCCTGTTCAGGTGCCGGTCAAAGTAAATTATTTTGTTATCATATGAGCGCATGGTCTCAAATAATGCGTAAGCGCACAAAAACCCCGGTGCCAAAGCCGATACCCGGGCCTGGCCTGGAGCAAGAATTTTACCGTTTGCAAAAACAGCTTCTTTCATCTTATTTTATGGCTTCAAGCATTGCACCGGCTTTAATCAGCGTCTCTTGATATTCTGCCTCAGGGCGAGAATCTGCCACAATTGCGCCTCCCACACCGAAGTAAAGAGTGTTCTCTTTTTTAAGAATGGTGCGGATTAAGATATTAAAATCCAGGTCACCGCTAAAACTACAATATCCTAAACTCCCCGTATAAATTGCGCGGCGATGCGGCTCCAGTTTTTCAATGATCTCCATAGCGCGAATTTTTGGGCATCCGGTAATTGAGCCTCCGGGGAAACAGCTGGACAAAAGGTCAACCCTGTCTTTATTTTTGTGCAGGATGCCGGAAATCGTGGCTGTAGTCTGATAAACCGTATTATATCTTTCTAATTCCCTTAATCTGTTTACCCTGATAGAATCATAATTACAGACTTTACCCAAATCGTTTCTTTCCAAATCTACAATCATGGTTAATTCCGCCTTGTCTTTGGCGCTGTTTAAAAGTTCACGCCTTAAAGAAGCATCCTCATTTTTATTCCTTCCGCGGGGCCGCGTTCCTTTCATCGGCCGGGTAACCACATTGTTATTTGTGAGCTTTAAGAATCTTTCCGGGGAAGAGCTTAGGATTTGAAAATCTCCTGTATCCAGATAAGCGCCGAAATTTGAGGGGCTAAGCCTACGCAGCTGCCTATAAATTCCGCTGGATGACCGGGTTGTCTTAGCTTCAAATCTCTGGGAAAGATTAACCTGGTAAATATCGCCGTCTCTTATGTATTTCTTTGCCTTATCCACAGCCAAAAGATAGTTTTTGCGCGTAAAATTAGATTTTAATCCCGCGGGGCCTGCCTTAGATTTTGCTTCTTGATTAATAATTTTAGTAGGGCTAACCCGGGAAAGCAAATTCACTATTTTTTTTGAATTTAATTCGCAAAGCGGCTTCCCGAAATGAGAACTCTTTTCCGGAAAGCCCAAAGCCGATATATAAAGCCTTCTCTTAACATTATCGATAATAACTGCGGTATTGTAGAAAGCAAAATAGCAATCGGGAATCCCCACGGTATCGGGGATGCTTTTAGAAAGTTTCTTTTCTAACAAAAATCCCAAATCATAAGCCAGATACCCTACGGCCCCTCCCAGAAAAGGAGGCGTATTTGCCGGAACAGAGATTTTATATTTTTCTAACTCCTCTCTTAAGATTGGAAAAGGGTTTACCCCCTTTGTCTTTAAAACATAAAACGGGTCTATACCTAAAAAAGAATACCTGCCTCCAAGCTTAGAGTTGAGGCTGCTATCTAAGAAAAAACAATTTTTCTCACTCCTAAGCGCCTCAAAGAGTTGCAATGAGCCTACTTTTAAATTATAGGATTTGCAGGTGTAATATGCCATCTATACTGAATGTACGCTCTTCCTTCCTCAAATAGCAATAGCCCACTAGGTAATTTTTATTTTTCTCCTGGAGAATCTGGCGGGGGATAACTTCGCGTTCAGAGACCTCTGCGCGCGAGCTGGAAAGATATTTTATCCTTAGCTTAACCCCTAAGTCTATTGCCTCTTGTATCTGGGCTATCTTTTGGCTGTTGAGATTATCCAAAAAGTGCGGGTCAATAGTAAAAAGCGTAGAAAAGTCTTTAAAATCAGACAGCCCCTTAGTCTTAAATACCTGTTTTAGCTTACGAAACACCTTCATGGTAAGCTCTACATCAGAAAATGCACGATGCTGCTGTTTGGCATTTATCCCCAGGCTATCTGCAACAAACCATAACGCATAACGTTCTAATCCGGGCAACAGGCGTTTTGCCATCTTCAAAATATCTAAAACCATGATGTTGTCAGGCAATCTACTTCCGATACGCTTTAGCTCGCTATTCAAAAACTCCAGGTCAAAACCTGCATTGTATGAACAAAGACAGCTATCTTGAATAAAGTCTAAAAACTGCGGCATAATCTTATCAATATCAGGCGCACCTTCCAGCATATCCCGGGTAATCCGGTTTACTGCAAAAGCAGCTTCAGAAATAGAGCGGTGTGGATTTACCAGCGCGGAAAACTTCGCTATTTGAAGCTCTCCTTTGAATCTGATGCCGGCGATTTCTACAATCCTGTCTCCGGAAAAGGGGTCGAGCCCGGTCGTCTCCGTATCAAATATTGTAAATTCTATCCTCTCTATGTCTTTTTGCATTTTCTTGTGGCGATATAAGACGGTATTAATTTTATGGGCCGGTAAGATAATTTGACTCTTTTTAAATTTGCCAACCCTGAATCATCCATAATATTTATGTATTTATAACCGGCTAATTCTTTACAAAACATGCGAAAGATAAACTGTGCCAGGCCCTTAACCGATAAATCGGTAATTTCATATAAAATACAGAATATATCTTCGCTTATTTTAAAACCGAACGTAAATGCTTTTATTTCCTGCTGCATTTTTACCACCCTGCCGATAATCCTAAGGCCTTCATAACCATCCAATAAGGCCTCAAGGCAAATCCGGCTATCCGAAAGCAACCCCTGGTATAACGAATCCTCGTTTTTTGTTTTGTTGAAGTTCATCCACTGAGAATACAGCTTGAGGCAGCTATCCCTGTATTTTAAAGTAAACGGCGTATATTCATATTCATAATTCCTGACAAAATAATTAAACGCCGACCTCTTGGATTTAAACCTGTCTCCCGTTAGTTTAACCAATTCGCTCTTCGAGCAGAGGTATTCGCTAAATTTCTCTTTACATTCATAGCCCAAATCGCGATAAATTGATAAATCCTTTTCCTCAATGTTTTCTATCCTGGATATATTTTTATTGCTATTAAATTTATCCATAATCATAAAAACTTCTTCGACAACTTCGGGTTTTTGAGTTTCCCCTTGAGGCGGGACATACAAAAAGCATCCTATTTTATCTTGAAAGAATACGCATAGGTTATCTTTTATAACGGCCCACTGTATGTTAAATAACGTCCTCCAGATATAAATATTCTCAAAGGCATATACTGAAAGCTGCGGCTTTGCCAATGCTAAATAATCATTAAATATTTCCCTGTCCTTGAGGGATATCTTTTTTAAATCCATGGGTTAGATGTTTAATTCAATAATATCCAAAACTTCTTCGTATGCCTGGATAATCTGCGGGTTATCTTTAAGCAGCCTGATTTGCTGCGGGGAATTAAGAAGGGAAATTAAATATCCTGTATATTCTTTCAACTCTGGGCTACCTAATTTTTCCTTAATATAAGGGCAATTCAAATCAACGGTGAGAATAACTTTCCCCCCTCGTAGATTAATAAGAAACGGGTAAAGCTGGCATTCAAACGGACGAAACTCATAAATTTTGCACTTATTTTCTTTTAAAGCGAAAAAGGCGCAGATAAAACCTTCTCCTTGCGGATTGGGAAGAGGCTGAATCCTTCTGTTAATTGAGATTGTTGCAGGAGGTATTTTTTTGTCTAAGAGGCCTTGTATTTCTTCGTCTAAAAGGCAGGGCAGCCATGCAGAATCTGCCTGGGCGAACCTGCAACACCCCTGGCACTTCAAACAAGCTTCCTGCGGAATAAACTGTTTTATCATTTGACGACACTTCCTAATTTCATTGTCCTCTGCGGGCTAATAATCGCTATGCCGTTTTCATCTGAGGATGCCAAAAGCATCCCCTGGCTTTCTACGCCGCGCAAAACCGCCGGTTCCAGATTATCCACTACCACCACTTGCTTGCCTACAAGCTCTTCCTTCTGATAAGAGCCTTTTATCCCTGCCACTAACTGTTTGGTTTTATCACCCAAATCAACTGTGACAATATATAATTTATCTGCGTTAGGGTGGTCTATGACTTCTTTAATTACAGCTACTTTTAACTCTATTTTTCTAAAATCTTCGATGTTAATCATTGCCTTTCTCCTTTGTAGCCAGTTAGTTTGTTATTTTTGACTCTTTGCATCTTATGATTTAATTGCAGAATCTTAGAATATAAAAACTGCCCGAACTGGACGCCAGACGAACTTCACAACTCCATATAGTGCATATGGTTGTGAGGATTTATACCCGCAGAAGCAAGCGGCAACTCATCCGTTTTGGCGATCCTTTGCCTGAAAAGCCTATCCGGGCAAAGCGAATTATCAAAAATACTATCTATGAAGGCCTGCAAATTCAGGCCTATATCAACAACGGCCCAGGCCGAATAACCTGGGCAATAGCCCGTAAAGAGCTGAATATCTCAGAAGCCAAGTTAGCACACCTACTCAAAATAGTCAAGACACTGCCTCCGGACTTCGTCGAAACCATGAAATCCTGCACCGATGAAAACATGCTAAAAATATTCCACGGCAGACGACTTTTGAAGATTTCCCGCCTTAAAACCGAAAAAGAACGCCGGGCCGAAATCCAACACCTAATGCCTAAGGTTTAAGCCTCTTTGCCCCGTTGGTACCCATTTGATGCCAGTTTTTGACCCATTCTTGAGCCCTATACAGGACTAACTATTTAATCTATACTTATTTTGTCGCTGACGAAATGCCAACGCTCCACCTTCCAGGACTTTAACAGCTCGATCGCGAATAGCTGGATTCTCAATCGATCCTGAAGTATAAGAAATCGAACCATCGTTCCTATTCGCAATAATTATCTGCTCCGCATCACTGTTAATAACAACATTACCATTATTGGAAGCTAGTATAACCTGACGATAACTTTTAGCCTGCCTAATAGCCTTAACTAGTTCGTCCATTATGAATTCGTTATCAAGGTGATCATCGTGTGAATCGATAATAATAGGTTTATCTCCTTGCGCCAAATAAATTTTAATCAAAACCGTGGCTTTCTGACCAAGTGACAACTTTGATATCTGGGTATTTTTATATTTGACTGTTGGAATTACAGCCAAATAATTGCCATAAAGAAAACCATAGAAATCAGAAATAGAAATCGCCTCGTTTGTTTTAACTTTGCCTCTGTGTTCTTTATTTATTGCTTCGATCTCTTCAACAAATTTATCGATAGCGTTAGCATCGCCATTTGTCACCAAAGTAATCGCAGAAAATAAATTATCGAATATAGAGCTACCTTCCTTAGGATTAACAGATACTCTTCTGTTATCCATTACATCCTCAGCTGTTTGGATGAACTTTCCTGAATCAAAATTAATTTTTACGCCAAAATTAAGGTCTGAAAGAACTTCGGCTTTTTGCGATGAAAAAGCTTCAATAATTTCCTCATATTTCTTCTTTTGAAGGATGATAGTTTCCGCTAGTGTTTTAAATAAATTTTTCCTATCTTTAATAGACTGGTCTAACGCTTTCTCGTTTTTAGCAAACTCTTCTTTTTTGACTTTTATACTGACAACATCGTCATCCAACTCCCTTTTCTTCTCGAGAAGTTTCGCATGATCTTTTACACCGGCTTCAAAAGTTTCGAGCTCTTTTTGTGAAGCTTCAATATCTTTTACTATCTGAGTAATTTGAGTCTTGACATCGCCTAAACGCGATGCAAGCTCAGTTTTTTGCGTATAAGTGATTGCGTTATAGTTTTCGGAGATATTCAGCTTTTTCAGAAGGGCATTAATAAAAGATATGTCTTCATTAAATACTGCGATATTAGCATCGATAAATTCTATTGCTTTAATAAGGTAAGTCTTGAGGCTTGTTAAGTCGTCCTTTTTCGATTTAAATTCAGCGATTTTTGTTTGTTTATCTTGAGCAATTTTAATCTTCTCTTTACTCTGAGCCTTCTCTAGTTCTTCAATTCGTTTTCCTACGTCTTTTAATTCAGCGTCCTTTTGTTTTCCTTCTAAATTGATAGCCTGGAGCCCTTCTTTACTTGTCTGTTTCTCAAGACTGTCAATCTCAGTGTTTTTCTTATTAATCTTTCCTTGAATTTCTTCAACCTTATCGATTAGCTCATTAAACTCATAATTTTTAACGCTATCTTTAATATGAGGACTACCAAATATTAATTTCTTGATATATTCGTCGAGGTCAGAATTATCTCCGATATAGTTTTCAAGTTCACCCTGGGCAATATAGACAATTTCACTATCCTCAAAAAATGCCCCATCCTTAAAATCTTTAGTGAAAACATTCTGATCTTTAAAAGTTAAAGTGGTTTCAATGGCAGGTCGCTGATCTACGATACGCCTGACAAAAGAATTCGGATCTTTTGTATTGCAACGATCTATATAGCAATTTGCTATGAGATCCACAAAGGCAGTTTTACCACTACCCTTGCCACCCGTAACAGCAACTAAGCCGGAATTGAGCTCTATTTCTGTTCCTTGGATTGATAACTCATCACTAATTATTGACTGGCCAATCTTAAACTTTACAGGAGTATAGTTACTTTTTACCGGCGTTGGGTTATCATGTTGAATAGCAACCCGGTCCGACGGCTCATATAACAGCTGCTTTAATCCTTCAAAGGTTGGATCGGCCTTGATCCAACAATACCTCAATTCACAGTCGCTACTTCCACTAACGCAACTATGCCCTTCCATTCCTCTTGATGCACATGGAAGACCGATCTCATCAATTTTATGAGCATCTGAGCCATGAATACATGGTTTACAGGTTTTAAATTCCTCAATAAACTTTTCAAGACCATCCATATATGGATCTTGTCCAAGACACCAGGATCTCGTTTTCGCATTCGAGGAAAATACCATATCAGATTTTTGTAATAATCCTTTTCTTATGTGATGATCTTGGCCATCCCAGTCGATGAGATTTGATAATTCTTCTGGAAAAATAACAATATATTTGCCTTTAAAACGATTGCTTCTGCTGAACAAATATGTGATGTCTTCATGACTAACAACGGTCTGCGTTGCTCCAACTTCAAGGGCATTAAGTCCGCTTTCCCGGAAATTCTTATGTTGCTCTATTAATTTTTTGCCAAGTTCTTCGATATTAGAACGCTTGAGTTTCCGAGTATCATCTTTATCTTGTGGGTTACCCTCGTAAAAAAACCTTAAATCGTGTAAAAAATGCTCTTCGATTTCATTCTCACTAACTTCATCTGAAAAAATTACATGAAAATTCAATCTTTTAGGTTGCTGACCATCTTTTTTACTGGAAAGTACACAATTTAATCTAAACTCGATATTTGGTAAAATCGTATGAATATTTTTTAGCCTTCCCTGCTGCTTGAATTCCTTAACTTTTTTATAACCATCAATTGTAAAATAATCTGTTATGCCAATAACGGCTATATCTAACGACTCGAGTTTTGAAATAAATCGCTCCCAATCCGGGCTGCCATCGGTTAACTTTGGATATTGATTATTTAAAATAGTTAATGGGCTATGGATATGTAAATCCCATTTCCGCCATTCTGAGCCTTTTGGATATGTTTCCATAATTATTTATTCTGATAAGATAAATTATTTTTGACTTCGGGAATCATCTCTTGGGGACCAAAGAAAAGTAATCGATGGATTTTCTGCTTGTATCCCACTTACAAACTTTCATCATCCGTTCTCGCTTAGATCCATAAACAAGAAGGTCTTCCCGTTTAAGCACGTTAAATAAATAATTCAAATTCCCTAAGCCTTCCGGAGAAACCAAAAAAGACTCAATAGGATTAATCAGCTGAGTATAACCCCACAATTGACCTAAATCCTTCAGAGTTAATGCGCCATCCTTAACTTCAACAAAAACCAGCTTAATGTCTTTATTTTTTCTCAAGATTCCGACAATATCAACCTTAATTGATAACCCGATGGCCTCTTTTATTTCTATGCCCAACGTCTTGAGATACGCATCAAGCGATATTTTTGAAGTCTTGTGCGTAGTAATAATATCGTAGCCCTTGTATTTATCTTTAAGATACTGCTGACACCAAGCTTCTATGTGGGGATAAAGCAATTCTTCCTTCTTAGGCATCAGTATTCTCCTTGTAACCTAAAGCCGCGCATATCTCTTTCCAAGAATCAAAATGTTTACCCCTTATTATCTCGGGAATTTTTTCGCTGCTCTCCATCGGATGGATGGGCTTTTTTTTAGTAATTTCTTTTGTCTGCCAATAAAATTTATGGTGAGCGATATCGATGCGACCACGCATTAGCTCAAATTTTTCCCTTTGCTTATCAGACCGTGCACGCCTTATCTTTGCCTCTATACTTTTATCCCATTCTACCCTATTAATGCTGGAAAGCTTTCGCAGGGCTTCCATCTTATGGACAATCCTAAAACCTACTTTTTCGAATTCATCGGCATAGATTTTTATCTGATGCTCTCTAAACCAGACATCTTTCTTCCCCTTATTATAGTCGTTCAATTCGGGATCTCTCATATTGGGATGCCCCCAGTCAATAGTATGAATGGGGACATCTAAGCCCTTAAGGAGATTTCCGATATCAACTACCAGGAACCAATTTACGGGGATTTCAATGTAAGCCCTATGATTATAGGTTATCCCATATGCAGCATTGCTGCTTCTAATATGCGCAGTAACATCTGCCAACCCAATCATAAATTGCCGCTTTATGTCGCCCGTCGATTGAAAGATATCTTTTGGGATTCTGAAATCTTTACATGAGCTCAACCTGTAAAAATGCCCATCTATTTCCCTGATCAAGAAATCCTGATTATTTTTTGTGAATTTCAAGACCGTCTTCTGCTCTGTCTGAGTAGATGAAATCCGAACATCCACCAACGGCTCGAGTATATTACGAATATCGTCGAGGCTAGCTTTCACGGATAATTTAGCATCCATACCTTCACTGATTAAATTTTTATGAGGGATCTCGATTATAATGTCAGTTTGCGTATTTCCCCTAATAATAGTACCCTTGCCTGCGATCATTCCCAACAAATAAGCTAATTCTGCATTATCCATTCAACGCCTTTCTATTTGATACGCTTTTTAAAAATTAAAATATATTCATGGACTTTATTTACACGAAAAACATATGGGTAACCCAAAGGTTTCATATTATTATATTCGTGTTGACGGTCCCAAATAACTATGTCCTCAAAACTGAACCCAACTTCCTTCATCCGCTCTGCAAAATCTGAATGAAAAGAATAAAATTGATCTTTTTTCCTTAAATCCATTAGCACAACCACGCAATGGCCATTATTCTTTAAGCATTGGAATACGTCCGAAAAAATCGTTTTAAGCTCATTCAAAAAAGAGTCATAGTCAGCAATATTACCCAGGTCTGTCTTATCAGCACCGTAATTAACGGTCTTTTTTCCATCTGCAGTACGCCGCATATTTAAAACATCCCAATAAGGCGGTGACGTCATGCATAAACTAACACTTCCCTTTTCAATATCCTTGAGTAACAATCTTGAATCCTTATTAAAAATACGAGGTGTCACCATCCCATCTCTTCTCTTCAATTCTTTTATACGTTTATTTGTAATGGCAACATATTCCTTTGAAAGCTCAAATCCTATCCCTAATCTTTGTCTTTCATATGCAGCAACAATAGTGCTGCCGGTCCCCATAAAGGGATCAAGTACAACGTCATTTTTCTTTGTAAAAATATCAATCACTCTATCGGATAATTGCAAAGGGAACATCGCAGGATGTTTCAGTTGCTTCTCTTCATTTTGCTTTCTAATGTCACGCCAGATACTAAAAGAATATTGGAGCCATTCCTTCCCCGTTAACTCATTGTATCTGTTTGTGGTTTTCTCTACCATAAACTCTTTCTTGAAAGTAATTTTTCCATGACCGTTTCAATTAAAATAATTTCGTCATTATTTAATGAGTAAATATCATAAACTAAGCGGTCGATCTCTTTGTTCTTTATCTTTAGAGCAGAGGCAGAGTCACAGTTGATTAATGAATCTATAATCTTAATTAAGGGTTGGAGTTTTCTTGCATCTGGATTATCAATAATGGGAATTAAACCGATGTAGGACCTATCTAAATGCATCGTAAGTCTTGAGCAGTTAAATACCCCGCACATTAAGTAAAAGTTGATAAGTTTAGAGTTGAGAAGTGCTAACACATACTTCCCCTTATTTTCGTCTTCAACGATAATATTTGTCACTGTATCAAGACTCAGAGTCCCACGATTATCATAACCAGCAATTACTCCTGCCTCTGAAGAGAATATATTTTGCAAAACTATTTTTTTCTGTCTTAAATTTTTTATTTTAGCTGGGCTTTGTTTCTCAATCACGGTATTACTTAAAGCTAAACAAGCCTTTATGTTAAACTTCGAGATGTTCTTGCCCCGGATTGCTAATTCTCCTTCACCGACCTTTGGATCAACCAACTGATTTCCACCTACTGGCAAGCCACGGAAAATTTGACCATCAACAAATTGATCGAGATTTATTCCCACTGAAGAAATCTTTCCAATCAACGAATAATGGCTGTGTTTTTCGAGTGTTAAAAATCTATTTGTTGCAGACAATTCCTTTTGAGAAACCCTTAAAGATGGCTGCCCGGAAAGAGCTTTATCATTTCCGTTAAAAACACAAATCTTAATTTTGTCATCCTTTGATGCGGAGGACTTCTTAACCACCAAAATAACCTGTTCTCCTCTTACGTCCTTAAATTTTGCTCCGAGATCAAAGATTTGAACTAACCGAGTATTGGCAAGTAAATACTGCCGAAGTTTATTGTAAGAATCTACAAAAAGCACTGACTTGGGCAACAAAAATGCTAGTGTCCCCCCTGGTTTTAAGATCTCCAATGACCTTCCTATCATCAATGTCGCCGCATTAATAGGACCATCGATGATGGCCGAATATATTGACTCGGAAAAATCAAAACTGGAATCTTTTTGTAATGTAACATAGGGTGGATTCCCGATTACAAAATCAAACCCCCCATCCTGGAAAACATCATAAAATTCTTTACGCCAGTCAAATGCTAGCTTATCGATATTTTTATCTTGGACGATGCTGTTCCCTACTTTGATATTGCGAATGACCACATCAATATAATCTTCTCTGTATCCGGCTTTCATATATAGACATGCCCGGGTAATCTTTGTTGCTTTTCTATTAGCGTCTACTCCGTATATATTGTTTAAAAAATCCGCTCCATACTTCTTTTGGAAGATATCAAAGACTGTCAAAAGGAATGAACCACAACCGCATGAGGGATCTGCAACTTTCGAATCCCTCTTAATATCGAGTTGCGCTATCATATATTCGACAATACTTTTCGGAGTATAATATTGCCCTCGACCCTTTCTTTCCTCTTCAAGTAAGGAATTCTCAAAGAAGCTTCCTATATGCTCCGGATCATGACCATTGGTAAATGAATCGAAAACTAATTTTCTTATCCGGTTGTCGGTACCTATTAGACTGCTTACATTATTTTGAATTCGCGATATTTGTATGGGTTCAATAATTACTGACATGTCCTCTCCTAATTTTTCTTACGTTTTTCCCAATCCTTACGATCCTTATCTATTAGGTCACGGACAATCGAAACAATGGAGTAGTGTTTTCTTTGTTTCTGTAATTCAAGCGCCTTTTCTTTAAGGAAAAAATATTGATCTTCGGTAAGTTCTATCGTGGTCTTTTTCATTTTAACCTTGCCTGCTAATTGGTTCATTCAAATAATCCCCTATTGCTATAACGCTGTATTTATAGCATTGTTAGAGGCAAAAGTCAACGAGAATATCCTGAAAAAAGAAAAAACCTTCGTCAGCTACAGTTTAGCTAACGAAGGTTTTACTTATTTTAACGTCCGGGTTCCCCCTTCAAACGCGGGACTTATCTATCTCTTAAAAAGAGATTACCATCAAAAAATGCAAAAGTCAAGAAATTTTGTCCTCCCTGCCAGTTTAAATCAAAATTAAATTAAGCAATGCCCCGATTAGTAATGCAACCGCGATCATAATAAAGGTACTTTTAAGTGTATCCTTGATGCCCAATTCTCTGATTAGGACCATATAAGTAGCGATACAAGGAAAATATACAGCCAAAACTGTTGAACCAATTACCAGTTGTTTAGTGGTCAAATTAAGCGGCCCCAGCATGCCCACAGCAACGTCTTTTCTCAAAAACCCAACTATCAACGCAGAAATAGCCTCCTTAGGAAGCCCCCACAAGCCGGTTAAAACCGGAGTAAAGATATACGCAAAAAAATCTATTATTCTTAGCATGTGAAGAATGTTCACAAAAAGCACTCCCAAGAGCACAAAAGGCAGGGCCTCGCTTAAAAAACCGGATAAACGCATCCAAAGCTTCTTAATCACAGCTTGAATTTGAGGTATCCGATAAGGAGGGATTTCAACTAATATCTCAGGGCTTGTGCCTTTTAAGACCCTATTTAATATTAACCCTTTGATGACCAAAAGGGCAAAAAGAGTGACAAATACAATCGCTACGTATTTACCTCCCCGCTGCCCAACCAATCCCACAATCATAGCTGTTTGCGCCATACAAGGAATAGCAATCGCCATTAGAGTAGCAGCGATAAACTTCTCGCGCCTTTCTTCCAATATTCGGGTAGCTAATGCTCCCGGAACATTGCATCCTAAACCTAAAATAAAGGGGATTATCGCGTATCCATGAAGCCCTAAATGATGCATAAAATTATCCGTGAGGACAGCTAAACGAGGAAGATAGCCAAAATCTTCTAATACCCCTAACACGAGATAAAAACTAAAGATATAAGGCAGAACCATGCCAATAGGCACAAAAAATCCGGTAGTTAATAATCCGAATGACTGGCCAAAGTCTATGTTGCCTCCGATTAGATTCCCGATTAAGATCTGATGCAAAAATGATCCCTCGCCTAAGAATACGCTCAATTTCATCATCAAAGGAAGCCATAATCTTTCAAATAAAGGCTCAAATAAATACCCGATTAAACCTTCTCCGATTAAACGAATGATCCAGAAAGCGCCGTATACAACACCTATGGCAATTGGCAGCCCGGTAAGCGGCTTAATGCTTAAATCCTCTAATATTTCTAACAGCGTATGATGCCGATGGGTTAATCTTTGAACTTCTTCTACGATCCGCCCTATCTTCTCCCATTTCTTTCCATCAGAAGAAATAGGCGACTTTAAGGCTTTTGCCTCAGGCAGACGGTTGATTAATTCTTTAATACCCTCTCCGGTTAATCCGCACGTAGAAACAACCGGCACTCCTAAGTTTTCCTCCAGCCTTTTAATATCGATATTAATTCCGCGGTGCTTGGTATCATCCCACATATTCAAAGCCACGATAACCGGTATATCTTTCTCCAAGAGTTGTAATGTTAGGCAAAGATTCCTTTCTAAATTCGTAGCATCAACAACATTAACAACCAAGCCTCCCTCTTGCAGCATCCGGCATGCCACATCTTCGGCTTTACAGGTTGGCTCTAAGGTATACGTTCCCGGCACATCTATAATCATTGCTGTTTCATCGCCAAGCTTTATCTTGCCTTGAGTGAACTCAACCGTCGTCCCGGGATAATTAGAAATTATTACTTTTGCTCCGGTAAGCCGAGAAAATATAGCACTCTTTCCGACGTTAGGATTGCCTATTAATAAAATCTTTTCTATCTTCATCTCTTTACCGCCACCATAATTCTTTTTGCCATACCAAAACCAATAGCAATCTGTATATTATCAACTTCTACTGTCTGGGGACCGTGCCAGAAATGGGAGCTCACCTTAGTGATCCTTTTCCCCGACCGCACGCCTATACTTTGTAATTTTCTTATGTAGCCGTGACCGCCCTGCATCTCTTCTATTATGCCGGTTTCTCCCGGCTGTAATTGGGTTAAATCTATAGTCATTTTCTTATCCTTTTAAAAAGTAACCGTCTTGTCGCTCTCCTTGATGATTTCGTACATATCCTTCATAGTAGAAATCGGACACATTTCGGAGCCTTCTTGCTCCCTGCTTTTGATACATGTTCCGCAGGCATAAATCTTACCGCCAGCCTTCAAAAATTTATCCGCCTGTTCTACGGTGTTGAATTTATCGGTGCTGACCTTCTGATATTCAACTCCCTTGCCCATAAAAAAGACTTTGGCTTCATCTTTTTGCCCAAGACAAAAGTTTGCGTAACGCAGAGCATTCCAGCTGGTCTCAGGATCGTTACTAGAAATAATGACCCCTATCTTCATTTTGTCCTCCAATTTAAATAATTTTCAAAGCATCAACTGGACAAACTTTTACACATCCGCGTAAGCGATCGCATTTTGATTCATCAGTGACCTTGCATTTACCGCTTTTTTCATCGATATACAAAATCTTTTTAGGACAAAGATCCACACACGCGCCGCAACCAATACAAAGTTCTTCATCGATAATCACGATCTTATTCATATCTCCAAACTCTCTCCTTCCCTTGCGCGCAAAAATCCCTGTCCGAATGCCTCACGCATTGCCTCTGCCGCGTGTTTGCCGGTACAATGCATAGGCGCGATTTTGCTGACTCCAAGATCTTGCAGCTCATGGATAACACGCGCATTTGTTTCGTCTGAATTGTCTTTAAGATGAAAACCACCAATAAGCCAATGAATGTTTGCCTTAAAACTATCCTTGGCTTTCTTTACGATCTTAACCACTCCCGGATGCGCGCACCCGCATATTACAGCTAAACCATCGCCTATTTTAATCACAACCGACTGCTCGCATATCTTTCTGCCCTCTGATTCTCCGTAAAGTTCCCCCGTAGAATAAATGCCATCTTTAATTTGTGTCATCCCTACTGCCTCAATAAGCTTAACCCCAAACGAAGCAATTCTGTCTTTTATCTCCTGCTTAAACCCAGGGCAAACATATACCGTGATATCTTCCCGATTGGGTATCAAATACCACAACCCTGCTATATGATCCCAGTCATCGTGCGACAAAACAATATGCTTAATCTTTGCGGTATCTATATTAAACTTACGCATATTATTTAAAAGCACTCCAGGATCTCCAAAGGTATCAAAAAGCACATCTTCGCCGATTAAAAAAGATACCCCCCACTTGCGAATAAATCGTTCCCATTTAGTTGAGCCTGTAGCTAAAATTTTAATCTTCATAGTTTTAATGGTGTATTGCCGCCGCGAAATACATAAACGCCACGCCAAGAATAAAAACCACCATTGAAAGTGTGGCCTTCTTAATATCCTGCTGTTTATGTAATTCCGGTATAAGATCGCAACTAGCGATATAGATAAATCCTCCTGCTGCAACCGGCATAAGCAGTTTCAGAAAAATATCTGACACATTCGCGAGAGCAAAACCAATAAGAGTGCCCAAAATGGCTGTTACGGCTGATAAAAAGTTATACAATAACGCCTTGTTTTTGCTCAATCCTCCGTAAATCAACACCCCGAAGTCGCCTATTTCTTGAGGAATTTCGTGCATGATAATCGCGAAGGACGCAGCGATGCCGAAATTAATGTTCACCACAAAAGCAGAACCGATAATAAGGCCGTCTATAAAATTATGCACCCCGTCGCCAACAAGATTAAGATACGTGAATGTGTGAATATCGCACTTTCCTTTATGGCAGTGCCGCCAGTGTAAATATTTCTCCAAGATAAAGAACAGAATAAAACCAACTATGACAAATAAATAGACGTTGCCATGAGCGCTCTTTTCTACTGCTTCGGGGATAAGGTGCAAGAACGCCCCTCCAATCAGCGCCCCGGCAGAAAAACTAATCAGCAAAAGAAGAATTTTATTTAGCAGATTTTCCTTCAAAAGCAGGCTGATAACGCCGACAAAGGAAATTAAACTTACAACAATACTGGCACCCAATGCCCAAACAAGATTCATTTGATCCCCTTATTTTTTAAGTAAATAATCCGCTATCGCCCGATAAAGCGTGCTTACTGAAAGTATCGAACAGTGCAGGTGATCTGCGGGCAAGCCTTTCAACTTCGTGATTACTTCTCCCGCAGAAATCGAAAGCGCCTCTTTTATGGTTTTCCCTTCGGCCAGCTGCGCCGCCATAGCCGCACAAGCCCTCGTAGCATGACAGCCGTCGGTATAATATTTAATCTCCGTAATCTTATCCTTATCAATCACCAAATAAAACTCCATAGCGTCCCCGCAAGGCCCCTTTAAATAAGAAGAGCTTACCGGATCATTCATCCTGCCAAGATATTTTGGGTTATTAATCAAAGCTAAAACTTCATCGGGATAGTCGGGAATACCATCGTGCATATTTTCTCTCATTGTAATTCCTCCCATATTTTACGCACCTCATCGCTTGCGGCACATTCTGCATAGTCAATAATAGTTTTTCCGGCAACCAGCGCCTTAACAACTGTCTTATCAAATGCGATCTTGCCGATAACCGGTACGCCCTGCGTGCGACAAAATTCTTCAATCTTCTCCGTCATCGCTAGATTTAAGTCATATTTATTCACAACAAGTTTAACCGAAATATTAAAATGCTTTGCAAGTTCCATAACCCGCTGGGCGTCATGTAAACCTGAAAGCGTCGGCTCAGTCACGATTAAAGCGCAGTCAACCCCTGACAATGACGCGATCACCGGACACCCTATCCCCGGAGGCCCGTCTATAATCACATAATCAAGCACTTGCTTTTCAGCCAATTCTTTGGCGATCTGCCGTATCTTTGCCACAAGCTTGCCGGAATTCTCTTCGGCAATACCAAGCTTTGCATGCACAAAAGGGCCATGTTGAGTATCAGAAACAAACCACTCTCCGGCTATATTCTCTTCCATGCGGATAGCTCCATGCGGACATATATGACTGCAAAGAGCGCATCCTTCACAAGAAAAACGTTCAATCGTATAATCGGATCTTATAGCCCCAAATCTGCATACTGACGCGCATTCCCCGCATTCCTTACAGAGTTTCTTATCAATAACCGCAGTCTGACCACTTCTAAATTCATGGCGCTCTTTAACCTCTGGATGTAACAAAAGATGCAAGTCTGCCGCATCCACATCACAGTCAACCATGACTTTATTCTTGGCCAAGGTGGCAAACGATCCCGTAACAACGGTCTTTCCTGTCCCGCCTTTCCCGCTAATGACGACTATTTGCTTCATTCTTTATTCCACAAATATTTAAGTATAAGTTAATAAATTTATCCTGATAAGAAGCGTCCTGCTCCACAATAGGCACACCCTCGGAATAGCTGACCGCTATTTCTCTACTAAAAGGGATTCGCATTAAAACAGGGATACTCGCTTCCTTACAATAATCATCTACCTTGCCATCACCTAGATCAGATCGATTTATAACCACACCGAATGGTATCTGCAATTTTCGTAATACCTCAACCGCTAGAATAAGATCGTTAAGACCAAAAGGCGTCGGCTCCGTAACCAATACGCAAAAATCGCTTCCCTTAACTGCCGTAATTACCGGACACGATGTTCCCGGAGGCGCGTCAATAATCACTGTTCTGGTTGAATTAACATACTCCTTTACCTGCCGGATCAAAGGCGGCGACATTGCCTCTCCAACATTAAGGCGGCCGTGGATAAATTGCATATCGCCTTTCTCGCCAATTTCGATCACGCCGATCTCTTTATTGACTTCTTTTATAGCCCCTTGAGGACAAAGCAGACTGCACGCACCGCAACCATGGCAAAGATGCGGAAAAATTAAAATACTGCCTTTTTTACCGTCGCTTCCCGGCAATACCGCGATGGCGTGATAAGCGCAAACCTCTCTGCACTTTCCGCAATAAGTGCATTTTGTTTCATCAACCTCAGGCACAGGGATATTTGCCTTCTTCTCACCGGCTATACGCGGCTTTAAGAATATATGCGCGTTGGGCTCTTCCACATCACAATCAATAAACTGAATATTCTTAAGCGACAGCGCCAAATTAACCGCGACTGTCGTCTTGCCTGTCCCGCCCTTCCCGCTTGCCACTGAAATAATCATAATCTAAACACTGCCTCTTCCAGCAATGAGGACGCATTGATATACGCTCTTTGCTTTCTTTGCTAAAAAACCTTTTTTTATCAAATACGATTCGGCATCCGGCAAACTCACTTGCCCGACCTCATGGGTATTGCCCTCAAGGCCATGGATTTTATCCATAACCTTAAACCCCTCCTCTGTAAAATCCGCCAATATGAGTTTGCCTTGAGAGGAAATGAGCCGGATTAGCTCATCTATTACCTGATAGGGATTGCGCAGATGATGCAGGACATTTACAGAAAATATCACATCAAAACTACTATCAGGAAAACTTGTGTGCTCTCCGTTCTCGATCTTGAAATCCACCTGCTTCTCAAAACCGAAATGCGCGATGTTCAGCTTTGCGAAACGTTGTTCATCCGCTGATATATCAAAGGTAACAAACGAATATCCTGCCTTTGCTAAAGCAAGCGCAAAATGCCCCTTACCAGTTCCGGCCTCAAGGATTCTCCCGCAGAGAGGCTTCGCCTGCTCGAGAATGAAATCTCTTTCCTTGTCTACGTCATAACCGAAACTCTTATATAGGGCTTTGCGCTCTAAATACTTTTTATGATTCTCGGCAACTTCTTTATCCAATTCTATTATTCCTAATCGTGCTCTTTAAACACCTTGTCTTGTGTTGGATCATTTTTCCTGATCCACTCTATAAGCATTGCCGCATGTTCTTTTTCTTCGTTCATATTATGCGCGAGGAGCTTCTTAAGCGATTCATCATCCGTAGCATCTATTCTTTCCTGATAAAAATCAATTGCTTCAAGTTCTTCGCGCAAAGATTTCCTCGCTCTTTCTAAATCAACGTGCTTAGGATCCATCTTTTCTAACAGCTCAAAAAATGGCATTTTTCTTTCCCTCCTTTTCTTAATTGCTCTTACCCGGCATGCCGAATTTTGAACCCACGCTCGGCGCATCCGCGGGTTTATATTTTCCGTTTTTGTAACCGTCTATCGCCTCTTTTACCGTTCCAGAAACTCCGGTAAATATGCTGATCCCCGCGGCTGACAATACCTGATGCGCGTTGGGTCCGACGTTTCCTGTAAGAACAACCTTGACTCCTTTGGATACCACAAGCTGACCGGACTGAATACCTGCCCCTCCCTGAAATTGCGAATTCGTATTCTCGCACGCTTCAAAACTACCTGTATCAGTATCAAAAAAGATGAAATTCTGACACCGGCCGAAGCGTGGATCAACCTTAGCATCCAAGGTTTTCCCTTCGGATGTAACGCATATTTTCATGTTAACACCTTCCTTTTAATGACAACTGCCGCCTTGGCCGTGATCCTTGCAAGCCTCAAGCCCGCCCAAGGTATTATTCATAAAATCATCAAGGGCTTTCTGCACGTTGCCGGAATAGCCAAACACCTGAACACCGGCTTGAGCAAATTTCTGCTGAGCGCCCATACCCATGCCACCGGCTATTACATGGGTCACCTTATATTTCAATATCTCATCTACCGCTATACATCCGCCTCCGCCATGCACCGCTGTGTTTGGCACAATACGGGTAGTTGTGATTTTCTTTTTGGCTTGATCAATATCCGCTAAAAAGAAAAACTTGCATTGCCCAAAATGTGCACAGACGTTGCCATGAACTCCGCTCTCATCTTCCAATACGACTCCTACTCTCATGTTTAATATTCTCCTTTCTTATTTACCTTCTAAATCCTGAACACGCGCCTGCACCATATCGAGCTCACCTTTAAGATACTCTGCCTGGCTCTTAAGTGCTGACAGTTCGTCCTCTTTAGATAATGAACGGTCAAATCCGCCAAATGCCCGCATACCTTTTTGCGCTCTCATCCATCCTGGAAGACCTGTGGCATAAAAGCAATTTCTGTATCCGCGGCCGCCGCCTCTCCCAAAAAATCCTCGGCCAACACCCTGTCTTACGCCTGTATCGCTTAAATTAACCACACAATACCCCCTGCCTCCGCCTGTCATGGCGCCTTGCCCTCTCGGGCCTGTTCCGTCAAAACCTGGCATATCACACCTCCTTCTTGTTATTGAAAACCATTTCCATTAATAGAGAAAAAAATATAGCGGTCATTTCTTGCCACTACACTTCTTACATAAACCGTAAAATTGGATAAGGTGATTGGTGATCTTAAAATCATATTTGGCGCCTAAGCCCTTTTCGGTTTCCCTTAAAAGCTCAACCTCTTCATCAATAAAATCTGCGTAGTCAATAACCTTATTGCAATCCGTGCAGACTAAATGATGATGGTGATGAGCGCCCTCAGGACCTTCTGCTAATTCATAACGGGCCCGGCCGTCACCGAAGTCAAGTTTATAAACCATCCCGAGATTAGATAACACATCCAATGTCCTGTAAATAGTGGTAAGTCCAACATTGGGATATTTCGTATGCATCTTCATATAAATATCCTCGGCACTTAAGTGGCCTTCAGATTTAGACAAGATATCAAGGATCGCTTCCCTACCGGCAGTAAGCCGATAACCGCATCCTTGAAACTTTCCGTGCCACCAACCTTGTCCGCGACAATTACCTCTTGGCATCTAACTCTCCTTATTAGAAATGGTTTCCATTTGCAATTATATGCCACGAGATAATTCTTGTCAATCATTTTTTTTAAAAATCTACCTGCGCTCTCATTCCTCCTACGAATATAGGGTCGGTATCATCCGCCACATCTTTACCGAACGGATTCCAAATATACTGAAAATCAGGGCTTAAAGATAAATGTTTATTGACGTGTATTCTGTAATAAGCCTCCAGATGACCTTCGGTTTTTGCCAAGCGGTCAGTCGCCTTCTTGTAATCATCCGAAGGAATTACCTGGCCTACAGCAAAAGCAAAAACATCTTTTTCTCTACCCCACGGCTTTCCTTCAACCTGAAAACCCGCACTCCAAGACTGTTTAAGCGAGTAGTTCAGATCGCCCGTTGCCATAATATCGGGATTGTATACCTTCGGGTTCTGCCAGCCGTACCGGGTGAAGAGCGTAACGATATCCGTTACCTTCTGATCGAAGCTCAAGCCAAAACCATAAGCGGACTCTTTTGTCTTCTCGGTATCAAACCATTTGGTGTGATAGACATTGTTGTTCCAGCCATAAAGGCGGTAATTGCCGGGTAATTCAAATAAATTAGTCTTAAAATGCACCTGTCCGATATTAAACAGGTTATCACCTATTTTCTCCCAATCGCTATTGCCGTCAAAAACACCATAACCTAATTCCATCCATTCAATCGGCAAATAGGCAAGCCGGATACCTGCAGTATTGTCCGGAAATTCAACGGCAGGCGAATTACGAAAGATCCTGCCTAAGAATTGAGTGGTTTCATCGTTAGCAACATCGTTTTGATCAAAATAGGCGGTGGGGTCAAGCTTACCAAACGTTAAAGCCAACTTATCCTTGAACAACCCCTGCTCATACCAAAGCTCCGTTACCTCGACATGCGCTTCGCTGTCTCCGGCATCACGGTTCACGTTGCTATATAGAACAAGATTGTCTTCAAGCCCGGCGCCTTGACCGGCCTCCAGATGCACAAAAGCCTTCCCTCCTACTTCCTTAAATTCCTTACTTAAAGTTATATCAGCCGAATATGAACCGTCAGCCCGTGATTCCTTTAATGTATGACCGTCGCCATTGTAATTGACATTATCGGTCCCCTGCACAATCATGGTTCCGCCTGCGCCAAGCTCGAGGCCTTCCATAAGTTGGATAGGAGCGCCCGGGACGCGATGAAGTTTTTCTTCAAATTGCGATAGCTGTGACTCATATTCGGTGATCTTTGCCTGCTGGCTATGCGATTCAGCGCCTTGCTGAGCAATATACTTATCTTGCTCAGCAACCTTTTTCTCAAGCGCTTCTATGCGTGCCTGCATTTTACGAAGTGCTTCCTGAATATCGCTGTCATCTGCATAGCATAATCCAGAAAGGATAAAAGTAAATAAAGAAACAAAACATAATAGTTTTCTAAACCACATGCCTTCCTCCTTCGATAAGTAATATTTTAAGCGGTTAAACTGTTTGGATGGTTAATGATAAAACTGTGGCGGGGCGCGGGAAATACTAACAAAAGGGACATCTTTAAATACGGGCGCGTATGGTTGCGCGAAAAGATGCAGTATAACGCGGAATAAAACGCTGAAGATTATCGGAAAGAATAGAGTAACGGCAACATGGTTGAGCCAGAGACAAACGGGGCATTCGTGTCCATCATCATCCTCATTATGTAAACTGTGCGAAAGCGGATGGAATATCGCGATGCCAAGAAAAATACCAAACACAACCAGCAGTAGAACAGATGCTTTTTTTCTCATTTGCAATCTGAAGACAGTCTTTCTTTATGAAGTTCTTATCTGTGTTTTCTTCAAAAACTCACCAAGCGCAAAGGTAAGCCCAAAAACAATCCCTATGCCAATCATACCCGCTAATATCGTGGCGAAGGCCGCATGTCCGACAAACGTTGCCTGATAGTCGGGAAATACAGCCGGTATCTCAAGCCCTTTAAATTGTGCAAACGATAATTTCCCTGCGACCCATTCAAGTCCATCCGGGAAACTGCTGGCAAATGGGCTTAAAGCTGCTGCCAAAATAGCTAATGCGCCTGCGCCTAAAGCAACAGAAATCTCATTTTCTTTCCAGAACCGTTCGCAAGCTTGCAGCACAGAAACTATCCCAACCGTCAATACTGCCTCGCCTAAACCAATCAATGCATGCACAGACAACATCGCAGGCATAACTTTATTAAAAGCAATCGCTCCTGATAACGCAACTTCAACAGCACAAGCTGCTGCTCCGGCAAGCACAGACAATAGTGAAGCTATTGCTAATGCTAATTTATGATTTAATCCAGCTTTAACAGTACGATTAAAAACAAAACCCAAAAGACCTGCGCTGATCAACGCCATATTAAGTATATTCGCCCCTAACGCATTAACTCCGCCATCTCCGAAAAAGAACGCCTGCACTGCTAAAACAATCGACATTGACAGTACCGCAAAGGGTATTCCCAATAAACTCACTCCCAGCATAGCGCCAACCAAATGTCCCGATGTCCCATTTTGCACCGGATAATTCAGCATCTGTAAAGCAAAAATAAGAGCCGTAACAGCGGCAAAGCGCGCAGACGAAGGTTTCTCTTCGCTTTTGCGGGCTACATAAGCCACAACCCCAATACCAGCCGCGCTAACGGCAAGCGTTACAGGACATACTGCCCCGTTTAACATTGATGCAGGTATATGCATTTTACCCCTCCTTGTTTTGCTACGATTGTTATATTCGTGCTACCTTTAGGCAAAAAAATAATACTCCTATTTACATACCTTTGCCTGTCGTCGACATGCTTATTGTTCCGTGCTTCACCCCCTTTACTGACTTCAGGCTATCCGCCAGCTCTTGGGCTTTTTTAGGCGATCCTTTAACGGCAATAACTTCAAGGCAATTATTATGATCAAGATGGATGTGCTGTGAGGATATAATCATGTTCCCAAAATCATGCTGGATATCCATAAGCTTATTCACAAGCGCCCTTTTATGGTGATCATATATTAAGGTTATTGCACCAGCGATTTCCTTATTATCCTGCCATTCGTCCTTTACCAAATCCTCGCGGATTAGATCTCGTATAGCTTCAGAGCGATTACCGTATTTCTTGGCTTTTCTGCGCTCGTCAAATTTACGCAAAAGGTCAGGTTCTAAAGAAACTCCTACTCTTGCTACTTGCGGCATATGGACTCCATATTAATTAAGTATTACGAATATAAAAATAGTAGCACGAATAAGTTAATTGTCAATCTTTTTCTATGCTTAAAGATTAATTTTAAACAAAGAAAAACCTCCACCGGTATTACACCAGCGGAGGCTTTGACAGGTACCGACGAGTTATTTATTCGCCTTATCCTTTCTCTTGCCCCATCCGGACTTCCATCTGGCAACTGCACCGACCACGATCGTATCAACGGTTTTCTGATCGCCGATATTCTTTAAAACATCTGTCAGCTCTTGTTTGTTTAGCACACGGAAGTTTTTAACCCCGCGCTCCTTGGCCGTCATCATAAGCTCATTGCGCGAAGCTCCGGCATGCATAACAATCCCTTCTTTAGGCGATGGAGAACTTGAGGTTGAAACTTTTTTTGACTCAACAGCTTTTTGTTTCTTAGCTTTCTTTCCCATGTTAAACTCCTCCTTTCTGTGGGGCAGTAGGCCATAGGGTTTAATCGTTGGCAAGGCATTTATTCAGAAATCTACTCTTACCCCTGCCTTGGCGCCTACTCCCTTGCGGTCGTCAGATTCAGCAAAACCATAGCCTTCTACAAAAGGACTAACCGCGATCCCGGATTTCTTTTCTTCTTTTTTCTGATCCACCGTCACCTGGGCGCCCGGTTGAGCGATGATATGCGTGACCTGTTTGGTAGTCTGCGTAGGCATAAAGAATGCTCTGTAAATTGTCAAGCCCACAAAGCCGACAAGCGCAATACCGGCCGCATAGCGCAGAGTCTTAACCCAGGGTAAGAACTGAAAGAAGCTCCCGGCGAACTTTAATAAACTAAACTTTTCGCTTTCCGACATTCTGCACCTTGCCTTTTAGCCACAGATAGAAAAACATCCCTAACCCCCCGACGATATTCCCGAGCGTAAAAGCTATTAGTACCTTCATTTTTCCACCCCCTCTTTTTGCGGTTTAACTTCGGCTCTTTCCAGTATACCCGTGAGGACATTCATATCTTTAATAAGGCCCTGTTTGATTAACTCATTCATTTTTAATTTATAAAGTAAGCTCTTATGATCCCTAATAACCATGGCAAGTCGTCTATATTCATGCAGATCAAATTCAAGTCTTACCTTATTTACTTCTTCCATCTCGGATTTTTACCTTTAAATCATTTCTTAGGTCGTCAATTGCCCTAATGATTCTATCGTTTTCCTTCTCGAAAAACCGGCAATGCATCTCAAACTCCGCTTTTGAAACAACCTGGCTCCGAGGCGTGTGAAGTTCGTCGTTCGCCAGATGATGAAACAGCTTCTCATCAATATGATTCACCTGCGCTATAATCGTGCCAAGCATAAAAATGGCGATTGTCACTAAGACCGGTGTGATATATTTTACCCAGCTTCCGTTATTCTGCATAAAACTACACCACCATCTTCGCAAGATCATCATCGATTAAGGCAATATTTTCATCTATCTTCTGCCTGTGCCGCAAGAACATGTCTTTTGCAGTCTTGAGGCTTTCCTTTGAATGCTCTTGCTTTTCGCCGTTAGGATATGTAACGATTTTCTTTCCGTTCTTATATTCAACTGTAACTTTTGCCATTTTTTGTCTCCCTTTTTAAGATTGACCGCCTCTTACAGGCCGCACAAAACACATGTCGCTGACCCTGCTCCAGACTGTTTTATAACCATCATACGGATACATACACCAGGCCCCGTCAAGCCAAGGCGCACATACAGTTGACGACCAATTAGGCGTCCAGGTGTCCGGGAATGGTATAAAATACATCGTATCGAATGCAGGGTCGTATCTTGAATGATCCACAATTGATAAAAGCTCGTTAATATTCGGCATGCGCCAGTCATCGTGGCCTGCATAATCCAAATTCTCGCAGGCATTGATTGCGTCATACCAATACATAGATGATCCTAACCCAGCAGCCTGAGGATCTTTTATCCACATAAGGCCCGTAGCCATATCAATTATCGTTCCGTCGCCATTATCAATAAACCTCTGTCCTCCGCCAATTGGATAGCCCTTCTGATAATAACCGTCGTCTCCCATGACATAGACCATATACTGCCCTGTCTTGGGAAGCCCGCCGTTCGTAGTTATTTCTGTAACCCGCTTTATTATTCTGCTTGCTTTCCTGTGTTTAAGATGCAGCTGCATTTTTAACACCTCCTCTATGCTTCGTAAGTTGCTGTAATCTTTCCTGACTCACTCCCCGTCTTAATCACTCTAAAATCTTTTATGTGATAAATTGAAGGAAGCTCCACAATATCCCCATCCTCTAAAAGGGCCCCGGATGACGGCGTAGGATTCTGGCCGTTAACGAAATACCTCATCTGCCCGCCTTCCGCATGAATAAGCGCAAAAGAGGCAGGCACACCGCTGCCCGGATCATAAACCGACTGCGTCAAGCTCCTGGCAACATCATCAACGATAATCTCCTCGTGATTAATAACCTTTCCCATAACTAATCCCCTCCTTTAATTTTTACCGCCGGGCCGCTTTCAAATATTGTCTTTGTGGGCGGCGGTATCTTTTGTTGAACACCATCCCAATTCCTTAAGCAAAACCTGACATTCCGGTTTTCAGAGTAAAACTTTTCTAAATCCGCTGCCTTCATCCTTTCATGCGCGCAGGGATAAAAGGCCGGGTTAAGATCCTCCAGATCTATGTGTTTATATTTCTCGTAGTCAGGAGTGCCTGGTATCGGCGTATACGGCAGAGTTACCGCCTCTGCTCCATAGCTTTTAATCAAGTCGATAGTGGATTTAATGTCTTCAGTAGTCTGGTTTGGCGCGCCGATAATCAGAAAAGAACGCAGACGCTGAAAATGCCTCTTAGCAATGGTCATCGCCCGCTCCCAGTCAGCAACAAAACAATTCCTTTTCCACTCCTTAATGATAATGTCGCTGGCACTCTCAATGGGTATATTCACCGAACGAAAGCCAGCATTAACCATCTTTTCCGCAATATCGTCGGTCAATAGGCGCGCCTCTACTCCGCCGTATGAATAGAGTTCAATATTCAAGTTCTCCTGGATTACTTTATCAAGAATAATCTTAAAGTGATTTTCATATCCATAAAGGATGTTGGCGTCGAGAAAGATAAACTTACTTATTCCCATTGATTTATAATATTTAAGCTCACTCATCACCTCATCCGGGCTGGTATTTACCTTTGTGCAGCCCTCTACAATATGAACAGCGCAATATGAGCAATGATTGGGGCAGCCAACCGATGTCCCTAAAAATATCCTTTCCGGAAGGTTATCTCCGAATAAGTCCGTATCTATCTTAATAAAGTTATCGCTCGCGGTCTTTTCTTCCAGGGTCATTATTTCATCGGCCCCTGATGCCTTAGCATGTTCCAGGCAAAGAATAGCGTATAGCCCGCCGACCTTTACAGGGACCTTCGGCATCGTCTTTTTGCATTCAGCTACAATTTCATAAACTGCCCGCCAGAGAAAAGTGAAGGTATTGCCCACAAATATCCTGTCAGGCTGAAACTCCTCTAACTTTTTCGTAAGCTCTTGAATAGGCAGGCCCAGCCTGTGAAACTCCCTGCATAATTTTTCATTCTCAAAATTGCCGCACTTCTTATAACCGACAAATTGAGATACCGGAATTCCCTTGAAATACATCGCGTCAAGTCTGTTCTCCATAAACTTTCTCGGCCGGTAAAGAGGATACATGTTAAAGAGCTCAACTGTATGACCTTCCCTGCGCAGTTTTGTGGCAACCTTATAGATGCCGACCGGAGAATTCCGATACATCATCGTTATAGTGGTATATTCGTATGGAACGATGCATAGATACTTCATAGTTCAGTCCTTGGGCTTCGAGGCAAGCAAAGATAACTCTTTCTTTACTTCCTGCAACTCTTTCACCATGCGAATCATACAGCGGGCCATTACATCTAACTTGTCCTCTACAAGCTCCGCAGGCTCGTCTTTACTTATCTTATACATAACACCATTATTTTTTAGATCTGCCATTTCGCCTTCTTTAAGCAATAATTTTCCTTCCACGAGCAGCCTCCTTATTATCGGCCGTAAGGCGATAGATATCTTTTCGTTCATTTCGCAGTACCCGTTGTCGGGAATCGCCGCGGGATCCTGATTCAAGTACATATTTGTCGCAAAGCACCTGTTACAGGAAAACACCTTGCAGTTTAGACACTTGACCGCCTTCTGGCGCATTTCTTTTATTTTCTTAAATGCCTCGCCGTTCTCGTCTATACCTTTCCAGATATCGCCCAGGCAAAAATCATATTTCTTAGAGTAGGCAACAAACCTATGGCAGGGATATATTTTCCCCTCTGTCGAAATGCCTATTAGGTATTCCCCGGCCCTGCATCCTTTCTGCCGGTTAAATGAATTGTCCACTATCCTCTCCAAAGAATGGTGCAGATAGTTAAAGTACTGGTTATGGCCTCTTTGGTAATACAGCTCAATGCATTTTTTAAGCTCCTCTATAAATGTGCTGATTACCTCTTCATTCCAGTCGCCTTCTACAATGGGCGTGAGGTTAGTCACAGGCGTGCCGAAAGAAAGCAATGCCTCAAAATCTTTTGAGAGTGATTTTATATTCTCCGGCGTAACGGTCATGCGCACGCCTACACTTTTGAAAATCTCCCTGATCTTTTTTATGTTTTCTGAAATGACCTTATAGCTTCCATCATCATTGGCAAATACCCTGTTAGCGTTGTGCGTCTCCTCACATCCGTCCAAAGACACCTGGAAGTGCCAGTTGAAATTGCCATATGGGCGGACACTTTTGAAATACTCTGTCATCTCATCTGTTAATACGGTTCCGTTTGATAAAATATGAATACCTACCTTAAAGTTGAGCTTATCGCAAATACTTCGCAAGTAATCTATACCGGACATGACCGTCGGAAAATTAAGAAGCGGCTCTCCGCCGAAGAATGTAAAAGTTAAGCTCTCAAAAGGCCGGGCAAACATCTCCTTTTCATAGTGGCTAACCAGCCAGTCTATGGCCGCAATCATAGTCTCGGGCGTCATATCGCCTGTGCGGTTTTCTTCATAGCAGTATTTACAGCGCAGGTTGCATTTATTAGTTACGAAAATATAGGCAGATTTTGGATTCATCTTAATCTCCGCAATCACATTCGCTGCAGCACTGCTCTTGGCAAGTGCAGGTGCAGGTACAAGTACACGTGCAGGTACAGGTGCAGGTGCACTCGCATTCACAGCAGACTATGTGCGTATGCCCTGCTAAATTCTCTAAATGAGTCCTTAACTGTTCGTGAGCCGATGCCTTGATCCATGTAACAAGCGCTGTAACCGGGTCGTCCTCAAAAGCAAAACCGGGCGCAAAGGCGTTGGAATTAATGCTGTATGCTGGCACATAATGGTAGTGGCCATTAAAGGCCTTGATAAAATTTATAACCTCATTAGTATGCGAGGCCTTTGGCGGCGTTTCATCCACAATAAGCTGCGCATTTGATTCTGCCCATGCCACAGCTACATCCGGCACTTCCGCGTTTGAATTATTGCCGTTAAATACATGATAATGGCCGTCTAATGCCTCTAAACATGCCCGCAGCTCTACAATGTGAGTTTTTTTAATAGGCGTAACATCCTGAACCAATGGGTCGTCCGTCCATGTTGCAGGTACTGGATTTCCTCCGGAACTTTTCGGGGGCCCGCTCGTATAATTTCCCATGTTTTACCTTTATGCGTATACCGCTCTGGGCGGCGCGTTCTCAAACCTTGAATTGGCGCTGCTATATCTAAGGCCCTGGCCATTTTGAACTGAATCAAGGTGAACAGGTATAGTTTCATAAAACCCTTTGACGCCGCTTGCGTTCGTTCCGTAACCTTTGTTATTTCCCGGGGAAGCTGCACCGCCTTCTAACTTCTCAGTCCCTACGCCTCCGTCTTTTAGCTGCAGCTTATCGCTCCCTGAAATCTGAAACACCAAAGTATCTATTAACCCATCCAAATATTCCGGTGTTGTGTCGCTGACATCGGCTTTAAGTTTATTCGGCGAATTCGCCTCCGGCAGGACCCCGGCTGCAGAGGGTATACTTGCCAGACCGGTCAAAGCCGCACCGCTCACCTTATTCGGCGTAACTATCTGCGCAAGTTTTGTATCTTCAATACCAGCTCCAGGCGCAACTTTGGCATTCGTAATTAAAAGATTCGGGTCTGTGCCTAACTCTAATGCTTCCCAGTTTGCCCTGCAGGCAGCTGGGAAGTTAATTAAAAGCATGTCATTTTCCGGCTTTATTTTGTCCCAAGCCATCTGATACCTCCATATTCTTATATTTTTCTGCTACCTTATTCATGTCGTAAAGCTCTAACCCGTGCTCCCGCAAAGTCTCAATCCAGCAGACATCGTGCATAAATAAGGCTTGCGCGTAATTAAATGCCTGCTCAATGCAGGTAAAGACTAAAGGCCGCTTTTTTGGAGTACGCAAAATAATGCTTCCCCTTATCAGCACATAGGCCATGTCTTTGGAGATCTCCCGCTTGCATCTATGGCAAATCATTCTTGAATTCCTTCTGCATCCTGCGCATGTTTAATAAACTTTTGAAGCAACCCGTTAAGTAGTGGTTTGCTAAAATCAGCGTTCTTGATCCCGATTGTTTTTACCCGGCTTATTTCACCGCTGTCATTTACTTTATAAAGAATGACGCCGCTTACAAAAGCACCATTATCAAACTCGATAATCACTTTACTCGGTATTAATTTTTTACCCATTCTTAAACCCCATGGCTATGCCAGTCAAAAGTACCGCTCTGCGCCACACCCTGAGCATTGAATAATTTGACCTTGAAACTCGTCGTAGATTTGTCAACAAACTGCGTATAAACGCCTCCGCCGGAAGTTATCTCAATATGCACATTCGGCTCCTCGTGATAAGTTTTGGTAAAAAATATCTCTTTCCCCTCGTTTGCGTCCGCTACTGCATCGCTTCCGAAATCATCCACATCAGGAAGGTCTGCAAGATATTGCAGGGTTGAGCACGTCACATAGTCACCCAGGTTTGCGCGCGTTAAAATCATCTTAAGCTGAAAGTACCGGCAATAATAATCCCCCGGCTGATAATCTGCCCATTCGGACCAGTTGATATTGTCTTCGGACAACCGTATCTTAAAATAGGCCACATTCTGCGTTTCCTGTCCTGTAAACCGATAAGACAGGCTATCGTTAAACCGTGCGTCCGGGTCGCTGTTAAACCTTCTGCCTGTTGACAAAGAAACGATTGCCTCTATCTCAATAAAGGCAGCTGCCACATAGCCGATATCCCGTACAGGCGTATCGTATTCTCCGGATAGGAACCCGTCGGAAATTATCAGCGTTTCAAAACTGACCTCAAGGTTTGTCTTTGCACCTTCCCATAATGGATGCTCCTGATATTCAGCAATTACGTTCCTAAACGGAATCTCGCCTACAGTAAGGACTGATTCTGTAGGGTTTTCAGAATAGTTACCGGAAGTATCAATTGCCTTGATCCAAAATTTCTGATCAATGCCTTTCTTAAGACCCGTAGTAAGATAGTGTGTTCCCTGCTGAAAAGTTATTACCTCTCCGCTTTCCCAGTCTACCCCGCGCCTGATTTCGTATCCCCAGACATCCACATCCAGGATCTCGCTCCAGCCGAAATAAATCTGATCCCTGTTCTGATTAACCAAGAAAGTTGAAACATCGCTTGGCGGCGCAGACTTACCTACAACCGTAATTGAGGATTCAGGCGCTGTCACAAGAGAGCTTTCCTCGTCCATATCTGTTAATGATGTAACCTTGACCTTATAGGTGTGCCGGTCGACAATATCTCCGATGATGCGGAAATATGATCCAGTTGTTTCGCCTCTTGCACCCCAGCTTAAGCCGCCGTCGTCACTTAAATATATTTTTGCCTTGGCAAAGGATTTGACATAGTGGTCGACATACACCGGCCGGTCAAACCAAACATCAATCGCGTTTTCAATTGTGCCATCAGTCTTCTTAACCAGGGATTCGGTTAAAGTAAGATTTGCTACGGGCGGAATATCTCCTGACAAAGAGGAGTAATTATTCTGCGGCAGGATAATATCAGAATCGTCATAAACTGCCTCGTTATATTCCAGGGCCTGAATCTGCACCTCATTCTTACCTTCTCTTTGAATCGCTACAACTCTAAAGTCTTTTTTAACCTTATTCGTTTCGCCTATGGCATATACATCAAAATCCTGCGGCGTATTTGTGAATGCTTGGCAGGCGATTTCTGTGTAGGTACCAGCTGGAGAGGTGATTAATTTCTCCTCGATTGAATCGTCAGAGAATCTGATTTGTATCTTATAAGACTTGCCGTCTTCAATGGTCATCGGCCGGTCCAGCTTAATTAATATCGTTGTGGATCCATCCTTTACTCTGCCTGAGAATCCCCACTGAGGCACATCATGCGAAATAGAAATAATATCCCCAGCCTGGCAGGCAACTGCGTCAATGCCTGCCTTAAAAACAATTGAGCGATTAATATATTTTGCAACCTTTAAGGCATAGCGCGCTGCGCGGATGGCATAGCTTGCTCCAGTGGTAAATAAGCGAAGCTGGCTTTTGCGCATCGGCTCGCCATTAGCCAAAGCATCCTCATCGATGTAAGCAATGGTTTCCTGGCGGTAATTTTTCTCTTTATCCGTAAACTGCACTTCAATCACATTCGGCACTTCTTTGATCGTCTTCCAACTCTGCACGAAGCTGTCTTTAACGATATTTCCCATGCCGAAAAGCTGAGTCGGCAGCGTCTGCTTATCTATTTTGAATGATATCCCTCCTGCGCTGTATAAAGGCATGGCATTAAATACAGCGCTCAACTGGATCAGGATATCCAAGGCCTTGTTGTTTGAGTCAATCACGACATCGAGCCTGAAGCGTTTCTCGAAGCCGCCTTTTCCGTCAGCAACCTTTTCTTCGCAATACTGCGACATTTCCAATAGCGAGGCGTTATCCAGATGCGAAGTTAAAATAAACTCTCCCAGCCCATAACGGTTATTAACAATAAAATCCCTGAGGCACCATACTGGATTGGCTGAGAATTTCTGGACATAGGTTATGCCGTCCCATTCAAGCAGAGTATCATCGGATAGAAGACGATAAACACTTCCATCCCAACAATAATCTTCCCAGTTAACCGGCACTCCAGAATTCCTGATATCTGGCACTAAAACTTTTTTGCCTTTTACAACAGCAGTAACATTCGGGGTTCCGCCGTTAAGCTGGTCTGTGGCTAAAAGCTGCAGGCCCAGAAGCGCAGTATTCGGATAGCTTAAGTCATCGGTCTTAAGCTCATCTATTTGAAATAAGGTTAAATCACCCTGCCGAAGCGGCGAAAGGGAACTATCATCAGAGGTGCGGGTGATCCTGATGTCATATTGCCCGGCAGTTAAGCCGACCTTGCGAAACACCCTGCGCACTGTGGAGCGTGATTTTTCCGAGATAGTCGTCTCGCCTAAATCAATATAGGTGCTTTCGGAATGGAGTTTATATTCAACCTTATAAGTCACGCTCCAGCTCTGGATATCGCCCGAGCCTTGGCTCTGCTGGTAAAGACCGTTATTCAGCCTTAAGTGGATCTCAAAGCCTTCCACATCCAGGTCCACTGTGGTGTAAACATAAGGATTGTTTTTAACCAGGTTGGCATTAACCGGATAAAGATTGTGCAGGTCTTCGAAGTTGCTGACAAGACTCTGAAAGTTTGCGCCGAAACGTTTTGAAACCGTCACTCCGCCAAAGTTAGCAATAGGATTATTATTTATTTCAATATTCTCGATTGACTCAATCTCGCCCTCGCAAAGCGCAAGCAGGACATTTAAGTAGTGGTTGTCTCCGTCCTCCCAAAGGAATTGATTGATAATATTCCCGCCGATCCTGTGCTCTCCGTAAACAACCGCCACCGGCACACCTACTTCTTGGATAGTCTGCACGCCGTCCCAGCCGTAGGTAGGCGAACCCTCATCCATGCCGGTTGCCGAACCCAGATTGAAATCCGGCATCTTAGGCTGATTCATATGCTGATAAATGGCATAACCCATGGAGAGCACAAAAAAGGTAAATAAGAACGGATGCGCCACTGCCACGGCCCATACTGCCGATACTATGGCAGAGATAATCGCAACCACCGGCGCTTTTACTTCCGGGATAATAGTAACCTCGTCTTCATTATCAAGATATGCTGATAAATTCTCGATGCGCTTGCCGCTGACAATAATGCGCTTGTTCTCGTAATCAAACCCGGATTCAATTAAAACTTCCTGAAGCGTCTTATGCCGGGAGTAAGTGACCTCCTTAACCTGAGCCTCTTCCAGTTTAAACGGATTGTCTATGTTCCTTATAGTCAGCATATCTTGTCTTTTAACCTATAAAATCCTTCTATCCTTGCCTGCCAAGAGAGATCATTTATCCTTGAGATAATCACACCCGGCCTTGCGCAATGAATAAATCTTCCACTGCTTAAGATTATTCCTGCGTGATTGGCAATTCTTCTTGAATTAACAAACAATACTCCATCAAGCATCTCGGGCGTCTTAACACTAACCCAGTCATGAAAGTAATGCTCTTTAAAATAATCCTTCCCCTCCGCCCCCCAGATCTTGCTGTATTCCAGGTCTTCAATATCAAACAGCCTCACGCCTAAGTCAGCATAGACAAACTTTAGGAAACCCCAGCAGTCAAGCCCTTCTAAGGACCGGCCCCTGTGCCGGTACGGCAGCCCAAGATACTTGTCAATGATGTATTGCTCTACATCACGTAGATACGCCTTGCCGGTACCGACGGAAACGCCCCGAATCTCTGATAATTGTCCAATTGCTTGCATCTCTGTTTTGTCTTGTTGCATGTAAACTCGGCTCCTGAATATCCGCACTCTAGCGATTTAAACTTCCAGCTGCAGTAATTCCGCGAGTAGCGTCTTGCCGGAAGATCTACCCCGAGAACATCGAACTTTCCTGTCAGTGTAAACTCCACGTTATTTTGATCTGCCGTATAGCTGTCGATGTAAAAGATGTCATCCATAAAGGCATCCGGATCAGATAACTGATCCAGCCAGACCATACGAATAGTGACTTTTTTCCCTCTAAAGTCAAATTGCTCTAAGTAGAGCTGAATAAGTCTTGAGACATTGGCAAGCCGCACCTTAACCTGGTCAATCTGGCCTTGATTATTCTCGCCGACAAACTCATGGGTTATAGGAAACCGCGCATAAGTAACGCCGTTATAAATTACATCCTCGTCAAAACTCGCTAAGCAGAGATCATTTGTGCCGTCATATTTTTCAAGCGTATACAAAAATATCGGCGTATTCTCGCGCCTTGCTTTCTCTTGCTTAAATGTGCTGTCTGTTTCTCGCGGCATTATTTCACCTCGATAAATTCAAATTCAAAATCATACACGCCGTATGCCTTGCGGCTAAACTGAAAACTGTCCTCAACAAAACGCACGGTGTATTCAGCTGAATCATTAGGGTTTGTCCAGGTAAACGCCATTAATGCTCCAAACTTGCTCTTAAAGAAGTCTGAAACCTCCGTCATTTCTGTATGAGTCCTATTATTAAACCTAAGCGTCCATTTGCGCTGCGGATTTGCCCATTTACGGCGCCTCTGTTCTGCTCCGTTTTCAAACTCCGAGACAATCGTCTTATATTCAAGCGCCTCATCAATGAGAAAATCCGGCAGATAACTGAAATCACTCATGTATAACTCCTGATCACTGAACGAATCTTGCCGTTGTTATAAATGTCGTCTGCAATCGCATTGGAAAGCATCTTGCGGTTACGCCAGACATCCTGCGCATCCCAAGCCTGGATGACCTGGTTAACATTTATGGTTATGCCTGCTTTGGCGGGTTTTCCTTCATTTAAGGATTTCAAGCTATCCGGCCCGCCTAATGCGCGCATTCCGCGCCTGGATAAAACCCCCTCCCCGGTCTGCGCAACAATCGGCACCTCATCAGGCGCAAGGCCCGCATGCGCTCTTACAGGTAAAATCTGGCCGCCAGAGTGATATATCATGCCGCCTTGATGGAAAAATGGGATCATCCCCGGGAAAATCGAACCTATGGTTTTGACAAGGATCATCTTAGCCAAAACCTCAGCCAAGACTTCGAGCATCATGTTGCCAAACTCTGCAAAATAATCTTTGGCATCATCCATTTGGCCTTTAAAAACATCACTAAAGAAGTGCTTAAATACACTCCCCAGAGATCGAGCTACGCCTTCTCCCATAGACTGAATTGCGTCAAACTTCTGCGCAACCTCTTCAATCTTGATATCCTTGCCTAAATTCTTAAGGGCATCGATAAAACCATTTATCGCGTTCTTTGCTTTGTCATATCCTTTAACGAGGCTGCCCTCTCCGGTAACTAATATATTTGAAATCTTATTGCCTACCCGGTCCATCTCCGCGTCAGAGGCTTTAATTAAGCCCTGCAGGTTATCGCGGAAACGTTTGATATGCTCTGAAGCTTCCCTGTAAGGCTCGCCGAGTTTGCCGGGAAGTTTGCCTAAGACCTCATAGAACTTTTCTAAACCAAGGGCTAATTTGTCAAAACCCACCAAGAGATACTTAATAAGTTTTACAAAGCCGATGTAGACCATCTGCGCGCCGATCTCAACTGCGTTAAGGACCGGCACTGCCACATCTCTGAATTTAAGGAAAACAACGATAAGAATAGACACGGCGATAGCGATCCCGGCAATCCAGGGATGCGCTAAGGCAAACAGGGCAAGCTTGCCGACTAAATCAATAATGAGCCCGCCTAATCGTATCAAGCGCCCTATCAAGGCAACTACTACACCGCCGAGTGTCATAAAAATACCGGTGACGGCAATAGTCTGCACAATCATCTGCTGCGTTGCGGGGGTCAGGCTATTCCAGAGATTAAGCAGATTGCCAAAGACATTGGCTAACTTATGCGCAACCGGCACTAATGCCTCGGCAATGCTTACACGAAGCCCGATAAAGGCATTATCAAGGCGTTTTAGTTCATTTGATACGGAAAGGGAATATTTCTCTGCAGACTTAAAGGCAAGAGCAAGAGGCCCGGTCAATGCGCCGCCCATAAAAACAAGGTTCTGGCCGACCTGGGCAATCTCTCTGCCTACGTTACGCAGCGTACCGCCAAGCTGCTTGCAGGAATTAGCAAACTTCTGCAGATTGCCTTCAATCCCCTGCAGGCGCTTTGAGACCTCGTCTTTTAATTTCATGATGATTTCGAGTTCTCTGTTTGTAGGCATTAATCCTCTTTCTCTTTTGCCAGGGCAATCTCGCGCTCAATTATCTTTATTGCCTGGATAAATTTAAGCGGCTGATCTAACCAGCCGCCGGGATTAGGCAGATATCCTTTCTCAAAAAAAAGATACGCGTTCAAATATTCAATACTCGCCCTAGCAACAAGTTTCCTTGGACACCGCCTAAACTCCCAGTCCTTTAACTTCCAGACGCCTTCAATCGGCGAATCTTCCTCGCAGCCGCGCTCTACCTTTAAAGCGTCTGAGCACGCCTGGCAGTCGAGCCTAAATTTATGCAGCCCGACCGCCAGGATCAGTTTTTTTCTTCGTCCTCGCTTAAAGAATTCTCGGATAAAATCACTTCCGAAAGCTCGTCTATCAAAGCCTTAGGCAGCATCGCTATAATTTCATCTGCGACGGCTGAATAATTCTTCCCGTTTATAGCTGTTGAGACCGTATCAAATTTGAGCGGTTTCCTGTCGCGCGGATCCAGGAAGTTGTCGAAACCTTTCAGCCCAAACTTCACCACCAAGAGATTGCGCTTTGAGGCGTTGATGTTTGCCTTAGCCGGATCCTTCGGATTCTTAGAACTGAATTCAAAAGAGGTAGTTTGATCCTCAATGTAGGCCCTCAAATGAGAATCAAGAAGCCCGACGTGAAAAACCGTGGAGTTATCTTTGTCTGGATCGAGCTTTGACTTATAAGGCTTGGTTTCATAAATGTTTATTCCGGTAAGCATGGGTTTTTCCTCCTCTGTTAAAATACTAAGATTGATATTTCGTCGTCGCCGTATAAAAGCGATCCGTTCAAACCAAAAGTGCTCTTGGCTAACTGCAGGCCGTCTCTATCTTCATCGTCAACTTTGGTATACTGCGCCCTTGGCACATAAAATCTAAACTTATTTCCGGCTGTCTGGCCGACACTAAAATCAATCACCATCTCAGCTCCCGAAAACCACTTGGAGTGAAAATCATGCGCAGCGCAGGAAACCATCTCCGGATTGAATGAGCCGGAAACACTCCTTCCCGTGATAGCAAAAGATAAAATCCCTCTTGGGTCATTAACGTCATCGCGAACCGCCAGGGTATTACCAACATCAATATCCATCTCGCCTATCCTCGCCGAATAGGCATCCACTGAGAAAAGCGCGCTTAAGAATACCGGCGGTTTTGTATTCTCGTAAGTAACATCTGCAAGAAAAGATAAATCGCTCACTCCCGCCTCTACTCCCTGAAAATCAAAATCAAGAAGCACTGGCTCCCCTGACTTAAAACCGAACTTCACCTTGCCCCGGCAGCCCTTTAAGAGCTTGCGCACGCCGTCTTCATAACTGCCCTGGGTAAGCGAAGGAATGTTGTCAGAAATAGGCTTAATCTCATTACCCACTGTTACCGGCGCAGACGAAGTAGTTGCTGTTGCACCCGATGTGCCGCCGGTAATAGTCTCGGCTGACTCAAATATCCCTGAGATAGCTACAAAGTAAATATTCGGCGAGCCGTTTGCAGTATTAACCACCACCCTGCCTTTTGCGCCTGAGGTGCCACCGGTAATTGTTTCTCCGTGCTCAAAAGGCCCGTTGGTAACTGCGCCTATGTTCATTGACTTAAGCTGGCTGACTCCGAATCCGCAGGATTGTAAAATCTTCGCCCATTCAGGAACGGTACCGGCAATGCCTGAGCCTCTTAACTCCAGCCGATATGACAGGCCTGCTGGCCGCTTGCCGGGAAGCTTGGCGATATTTGAGAACGACTGCCGCGCAGGGTTGCGTTCAAACATGGCTATATCAAAACTCACCTTCGGGTTATAAACTAAAAGCCTGGCATCAACCGCAGCCAGAGTTTCAGCAGCACCTTCTACCGCCTCTATTTTCGCTGCCAGTTGTCTTTTACGTGTAAGCATGGTTTAACCTCCTCTATCCCGACACTTCGGGATCGTTTTGTTTGTGCTGATAAATTATCTCAAGCTCTATGATGATGCCTGCCTGCGGCTGGCCTTCTAAAGTTTCAAAAAGGACATTGGACTTGATATTTGTATCCTTGGCAAAACCTCCGCGCGTGTAGTCAACCATAAGCGCTTTTTCAATATCCCCTAAAAGGCTATTTAAGAGCGTATCTGTTGACTGCGGATCATCCTGCGCCTGCCTCATCCAAACATCGAGATAGACAGTAAGCTTACAGGTCGTAAAAGGATTAGGCACCGGCTCTTTTTCTTCGGGCCCGGCATTAATAACAATGCAGGGAATTGAAACAAGAGAATTGCCGGACTGCCGCCACCTTTGCACGCTGGCAATGTCATTGTGATAGCCGTTTGCAATTGATATGGCCTCAAGTGTTATCTTTAAGTTTTCTAAAATGCTTTCCCTGACTGTCATACTTTATTCAGCGCCTTTTCAATTGATTTGTTTAAGATCCCAATCCGCTCATTCTGCATGTCATCCCAGGTTTTGTAGAACATAAGTCGGGGGCGTATGCGCACGCTGTTTTTTAAAACAAAAATGGGAATAAGCTCGCGCAGTTTCTTTTTAACCTTGGCCAAGAATGTTTTGCCTTTTAACTGGATAGGAATAACATTCTTAAGCAGCCTGGGCTGTTTGTATTGTTTCTTAAGCCTGCCGTCAGAGGTAAAAAGCTCTTTTCTTGCCGAAAGAGGTACAGCAAGCTTCCCGCCGCCTGGATTCTTAAGCGTCGCGCCTTCCTCATGCATACGGGCAATCTTCGAATCCGAGAAAATCACCATACCCATACCCTCGATATCCTGCGACACAAGACTTGCTCTTTGAAAATGAGTAAATATCCCGTGCGGCCTGCCTTTGATTCCCGGCGGGCCCTGGAGTCTGGTTTGTTTAAAGATTTTCAAGAACTTCCTCGTGGCATGATCCATCCCGTCGGCAATTTCGTATTTAAGCTCTTTAGGGAAAATCCTGATTGCCCGCTCTAAATTCTTTGTATTAATCTCTAGTCTTAGTTCGCTCATTTTTGCAAAAGCAAATGCCATACCCCTTCGTCTTGGCCTAAGATATCAGCCACTACCCAGTCAATTGCAGCTCCGCCGATAAACTCCGCAAGCGAAACCAGATCCCCGCCTTTGTTAATGGATGCGATGCCGGATGTTTCGTCATTAGCAATAAATATCTCAAATTGGTTTAAAAGGACGCGGCCCGCATCCTCATAGGCAGGGTCTATGCGCTTGCGGTTCACAAGCGCTTTAATAACTTTCGCAGCGCCGCCTTTAGGCGTGTAGGTAATTTCCTCGGCAAACTCATCCGAGTTTAAAAATATCTTTGCCGCATCTTGCGCTAAATTATCTTTGAAAGCCATAGGCCCCGCTTTCCAAGCCTTGCCGGGAGGCTTTAACAGCCTCCCGGCGCATTGCTTGTTTCAGACGCTTAATTAGGCGTCGACTTTCATCAAATGCGCAAAAAACGGATCGATGATTATTTCATCCACGTGCTGTCTTACTCGGAAGATATCACTGCGGGCGGCATCATCGCGGTACTGCTCAACCGTTGCGTTCTCCGGGCTGTCAGCGCTCCACAAAAACACCCGTCCAACGCTCGGATCGGAAAGCCGCTGCGAATCTCCGATAGTTGCCACCATAGCGTAATCGTCATTCCAAATATCCGCGCTGGCGAACGGCTTACCTTCTTTGGCTGTGTTGTAGATTCCTTTGCCTACAAGGATCCTGCGCATGCCAAGGATATCCGCAAGCGCATTAAGTATCTCTGCCTCAGTAAGCCTGGCCACATACTTGATCGCGTCCTTGATGCTGTTATTAGCCAATAGGCGGTCAATATTGGCCTTGCTGCAGATAAGAGCGTTCGGATCAATCCCGCAATTGGCTCTTACCCTTTCTCTTGCAGCGCGCACCTGCAGCGGAACATCAGAGCTTGGGTTGTCCCAAGGAGCGCCGGAATTGTCGGTGTAGAGCGCGGGCCCGGCAAACGTGGCTGTATTGAACACAATCCCTGCGATACGCCTTTCCTGAGCCTGTAAAACACGCCGCGTGATGATTTGCACCGTGGTAAGCTCTGCATCAAAGTCCGTCGCATAAAGGCTCCTCTCACTGTCATCAAGAGGCCCTTCAAGGCCGTATTCTTCGCAGTTATACTGCTTGTCCTTTGCCTGAAACCCGTCCCTGTTATAGTTGCCGCGCGGGGCCCTCTTGGTATCTGCTTCGCGCGTGATGCTTTCCCTGGTTATTGCGGGGAATATGCTTGCCTTTTTCTTCGTCGGGAATATCGGCAACACCTGCGTCCCGATAAACTCATCCTGCTGCTGGATAAATTCCAAAGCCGCTTCGCCCAGCTCTAACCTCGGTACTGCCCTTGAACCCTGATAATCAACTCCCATTGTATCCTCCTGTCTTTAAATATTTGTTTACAGCAATAATCCTTCGATAATCTCGCCGTCTGAAGCAGCTGCTTCAAGCACCCGGCCCTGAATCGAACCGCTTACCGTAGCGCTTACCTTTCCGTCGTTTGCGCCATAAAAATTTCCGCCAACTGCAATCGCGCCGTTAGCTTCAACTTTAAATGTCCGGCCTGTGGTTTTTAGATCTATGCTGACCATTTCGCCCAGCGCTGCCTTGGCCGCGGTAAACCCGATAAAGGCCTCGCCTGCATCTGCGTATTCAACCTGCGTGCCGCTTCCTGCGCTTAACTTTACTCTGCGGTAAGCTTCTAACGCTTCACCCGCCACAAACGCTTTTGATCCGATATTAAACTGTGACATTTTTCTCCTCCTTCGTTTTTTACTGCTTTCTTTTTTCTGCTGTTGCCTTTAACGCTTCGGTCATGCTGCAGTTATGCTCCTGCTTATAAGCATGCGCCCTTTCAAGATGAGTCGTCGGCTTCTTGCCTTTGTCCTCGTCGTTATCAGGCCCGACATCCGGCGCCTGGGCATGCTGAAGGCCCGCAAGCTGTTTGTCCTGAAAACTGATTGTTGCCTGCTCTAAAGACAATCCGTTCTCAACCGCGGCAATAGCAAGGTCATTCATATCTTTGAAAACCTTCGCTTTCTTTAAGATCGCTACAACCCGCTCTCTTTCCTGTTTCTGCCCGTACTCGCCGCCCTTTTTGACTCCCTCATCAAGACCTGACTTAAAGACGGAATCAAAAATATCTGCCCGCTCCTTTTTCAACTGCTCTACGGTTAAATTTTCAAACATGGTTTTCACCTCCTGTTTTTTTAAGATAGTTTGAAATTCATCCTTGTTCATCCGATACCTTTCCAAAAATGCGATTACCCGCTCCACGGCATCCGGCTGCTCCAAAAACTTGTCTAGGAATAGCGTCACCTCCGCCGACGGCTTAACTGACTCGGAGAAAAACGGCATGCCGAAAAGGCCGTTATTTGCTGCCGGATCATCAACGATATCCACTGACATCAATTTCTTCACCCGGATAAGCGGCGGCAAAACATTTCCTTTCTCATCCTTTGTTAATGATCCGTCTTTTTCCTGCCGGTACTCCTCGTCCCAATGTATGACCATGGAAGAGCCGAACGCATCGGGATCGCTTTCCGCAAGCTCCATGGTATAACCTGCCAAGTCTCCGTCAGGCGTCTTGTGCGCGGTTTGATCAATATGCAGGTCCGCCCTAACAATGCTGCCGTCCCGCCTAAAATTCTTGACCCTTCCCAGAAACGTACCCAGGGCGGTTGAACTCATATTGGGATGGCCAAACCTCGATTTGATCCCCATCTTTGGCTGATTCCCCAATTCAACAATTTTGTCTAACGCTGTATCATCAAACTCCCCCCTTTCGTCATGCGTGACGCCTTTGGTGACAACTGCAAAGCCTTCAACCACCTCATTATTCCTGCTGACCCGGACACCTCCGGCCCTTGCTATGTCCGTGCGAAAAAGAATGTCTTTATTTGCCATATCGTTCTCCTATCCGAACATCCAACTCCTGCGGCATGGCCATCTGCGTTTTACTGCCGATTGTTATCTTCCTGGTCGTTTGGATCTTTGTCTTCT
>Ga0265297_10001527_pt1 | contig 53523 bp, 52 predicted proteins | sample Munlanlwell13791_FD_192502 | JGI IMG/M metagenome (GOLD analysis project Ga0265297, IMG submission 192502) | Leachate microbial communities from a municipal landfill in Southern Ontario, Canada - Leachate well 137-91 | ecosystem: Engineered > Solid waste > Landfill > Unclassified | place...
TGTCGGAACAACTGTCAAGAAGTCAGATGTAGTTGGTCCTGATAATACTCCATATGGTACTGTCTCATTGAGTTTTAGCGTCAATGCTACATACGACAATTTCTTGACTTTTCTCCGTGATATTGAAGATAACTTGAGAATCATTGATATTTCCAATGTATCTTTTGCTTCCGCAGACAACGGTTTTTATGATTTTAATTTTACGATAAATACATATTGGTTAAAATAAATTTATGAATAAAAAGAACATTATTATATTGGTAGTTACGATCATAATTCTAGGATTTGCTTTCAATTATCTTTTAAATAAAAAAGATAATACAGGCTCATCTTCTCTGTCTCAGATTACTTCTTCGTCGGAAGATGTAAATGCAAAAGAAATTTTAAAACTCTTGGGAAAAATGACCTTAGTTAAACTAGACGACGGCATTTTCAAGTCGCCAGTTTTCCTTTATCTGAAAGATACAAGCGTTACACTTGTAAGCCAGCCAGTTGGCAGACTAAATCCTTTTGCTCCTATAAATCCATCAGAAATAAACAGTGTAGTATCTTCTTCAACAAAAAAATAATATGGCAATCCTAGACCTTTTAATAGAAAAAGGAATAATCAAAAAAGATGACGCAAAATTTGCAGAAAAAAAAGCTCAGGAGACAGGTGATTCTGTAGAGAAAATTCTTGAAGAAATGGGCGTCCCGCAGGAGACCACTTTGCGTATAAAAGGTGAATACTACAATATACCTATTATAAGTTTGAGTAATCAGAATATTCCTCTTTCTGTGTTGAAATACATTTCAGAGGATGCTGTAACTCATTATAAGATTGCGCCACTCTTTCTTAAGGAAGGAATTCTTGAAGTTGGCGTAGTGGATCCTGACAATATGGAGGCAAGAGACGCCCTTATTTTTATTACCGGTAAACTAAACCTCCCATTTAAGATTTTTCTGATTTCCGAGAATGACTTTAATAAAGTTTTAGAAAGTTATAAAGGTCTTTCAGGGGAAGTTACAAAAGCTTTATCAGAGCTCGAAACTGATTTGTCATCCGATTTGAAAGAAATAGAATTTTCCAAGACCGGGGACAGTTCAAAAACAGAAACTAAGATAATAGAAGATGCTCCTGTAACGAAAATTGTCGCAACTATTTTGAGATATGCGGCGGAGGGCAATGCTTCCGATGTTCATATTGAACATATGGCAAACAAAGTTCGCGTCAGGTTTAGAGTAGACGGTATTTTACATACTAGTTTAATTTTGCCTATAGAGGTTCATCAAGCGGTTGTTGCTAGAATAAAAATTCTCTCTAATATGAAACTTGATGAGAAGAGAAAACCCCAAGATGGTAGATTTTCTGCAAAAATAGACAGCAGAAAAATAGATTTTAGAGTTTCTACTTTTCCAGCATACTATGGAGAAAAAGTTGTGATGAGAATTCTGGACCAAACAAAGGGTATTCAAACACTCGAAGAAACAGGCCTTTCAAAAGAAAATCTAAAAATGATACGGGAAGCTATTACAAGACCATATGGGATGATCCTAATTTCTGGTCCAACTGGTTCGGGAAAGACCACGACACTATATTCTATGTTAAGCGAAATAAACAGAGATGAAAAAAATGTTTTAAGTTTAGAAGATCCGATTGAATACAATATAGATGGAATGAGTCAATCGCAAGTTTTTCCAGAAATTGGTTATTCTTTTGCTTCCGGACTTAGAACGACACTGCGACAAGATCCAGATGTAATAATGGTTGGAGAAATTAGAGACAAGGAAACGGCTCAACTTGCGGTTCAAGCTGCTCTTACTGGTCACTTAGTTTTATCCACGATTCATACGAACACAGCAACAGGTGTGGTACCTAGACTTATAGATATGGGAGTTGATCCTTATCTGATTCCACCGACTCTTATTTTGACAATGGCACAACGACTTGTCAGAAAGATTTGTCCTGATACGGGAACCCCTCTTAAGATAGAAGGTAGTGTGAAAGCAATGATAGAAAATCAGTTTAAAGATATCCCAGATGAATTCAAAGGTGTAATCCCAAAAACCGAAAATGTTTATAATTTGGAAACCACAAATCTATGCCCTAGTGGTACAAGAGGTAGAATAGCGGTTTTTGAAATGTTTAAGATGGATTCCGATATAGAAAAAGTAATTTTGACGAATCCAGTAGAATCAGAAGTTTATAAAATAGCCAGAAAAAAAGGCATGATTACTATGAAAGAAGACGCTATAATAAAAGCAATGAATAAAGAGATTCCGTTTGAAGCAGTTAACGATTTATAATACCCGTCTTACTTTTATGGCAAAGTCGGCAGGGTTTGTTATAATATACATATGAATGAAAAGAAGAAAATATTGATAATAGATGATGACAAATTTTTAGTACATATGTACGCAATAAAATTTGAAGCAGGTGGTTTTTCGGTCACTTCTTCTCTTTCTGGACTTGAGGCTATAGAGAAAATCAGAAATGGTTTTGTTCCAGATATCATTTTACTCGACCTTATCATGCCGGGTATGGATGGATTTGCTTTTTTGGAAAATCTTAGAAAGGAAAAACTGTGTAAGGATAGCGTTGTCGTGATGCTTACAAATCAAGGTCTGGCCTCAGATATCAGTAAAGCAGAGGAGTATGGAATAAATGGATATATAGTGAAGGCTACCACGATCCCTTCTGAAGTTGTGGAAGAAATCAAACAAATTTATAAAAAAGTTAAAAAATCCTAATCCACCTTGTCTGCGCAAGCAGATTAAAAGGTGAGATAGATTTAAAAAAAATATGGATTATAAAAAAGAATTAGATGATTTTATACAGACTGTAATAAAAGAAGGTGGTTCGGATCTCCATCTTTCTGAAGGTAAAAGCCCGACAATCAGAGTTAATGGTTTTTTGATTCCTCTTGTAAAAAATGCATCTTTAACAAAGGAGGATACAAAAGGTATTCTCTCTATTCTTCTTTCTAAAGAAGAGGAAATTCTTTTTATGCAGAATAAAGAAATGGACTTTTCTTACAATTACGAAACGGGAGAAAGATTCAGAGGAAATGCATATTTTCAACAGGGGACTATCAGTATTGCTTTGCGTTTGATTCCTAAAAATATTAGAAGCTTAGAAGACCTTCATCTTCCGGCAGTTTTGTCTTCTTTTGCTGATAAACCGCAAGGTTTTTTCTTGGTTGTGGGACCTGTGGGGCACGGTAAAACCACTACATTAGCTTCAATGATTGAATATATCAATGTTTCAAGACCGGAACATATTATCACTATTGAGGATCCAATTGAATATGTTTATGATCAGAAGAGAGCAATTATCGATCAGCGAGAAGTAAGGGTTGATACAGCTGATTTTGGAACGGCCCTCAAAAGTATTTTTAGACAGGATGTAGATGTAGTACTTATAGGAGAAATGAGAGGAGCGGAAACAATTTCTACTGCCGTTACGGCTGCCGAGACGGGCCATTTGGTTTTCTCTACGCTTCATACCAATAGTGCTGCTCAGACTATTTCAAGAATTATAGATTCTTTTCCTTCTGACCAACAAAGTCAAATTAGAGTTCAACTTGCTGGAAGCTTGACCGGAATCTTTTCACAAAGACTGATCCCAAGAATTTCAGGCGGGCTTATTCCAGCGTACGAACTTTTGATAAATAACAGTGCTGTTTCAAATTTAATCAGAGAAAATAGAATTCACGAAATTGATTCAGTTATAGAGACCAGTTCACAAGAAGGAATGATAGATATGAATAGGTCTCTAGCAGATCTTGTAAATAGAGGAGAAATTACCATTGAGAACGCCTACATGTATTCCTTAAATTCAAGAGTATTAGAAAAATTATTATAAAGTATGGTTTTTAAATATAAATCAATAGACGTATCCGGGGTTTTAAATGAAGGTACTATAGATGCTATTAACATAGAAGTTGCTATTTCTTCTTTGCAAAAAAGAGGGCTTACAGTTGCTTCTATAGTTCCAGAGGGTAAAGGTATTTCCATCTTTGATAACATTGCTTTTTTTGACAGAATTACAAATAAAGATGTTGTTATCTTATCTAGACAGATGGCAACTCTTTTTGAAGCACAGGTTTCGGCACTTAGAATTTTTCAACTTCTAGCATCTCAGTCAGAAAACCCAGCCTTAAGAAAGGTTCTTGGAGAAGTTGTAAATGATTTACAGGCTGGTAGTCCTATTGCTGATGCTCTCGCCAAACATCCAAAAGTTTTTTCTCTTTTCTACATAAACATGGTTAAATCAGGAGAAGAATCAGGAAAGTTAAATGAGGCGTTTCTTTATCTGGCTGATTATTTAGATAGAACTTATGAAATTACTTCCAAGGTAAAAGGAGCTCTTATCTATCCAGTTTTTGTTGTTTTTACTTTTGTCGCAGTTATGTCTCTTATGCTTGTATTTGTTATTCCTAAAATTAGTGTGATTATTAAAGAATCTGGTCAAGTAATGCCTATTTATACGCAAATTGTTGTAGGATTTTCCGACTTTCTTGTAAATTATGGGATATTTTTTGTTCTTGGCTTGCTTGTTCTTGGTTTCTTCCTTTGGAGGTATTTAATGACGCCAGCAGGCAGATATGCGATGGATGAAGCAAAAGTAACTACTCCATATGTAAAAAAACTTTATAGCAAGCTTTATCTTTCAAGGATCGCGGACAACATGAACACAATGCTTCTTTCGGGGGTTCCAGTTGTGAGAGGCCTTGATCTTACTTCTTCTGTTGTAGACAATGAAGTTTACCGCAGTATTTTGTTAAAAGCGGTAGAAGATGTAAAAGGAGGAAGTTCCGTTTCCGATGCGCTTGGAAAATATGAAGAAATTCCGGGAATTTTTGTACAAATGGTTAAAATCGGTGAAGAGACCGGCCAACTAGGAAATATTCTTAAAACTCTTTCAAACTTTTATAGAAGGGAAGTTACTACTGCGATAGATGCCGTTGTTTCTCTTATAGAACCGGCCATGATAGTTCTTCTTGCTTTAGGAGTAGGATTCCTTCTCGCGTCTGTTCTTATTCCTATTTACAACATTTCTTCTGGTATTTAAACAGTTTTTCTTTCGTTTAAGCCTTGTTGTAATTGTCCACACCCCATTTATTTGCTTTCATTTTTTAATGATATAATTGTCCAGTAAGCTTAATTTCTCGTCGACGGGAAACTTCATTTGTGTTTTTGTAAAGAAGCCCTGAGCAAGTTTTTGCGCAAAAACATTAAGCGATTTTATTAGCAGATTTAGTTTTAACGTTAAAATTTAATTTTATGAAAAGACAAGGTTTTACATTGATTGAGCTTTTGGTGGTTATCGCCATCATCGGTATTCTTTCATCAGTCGTCTTGGCTAGCTTAAACTCGGCTAGATCTAAAGGTTCTGATGCTGCCGTAAAAGCGCAGATTGGACAACTTCCCGCACAGGCAGCTATATTCTATGATACATACAACACATATTCGGGTGTGTGTGAGGATTCTCAATTTGCTAAACTTTTAGCTGCTGCAACAAGCACAGCGGGAGGACAAGGTGGTTGTGTTGATACAGATTCCACTACTTGGGCAGCATCATCTGCTCTTAAGTCGTCTACCAATATCTTTTGGTGCGTAGATGGCACAGGTTTCGTCGGTACAACATCAGCCCAGATTGGCAATGCTACGACTTGTGAGGCGGTTAAATAAGGGTAAAAAAGTTTATCTTTAAAAAATACAAAAAACAAAACGGGGTTCACCCCGTTTTGTTTTTTGTATTTTTTAAGTTATAATTTATGATATGAAAAACAAGAAAGGATTTTCGCTTATTGAACTCCTTGTAGTTATTGGAATCATGTCTGTTCTTACGACTATTGTATATGTTTCTGTTAATCAAACTAGGTCAAAAAGTAGGGATCAAGAAAGGATTTCCACTATACTAAAAATAAAACTAGGATTGGAATATTATTATAATCTGTATGGACAATATCCCCAAAAATTGTCGGATTTATATTCAGGGTCATCTCCTTTACCTGCCACTTCTCCTGGTAAAATTACTGCAAATGATATTATTCCTCCAAACGGAGACCAAAATAACCATGGATATTACTATGTTCCTCTATTTAAAACAGAAGAAAGTTCTTTTTGTAACAGCTATCATTTATATACTAAACTAGAATCAAAAACCTCAGTGTATGATTCAAGGTCCAATTATAATTCTGAGGGAGATTTGCTCTGCATTGTTAATAATTATACTCCAACCGATCTTAGAATTAACGCTTCTTCTAGTTCCAATATTATCTATGATGTTAGACCCCAATAATTTCTTCCCATGGTTTTTCCCTGTTTTTGTTTTTTGCTTTGGAGTGATTATCGGCAGTTTTTTTAACGTTGTTATTTTGAGGTATGGTACGGGGCTCTCTTTTATAAAGGGAAATTCAAAATGTTTTTCCTGTTCGCACCGGCTAATGTGGTATGATCTAGTGCCACTTTTTAGTTTTATATTTTTGAAAGGTAGATGTCGATATTGTAAAAGTAAAATATCTTTTCAATATCCTATAGTTGAAATGATTTCCGGACTTATTTTTCTTTTTTTATACTTTCATATATTTTGGCAAAACCCGATTCTTTTTGTTTTTGACGCCTTAATTTTCTCTCTTCTTTTTATTATAGCTGTTTATGATTTTCGCCATAAAATAATTCCAGACGGACTTGTTTATTCCTTTATAATCATTTCTCTTATCAGAATATTGTATTCCATCGGTTTTAATCACGTTTTATCTTTTCCTTTCTATTTAGATATTCTTTCTGGACCAGTTTTATTTCTTTTTTTCTATATTCTTTGGGTAATTTCTTCGGGAAGATGGATAGGTTTTGGAGATGCAAAACTAGCTCTGGGTCTTGGATGGTTTCTTGGTCTTTTTTCGGGAATTTCGGCTATAATTTTATCTTTTTGGATTGGGGCGGCATTTTCTCTTCTTGTAATTCTTTTTGGCAAGTTGAATTTATTGTCAAAAAAGCTTACAATTAAGAGCGAGATACCATTTGCACCGTTCATTATTATTGCGGTTTTTGTGGAATATTTTTTCCGTTTTGATTTCTTTCATCTGCAAGACCTATTTCGTTATTTCTTCTTAATTTTTTAAAAATCCAAAATGTTTTTTTACAAAGATAAAAAAAATCTGTCCAGGAAATCAGGATTTACTCTCATAGAACTTATGGTGGTACTTGTCGTTTTTGTGGCACTTACGGGTATAATGATAAGTAGTCAATCAAAGTTTGATGGCACAATTCTTTTGAACAATTTGGCTTATGATATTGCTCTCTCTATAAGGGAGGCACAAACTTACGGTGTAAATGTAAAAGAATTTTCTGCGGGTTTGACTTCCAAATTTTCTGGATACGGAATTCGTTTTGATCCCGCGGTTGATAATAAACACTATATCCTTTTTTCTGATGTAAACGATAATAATTATTTTGATATCCCAAACAGTAACCCCATTTGTCCTAAAGGAGATCCAGAATGCGTAAAAAAATATACCTTGACTAGGGGAAGTTTTATACAAAGTGTGTGTGTTGGTCTTAGTGAAAGCACTTGTGACACTCAATATGATATAAATTTAGATAAATCAATAAGCATAATTTTTAGACGACCAAACCCAGACGCTATTATTACAATAGGTGCTGGTGGTGAAATGTCTTGTGGCGGACATAAATGTCAGATTGCTAAAATAATAATAAGTTCTGCTAATAATGCAACGACAAGTATTGTAGTAACAGCCTTAGGTGATATATATGTTAAAAAATAAAAATTTAAAAGAAGGATTTACATTGGTGGAAATGCTTGTAGCAGTAGCGATTTTTATGATGGTTGTAACTGTGGCGATGAGTGCTCTTATGTCTATAATAAATGCAAACAGGAAAGCAAGAGCAATACAAAGCGTTGTTAGTAACGTGAATTTTGTAATAGAAAGTATTTCCAGGGACATAAGAATGGGGAGAGATTATAATAATGGCACGGATAATACCACGATAAATTATATTTCTCCCTCTGGTGATAGAGTGTATTACCGTTTTACACCCCCTGACCTTGTTAATAAGATCAACGGTTTTTTGAGCAAATGCACAGAGTCATGTGATAATTTTCCTATTAATTATTCACAAATAACTTCTCCGGAAGTTAATATTTTAAGTTTGGCATTTTATGCAATAAAAGATGGTAATGTTCAACCGAAAGTTATAATAACAATGGAAGGTGAAGCTGGCAGTATAATGAATGCTAAATCAAAGTTTAGTCTACAGACGGCAGCATCGCAAAGGGCAATGGAAGAATAAAAAAATGAAAATTAAATACAAAACAACAAAAAAATATAAACATACCAATGGTTTTACTTTAGTTGAAGCTCTTGTCGCGATTTCCATTTTAATGATTGCTGTGACTGGCCCCATGGTAGTTGCACAGAAAGGTTTGATTTCTGCAATTTCTTCTAAAGACCAAATGATCGCAGCTTTTTTGGCGCAAGATGCAATAGAATATATTAAAAATGTTCGCGATTCAAATGGAGTAAAAGCGAATGCTCTTGGGGAGACTCTGCCAGACGAATGGCTTTCTGGGCTAGGAGGAATGGAATGTATCAACGGAACCCCTGATCTTGTTTGTAATGTAGATACTCTTCATAATGGACTTTTGAGTTCTAACGTTAGTCCGCAAATGTGTATAGAAAGATCTGTTGGAGGCCAATTTTTGGGATATGGAGTGGGAGATAGTTCTACTTGTGTTTCATCTAAATTTTTTAGGTATATAAAAATTAAAAGAGTTAATGATGAAACAACGGGCAAACCGGCAGATGAAGCTTATATTGATGTACTTATAAAATGGGGCACAGGAGCGGATCAACAGTTTAGGATCGGTTCATATGTTTATAATTATTGGGGTAATTTATGATGAAAACTTATAAAAAGAGTAATAGGGGATTTGCATTATTATTTGCTGTTTTTACAGCAAGCATTTTGATGCTTATTGGAGTTTCAATTTTTAGCGTCTCTTTGAGAGAACTTGCCATATCCCAATCAGCAAAAGATTCTCAACTTGCTTTTTATGCGGCTGACAGTGCGAGAGAATGTGCACTTTATTGGGATATCAAACAAGCAGCTTTTCCATATTGTCTTGGTGATGGATGCGAATCCAATCCCTTGGTAAGAAATCCTGCAGCTCGGGCATCAATTACATGTAATGGAAATGTAATCAATTTCACAAAGGATGGAAATTATACCTTAATTGGAAATGTATACACCTTTACTATTCCAGAATTTTTAAAATATGGCGATGATACTAAGCCAATGGCAGATCTTTCTTTGATAAAAACATTTAATACATCTGGACCGGATACAAACAGCGTCACTTCTGTTCTTAATACCCAAGGCCACAACACAGGTCCATCAGGCAGACGATTGGAAAGAGGGATTTTGCAGAATTACTAAAATGAAGGCAGATAAAACAATAATAGAAAGATATAAAAAACTTATAAAAACGGTGGATAAATACCGATATTTTTATCACGTTTTGGATAAACCAGAGGTTACAGACGAAGTGTATGATTCTTTGATCCACGAACTTTTAGAAATTGAAGAAGAATATCCAGAAATAAAATCTCCGATAAGTCCGACACAAAGAATTGGCGGCAAGCCTTTGGATGAATTTATAAAAGTTAAACATGAAGTAAAACAGTGGTCATTTGATGATTGCTTTGATTTTGATGAACTTAAAAAATGGGATGAAAAGGTCAGAAGAATGATAACTAAAGAACTGTCCTTAAATAAAGAAAAGCTGGAGTATTGCTGTGAACTAAAAATAGACGGACTAAAAATTATTTTAACATATAAAAACGGATTATTTTTTCGGGGCGCAACACGTGGAGATGGAAATATAGGTGAAGATGTAACGCAAAATTTGAAAACTATCAAAAGTATCCCCCTTGAACTCAAAGAATCTGTGGATGCTATTGTCGTTGGAGAATGTTGGCTTTCAAAAAACGAGCTTGAAAGAATAAATAAAGAAAGAAAAGTGAAAGGAGAGGTACTTTTTGCAAATACTCGTAATGCTGCAGCTGGTTCTATCCGTCAGCTTGATCCAAAAATTGCTTCAGAAAGACGACTTGATTCTTTTATTTATGATATTGAAAAAATTAGTGGGGAAATTCCGAAAACGCAGAATGAAGAACTTGCTCTTATTTCTAAACTTGGTTTGAAGACAAATCCAAACCATGAAGTTTTTGATAGTTTAGATGGAGTGGAAAAATATTATAAAAAATGGGGAAAAAATAAAGACAAACTTGATTATGGTCTTGATGGAATTGTGATTAAGATAAATTCTAGAAAAATCCAAGAAATGCTTGGTTATACCGGCAAATCACCAAGGTGGGGAATTGCCTATAAATTTCCCGCGGAACAAGTGACAACTATGGTAGAAGACATTATTTTGCAGATTGGCAGGACTGGCGTTCTCACACCCGTTGCAAAACTAACGCCTGTCCGAGTGGCAGGGTCTTTGGTTTCTCGCGCCACACTTCATAACGAAGATGAGATCAAACGGCTTGATGTGAGAATTGGCGATACTGTAATTTTACAAAAAGCAGGTGATGTAATTCCGGATATAGTTTCCGTTGTGAAAGAACTACGTACTGGAAAGGAAAAATCCTTTATTTTTCCCAAAAAAGTTGAGGCTTGCGGTGGAAATGGATCTATAGAGAGAATTCCTGGACAATCTGCATGGAGATGTGTGTCAAAAGATTCTTTTATTCAACAAAAAAGAAAATTTTATCATTTTGTTTCCAAAAAGGCGTTCAACATGGATGGTCTGGGGCCAAAAATTATTGATGTTTTGATGGATAACGGGCTGGTTTCTTCTTTTAATGATATTTTTACATTAGAAAGAGGCGATTTACTTTCTCTGCCGAGATTTGGTGAAAAATCAGTAGAAAATATTTTTGCATCAATAGAAAAATCAAGGAAAATCACACTTGCAAGATTTGTTGTGTCACTTTCCATACCACAAGTGGGAGAAGAGACGGCAATAGATATTGCTGAAAATTTTGGAACAATAGAAAAAGTTAGAAATGCAAGCGTAGAAGATTTACAGAAGATAAATGGTGTGGGAGATGTAGTAGCACAGTCACTCGTTACCTTTTTTGCCGATAAAGAAAATAAAAAACTTGTAGATAATTTGCTTACGCAAGTCAAAATAGAAAAAACATCTTCATCAAAGCTTTCGGGTGCCAGTAAGTTCTCCGGTCTCACTTTTGTCATTACTGGAACTCTCTCCTCTATGTCTCGTGATTCTGCTAAAGACAAAATCCGCGCTTTCGGTGGCGATATCTCCGAGTCTGTCTCTTCAAAAACATCTTATCTTGTTGCAGGCGAAAATCCTGGGTCAAAGTTTAACAAAGCGCAAAAACTTGGAGTAAAAATTATTAATGAAAAAAACTTTATAAATCTATTGTCCTAATTTTTGAAAAAAAACAAAGAAAATGCTATATTATTCCTATGTTAGATATCAAGGATATTGAAAAACTTGCTACTCTTGCGAGAATAAAACTTACGGATGAAGAAAAAAAATCATTACTAAAGGAGATTGACCCGATTTTGGGTTATGTCGCACAACTCAAAGAAGTATCCGGAAAAATATCTGATGTCAGAAATGCGGGTGAACACAGAAATATTACGAGATCCGACGAAAAAGCAAACGAATCTGGGACTTATACTAAAGAGCTTGTCGCAGAAATGCCAGAATCAGAAGGAAATTATTTAAAAGTGGAGAAAATTTTGTGATATGAATATTGATTTAAAAAATTTAACAATTACAAAAGCCCATAGCTCTTTCATAAAAGGGGAGTATACTGCAATGGATCTAGCATCCGCCTATCTTGAGGAAATAAAAAAGAAAGATGGTGAAGTACACGCATATCTCGAAGTTTTTTCTGATGTCTTAGATCAAGCAAAAAAAGCCGATGAAGTTATAAAATCAGGTAAGGCGGGTCTTCTCACAGGTATTCCAATTTCTATAAAAGATAATATTTTAATAAAAGGAAGAAAAGCGTCTGCAGGTTCAAAAATTTTAGAAAATTATACCGCGACATATGATGCCATAGTGATAGAAAAATTAAAAAAAGAAGGAGTCGTTTTTCTTGGCAGGACAAATATGGATGAATTTGCAATGGGTGGGTCTACTGAAAATTCTGCATATGGGCCAACTAAAAACCCAATAGATATAGAGAGAGTTCCGGGGGGGTCTTCAGGCGGTGCCGTGGCTTCTGTGGCCTCAAATGAGGCTCTGGTAGCTCTTGGTTCTGACACAGGTGGTTCTATTCGTCAGCCCGCTAGCTTTTGTGGACTTGTGGGTCTAAAAACAACATATGGAATGGTTTCTAGATATGGTCTTATGGCTATGGGTTCTTCGCTTGATCAAATAGGACCTATTGCAAGGACCGTAGAAGATGTAGAAATTCTTTTTAACGCAATCAAAGGAAATGATTTGAAAGATGCAACTTCATTAAAGAATACTGATATGAAAAATAATTCTGATTCTAAAAAAACCAAAAAGAAGGTTGGTGTTCCGTATGATTTTCTAAATATAGACGGAATAGATAAAGATGTCCGGGATTCTTTTAATGAATCTGTGGAAAAATTAAAAAAACTAGGTCACGAAATAGTAAAAATAGAATTACCGAACTTAAAATATTCTCTCGCTGTTTATTATGTGATCGTTCCCGCAGAAGTATCTTCAAATATGGCTCGGTATGATGGTATGAGATTTGGTGAAAGAGTTTCCGGAGAAAATGGTATAGAAGATTATTTTCTTTCTAGAGAAAAAGGTCTCGGCAAAGAAGTTAAAAGAAGAATAATTTTAGGAACATATGTTCTTTCAGCCGGATACTATGATGCTTATTACAACAAAGCTAATCTTGTAAGAGAACTTATTCGTGACGATTATAAAAAAGCTTTTGAAGAGGTGGATGTGATAATAACTCCGACAGCTCCAAACGTAGCTTTTAAAATTGGTGAAAAAGTAAACGATCCTCTCCAAATGTATCTGGAAGATATTTTTACTGTGCCCATAAATCTTGCTGGTGTACCTGCTATCTCAGTGCCCTCCGGTTTCAAAACGATAGATGGTAAAAAAATGCCGATAGGATTGCAGTTTATTGCAAACCATTCTTGTGAAGAAGTTCTTTTTGAAATTAGTAAAAATTTTCTTTGTGAGTGATTTTTTGTTAGAATATAACAATGGCTGACGACAAGAAAAAAACCAAAGGAGGCACTGATAATGGATGGAATTTTATAATTACTTTTCTAATAATTTTGGCTTCAATTTACGCAGTTTTTTCATATTTTTTTCCAACTCTTTTAACGGATCCAATCACTTTTGATAAAATAGGATATTATTCTTCTCTTCTGCCATCTTTCCTAATCTCCCTTTTTGCGAAATTAATGATTTTTGGTATTTTTATTACTATTGCTTTTGCAATTCTATCCACTATTTGGTGGGTAAAATATCAAACAGAATTGGCAAAAATCCAGGAATACTTAAAAATTCCTATTTCTGAAAAGTTGTTAGAAAAAGAAGAAGGTGTCCTTGCTCTGAAATGGCAGGAAGTATTGAAATACGCAAGCTCTGAAGCAGAAAATGATTGGGTGCGGGCAATAATTTCGTCAGATGTCATTCTTGGAGATCTTCTGGATAACATGTCTTTACCGGGGGATACAATAGGGGAGAAATTAAAAGCTGTAGAGAAGGGAGATTTTCAAACTCTTGATAATGCCTGGGAAGCTCATAAAATAAGAAATGCCATTGCTCACTCCGGTCTTGATTTTCAAATAAATCAAAGAGAGGTGAAGAGAGTAATAGCCCTTTATGAAACGGTTTTTAGAGAATTCAAAATAATCTAACTTGCCTAATTTATTCTCTTCTGTTATACTTTGCTTATTATCGCGGAGTGGAGAAGTAGTATCTCACAAGGCTCATAACCTTGGGGCGTTGGTGCAATTCCAACCTCCGCAACAATTAACAAAAAGAGAGAGCTACACACAAAAAATATATGTAGCTCTCTTTCTTTTTCCTCAAAAATATATTATATTAATGAACATGTCGGTGTAGTTCAATGGTAGAACGGGGGACTCATAAGCCTCAAACAATGGTTCGATTCCATTCATCGACACAAAATAACGTTTGATTTTGGCTATTTTTTATGTTATTTTAAAATTATGCGGGCGTAGTTCAACGGTAGAACGCTCCCCTGTCACGGGAGAGGTCGTGGGGTCAGCACCCATCGTCCGCGCAAAAACAATCGCCGAAAGGCGATTTTGTTTTGCACGGACTCAGTAGTTTTTTTTGGTTAATCTGATATACTTTAACTATATGAAAAACTTACAAAAAGGTTTTATTGCTCCATTATTAATAGCGTTAGTTGCAATCTTAGTTGTTGGTGGAACAGGCGTTTATTATTTTAAGAACCAAAAACCTACACTAGAACCAATTTCTATTATTAATGACAAAGAAGCAACTCCAGCCGGAATAAATTCAGTAATAAATGCAAATAACCAGTTTGCTTTGGATCTCTATTCTGAACTAAAAAAAGAAGATGGAAACTTATTCTTTTCTCCTTATAGTATTTCTACAGCTCTTGCAATGGTTTATGAGGGTGCAAGGGGAAAAACGGCAGACGAAATACAAGCAGTCTTTCATTTTCCTGTCGAAGGTAGTATTCGCAAACCAGCTTTTGCAGCAATCTATAATGAACTGAATAATCCAGATTCTAAATACAAACTTAACACTGCCAATGCTTTGTGGGCACAAAATGATTACAAATTCTTAGATGATTATTTTGCAACTATAGAGAAATATTATGGCGGAAAAGCGACTAATGTAGACTTTAAAAACTCAACCGAAGATACGCGACAAATAATAAACAATTGGGTAGAGAGTAAAACCAATAATAAAATTAAGGATTTATTCCCCAAAGGTTCTTTAGATAGTTCAAACAAACTTGTACTGACAAATGCAATTTATTTTAAAGGAACTTGGAATAAACAATTTAAAAAGAGTCAAACAAAAGACGAAGATTTTCAGGTGAGTTCTTCAAGTACAATCAAAGTTCCGATGATGAAACAGATAGGTGAAGATTCCAAGTTCCTTTATGCTGAAGATAATGTTTTACAAGTACTTGAAATGTCATATAAAGGGGATAAATTATCAATGATAGTTTTACTTCCTAAAAATGATAATATTTCTTCTCTTGAAAATACTCTAACTTTGGAAAAAATAAATGAATGGAAAACCAAACTTACAGAGCAACGTGTTGATGTCTTTATGCCAAAATTTACTTTTGATACAAAATATTTTATGAGTAATACATTGGCAAAGATGGGTATGCCAACAGCTTTTACAAATAATACAGATTTTTCTGGCATGGATGGCACACAGAATCTTTCCATTCAGACAGTTGTTCATCAGGCGTTTGTGGATGTAAATGAGGAGGGAACTGAGGCAGCCGCAGCGACAGGTATTGGCATGACAGGGACATCTATGCCACAACCAGTTCCCGTTTTTCGAGCGGACCACCCATTCGTATTTATTATTCAAGATAAAGATAGTGGAAACATTCTATTCTTAGGTAGAGTTGCTAATCCTCAAAAATAAGACCACTTACCAAAAATCTTGTGTAAGGTAAATGTATATAATATAATTGTCTTATGGATAAAAAATCTAAAGTTTTGTTTTTGGTATTCGGTATTTTACTTGTTGCTTCTATCGGTATAACTTTTTGTAAATATATTGTCAAAAAAGATTATATAATAATGGCACATGTGAGTTGTGATCCACAAACTGAGAGTTGTTTTTACGTTCCTTGTGAGGGTATAGATTGCCCAACAGAAATTGATTATTATAAAATAATAAATAAAAAGGCGTATAATATAGAACTTTGTGATTCTACCGTAGAAGATTGTAAACCACTTGTATGTAATAACGGAGAAAAAGATTGTGAAATTATTTCTTGTTCAGTAGACACCATCTCCGAAGGGGAGGAGTGTTCTACTACAACTATTGCTGGGAACCAGTACTAAAATGAAAAAGACTATTAAATCAATGATGAAGACCAGATTATCTGGAACTATTCCCTATACTTATCAAGATATAGATTCTTTCGATGAAATAAAAGATCGTTTTGTAAAAGGAGTTCATGGTTTTTGTTTTTGCGGAGACAAACTTGTGGTTGTTTGGTCTGATAAGAAAGGCTATTGGACACCACCTGGGGGCGGAGTTGAAAAAGGTGAATCTGCTCTAGATGCACTCTATAGAGAAATCAAAGAAGAAACCAATATGCGGGTGGTTAAGCATAAATTTATAGGCTTTATAGAAGTACCGACAGTAGATAAAGATAAAATTCAAACCCGTTCTGTCTGTATTGTTGAGCCCTACGGACCATTTGTTTGTGATCCCGATGGCGATATAGACCGTATTAAACTTATTGATCTTAAAGACGTTAAAAAATATTTTGATTGGGGAGAGGTTGGTGACTATATGTTGGAAAGAACCTCAGAAATACTTAAAGAGTTAAATTAATTATAATAAATGATAAAAATTTTGCTTGATAGAAAAGGAAAAAATATTGGTTTTGATATAGACGAGACCTTTAGAACAGCTGTTCTAGGAGAGAATGGTATTGGAAAATCAACTATCTTGAGATCAATAGCTGAGAAAAAAGCAGTTGAAGACTGGTTATCTCTTCATGTGCCTGCGAAAACCGATGTTCTGTATTTTTCACAAATAGAAAAGACAGATTTACCAATATCTGGTGGGGAACACACCAAACAAAGAATTGAAAAATTGTTCTCTCAAAAATCCGATCTTTATGTTCTAGACGAGCCTACTAACAATTTAGATAAAGAAAACGTAAAATGGCTGAAAAAGTATATTATTAAAAATAAACTTAAAATAATATTTTCTAGCCACGATATCCAGTTCATAGACGACATTACTGAAGTTATTTTTTATCTTGATTCAAAAAGCGTAGAAAAATCAAAAGAAACCTGTTCCTCTTATCTCATAACTCGCAAAAAGAAAGTTGAGAGGGCTTTTGTTGAATATGAAATTAATTTGAAGAAACGTGACAAATTAGAAAAATCAGCTCTAGCATTGAAACAAAAAAGTGATGCAGGTACCAAATGGGTGAATGAAGACAAAGTTCTACAGGGCTTTAAAAGAGAATTGGCCGGTAAATTTGGTAGTGCTGCGGCAAAAAGGATTAAAGAAAGAGCTGAAAAGATAGACATCACAGAACCAGAATACGACCCAATCCCAAGAGTTGTACTGAAAAGTGAGGGAAAAGTAAAAGATATCCTATTTAGTATTTCTTCAAAGTCGGTTCATAATAAAAAGATTAATTTTTCTGTAAGTGCAAAAAGTAAATTAATATTAACAGGAGAAAACGGTTCTGGTAAAACAACTTTTATTAAAAAGCTTATTTCATATTTAGATAAGACAAAGAAATCAGAAGGATATGATACCTTTAGCACAAATTGTCAGTTTTCTTATCTGTATATCTCACAAAAATGGTATGAAGAAATAGACGAAATAACTGTTAGAAAATATCTAGAAAATTTTGGTCTATCAGAACGAGATATGTATAGGTCTATCTCATATAATAATTTAGACGAAAGAGTTATTGATAGAAAATTCAAAGATTTATCTCTCGGAATAAGAATCAAAATTTTGCTAGGAGTGCTGTCTCTTAAAAGATATGATTTAATAATTTGGGATGAACCGACAAACCACTTAGATGTTATGACACAATATATTTTACACCAAGCATTTGTGGACTATAATGGAGCTTTAGTTATTATTACGCATGACAGTAAACTTTTGAATGATAGTGACTTTTCCAAAATAGAGGTATAGAGTTACATTAATAGAAAAATGCGGGAAATAGAAATTAAAATTAAGGTAAAAAATCTAGATGATTTAGAAAAGAAACTTAAAAAAGAAGGCTGTGTTTTTTGTGAACCGATTAATCAACACGATACAACTTATTCTCAAGGTGGAAACAAATCAGTATATACTTGTACAAAAGAAGGAGATATTATGTTGAGAATCCGCCGTCAGGATAAAAATTCAGAATTTAATATCAAAAAACAATGTTCTTGCGAATCCGATAATATTGAATATGAGACCCATATCAGTGACCCTGATTCTATGGATAAAACATTGAAATTGATAGGCTGGATACCACAAGTAGAAGTAAAAAAGATACGTAGAAAAGGTAAATGGGGAATATACGAAATTTGTCTTGATCAGGTAGATAAACTCGGTAGTTTTTTAGAGATTGAAAAGCTTACAGATGACGATTCTGATCCGAATGAAGTAAGAGAGGAACTGTTTGATAAGATAAAGGTGCTTGGTTTAGACAAAAGCGATGAAGAGACTAGGGGATATGACACTCAGATATTTCAATTAGAAAGTAATTAGTTTTATTAGTCAGCGTCTTTTGGGTTGAGTCTTTTTTCGTAAAATTTATTTATATACTTAGAATAATCATCCCAATCTATTTTACATTCTTCAGCCATCAATCTTTCTATTTTCTCTGCAAACATGTGTTGTTTGCGATAGGGTGCATAAATACTTTCACCCGGATCAGAATCATCCCCATTTTTTCTTTTTTCTTCATAATCTAAATCAAACTTTGTTATTTCATCATCAGTAATATCAGCATTTTCACACAGAAACTGCTCAACCATTTCGTGAATAGCTACCAAAAACTCATACCCTCTGTTTCCGACAGAAGAAACCTTAATTTCATCAATATCGTTCTTTTTCCAATAATCACCAACGGTATCGTATCTCTGTTCTTCATCTGGTATTGTTTTTATTTGTATATTCAACATGTCCTGTATTATATATTTATTCTTTTAATTACACCATATTTAATAGCAGTATTTTTATAGAAAATAGCCTTTTATATCAAAATTATTTTAATGTATCATTTTTGATGAAGATAATGATACATTACAGTAGCTTGACTTTTATTCCGATTTATGCTAGTATTGTAGGTAGGTACTTAATGTAGAGTTCATTCACATTTTAAACACTTTAAAGAAGAAAGGAGGGCCAAATGAGCCCTTGGATCTGGATTGTGGCCCTTGTTCCACCGATATTGTATGCGGTATCAAACCTCATAGACAAGGTGATCGTTCATGGAGACGAAGAGGACAATAATTCCTGGGCAATGATTGCTTTAGGAACAATATTTGATCTCGTGTTAGTTATTCCCATCGGTATTTACTGCTGGGTAACTACTGGCACCTTGTTTCCGAGTGCAGATGCATTTTGGCCACTGTTTATGAACGGAAGTGTCTTCACGCTTGCTGCCTGGTTATTTTATCAAGCAATAAAAACGGAAGATGTTTCCAAAGCTACAGCTATCTTTCAGACCGTGCCGGCTTTCGGTTTTTTCTTGGGTCTCTACGGACTCAATGAAATTCTTAGTTGGCCAATTATTCTTGCTATTATCCTATTAATGATGGGTGGATATACTCTGTCGATCACCAAAGGGAAAATTAACAAGAAAATATTAGTTGCCATGTTGTTGTCGTCTGCTTTGTATGCAGTCAACGATTTCGTGGTTGCTAAATACGGTCGCGAGGTAATTGAAGCTAGTGGTAATTTGGCATCGACCAAAGAAGCATTGCCGGCAATCTTTGCTGACCTTCTCGGAAAAATGTTCTTCGGAATGTTACCCTTGATTGGTCAAAAAGAACGTGCGAGCTTCAAACTTGGATTTAAAACCAAGTTTAAGTTGATGGCAGCTTGCTCAATAACATACACAGTCGGTGACGCTAGCTTTGATATCGCGAAGATATTGGCGCCACTTGCTCTCGTGCAAGCTCTTTGTTGCACTCAGCCCCTGTTTGTGTTAATTGGGGCTACTGGACTGACACTTTTCTGCAAAAGCTTCCCGAAAGAGGAAGTGAGTAAGGGAAGTTTATGGCAGAAAGTGTTTGGAATTAGTTTGATGGTGGTGGGAGGAATCTTGCTGTCCATCTAACAAAAAATTAACAAAGCCACTGGATGGATACCAGTGGCTTTCTTTTGCAAAATTTATTTAATATAACCCCATTCTTTTAGATCAGGGATTCTTCTTTCAAAATCTTTACCAATATCATTTCTATAGAAAGCTTTTGGAATGACTACTTTTTTAATAATATTTAAACTTTTTTTACGTGCTTTCTCTACTGTATCAGCAACAGCAGTCGTGTAGGCGATATAACCATCATGACCTGAAATAAAATGCTGTCCCAAATTTTTACCAACCCTCATAGATACTCCTTCAAAGTGTAAGCTGCATATTTCTTCTTTGCATAATTTGTCTAAATATATATTTATACCGTATAAAGTTTCTTTGCTGTGTTTTTTGCCATATGGAAATGGGGGAGTAGCAATAAGGTTTACTATCCCGAATCCTTTCTTATATTTTAAATCATATTTTTCTCCAATAGCTACAGCATATAGAAATTCTCCCCAAGGAGAAATATTCAATTCACTTTGAAGATGTGTGATGGGCGTACCCATTCTAGCAGTTATTTCTAATGGAAAAGCCCCCTTTTCATTTATTATACAATTTACTTCAAAATCACCTCGGAAATTGATTGATTGAAGGTATGGTTTAAGTTTATTTAATACTTCAATAAATAATTTATTTTTTTCGTCACTTTCGTACCAAGCCAAAGTTCCCATTTCACTAGTTACCGGCCCCACATCATCTGGAAACATTTTTGTATGCTCAAAGTTTATTTCAATCGGACCAACCCAATCTTTTCCATTAAAATATCTACCCACTCCCATCTCAATTCCATCAATTCTTTCATGTAAAGTAATCTTTTCTCTATTGATGTATTTATTGTGATAATAATTTTTCAAAACACTAATAGCGTCTCTTCCATCTTCATATTCACCAATATATGTTAGAAACTTTCTACTATGATCATTGCATTTTATAACCCATTTTTTAGGATTGTTTTTTATAAAAATAATCGCTTCTTCAATGTCATTAAAATCCTTCAACTCTACAGTTTTTAATCCATATTTCTTAAAAATTTGTTGTCCAAATTCGCGATTTTTCTCTAATTTGTCTGCTTCTTCACAACCACCAAAAACTTTGTAACCTTTCTTTCTAAGAGAATCTTGTACTTTACCAAAACCTACATCATCAAAAACTATCAAACCATCTTTACCAACCCATTTTAACTCCTTTTTCCATGAACTGATTTTTTCTACCAAATTATCAAAGTTCTGGCAGTCATTCTTATTTTTTATATGAAGTTTTACGTTATGGCCTTCTTTTTTCAATAAAATAGCCAAATTTCCTGCAATACATTCATCTGAGATAAATAAAATATTCATTATTACGTTTAAGTATAGAACAAATATGGCTTAAAAACAACGTTTGACCAAACATTATCCCCTTGTTACTATTTATAGTAGACGTCTTAGATGATCTAAGATGAATCTGCTCCTTAATAACCATGGAAAGGAAATTCTTATGAAATTTTCTATGTTTAATGTCTGGTCCCTAGATGATAATGGCTCATTATTACTTTACAATACGTTATCAGGTGCAGTGTCGGTTTTTGATATTCGCCCGAGGACAATTTTAACCGCACTTGAACGGAAGAACGTCTCCTTGATTCCACACAAGTATATAACTACTATGATTGAAGATGGTTACCTGGTGGAAGCACGGACTAACGAACTTCGTCAGATTACAGAATCAGTTGAAGAAAGAAAATCTCGAATTGACGAATATGCAATAAGTATAATCCTCAATTTGAAATGTAATTTCAAGTGCATTTACTGTTTTGAACATCAAACAGGGAAGGAAATATCTTCACCAAGGATACAAAGTGTAGTAAAATTATTTGAAAGGATATCAAAGACAGCAAAGAAGATAGAAATTGACTGGTTTGGAGGAGAACCTCTTCTGTCATTTGATTCATTGAGAAAACTTAATGATCATTTTATGAAAGTTGCAAAGGAGAAAGGTTTAATATATTTTCACTCCATAACAACAAACGGATATCTTCTTACGGAAGATAAGGTTCAATATTTATCAAGAACTCCAGTATCATCAATTATTGTCACTCTTGATGGAACTGAAGAATCTCACGATATATTTCGACCTTTGAGGAACGGGAAACCTACGCACGCTGTCATTGTCAGTAATATAATGCGGTCGGTTGATGCCGGGCTTCGAATTGTTGTTAGAATGAATCTGACAAAACTAAATAAGAGTCATGTCATCGATATGATTCAAACTCTCGAAAGATTAGGGTTGAAAAATAAAGTTGAACTTAGTTTGCAGGCAGTTGTTTCTTCTGAAGAAAATCCTTGTGAAGATATTTGTCTCAAGGGAGAGGAAAGAGTCAATGCCATTTTGGATGCATATCTCTATGCCGCTAAAAATGGTTGGAAATCTTTTCCGACAACTGAAAAACTTCGTGTACTAAGTTTATGTATAGGAGAATATCCACGAAGAATGATAATAGGTTTAGATGGCTCTGTTTTTCGTTGTAGTCAGGCCGACAAAGAAAGTTTTGTAGGGAAAGTTTCTCCATCTGGAATGGTTACATTTAATGCCATTTCTAATAACAGTTGGATAAATAGCGATCCTCTAGCTGACGAGAAATGCAAACGGTGTGCTTTTCTACCGCTTTGCATGGGTGGTTGCAGATTGAAGAGAATGAGGAGTAAAGACGATTACTGCCTTGATTGGACGTGGAACATCAAGAAATTTCTACAACTACTGGTTTTTAATGAAAGCATGGTAGTTAAGTAGAAAAAATTATATAATTAGTTACAGAAAGGAGGTCAATATGAAACGGATTAAGACAGCATTATCTGTCAAGATTCGGACGCCCCGTGCAAGCGGAGCCAGTTGTTGTCGCGGGAGTTAATCTTCCGCTGTTTAGTGCCCAGCTCGTAAAAGAGCTGGGCACATTTTTTATCTGTCGCTTCTTCCTAAAATAGATCTCGTGAGATGATGTACAGTCTTTTCTAGCTTTTCAAAATACGAATTAATTATTTTTGTACTATTTTTTGATAATGTCTTTATTTTGTTTTCGTTAAATTTATCAAAATCGTATACCAAAACATGGATCATTTCGTGAACTAGAGTATATTCTTCATCGCCTCTCCACGGATTCCAAGTTATTAATATAGTCGCAGTTCTTTTCTTTGTATCAGCAATAAAATGTCCACTTTGACGATAGCCATTATCTTTTTTGAAATCAACGATTTTAAGATCAAGTTTCCAATCAGTCATATAAAGTTTTTTCTGCCAAAATTTCAGCATCTTTTTTAGTTCAATAAAAGGCAACCCTTTCTTAACGGGTGGATTAAAATCAACAGTCAGATCTTTTTCTATTCTCTTTTTCACATTTAAAATATAGCACATTTTTTGTAATGAGTATATAATATTTATATATGACAAGAGAATGGAGTCAATCGCTATTATTTCTAAAAATTTCTAATAAATAAGCTCTACTATTAAATTTGATTAATGATATAATTTGGGGTATGGAGAAGAGTGAAAAACCAATTAAATATTTTTCTTTAGATGAGGCAAGAGAAGAGTTAAAAAATAGGTGGAATAATTCTGAATTAAAAGAAAAAATAGAAAAAGAATTGAGCTCAAATTTTATATCACTTTTTAGAGAAAAACCTCGTGGAGTGACCTTTAGACAGTTGTGTTCTCCAGATAATGGTTTTACTTTTTTTAACCAATGTTCTAAATATATAGGGGCTAATCCTTTGGTGTTAGAATATCATGATGATATTTTTATCCATTTTAATGAAGAAAAAATGGGTCTTGGAAATTTGCATTTGAACCTAAAAAATGGGGAAAAAACAGTTGTAAAGGTTATGAACTTTCGTGAAAGTGAAAAGAAGAAATTAAGTGAATGTATATTAAAAAATGGAAAAAATTTAGTAGATTTTCACCACGAATTATTTGATGTTTTGGGGTGCAAGACTGATTTTTTAGAAAATTCTAATTGGTTTGTTAATATAGGTAGAGCTTCCGAATATTATTATTATCTATTATTACATTTTATTGCCCATGGAATTTTATTTGAATCTTTCTCAGAAGAAGATGGTGAAAGTGATTTAATCAGCAAAACAGTTGTTCCTTCAATATTAAAAATATATGAAAAATTTGGTTTAGAACCTATAATATGTAGACTTTATCCAGAAAATCAAACTGAGGAGGAAGATTTTTATTGGTGGAGTTACCCGCCCGTAGTAAATGATTATATTCTAGAATATATCAAAAATTATAAACTTAATTAATAAAAACAATGTTTTGTACAGATATTTCAGCTCCACTATATCTATTATTTTCTAACTCAGTCCCAACTCTTCTTTATTATTCACACATACCCACTGCCATAGTTTCATTAATAATAGCAATTTTTGTTTACAGGAATAGTAGAAGTTTGCTAAGTAAAATTTTATTGGTGCTTTCTCTTGTTTTTTCAATATGGTTGTTTTTTAATCTGATTGTTTGGACAAATACTAGTAGTCAAGTAATAATGTTGGTTTGGTCTACTTTTGGCGTATTAACTTTACTTACTTCAATTTTATCTCTATATTTTGTATACGTATTTATTAATAAAAAAGATGTCTCTTTTAAATTTAAATTACTTTTCTTTTTTATAACAGCATCTGTAATTATACCGGCTATTTTTTATTTGAAGGAATTTGATATTCCATCGTGTGAGGCTGTCGATAATTTAAATTATATTCTTTATTATCAAGGTTTATGTCTAGCTATTTTCTTATGGATTTTAATATATGGTATTTACAAGTACGTTAAAGAAAAGACAGCTTTTAAGAGACAAATATTGCTTTTAATTGTTGGTATTGAATTATTTTTATTTTCTTTTTTTATAACAGGATATTTATCTGGTTTGATAGATAATTTTGAGTTTGAACAGTATGGTTTGTTTGGCATGACTTTCTTTATGGTCTTTCTCGCATATCTCATTGTTAAATTCAAAGCTTTTAATATCAAACTTATAAGTGCTCAAGCACTTGTATGGGCTTCTGTTATTCTTATCGGCTCAGAATTCTTCTTTATACAAAACAATATAAACAGGATACTTACTTCTATCACTTTAGTCATTACGGCAATTTTAGGTCTTTTGATCATCAGAAGTGTCAAAAAAGAGGTTTTTCTTAGGGAACAAGTTGAGGGACTTGCTCAGGATTTGGAGAAGACTAATTTTAATTTAGAAAGTGCAAACTCAAATCTGGAAATTGCAAATGAAAAATTAAAAGAGCTAGATGAACTCAAGACAGAATTTGTTTCACTTACGACGCATCAGATCCGTGGACCACTTACTGCTCTTAAAGGTTATGCTTCTATGATACTTGAAGGAGACTTTGGGGAAATATCGTCTTCCATAAAAGAAACAGTAGGAATTATCTTTGAATCATCCCAATCTCTTGAAAGAGTTGTGGAAGACTTTCTTGATATTTCTAGGATTGAACAAGGAAAGATGAAATATAATTTTGCCAAAATTGATTTTGGTGAGCTTGTAAAAAATGTAACGGAAGAATTGAAACCAACCATAGCAAAAACCAAATTAACCTTTTCTTTTGATGTTACCGGGGATAATTTTACAGTAAACGCAGATAAGGAAAAAATAAAGCAAGTCATCTTGAATTTTATAGACAATTCTCTGAAATATACTCCGTCGGGAAGTGTCAAAGTTTTTGTAGAGAATGTAGTTTCAAATGGTAAGAAAGTGGTGAGATTTTCTGTGAAAGATACCGGTGTAGGAATTGCAAAAGAAACTCTACCGAAACTTTTTGAAAAATTCTCTCGCGCAAAAGATGCCAATAAAACAAACATTCTTGGTACAGGTCTTGGACTTTATGTCGCAAGAAAAATGGTAGAAGCTCATAACGGTAAACTTTGGGCAGAATCTGAAGGGGAAGGCAAAGGTTCACAGTTCTATGTAGAACTAGAGATAGCAGAGTAATCAAAACCAACTGAGTTATTTTATCTTCCAATGATGAACTGTTTTTTAATTGAAAAAAACTGAGAAATAAGCTATTCTTACGAAGTATTGTTTTGCCGTTGTAGCTCAGTTGGTAGAGCACGTCATTGGTAATGACGAGGTCATCGGTTCAATCCCGATCAACGGCTCCGTCTTGATATAATTTGCCACCTTAGCTCAGTTGGTAGAGCGGCGGTATCGTAAACCGCAGGTCCGCAGTTCGATCCTGCGAGGTGGCTCAAAGATGAAAGAGAAGGTTGAAAAAAGGATAAAAGAAATAGAACTTGCAATGATGCAAGCGAATTTTTGGATTGATAAACAGAAAGCACAGGCGATGATAAAAGAACTTGGTGATTTGAAAGCTGAACTTTCTGGTGTGGGTAAATACGACAAAGGTGATGCTATCATGACAATATTTTCTGGAGCTGGAGGAGATGACGCGGAAGATTTTTCTAGAATTCTTTTTGAAATGTATTCAAAATTTGTTGCTAAAGAAAATTGGATTTCAAAAATTTTAGATTCAAACGAAAACGACAATGGAGGATATAGAAATATTACTCTGGAAATAAATGGAAAAGGGTCTTACGGAAAATTAAAAGGCGAGTCAGGCGTGCACCGTCTTGTCCGTCTTTCTCCTTTCAATGCAAAAAGTCTTCGGGAAACATCTTTTTCTCTGGTAGAAGTCATACCAAAATTAGAGAAACTTTCTGACATAGAAATTCCCGAAAATGAATTAAAGATAGAAATGTCAAAAGCTGGTGGTCCGGGGGGACAAAATGTAAACAAAAGGGAAACAGCTGTCCGTATAGTTCACCTACCTTCAAATATTTCTGTTACAAGCTCCGGTGAACGTTCTCAAGCTCAAAATAAAGAAAAAGCACTGCAAATTCTTAAAGGAAAAGTTTTTAAAATGCGAGAAGAAGAAAAGCAAAAGAAAGAGGCTGGTCTTTATGTATCAAAAACCACCTCAATAGAATGGGGAAATCAAATTCGTTCTTATATCTTTCATCCGTATAAAATGATAAAAGACCACAGGACAAATGTAGAAACACATAACATTGAAAAAGTTCTGAATGGTGATTTAGATGAGTTTATAGCCGCGGAAAGTAATATTTAGTTTGTTTTTTAAAAATATGATACAATAGTAGAGATGATTTTTTTTGATAAAGTAATGAAAGTTTATCCTGACGACTCTGTTGCTCTTGATGGAGTTAGTTTCTCTGTGGAACCCAAAGAATTTGTCTCAATCGTAGGACATTCAGGGGCTGGAAAGACAACTTTGATCAAAATGCTTCTTGCCGAAGAAAAACCGAGTAAAGGAAAGGTCTTTTTTGAATCTAAAGATGTTCACAAATTACGACATGATGAAATTCATAATTTTAGAAGAAAAATCGGCACAGTTTTTCAGGATTTCCGTCTTTTGCCAAACAAAACCGTCTACGAAAATGTAGCTTTTGCGATGGAAGTCTCTGGAAGATGCGATACAGAAATATGTTCAGATGTGCCTCAAGTTTTAGACTTGGTTGATCTTACAAAAAGAGCTTTTGCCTTTCCTCATGAACTTTCTGGGGGAGAAAAACAAAGAGTGGCGATAGCGAGAGCTATCGTTAATCAACCGGATGTTATAATAGCTGATGAACCGACAGGAAATCTTGACCCACTGAATACGCACGAGATTGTTCAGATTTTAAAAAAAATAAATGATCTTGGCACTACTGTTATTTTGACCACACATAATAGAGGAGTTATAGATTCTCTTGGTAAGCGAGTAATTAGCATGGAAAATGGTAAAATTGTCAGGGATGATAAGGAGGGTAAATATATTTTATAAAATAATATGCATTGGATAAGTATAAAAAGAATTTTTAAATCAGGATTTGTATCTTTTTGGAGAAATGGTTTTGTATCGCTTTCTTCTCTCCTCGTAATGACTATCACTTTACTTATCATTGGTGGGGTAGTTTTTTCCGGAGCTTTTTTTGATTATACCTTGAAACAAATTAAAAATAAGGTAGATATCAATGTTTATTTTGTCATTGGCGCAGATGAATCCAACATTCTTTCAATGCAAAATGCCTTAAAGGGACTTTCAGAAGTAGATAAAGTCATTTACACTACAAGTGCAGAAGCTCTACAGAATTTTAAAGACAAACACAAGAACGATACGTTGACTCTTCAAGCTTTAGATTTACTTGATGAAAATCCTCTTGGTGCATCTCTAAACATAAAAGCGAAAGATCCTTCTCAATATGCCGGTATAGCAGAATATCTGAAAAGTCCGGATGTTTTATCAAAAGATGGCAAAACCATAATAGACAAGGTCAATTATGAACAAAATAAAGTAGTAATAGATAAGCTGAACACAATAATCAATTCATCTCAGAGAATCGCTTTCTGGTTCACGCTCTTATTTATTTTGATTTCCATCATTATTACGTTCAATACCATACGACTCGCAATTTTTATTTCCAAGGACGAAATTTCCGTTATGCGACTTGTCGGAGCAAGCAGTAAATATGTCAAAGGTCCGTTTGTGGTAAGCGGAGTTTTGTGCGGGGCTATCGCTTCTGTCATAGCGCTTATGATATTTGCGCTCGGATCTTTCTGGCTTTTACGATTTACCGATAATTACTTTGCTGGGTTTAGTTTTCTCGGATATTTTAGCGCGAATTTCTTACAAATTTTGTTCATAGTTCTTGGTTCTGGAATAGTTCTCGGAGCTGTGTCTAGTTATCTTGCGGTTGTAAAATATCTAAAAGACTAAAAGTTAAAAACAGGTATTTCGACGCCCCGTAATTCAATCTTTTCAATATGAAATACTTCTTCTATGTTTTTGGCGTGAATAATTGAAGGATATAATTGCATAAGAGACCGTTTAGAATATTCTCCGACAATATATATTTTAATATTTTTTGACAGCATATCTTTTGCTAGACAAACACCGAGTTCAATAAACATATCGGTACCTTCGGGATCGCTAATTAACACAAAAATGTCTGTATCTAAAAGGGAAGAGACAACTTCTTCTGAAAAAGGTTGAATTTTTAAAATATTTTCTTTATATGGTTTAAGAGAATCTTTATAAATCCAATCGGAAATTACTGTTTCTCCTATATCCTTAAGGAATTTGGAAATATCGGATATTTTTGATTTGTGCTTCATACGTGAAGCAAAATACCATTTCATAATTTATTTTTTATAATTGATAATCAGTTTCGGACTGAGAACTTTTATTCATTCATTACTCTGTAATATTTTTTAATAATTTTATTATACTAAAATGATGTGTTTCTAGCGAACTTAAAAGTCTATTCCTTCAATTCTTCCAAAGAAACTCCCATTAAAAAATTTGAATGTTGAGCTACCATATTGTCAGCAGATTCTTTAGTTAAATTCTGTGCCCATTTATAAGATGATTTATGTATTTTTATAGCATTTTTATTTTCCTTTTTATAATCACGAATAGTAAGTAATTGATTGTTAGATCCAAAAACATAATACATTGGAAAACCTGTTTTTTTACTAAATTCAGGAATTATTTGAAATAATCCAGTTATATAACCATCAATATAAGCAACGTCAAAATATCTTTTCTTTGAAAGAAAGGCTTTTCTCATTTTTAAATAATTATCTATTGCTGATACAGTTCTGCAAATATGTGAATATTGTCCAGTATTCTGGTTTTTAAGTGCCCTTTCAAGAGCATGAATTATCCCATCTTGATAAGAACCACATAATATAATAGACGGGTCTTTTTTTATGTTACCTTTAATAAATGAAAAATGATTTTTATTAATCTCAAATAATTTTTCAAGGATATTGTCATAGATAGAATCTGGAAGCATTTGCCTTTTTTCAACAAGTTTTTCTTTTAATTTTGTTAAAAAGAATGTTGCATCTGTATGTATTATGGTTGGAGAAAATTGTTTAAAAGTTAATGGAGGATTGCCAGATAGTGTTACAAAATAAGAATGAGGTAGTAAATTACCCATTGTCTTGTGTATATATTGATATATTTTATTAAAGTCATAATCTCCAAAAGAATATCCAACGAAAACGATTGTTTTTGTTGCAAGTAATTGTCTTAAGGAACCACCAACTGCATTTTTCTCTAAATTTTTGTAACATTTACTATAATCTTCTTTAGTTGCTACAACGGAGCCTGGGTTATTGATTGAACCATGAATTTTAAATACCTTTCTGAAAGGCTGATCCCAAAATGTAAAATCCTCATCAGTTACGATTGGAGTTGCAGCACAGTTTGTTTCAAAGAAATCATCCCAATTAGTTGTTACAATCTCTTGAATAAGATGAATTGTTGAAAGTTCTCTGTGAAAGTTAGTAGTCCTGCTATACAAATCTGGAAATGATTTTGAGTAATCTATTCTATTTTTTATTTTATTTAGAAGAGAACGATTATCTTTAGTTTTCAAAACATAAAGAGACATTAATTCGGGAAACGTTAAATCTTCTGTTACTCCCAATTCTTCTTTGACATCGTCATAAAGAGAGAAAGGAAAAAGATCTCTTCCTTCGGTACTTATTCCAGCCCCAGCAAATATCACTAATTTACCATGTTCGCAGGCGGTCACTAGTTCGTCAGGTAATTCAAAAGAAATTCTTTTCTTACAATCCTGACATTCACACAGAATAGTTTTAATTTTTTTACTAATCATATACGTATTTCGTATGAAATAATCTATCACGACTTGGTCACAGGACTTGGACCGCTTCGCATATCTCCCTCGACTAAAACTTTTTCATCAAAAAGTTTTGTCTGGGCACCAGCTCGTCTGTTTTTCTAGCTAGAAAAACATGACTCCACTGTTCGATTCCAAGACGCAGGCAAAGCAGTTTGCCTGCTTCCCGCAGCTCTACACTGCGTTCCGAGCTGCGGGACTTGGAATCGAACCAAAATTTCGGCTTTCAGAGAGCCACGTCCTACCTTTAGACGATCCCGCAATACAAAGCCAAGTATACTAAAAAAGTGCTTTTATTCAAGCTTTCTGATAAGATAGTGAAATGAAAAAGGGGAATATTTTTGGTTTAATTATTCTTATAGCTATCATAGCTTTTTTGTTTGCTTCAGCTTTCGGGCTTTTACATTTCCATACTCCAAACATAAGTGATTATCATGGTTTTATCCCTTCTATTGTAGCTTTAGCGGCAATTATTGATAGTATCAACCCATGTGCTTTTTCTGTGCTATTTATAACCACAACTTTTTTATTTAGTATTAATAAAAGTAGAAAAGATATTTTAACCGCGGGATTTTTATATGTATTTGGAATTTTTCTTATCTATACATTTATCGGACTTGGAACTTTACAAGTATTAAGCTTTTTTAATATTCCTCATTTTATTTCAAAAATTGGGGCAATTCTTATTATATTGGCAGGAATTATTACTGTTATCAATGAATTTTTTCCAAATTTCCCAATCAAATTAAAGATTCCTTCTTTCGCCAAGGGTAAAATTGCGGATCTTATAAATAAAGCAAGTTTTTTTGCTGCATTTATACTTGGAGTTGTTGTGGGACTCAGTGAGTTTCCATGTACTGGAGGCCCATATCTATTTATACTAAGTTTACTCCATGATCAAGTGGCTTTCTGGAATGGGTTTTGGTATTTAATTTTTTACAACTTTATTTTTATTGCACCACTTGTCGTCTTGCTTTTTGTTGCTGTAAACAGAAAAGTTTTAGATACAGTAAATACGATCAGAAAAGAAGGTTCAAGAAATACTCGTATCTGGACAGCTATTATTATGATTGTTTTGGGAGCCGTAATTTTTATGATATAATCGAAATGTTATGAATGAAGAACAAAAAAAGATAGATGATTTAATTAAAAAAGTTGAAGAAGCGAAGAAAAGTGGGGGAGTAGATCTCACCACGGATGAAGATTTGAGTATTGCTATTATGAATCTTATCGGTATAGAAGAACATATGTTTTTCACTGCACAAAAGACAGGGAAACAAGAGTATTTTGACATTCTAGCGGAAGTTCGTGCAAACAGGACCAAACTTCTTGCAAAAATGATCCCAAAAACAGAGGGTGAGACATGGTGTATCTCCAAGCATTTGCTTTCTGCCACAATGCGACTTATAGAAGTTGGAAACAAACTTCATTCATCGGGGAATAAAACAGAAGCGAAAGAAATGTATGATAAAGCATATGAGATGTATTCCCTTTTCTTTGCACTCCGATTGAAGGTTCTTGCAGTTTGCGATATAAAAGATATGGCAGAAAAAGAGAATACCCCTTTGACATTGAAAGATATAGTCAGCAAATTAGTGGATTGTTGCGATGAATAAAGAAAATTTAATTATAATAATTTCTGGAATATTTTTTTTAATTGTTGCAGTTGGAGGACTGTATGTTTATTCCGGTAAAAAATCAGGTAACAATATTTTAGCAACCACGACAGCTTCTTCCACTATGACAGGAAAGTATGATAATTTTGCGAAATGTTTGACAAATAAAGGGGCAATAATGTACGGAGCAGCCTGGTGTGAAAATTGTAAAATACAGAAGGATTTGTTTGGTTCATCTTTCCAATATATAAAATATGTTGAGTGCCCAGAAAATGCAAAACTGTGTCTTGATAAGGGGATAGAAGGTTATCCAACCTGGATCTTTACAAACGGGCGAGAAATTAAAGGTAGAGACACACTTGAAGATATAGCAAAGGTCAGTGAATGTGAATTGCCGAAAGAGTAATATTGATATGATGAAATATATAATTTCTGTAGTAACAATAGTAGTTATAGTTCTGGTTTCTGCTACCCTGATCTTTGACTGGGGCAGGAAAAATAATTCTAGTCTTATGGATCAGAGTGGAGAAATCGTAATAGATACTCCAAGAGTAAATTCTGTAATAGGTGATAAAGTAAAAATATCCGGAAAGGCAAGAGGAAGTTGGTATTTTGAGGCAAGTTTTCCTATACAAATACAAGATTCAGATGGAAATATTTTGGCAACAAGCACAGCAACTGCTGAGAGCGACTGGATGACTGAGGATTTTGTACCTTTCAGTTCCCTAATAATGTTTTCTGTTCCGACTACAACTAGTTATGGAAAAATTGTATTTAAAAATGACAACCCTTCCGGTGATCCTGTAAAAGATAAGTTTTTTGAAATACCGGTTTCTTTTTCCAAATAATATTATGAAAGAAAACAAAACATCTTGGGGAAAAGTAGCAGATTGGTATGACGATCTCGTACAAAAAGATGATAGCTATCAGAAGACGCTGATTTTGCCGAATCTTTTACAGGCGATGAATATTGAGAAAGGTAATAATATTCTTGATATTGGATGTGGGCAAGGATTTTTTGCAAATGCGTTCAATAAAGCCGGTGCAATTGTTACTGGAACGGACATATCTAATGAACTTATAGAAAAAGCGAAAAAAAACTCCCCGAAATCGATAAATTATTTTGTTTCTGATGCAGGGAATCTTTTTAACTTAAAAAACGAATCTTTTGATAAAATTTCTTTTATTTTATCAATACAAAATATCGAAAATATCGAAAGAACTTTTTCTGAAGCTGGGAGAATTATGAAAATTGGCGGTAAACTTTTTGTTGTCTTGAATCATCCGAGTTTTAGAATTCCCCAAAAAAGCGATTGGGAATTTGATGATAAAAAAAAGGTGCAGTATAGAAAAATAGAGGAATATATGTCTTCTTCTGTAATAGAAATTAATATGCATCCTGGTATCAAGGATAGTGAAAAAACTATTTCTTTTCATAGACCGCTTCAGACATATTCTGAAGCGCTTAGAAAAGGCGGTTTTTATATCTCAAATATTGAAGAATGGATTTCAAACAAGAAAAGTCAGGAAGGTCCTCGACAAAGAGCAGAAGACAAAGCAAGAAAAGAAATTCCTTTGTTTATGCTTATTGAGGCAGAAAAAAGATAAAAAACTACTAAGCAGAGATTATTTTGTATCCTTAATTCTTAGGGTGTATTTTAGTCCATAAAGTATGACCAAACTGAGAATTACGAAAAGATACTTTATATCAAGAGAATAATAAAGAAGTATAGAAGCAAAAATAGGTCCTATAATATAAGCCAGGGGACTCATCATTCTGTATGAACTTATGATGTTTGCATCACAACTGTCTATTTTTTTGAAAAAATATGTTTCCGACATAATTTCAGCCATACTAGCTCCGATTCTTGTCATAAGTAAGATAAGAGCCCAAAGTATAAAGTTCTTTTCATCAATAAAACTTATTATCCCAGTAGCCACGGCTATAATTAAAAATCCTATGGATAAAATTTCCTTTTCACCGAATTTTGTGTCTGCAAGCTTTCCAAGGGGTATTTCAATAAGCACAAAAGGCAGAAGCATTATGGAGAATATCAAACCAATCTCTTTCCAATCAAAGCCGATATATTTATTTAAATATACAGGAATATATATTATCATCCAAGAATAAAAGAAATTTATTAAAAAACTTATTTTAGTTATAGAAAATAAATCCTTACTGTTCTTTAATTGTTTAAACGTTTCTGAGATAGAAAATAGTTTGTATTCGGCATCATCAAATTTTCTTAGATTCACAATGAACAAAAGCATCACAGGAAGCATGATTATGGTAGAAAAGAGGTACATTTTTGAGTAGTCGGCAACTCCAACCAAGAACCCGGCAATTGATGGAGCAAAAAGCCACGCTAGGTTTATGCTTGTAAGGAAAAAACTTCTCGTTTTTCCTGTAGTTCTATCATCTGTATTTCTTTCCACAAAGATATCAAGACAGAATCCTATGAGAGTAGTAGAAATTAAACTTACTATAAAGGAAAGTAAAAGGAGTAAAGGGTTTGAGATAAAAGATAAGCCGAGTAAACCTATTATATTTATTATAGTAAGCCATATTGCAAGTTTATAATTTCCAGTTTTTCTAAGGATTTTTGGTAGAAGTAAAAAAAGAATAATTGTGAATATTGAACCGACAACATATACAAAGCCGATGTTTTTTTCAGAAACTATTTCAGAAAGAAATGTGGAGTTTATATAAGTAGGTATTGCAGAACGCAACGCAAAAAGGAAACCTGTAATATAGAGGAAAAATAACGTCGTTTTTTTATTCATGTTTTTTCGTTTTAATTGTAACAAAATAATAGATAAATAAAAAGAGCGAAATAGTTTAATTTTTTTGGTCCGGACCAGAACCAACTCAAAATCAAAAAATTAAACTATTTCGCTCTTTTCTTTTTATTTCTACACTCCAATTATAACAGGAATGACCATTGGTCTTTTTGCTGTTTGTTGAAACAAGTATCTGCTGACATTGTCAGTAACCATATCTTTTAAATAGTCAAAATTAATCGGATTCATCCCTACCATATTTTCTTCGATTGTCTTTTTGATAATATGTCTTGTTTGTTTCAATAATTCTTGAGATTCTCTAAGATAGACGAAACCTCTTGAAATAATATCCGGAGATTTTTTTAATGTTCCACTTCTTATGTCTATATTTGCAATAATAACAAACATTCCGTCTTGAGCGAGCATTTGTCTATCGCGAATAACAACTTCCTGAACATCCCCAATAGAAAAACCGTCAACCATGACTAAGCTTGCGGGAGCTTTTTCTCTAAGAGTAACTATTTTTGTACCATTGTTCTGGATCTCTATTATAGTTCCGTTGTCTGGCACTATGATGTTTTCTGGTTTAATACCGCATTCTACGGCTACTTCTTCATTCGCCCGCAACATAAAGTGACTTCCGTGTATAGGAATAAAAAATGTCGGTTTTACTTTTTTATAAATCCATTCCAACTCACCTCTTTTTGCATGTCCTGAGGCATGTATATATACTTCTGACGTTCTGTAAGTTACTATTTTTGCCCCTTGTCTTGCAAGATTATCCTTTAATTTTTGAACAGCTTTTTCATTACCAGGAACAATAGAAGATGAAAGGAGAACTGTGTCTGTTTTGTTTATTTTAACATTTTTGTGTGAACCGCCGCCCATTCTCATAAGAGCCGCAAACTCATCTCCTTGAGCTCCCGTTGCAAGTATCACTATCCTTGATGGGGGATAATTTTCCATATCTTCTACGTTGATCACTGTATCTTTTCCAACCTTAAGTCTTCCTGCCATTCTCACAATTTCTATGTTGTTTTTCATACTTCTACCTTCTACAACAATTTTCTTGCCATATTTCTCAGCGGATTCAATCATACTTATCATTCTTTCTATCTGAGAGGCGAATGTCCCTATTATGAGCCTTCCTCTCGTATTGTTTTTTATTATACCGTCAATGTTTTTACAAACTTCTTTTTCAGACGCATTCCATCCTGGGTTATCAGAACTTGTAGAGTCGGATAATAAAACAAGAGTGTCATGTTTACTAAATTTCTCAGTATAGTATTTTTCTTCTTCATCAGTAGCAACTCCATTTACATTATCTACTCTCAAGTCTCCTAGATTGACAACGTTTCCATGGGGGGTGTGAATCTTTATCCCCATTGAATCTGGAATAGTATGATTTACCGAAAAGAAATCGACGGAAAGCTCGCCAAGTTTTACACTTGAATCTTTTTCTATTACTTTTAGATTAAGCGGAGCAGAATGAGGAAATTCCTCCTGTCTTTTTTTAATCATAAGGGATGTAAGTTCTCGAGTAAAAAGTGGGGGATTACCAATTCTTTCCATTACATAAGGGATTCCACCTATGTGGTCAAGATGTCCGTGTGTAATAATGACGGCTCGGATTTTTTCTTTTCTGTCTTCAAGGTATTTTGTGTTTGGAATTATATAGTCAATTCCCGGTGTGTTTTCATCTCCAAAATGAAAACCCATATCCATTATAATAATGTCATTTTTGTATTCAAAAACTGTAATATTTTTTCCAATCTCTTCCGTTCCACCAAGGGGAATTATTCTTATGTTTTCACCAGTTTCTGGTATAAAATACTCAGCAACCTTTTTATTTATTTGTTCAGGAATTTTTTTTGTTCCCATTCTTTTTTGAGGAGGTCTAGATTTGTTGAAAGGTTTTCTGGGACCATTGGATATGTTACCTGAGTGAGAGTGGTAGGAATGATTTTTTTGAGATTGGTTTGTTGTATCGTGAATGTGAGAAGTAGAAGCATGATAAGAGCTCTGCCCGTTTGTATTCACACGATTTATTTCTGTAGGTTTGTTTGTTGGAGAAACATAATTATTATTTTTTCTAACAAAGACCAATCTTTTCTTGACTACAAGCTTATGATCAACACCCGGGTTTGTATTTTGAGAATTATTATTTGTGATATTTTTGTCCATTTTTTATTTGTCCGCCCGACTCGGTCGGGCAGGAATTAATTTCTTTAGATTATTTTGTAAAAATTTTCCATACCCCATCTGTCTCTATATACCAAGACGGTATGGATGTAAATCTATCTCCTGAGACAACAATACTGCCAAAAGAAGAGCCCTTAATTTTATTTGGAATAATATATATATATTCTGGAGAATAAACAAATACTGCGGGAATATCGTTTTCTATCTCGTTTTCAAATAGTTTATATTTATTGACCCTATTTGTCTTATCTAAAATAGCTCTCGCTTCTTCTATTATTTTATCCGCCTTACTGTTAGTATACATTGCTATATTGTAGCCGTCCACTCTTTGGGATGAGTGCCAAAATGGAAACATATCCATATCTCTACCTGTGGCTTCTCCAAAAAACAGAGAATCATATTTTCTTGAAGCTATTACATTTTGCTGAAGGTCACCTTGTTCAAACGCTTTAATATCAATTTTCGCGCCAATTTTTTCCCATTGTTTTTTTAATATTTCAACCGCCTTTAAAAATCTGGGAGAATTCCCGGTCGAAATAGAGAAGGATAATTGCTGTTTAACCTTATTTATTGTTTTTTCATATATTCCGCTTGTTTTATTAATTTTCCAACCATTTTTTTCAAGAAGTTTTTTGGCGTTTTCTATTGTCATTTTTGCAGTTCCTTCAGAGTCGGAAGACAAAGGACCGTCAATTGTATTTCCATATCCACCCAAAGTTTCTGAAACTATTTCTTGTTTATCTGTAATATTTTCTAATGCGACTCTAATTTCTTTGTTTGCAAATATCGGAGCCTGATTTTGATTAAAGAAAAGGGCAAAGATTCTTGATGTCGGTAAGGTTTTTACAACTTCATTTTTTAAATTTAAGTCTTTTATTTTTTCAACAGAAATTGAAAGAGACTCTATATCTCCACTGTTATACGCAGTTACTATTGCATCTTCTGTTTGATAAAATTTAAAAGTTAGTTTAGCTATCTTGGCTTTTTCACTGGCATATTTTTTAAACGGAACAAGATTATAGTATATTGACGAGAAAGTGAGTCCTTTTTTTATAGTATCTGCTTTTGCAATTTTGTACGGACCTGAACCAATGGGTTCTAGATTGTAAGGGCTGAGGGTAAATTGATTATTGTCCATATTTTCCCAGATATGTTTCGGTAATATTCCTAGCGTTAGATTTTCTAGAAAAGCTCCATAAGGTTTTGATAAAGTAAATTTGATTTCTTTATCACTTATTTTTTTAACTCCTACGTCATAAAATAAAGGTCTTTTTAAACTTTTTAAATTTGGGTCTTGAGCTTTATTGATAGTAAACAAAATATCTTCTGCTGTAAGTTTTACGCCATCTTGAAAATATAAATCATCTTTTAATGTAAAAGTGTATTCAGTCTGATCTTTTGAAATTGTATAACTTTTTGCAAGATCTGTTGCTACATCGCCGTCTACAGTTTCTTTCATAAGACCTGAGTAAATAAGGGAAACAAGATCCCTATCTGTGTCTGCTGTCGCAAGTAGAGGGTTTACAAATCTAGGTGCACCCACCAGACCTTCTGTTAAACTCCCACCTTCCGTAGGCACTTCTACCATAAAATGTCTGCTGACATTGTTGAGTAAAATTAGGGAAGATAATAGGAAAGTTACAAAAAGCACAAGAAAAATCACTTTTCCCGTGGGACTATAAGAGTGGAATATTTTGCCAAAGATTTCAGAACCTTGCATCTCCCATCTTTTTACAAAGATTTCTTTGATTTGTTTTTTTGTTATCATTAAATTAGAAATAAACGACGATTGAACTTAAAATTGCAATAGATAAGTACCTTTTTGACGCAAGAGTTATTTTAGCAGTAAGCTTGCAAAAGAAGAAACGGCAAAAAGAATAGCCAAAACTATTGTAAAATTAAATAAAAATTTCTCAAAGCCCCTTCTAGTATGAAAACCAGAATTCCAGTTATCTGAGCCCCCGAAAGATCCACCAACGCCAGCTTCTGACCTTTGTAGAAGGACTGAAACTACGAGAAGTATGGAAAGTATTATTTGTATATATGGTAATGCCGAAATCAACATCGTGTAGACATTCTAGCATATGGAAAGAAAAAGGCAAACAATTTTCTTTACTTTTTATTTTGTGATATAATAAATACCACGGCAACTTTTAGTTTGTCCGTTTAATCTTTATAAAAAAACATGACACCATATATAATATTAGGAATCTTGTTAGTTTTAGTTATCTGGGCCGTTTTTGCCTATAACAGATTTATTACCCTTATCAATAGGGCAAAAGAAGCCTGGTCTGATATAGATGTTCAGCTTAAGAGAAGATATGACCTTATTCCTAACCTTGTAAATACAGTAAAGGGTTATGCAGCTCACGAGAGCGGAACCTTTGATAAAGTCACCCAAGCAAGAGCTGCTGCTATGGGTGCGCAAAATATTGCGGATAAAGGAAAGGCAGAAAACATGCTGGCCAGCGCTTTAAAGTCGGTTTTTGCAGTGGCTGAGGCCTATCCGGACTTAAAAGCGAATGCGAGTTTTCTTTCTTTACAGAGCGAACTTTCAGACACAGAAAACAAAATTCAATCATCCAGAAGGTTCTATAATGGAAATGTTCGAGATTTGAATATTGCAGTTGATTCGTTCCCAAATAATCTTATCAGCAAGCTTTTTCATTTTGTAAAAATGGAACTCTTTACTCTTGATGAAAGCGAAGCAGCAGCTAAGCAGCCAGTGGAAGTAAAGTTTTAATCACACAAACTTGTGCGATTATGGCCACCCTTTATACACAGCAAGATAAAAATATTTATAAAACATGGTTTTTGATGGCCATGTTTTTGGTAGTGATCGTAGGGCTCGGATATTTTATTGGCAATTATTACAACAATGCTGGAGTTTTGTATTTCGCAATTATTTTTAGCGTTGTGATGAATATCGCTAGTTATTGGTGGTCTGATAAAATTGTTTTAGCGATGTCGGGAGCGAAACCGGCAGATCACGATACTTATACTGATCTTTATCATATTGTAGAAAACCTTTCTATTACTGCAGGACTTCCAATGCCAAAGATTTATATTGTGAATGATCCATCACCAAATGCTTTTGCTACCGGGCGAGATAAAGAACATGCAGTAGTAGCTGTTACGACTGGACTCTTGCAAATTTTAAACAAAACAGAACTGGAAGGAGTAATAGCTCACGAACTTTCTCATATTGGAAATAGAGATATCTTACTCTCTACAGTTATTGTAGTACTCGTGGGTTTTATTTCTATTCTTGCAAACATCTTTTTAAGAGGTGGTATGGGGGGAAAAGGGCGTGATAACGATAAAGGAGGAGGAATATTAGCTATTATTGGTATTATTTTTATAATTCTTTCCCCAATCTTTGCTAAAATTATTCAACTTGCAATCTCTAGAAAAAGAGAGTTTCTTGCCGATGCTTCAGGAGCACTTCTTACAAGATATCCCGAAGGGCTAGCTTCTGCACTTCAAAAAATTTCACAAGTAAGTACTCCTATGAAAAATGCAAATACTGCCACAGCTCATCTTTTTATTTCCAATCCTTTCGGAGGAGTAAGTGTCTCTAAAGGAATTGGAAATCTTTTTAATACGCATCCACCGGTACAAGCGAGAGTGGAGGCACTTTTAGGAGACAAAAAATAAGTTTTTATTTCTTTAGTTTTGTGTTATCTTGTTTTGAATGGAGATGTCGCATAGTGGTCTAGTGCGCTCGCTTGGAAAGCGAGTGGGGTGAAAGCTCCCGCGAGTTCGAATCTCGCCGTCTCCGCCAAAATCATGAAAGTAGCAAAAATAATTTTTGGTTTAATAACATTCGGAGTTTTTATTTATTTATTTTTTAGTGTTTTTGTAGAAAAGAAAGATAAAATTTTGTGTGGAGATAGGGGAATTATCTCAAACTTTAATTTGTCTGAGATGATGCCGACTGATTTTTGTGATAAAAATAAAATAGAAAACAGGACAAAAAATCTGTTAATAGCTAGTACCACTATCTCTATAGAAATAGCCAGCAGTTCTGAGCAAATGATGAGAGGACTTTCGGGAAGAATGAGCCTGGAAGACGGTAAGGGAATGCTTTTTATCTTTAATGATTTAGGAAACCACGGATTTTGGATGAAAGAAATGTATTTTCCTATAGATATTATTTTTATTAATGAAAATTTTGATGTAGTTGGAATAAAAAAGAGTCTACTAACAAGTACATATCCAGAAATTTTTGGTGAAGAATTTGTTTCAAAATATGTTTTGGAAGTGCCTGCTGGTTTTGTAGATAAAAATCAAATAAAAGTTGGTGATAGGGCAAATTTAACACAATAAGAGAAATTTCAGACGAAAAAAGGGCATTTTTTGTCTTCTTTGAAAAGACAAAAAATGCCCTTTTTTTAAAACTCTAAAATTTAACCTGAGATTTACCATATTGCTAGTCGTTTTTTGGATTAAAAACTTTTTCTTCTTTACACTTTCTCTTTTTCATTTTTCTCTTCTTAAAAAGGTTGTTTTTTGCTTTTTTAAATCTAAAATTTGTTGTAAAATTGATACACATTAATAATTTTTATTTAAATATTTTTTAAATCGTCATGGCAAAAATAAAAGAACAGGCAAAAGGCACGAGCAAGATTGTTAAGAATATAAGAAAGAGAGAAGGACAAGTTGTTCCGTTTGATGTTACAAAAATAACAGAAGCCATCAACAAGGCGATGACAATTACTAGTGAAGGAAGTTATGAAGAGGCAGGTATAGTGGCAAACAAGGTTCTAGCAGAGCTTATTCGTATTACAAAAAAGTTTAAAGATTTCATTCCTACAGTTGAAGGTGTTCAGGATATAGTCGAAAAAGAGCTTATTTTAAGCGAATATGTAAAAACTGCAAAGGAGTATATTATTTATAGACAAGAAAGAAATAAGCTGAGAGAAGTAGGCGTCAGTGTTCCACAGAAGGTCAAAGATCTTGCAAAAGAAAGTAAAAAATATTTTAAAAACCAGCTTGGAGAATTTGTTTATTATCGAACTTATTCAAAGTGGATAGAAGAAGAGGGAAGAAGAGAAACATGGATTGAAACAGTTGATAGATATATCAATTTCATGAAAGGTAAGTTAAAGAATGCTCTGAAAGATTCTGAATATAAAGAAATTAGAGAAGCAATTTTGAAACAAGAAATCATGCCATCAATGCGTCTCTTGCAATTTGCTGGTCCCGCCGTCGATAGATCAAATGTCTGTGCTTATAATTGTTCTTTTATTGCACCTTCATGTATTCAAGATTTTGCAGAGATAATGTATTTGTCTATGAGCGGAACTGGAGTTGGTTTTTCTGTAGAAAGTCAAAATGCTCAGTCACTTCCACAGATAAAATTTCAAAGTGGTAAAAAGCTTCCGACCTTTGTGATTCCAGACAGTAAAGAAGGTTGGGCAGATGCGCTCGCCTATGGTCTCAAGACATGGTATGAAGGAAACGATGTTGATTTTGATTTTTCACAACTCCGACCTGCTGGTGCAAGACTAAAAACGATGGGAGGTAAATCATCGGGCCCAGATCCTTTAATGAGATTATTGGCTATTGCTAAGAAAAAAGTGTTGGCAAGACAGGGAAAAAGACTGACAAATTTGGATGTACACGATATTGTTTGCTGTATAGGCGATTGTGTAGTTTCTGGGGGTGTTAGAAGAAGCGCTCTTATCTCTCTCTCTGATTTAGATGACGATGCCATGAGAGATGCCAAGAAAGGTCAGTTTTACCTCATGGAACCACAGAGAAGTATCGCAAATAACTCAGCAGTTTATACACACAAACCTGTCTCTGCCGAATTCATGGATGAATGGGTTGCTCTTATGAAAAGTGGTTCAGGAGAAAGGGGGATTTTTAACCGTGCTGGTCTTGCAAAAACTCTGCCAGAAAGAAGATTGAAAGCTATCGGAGGAGTTATTAGTAATTTAGGGTCAAATCCTTGCGGAGAAGTTATTTTGCAGTCAAAACAGTTTTGTAATCTTTCAGAAGTAGTCGCTAGATCGGAAGATGATGAAAAAAGTTTGTTGAAAAAAGCGAAACTTGCAACAATTTTGGGTACTTATCAAGCAACTCTAACTAATTTTGGTTATTTATCAAAAGAATGGAAAGAAAATTGTGAAAAAGAAAGACTACTCGGGGTTTCTATTACCGGACAATGGGATTGTCCTGTTGTGCGTAGCGAAAAAATGTTAGAAAAAATGAAAAAAGAGGTTTTAAAGACAAATGCAATCTATGCAAAAAGATTTAAGATAAATCCTTCTACCTGTGCTACCAGTGTAAAACCATCAGGAACTGTATCTCAGACTGTAGATTGTGCATCTGGAATGCATCCTAGATATGCTCCATACTATATTCGAAGAATCAGAATTACAGGAACCGATTCTCTTTTTAAAATGTTGAGGGACCAAGGTATTCCTTACCTTCCTGAAGTTGGACAATCAAAGGAAACCGCTACAACGTATGTTTTTGAATTTCCTATCAAAGCCCCAAAAAATTCTGTATTCAAAGATGATCTCACAGCCATTGAGCAACTTGAATATTGGAAAATGGTAAAAGTACATTATACAGAACACAATCCTTCCGTTACTATCTATGTCGGAGAAAACGAATGGATAGAAGTTGCAAATTGGATCTATAATAATTGGGATATTATTGGGGGATTGGCATTTCTTCCACGTAACGATCATGTATATCAGCTTGCTCCTTATGAGGAGATAGATGAAAAGAGATATAACGAAATGGTAAGAAAACTTGGAACGATAGATTTTTCAAAAATTATGACTTATGAAAAGCAAGATGACAGTGATGCAAAAAAGGAGTTGGCTTGTGTAGGTGGAGTGTGTGAGATAGTTTAAGTAGTGTATAAAATAACAACCTACTTCTTTATGGGAGGCAGGTTGTTATTTTAAAGTTTTTGGTGGGCGAGAGAGGACTTGAACCTCCATGCCTTGCGGCACTAGCTCCTAAGGCTAGCGTGTCTACCGTTTCACCACTCGCCCGAAAATAATTATTCAGTAGGGTTTGGTCACAAATAATTTCTTCCACCATCCGTCGGAAATTTTCGCGACCCGGATTCAATTATTCTATTGGTCGTATTTTGTGGTCACAACTTTTTTTCTCGCCGTTGCTCGGAAAAAGTCGCGACCCCGCCTCATAGTTTTTTCTTGCTAGAAAAAACTATTCCGGCTCGCACAATTTTAGAAACTACTCCAAAGCAGTTTCTAAAATTGTGCGCCCAGTAGGGTTCGAACCTACGACCTTGTCCTTAAGAGGGACCTGCTCTACCAGCTGAGCTATGGGCGCATTATTATCTCAACAAAATTATTTAAATTTTGTGATGTGCCCGGGATGGGGGTCGAACCCATATCCCTTTCGAGACACGATTTTAAGTCGTGCGCGTATACCAGTTCCGCCACCCGGGCATATTTTATAAATTATTAAATTTCTTCGAGTCTTATCTTGTAAGCCTCTTGAGGCCTGGGGCGGAATTGAACCGCCGTATAGAGATTTTGCAGATCTCTGCCTTACCACTTGGCTACCAGGCCGTTATTATTTTGATTTTATAGAAATAATATCAATTTTTTGTCTGTGTTTTTCTCCTCTATCTATATCAAAATCAAACGTAGGAATTCTTGCTAATCTCGTTTCTTCCTTAATAAAATCCCTGAATTCTGACCTTTTTCTCTTCAAAAAATCTATAGCATCAGATTCTTTATCTTCAGGAAAAACCGTAAACAATATACTAACATATTTTTCATCTTTTGAAACCTGTATGTCTGTAACGGTGATAAGAGATAGTCTGTTTGACTCTTTTTGAATAAATTTAGCAGCAACTTCTTTTATTTGATTCTTAATTTTTTCTTGCTTTGTGTTTATCATTTTTCTACTATTTTAAATACTTCCAATTTGTCTCCCGGGGCGATTGTCATTGTACTTTGAATCTGACAACCAAATTCCATTCCTTCCGTGACTTCGCTTACTTTATTTTTTTCTTTTTGTAATTCTTTTACTTTCCCCGTGCCAATTTCTTCATCTCTTCGTAATATTTTTACTTCATTTCCAAGAGATATTGTTCCCATTTCCACTCTACCTCCAAAGACATGTTTATCTTTAACTGTTCCAAAAATTTTTAATACTTTTACTCGTGCAGTAATTTCTTCAATTTTTTCTTTTGGCGTTCTTTTTATCATTTCTTCTTCCAACCACTCTGTAAGTTTGTAAATAATATCAAAGATTTTTATTGAAACACCGTCTCTTTCCGCAAGATTTACTGCCGTGGGTGCTATCTTGACGTCAAAACCGATTATTACTGCACCTGCTTTGGCAGAGGCTGTTTTTACATCGCTTTCTGAAATGTCGCCGATGCCGGAACTTACAACCCTAACTTTTACTTTGTCATTTTTTATTTTTTTAATTTCATGACTAATAGCATCAAGGGTTCCCGAGACTTCGGCTTTAATAATTATATTAAGATGGTTATCATTTTCTTTGTCTTCTTCATACTTTGCAAATTTAGAAACAGATTTCTTTTGCATTTTAGAATATTCTTCGGCATCATCTTTCTTTTTGAAAACTTTAAAGACATTTCCTACATCCGGAAGTTTATCAAAGCCTATCACTCTAATAGGGGAGGAAAACTGTGCTTCAGTGATTTTTTTACCCAAGAAATTTTCCATCATTCTTGTTGGAGCTATACTTTCTCCGCAAACAACGTACATACCACTTTTGATTTTTCCGTCATTAATGACAAGTGTTGCTGTAACACCTTTTTTCTTATCAAGAAATGCTTCTATTACTACTCCTTCAGCATTTTTATTTGTGTCGCCTTTAAGTTCTTGAACTTCTGCAACAAGTAGCATCATATCAAGAAGTTCGTTTACACCCTGTCCCGTCTTTGCGGAGACAGGAACACAAGGAATATTTCCACCATAACCCTCAATATATATCTCGTTTTCAACTAAACTGTTTTTTGTTTTTTGTACATCGCTTCCTGGTTTGTCTATTTTATTTATAGCAACTATATATGGAATTTTGTTATCCACTATGCATTTTAGTGCTTCCAATGTTTGTTTTTTTACTCCATCTTCGGCAGAAACTACGAGAACAGCAATATCCGCGACACTTACTCCGCGGGTTCTCATTGCTCCAAATGCTTCATGTCCAGGGGTATCTAAGAAAGTTATTTTTTTGCCATTATGAACTACTTCGTAAGCGGAAATTCTCTGAGTGATTCCTCCCGCTTCTGTGTCTACAATATTCGTTTTTCTAATATAATCTAAAAGAGTTGATTTACCATGATCAATATGCCCCATTATGCAAATAACAGGCGGACGCTCCAATATGCCTTTGTTGTCCTTGGTATTCATGGCTCGTATTCAATTGTATGAGTTTCCAGCTCACTTTATTACTTTATACTTTCTTTAGCTTTTTGCAAGGCAGTTTTTTCTTCTATGGTTAGTTCGTATTCGGAAGTCATATTTTTAATCGGTTTTGAAAAAACACTTACGTGATTTGATGAATATAAACTAGATATTATTACACCATCTCCATCTTCATTCACTAAAGCTGTGGCAAAACTCTGATTTCCTCCTGAACCATTACCTTTAAATGGGTTAAATCGAATAGTCTCAAGTCCAGATACGGTTTTTTTCAACTTTTGAGAAATAGTACTGAAATTTTCTAAAGATTTACTGGCAAAGTGCTTGAGATGATCAACGTCTTTTCTTAGATACAAAATTGATTCATCGAGATTTTTACCCTTATCTCCTAAAATTCTATGAAGTTTCATCTCAAGACGTATAGCCCAAAAAAGAGATATAAGAGCGATAGCAAGAGCTCCTATTAAAATATAATCGTTCAATAACATAATAAAATTATACTATACTTCCAGTTTTTTGCAAAAAATGTTACATTTTCATAGATGAATAAAATTTATTTAGATAATTCAGCTACAACTCCAGTAGATAAACAAGTTTGGAAAGCGATGGAGAAATACTTTATAAAAGAATTTGGAAATCCAAGTTCTATACATAGTTTGGGTGTGACCGCTAAAAAAACAATAGAAAAATCAAGAAAAATTATAGCCAGTTTTTTGAATGCGCATAGTAGGGAAATTGTCTTTACAGGTAGTGGAACCGAGGCAAATAATTTGGCGATTTTTGGACCGGTGAGAAAATTAATGGAGAACGACAAAAAATCCAAAAAAATAGAGATAATAACAACTAAAATAGAACACAGTTCTATTCTTGAATGTTTTAAAGAACTTGAAAGAGCCGGGGTAGAAATAAAATTTCTTCCCGTTTCTTCTCTAGGAATTGTTGAACCAAAAGATTTGAGGAAAATGATAAATGAAAATACCGCTTTAATATCTGTTGAATATGCTAATAGTGAAATTGGTGTAGTCCAACCCATCAAGGAAATTGCGAAAGAAATTCGTCATGCTAGAAAGGAATTAAACATTAAAAATAATTATCCATATTTTCATACTGATGCAAGTCAGGCTTGTCAATATCTAAATATGAATGTTTTAGAGCTTGGTGTAGATATGATGACAATTGATGCTCAAAAAATATATGGACCTAAGGGTATAGGGGCACTTTTTATAAAAGATGAAGTGAACATAAAGCCAATAATTTTTGGTGGAGGACAAGAAAATGGAATAAGAAATGGCACAGAAAATGTACCACTTATTGTCGGGTTTGCAGAAGCAATTATACTCGTGGAAAAAATGAGGAAGAAAGAAATAATAAGATTAACAAAATTAAGAGATAGATTTTTTAAATTACTTAAAAAATCCATCCCCTCTGCCATTATAAATGGTTCTACTACTGAACGTTTTCCAAATAACATTAGTATTTCAATTCCTGGCAAATCTGGAGAGTTTATGGTTTTGCAACTTGATGAAGCCGGAGTAATTTGCTCATCTACAAGTGCTTGCGGAAGCAACTCGGGATATTCAAAAGTTGTTTATGAAGTAGCTTTAAAAAATAATGAAAATAAGAAAAATGCCCGCATTCGTGCAGAATCAGCTCTGCGTTTTTCTTTGGGAAGAGATACGAAGATAGGGGATATTAAAAAGTTGTTAAATATATTAAAAATGTTATAATATCTACGATTATGGAACAGCTTAATAAACAACAACTCATACTTCTTGCTCTTCTTGTGAGCTTTGTCACTTCTATAGCTACCGGTATTGTGACGGTGGCTCTTATGAATCAAGCACCACAGACTGCTATTCAGACTATAAACAGAGTAGTAGAGAAAACTATTGAAAGAGTAGTTTCCACCCCATCTACATCTACGGTAACAGTCAAAGAAACAGTTGTTATTACCGAAGATGATCGTATAGTGGAGGCGGTTAATAAAAATAAAGACAATGTTGTTAGATTGTATGTGATAAAAAGTTCTGGTGCGGAGGTGCAGGGTACTAATGTTTTTATCGGTTTGGGAGCCCTGGTCTCTGATAAAGGTTTAGTAGCTACAGATAATAATTTTGTAATTGATGGTGGAAAATATCTTGCCACTTTATCCGATGGTAAAGTTCATACTTTGGATTTAGCATATTCTTCATCTTCAAATCCTATAGCCTTATTCAAAGTTAGTGATCTTGCAACAAGCACTAAATTATCAATATTCAAACTTGATTCTGAGGATGTACAGCTTGGACAGGCGGTCATACTTGTCGGTGGTCAATCAAAAAATGTTGTTTCAGTGGGCACGGTATCTAGCTTAGGACAAAAGTCAGATTCAGAAAGTACTTCTACTTCATCTGACAATCAAGTTTCTTATATAGAGACAAATTTTCCTGAGAGTAACCTTTTGGAGGGTAGTCCAATTTTTAATCTTTCCGGAGATCTTGTCGGTATAAAAACTATATTTCCTTCAAATAATCTCACAAATCTCTTTGCACCAGTTAGTTTTGTAAAATCAGCTATTTCTGATTTCTCAAAGAAATAAAAAGACTCAAAGTAAACCAGTACGTTCTATTTGATTTTTTATCAGGAGAGTTTTATAATCGACTTAAATATGCCACCAATCAATAATTTTACAACAAAAGCCAAAGAAGCCATTAGAAGATCGCATGAACTTGCCGTGGAAAGAGGACAAAGCCATGTTGGCCCTTTGCATTTGCTCGCTTCTCTTGTAATGCAAGAAGATAGTCCGGTTTCTTCTATTCTTGAACGTCTTGAGATAGATATTGTATTGCTTACAGATTCTGTTCTTGAAGCCATTGAAATTGTGGGAGGAAATTCTGCTACTATGGCTCCTTCATATCAACTTTTTCTTACTCCAGAACTTGCACAGATAATAGATAACTCTGGAAAAGTTTCGGCTGAACTCAAAGATAATTTTATTTCAACGGAGCATCTTTTTTTGGCAATTTTAAATGTTCCATGTAGTGCAAGAGATTTACTTTCTAAATTCAAGATAGAAAAAACAGAAGTTATTAAACTTGTAAATGAATTCAAAACAAATAAAAGCTGGCAAACAGATAATTCGCAAAAAAAGTACAGATCGATTTCAAAATACACTAGGAATCTAACAAAACTTGCTAGAGACAATAAACTTGATCCAGTTATAGGAAGAGATAATGAAATATCCAGAATTATTCAGATTTTATCCAGAAGAAGAAAAAATAATCCTATTTTAATAGGAGAAGCAGGCGTGGGAAAAACGGCGATAGTTGAGGGTTTGGCAATCCGTATGGCTCTTGGCGATGTGCCTGAATCACTCAAAGACAAAGAACTTGTTTCTCTAGATATGGGTCTTCTTATTGCTGGCACAAAATACCGAGGAGAATTTGAAGAACGACTTAAGGGGATTATAAAAGAGATAGAAAAATCTGAAGGAAAAATTATTCTTTTTATAGACGAGATTCATACTATCGTTGGGGCAGGTTCTGCTGAGGGTTCACTAGATGCTTCCAATATGCTTAAACCAGCTCTCTCAAAAGGAGATTTGCGAACTATTGGCGCGACCACTTTAAAAGAATATCAGAAAATAGAAAAGGACCCCGCTCTTACAAGACGATTTCAGCCGGTCATTGTCAGTGAGCCGTCTATAGATGATGCTATTGCAATTCTAAGAGGTTTGAAAGAAAAATATGAACTGTATCATGGAGTGAGAATCACAGATGATTCTATTATCTCGGCGGTCAACTTGAGTGCTAGATATATTACTGACAGATTTTTACCAGACAAGGCTGTAGATCTTATAGATGAAGCCTCTTCATCTTTGAAAATTTCTCTTGAAAATATGCCACCAATTTTGGAAGAAACAAGGAGGAAAGTTATGCGTCTTGAAATAGAAAAAGAAGCTCTAAAAAGAGAAATAAAAGGTGGTAAGAAAAAAGAAACGGAAACGAGAGTAAAAAATATAGAAAAGGAAATTGCCGATTTGAAAGAGAAGACTTCTGATATGGAGATAAGGTGGAAAACAGAGAAGGAAACTATCACGGGTATTAAAGAAATCAAGAAAGCTCTTGAAATGCTTAGGATAGAAGCAGATAATGCCGAAATTCAAACCGATTTGTCAAAAGTGGCTGAAATTCGCTATGGTAAAATCCCCCAGCTTGAAAAAGAACTTGAGACAAAAACTAAAAAAATAAAAAAATTACAAAGTACCAGGAGAATTTTAAAAGAAGAGATTACAGAAGAAGACATAGCAGAAGTTGTTTCTAGGTGGACAGGTGTGCCTGTTGCTAGAATGCTTGAAAGCGAGGCAAATAAACTGAATAGAATGGAAGAAGAGCTCGAAAAAAGAATTGTTGGTCAAAACGAAGCAGTACAAAAAATTTCTAGTACGATAAAAAGATCTCGTGCGGGTATTGGAGACCCAAACAGACCTATAGGATCATTTATTTTTCTTGGTCCGACTGGAGTAGGAAAAACAGAACTTACAAAAGCTCTTGCAGAATTTCTATTTGATGATGAAAGAGCACTTATAAGAGTAGATATGTCTGAAATGATGGAAAAACATTCTATTTCCAAGCTTATCGGTTCTCCCCCGGGATATGTGGGATATGAAGAAGGAGGAAATCTCACTGAAATGGTTCGCCACAGACCATACTCGGTGATTCTTTTTGATGAGATAGAAAAGGCTCATCCGGAAGTTTTTAACTTACTTCTTCAGGTTCTGGATAGTGGACATCTCACAGATTCAAAAGGCAGAATGGTAAATTTTAAAAATTCTGTGATTATTATGACGTCAAATATTGGCTCTCAATATATAGATAAAATGGAACAGCTTGGCTTTGCAAGTTCTCGTGACAACAAAACGGAGTATATACAGGTGAAAGAAAAAGTTCTTGCAAGTCTAAAAGATAATTTTAGGCCAGAATTCATAAACAGAATAGATGATATAATTATTTTTGATATCTTAAGCACGGAAGCAATTCGAAAAATTGTGGATATTCAGGTTGACGTCGTAAGAGAAAGATTAAATAACAAAGAAATAAAACTTGAGATTTCTGAAGAAGCACTTTCTTATCTTGCAAAAGAAGGCTACAATCCGCAATACGGAGCAAGGCCTTTGAAGCGTCTCATCCAAAATAAAATTTTGAATCCTATTGCCTCACTTATTATTTCAAAAGGAATAATGAAAGGTAGCTCTGTCCTCGTTGGAATGAAAGGAAAAGAACTGTCTTTTGACGTAAGAAAAGGAAGAAAAGGATCTCTTGTGGTAAATGTGATGGAAACTGTTTAGTTATTTCAGTGTGGGCAGAGTACTGGATGATGTTATAACTAAGTTGATGAAATCAATTGTTATTCCTCTTTTTGGGTCAAGAGATACATGTATTTAATTTGGGCTGATAAATTTTATACAAAAGAAAAAGCCCACTCGTTAAAGCGGAACTTTTTCCGCCAACAGAGTGGACTTCATTACCTCCATCTTCGCAGATGGGATTTGGGTTCGGGATTATCCATGGTGACGTGGGTTTCGTGCGACCAATGCTTTTTGCCATCAGGGGTTTTGACACATACAATGTTCTTGTTGGAATCCGAATCGACAAGAACTCCTCGTGTCACTTTCCCCTCGAAGCAAATCTTGACAGGAGTTCCCTCGTTCTGCAAATTTCTAGACGTAGGTAAATAAATACTTTTCATCTCTCTCCCTCTTTGTTTCTGCTTTTTTCAGCCAAGTTTACTACGAAGAACTAAAACTTCCAACTGCCCATAAGTATATCACCTATAACATTTATTGTCAAGACCAGTTTAAACCTAAATCTGGTAAAAAAATACTCTTATAATATAAGCGTAATAAATTTGTGCGTAGGGAGGGATTTGAACCCCCGTAGCCCATAGGGCGAGAGATTTACAGTCTCTTGCAATTGACCGCTCTGCCACCTACGCATGCATGCATCAATGCTAGCATTTTTATTTCCTTTTTCCAATAGATATTTTCTTTTCAGACTTTTTACGCTATTATCCTTATATGAAACCATCTGAAAGAAAAGGCCTCCGCACTTGGATAGAAATAGATAAAAAGGCGATAGCTCATAACTATCAGGTTTTTAGAAATTTGATAGATAAAAAATGTAAATTAATGGCAGTGGTGAAGTCCAATGCCTATGGGCATAATCTTTTGGAATTTGCCAAGGAACAAGAAAAGATCGGGGCAGATTATTTGGCAGTGGACTCAATAGTTGAGGGAATTGCTTTGAGAAAAGAAGGGATTAAAAAACCAATTTTAGTGCTTGGTTATACATTGCCAGAAATGCTTCTTGAAGCGATTAAATATGATATTGAAATAGCAGTATCTAATTTTGAGACATTGAAAGAAATTGAAAAATTAAAAAATCAAGCTAAAAAAATTAAGGTACATATAAAGTTAGATACTGGGATGAACAGACACGGATTTTTGCCGAGCGAAAAAACAAAACTTTTGACTGAATTGAATAAATTAAAAAATATTTCTGTCGTCGGATTATTCACACATTTTGCAATGGCAAAAAATCCTGCTTTTCCGCAATATACGAAAAATCAAATCGCTGAATTTGAAAAATGGTCAGAAGCTTTCAAAAAAAATGGTTGGAATCCGATAAGGCATGCATCAGCTACTTCAGGAGTGATTTTGTTTAAAGAGGCACATTTTGATATGGTTCGCATAGGTATCGGATTATATGGTATATGGCC
>Ga0265297_10001528_pt1 | contig 53509 bp, 63 predicted proteins | sample Munlanlwell13791_FD_192502 | JGI IMG/M metagenome (GOLD analysis project Ga0265297, IMG submission 192502) | Leachate microbial communities from a municipal landfill in Southern Ontario, Canada - Leachate well 137-91 | ecosystem: Engineered > Solid waste > Landfill > Unclassified | place...
TTAGGGTAAAACCCAATTTCTTTTTCATTTTAAAAAATATTTTTAAAAAAATAATTAATAGTTATAATAAATATAGCACTATATTGGGTAAGCTTGTCAACAACAAAGAGACACCTAATCTTGACCCAAAATTAACACTACGTCAAACTTAATTAAACCATCCACTTTAATATCATCGTCACCGATTGATAGTAAATTTAGAAATTTTTCCTGATAACTTTCTTTTAATAAATTGTCTTTAAAAATTAAAATACTTGATACATAATCTTTTTTATCCGCATTACCACTTTCTACCAAAACAATTCCCTCCCCTTTTATACTTTCAGCCATTTTTGAAGCCAAACCCGCCTGCGCTGTTCCATTTTGAACCATCACCCTTAAGTCACTCCATTTTTTTAAGTTTGCACTTGTTGTCGCTACCGCTTCAGTCGGAACCAGACTCACTACTGCCTCGATTGTTGATTTCAATTCTTGTTTTGGCGTTTCAACCATCTTCTTTTGCAATCTAGGTAAAAATATTACCGTCAAAACTACTAAAATTATGGCCAAAAACATAACTCCCAGTATCTTATATAAACCACTTCTATTCTTTTTTTCCTCTGTCACTGATAAGTTTAAAGTGTCTTCATCCCGACCTTTGATGTCTGGTTTTTCCAATATTCCTAATATCGGATTGGGGTCCCTAGTCGCCGCCACCGATTCTGTTTCCATAGCCTCAATCTTAATTGTCAATCTTTTTGCCACCTCATTTATACTCGTTTGAAATTCTTTAATCGGAGCAAAAACTATTACTTTTTGTTTTCCGTCAAAATCATTGTCGACCTTATAATCCCAAGTAAATTCAGAGAAGTCTTCAGGAATATCAGATTTAATCAGCTCTTGCAATTTCCTTTTAAAGCTTTCATCGACTGCTAAAGGTGGGTCAATTACTTTTTCATAAAGATAACTTATAGAATCAGATAACAGCAACAACACACTTTGACCACTCAAATACTTTAAACCCTCTTCAATTTTATCAACCTCACTTGAAACAATTTCTTTTTCCAAAATAGGAGACGAGTTTGCTGGCACCTCATAAACTTTTTGGCCAAAACGATGCCAATATATAACCTTTTTTATCGCCTTCATCTTAGTTTAATAATAGCAAACTATTCGTCAATCCAAGTGGAAATTACAATAGTTGTGCCTCTATCCAAGACAATGTTTAACCCCATTGATGACATCTCTCCACTTATTCCAACAGAATAATCCCAATTTGTACCCACTTGAGAATTTGTCGTGATACTACAATTACCCAAGGGGGTGATTACAGTTGCTGGCAACGCGCCATTAGCATTTAATTTCAGTAATGATTCTTCTGCACAGGCATCCAATACTGCTTGATTATGTTTAACTCTCGTCTCAAGAAGACTTACTTGTCCCTCAGAAATTGAAGTCAAAATCATCATACTACCAAGCATTACCATCACTGCCCCCAAAACTACCACCGTAATAATAGCTGCCATTCCTTTTCTTTTCATCTCAACTCCATTGAATCAGTAATCGAACCATTAGCTGCAAACTCAGCTCGATTAGAATTATTAATATAGTTACCTGTTATTGTATAACGAATGTTTTGAGTTTTTGTATCACCTGACGATAAATTAGTCACCGAAAAAGCAGACATATTAACTAATTTACTGTTTAAAATGCAAGGACTACTCGCCGGACAACTACCCCCACTTCCAAACCCCATTCTAATATTACCACTATCCAAATCAAACACTGTTGGATTTCTAAGACTATCAGCCATAGTCAAAGTCATACTGGAAGCTGTAGTTGACGATATGGACACGGCGTTTCGAATTTCATAATTAATCTTTTGAGATATTAACCTCAAGCTGGAACTCATTTCCTGTTGAGACACTGTTTTACCCTTTAGGGACATCAAATTTATCGACATTGTCACAAAGGCTGTCGCCACAAAACTCAAAATGGTCACATATACAATTGTTTCCACCAAGGTCATCGATTTTTTCATAATTATTGTTGCATATATGCAAATCCAAAAGGTGAAGCCATATATTGACTTAAAGTTACTAAACTAGCGCTACTATCAGCATTTGTCCATGTAAAAGTTGGAGTTGAATTCATCACTAGTCTTTTGGCAAAAAGTCGACGAGTATTGTCAGAGAGGGTAAACATCAACCGATCACTATTCAAAGGATCCATTTGGATGTCATACCATCTCTGGGGACTTGAAAAAGTTATTCCAGGAGCCCAGTCACTTTGTAAACCAAAGGTTGCCCCTACTCCGCCAACATACCACCCCACATTTGTAGCATTTGAATCGTTATAAACCACCACACTTCGAGATGTCCCTCCAGATATCAACCATCCTGTTGCCACCAATTTTGTTCCTGCGGTGGTTGGATTGTAGCAAGCAGTATCTAAGTTTGGTCTCCCTGTCCACCCCACTCCACTCCAAGCAGCTGCCTGTAAATCAGATCCTGCATTTCCAATTGATGCAAACACTATCTGATCATTTGTTGGATTGGCTGATATATCCAAACTAGTTGCATCATCCAAAAGACCTGGGATCGTTCCACCCACACCCCAAGTACAAGAAGAAGTCCCACCAGTACACACCCGATATCTAGTTCCATTTGTTCCATTTGTCCCCGCATTGTTTCCCCATACCAGCATTACATCTCCCGAACTTGACTCATAATCAATATCAAATGAATCTGTTGATTGCTTTACCGAAGCAGATGTTGTCCCAGTTTCCAAATTTGTCTCACTAGCACTACTTGGTTCATTGCCCATCGCACTCCCGCTCCAAATAGCTGCTGACAAAGCTCTGGCATTATCGGCCCAACTTACTGCTATTAAATTACTACTACTTCTTCTGTCCTGAGCCATTTTTACCCACTGAATCTTATTACTCGTTCTCACTGGATCAAAAGTATTTTCACTACTCCAACTGGCTGCCCCACAATCACTACTCCCCAGCTTTGTTCGATATCTTAGTTCATTTGTTGTTAATGAACCATTTCCGTAAACCACTAGCACATCACCACTATTTTTTTCATATTCAATATCAAAGGGTCTTGTTGTCGCCGTCACTCCAACCGATGCCGACCAATCCATTGTCCATCCCCCACCATTAAAACAGTAAACATATAGATTTCCTGTATTATCAATTATTCCAGCAACAGCTTCTCTTTCTATTGGTGACGTTTTGACAATAACACTCCTAGGGTTAATTACTGACGGTAAATTCGCTTGAGCACTAAAAGTATTGCTAGTACTGTTGTAAGACCTAATTCTGGGAATAGTCACTGTTCCATTACCATAAATCATTAATCCATCCTCAATTCCCAATATTCCTTTTTTCCAGTTTGTTAATATCGTTTCTACAGCTACCGTTCTCGTCTGGCCAATACTGTAATTCCAAGTTACCCATGACTTTATCGAAAAAGTATCCGGATCAGTCACTCCTCCAGATGCCACTAATGATCCTCCCACATCCCTTCTCGCTTTTGATACTGACACTCTCCTCGAATATTTATCGGTTCTATCACTCGTCCCCACAAAATACCACAATATCCCACTACTTATCCCAATGCCCCTTGTTCCATTAGCTAGAGTTGTAAAATTACGATTTCTAATTGACCTAGCTGCTTCAAGCCCTTCTTCAGCTAATCGACTTGCTCTCATCGTTTCTATTGATAGGCGATTTTGAACTAAAATTGGAACAAAGCTGTTAAGTCCAGTTACTGCAATTACCGAAAAAACCCCTACCGCCACCAATATTTCCATCAATGAAAAACCAGTCCTCTTATTCGACACTTAATCCTCCTACAGCGTTCAAATTTACAATAAAATTTTGTCCATTTCCGCTTAAAGTGATACTTTGAGCACTATTCGGTTCACCCCGAAAATTACTAAAAGTAAAATCCGATAAACCGCTTATAGTTACACTATCAGGTAACGAATAATCATCTTTTATTGTTGGTGTTGCACAACTACCTCCATACATCCTAATTGTTTTACCAGTTAAACAAACTCCCCAAGTTAAATTATTTTTTTTGGAGATGGCATATGATTGTGATTTTCTAATTGAACTTATCAACATATTCTTGGCACTCTCGACATTATTTTGAAGATACATTCTTGAACTGGCCGCCGCTGTCACCACCACTATCGACATAAACATTCCTATTACTACTATCAATTCGACGATTGTAAAAGCCTTTTTATTATCCAAGTGATCCAGTTAACTCATAGATAGGACCAATGATGGCTAGAGCAATAAACGCCACCATCAATCCAATAACTATCAGAATAGCCGGTTCCATAATGGTGGTCAAATTTCTAGCCGTTTCTTCAATATCATCTTCATAAAATTCACTCACATAATTCAATGATTCATCAACCGAGCCGGTTTTTTCTCCCACCGCCACCATGTCGGCCACCAATCTGGGAAACAATAGTTTACATGCCGGTTTTTTCAAAAATTCACTAATACTGACTCCCTTTTCCAAGCTTTCTGACAAGCCAATAATTGTTCTTTTATATTCTAGATTTACCTGTGAAGAACCACATATTTTAAGTCCTTCAAAAATAGGCAGACCGCTCCGAATCAGGGTCGATAAATTTCTTGAAAAGGTAGCCACCTCTCTCTCTATTAATAAATGTCCGATAAAAGGCACTTTCAAAATTTGTCTGTCTTTCCATAAACGGACTGGAGGTATTTTAAAAATAAAGACCAAGGCAACTATTATTGCCAAAATTATTCCAAAAAATAGTACTCCATAATCCTTCATAAAATTTGCCAGTCCTAAAAGCAATTTGGTACTCATTGGCAACTCAGCATCAAATGCAGAAAAGAAATCAACTAATTTCGGCAAAATAAACAGGCTTAAAAATGCTGCTAAAATTACCGTCACTGACAGCACCAATCCCGGATACATCAATGCTCCCTTTATTTTTTTCTTTAAAGCATAGTCCTTACTTAATTGTTCCGCCAAATAAGCCAAACTTTCATCTAAATTTCCGGTTGACTCCCCCACCTCAATAATTCCCAAGTACATCTCATCAAAAATTTTAGGGAAAATCGACAATGATTCATGAAAAGATGAACCATCATCAATCTTTTGTTTTACTTGCAATAAAACTTTTTTTACTTCCTTTGAACTTGATTGGTCAGCCAAATTTTCCAGAGCTTCGGCCAAGCTCACTCCTGCCTTTATCATTACCGCTAAATGTTTGGTTAAAGTTATTTTTTCAACTTGTTTTATTGCCATAATTATATTTTAGTGACTCTCAATACTTCTTCAAGAGTCGTTACTCCCAATAATACTTTTTTTAACCCATCAGAAAACATATCTTGCATTCCCTCCTTAGTCGCCAACTGGCCAATCGCCTCAGCTGATTCTTTGGCAATGATTGCTTCTCTAATATTCTGATCAATTGGCATAACTTCAAAAATACCTATTCTATCGCTATATCCGGTGTTATGACAAAATTGACAGCCCTTACCGTGATATACCCGTAGTGTCTTTTTGCTTCCAAACAACTCTTCAATTGTTTTTTGATCAATATTTAATTTAACCAAATCAGAAGGACCAATTTCTTGTGAAATCCGACACTTTTGACATATTTGTCTAACTAGTCTTTGAGCAATAATACAGTTTACTGACGAGGCAATTATAAAAGGTTCAATTCCCATTTCAACTAAACGAGGAATTGCTGTCGCCGCATCATTGGTATGTAAAGTAGATAAAACCAAATGTCCTGTCAGAGCCGCTTGTGAAGCAATCTGGGCTGTTTCTTGATCCCGGATTTCCCCCACTAAAATAACGTTAGGATCCTGACGAACAATTGATCGCAGTCCCTCAGCAAAGGTTAGATTAGTTAATGGATTAACCTGAATCTGATTTATACCCTCAATCTCATATTCCACCGGGTCTTCTATGGTCATTATATTTACCTCCCGGGTATTTACTAGCTTTAAGACCGCATAAAGAGTCGTGGTTTTTCCCGATCCAGTCGGACCGGTCGACAACACCATTCCAAAAGGTTTTTGATAAGCAGCTGTAATTTTTTTCAAATCATTATTATCTATTCCCAAAGTTGACAAAGAAAATTGTCTTGACGATGATGACAGCAAACGTAAAACGGCCTTTTCTCCATTAACTGTCGGTGTTATAGATACCCGTAAATCAATTTTATCCTCACCAACCACAAACTGAAACTTACCATCCTGGGCCGACTGTTGTTCATCAATTCTAAGTTTAGACATCACCTTTATTCTAGAAATCACCTGTGTATGAACTCTGATTGGCACCGTTGCCACGTCATGAAGCAAACCATCAATTCTAAAACGGATAGTTGAGTGTTCATCACTGGGTTCGATATGAATATCAGAGGCATGATTTTTCTCTGAATATTTCAAAATCAAATCCGTCAGTGAAATAATTGGAGTATCTGTCGAGCTATTGTCTACCGAGGCCAAAGTCAACTTTTGGACTTCTGCCTCAAAATTACTTCCTAGTTTTGATTCTCGATCTTCCCAAAATTTTTTGATATTTCTCGCTGTACTAAAAAAAATTCTCAGTGGTAAGCCTGTTTTTTTGTTTACAAATTCGATTGCAGTTCCATTATCTGGATTAGCTGTGGCCACCGATAATCCACCCTTGTCTTTTTTAAAAACAACAATGGATTGTTTTCTTGAAAATACTTCACTTATCAAGGCGAGACACTCATCATTTATTTCCTGTTCATCAAGCTTAATATAGGGTATCGAATACATGTCTGCCATAATCGCTCCAATTTGCTCATCCGTAGCCAAATCCATATCGTATAAATAATCAACCAAATCTTTACCTTGACTTTCTGCAGTCTCGAAAGCTAACTTTAATTTTTCTTCATCAATAACAACTAATTCTTTTAGACGGTTATATAAATTCTTATTGTTGACTTCCATTTTGGTATCACGAGACTAGTTTGTTAATTTTTTCTATCAAGCTATCAAGTGACATGTCGCTTTTCACTACAAAATCCGTCGCTCCCAATTCTTTAGTTCTATCAATATCCTCTTTTTGTCCCAAATTAGAAGCCACAATTATCGGAATTGTTTTGTATCTTGGATTCGATCTGATACTTTCCAAAGTAGTAAATCCATCCATCACCGGCATCACTAAATCCAATAAAATCAAATCGGGCATTCTAATCCCCATATTAGTCAATAATTCAGCTCCATCTCCCACAATCTGCACGTCAAAACCGGCTTTCGTTAATTTAAAACGATAAGCACTACTCAGAAATTTATCATCTTCGGCAATTAATATTTTTTTCATTGTTATATTCCTACATCTAAGGCTAACACAAGATGAAGGTCATCAGAACTAGTAAAATTTATGAACTACTAATTGAAACCTGACCTTTTTGTTCTTTTACACCAGAAACCGGTAAGCTAAACCAAAAATTCGTTCCCTTACCTTCTCGGCTCTGGAACCAAATTTTTCCATTTGATGATTCTACTATTGCCTTTGCCAAATAAAGTCCCAATCCAGTCCCCTCCGTTTCTAATTTCACAATATTGTCAGCTCTATAGAATCTCTCAAACACATGGGGCTGATCCTGAATTGGAATTCCAAACCCATTGTCACTTATTTCCGATACAATTTCTTCATCTTTACGGGACACTAATATTGATATCTCCCCTCCTTCTTGGGTATATTTATTTGCATTGGTCAATAAATTTTTATAAACTTCCCTGATTAATTTTGGATCGATATTTATCTTTGGAATATCTACGCCTACGTTTACCGACACTTTTTGTTTTTTCTCTTGAATCTTGTTATCTATTTCTCCCAGTACATCTTGAACTAATTTTCCTAAATCTGTCGGTGTTGGATCAATAATTATTCGGCCTGATTCAATTCGGGAAATGTTTAACAAAGAATTAATCAAATCAATCATTCTTTCATTCGATTGTGAAATGTTGGTCACAAACTCGCTTTGTTGTTTTGTTAACTTTCCGGCATCGCCGGCCAACAGCATGTCACAAAACCATCTCATTGCTGATAGTGGCGTCCTTAATTGATGTGATGTTAAATAAATAAAGTCCGTCTTTCCTCTGTCAACTTCTTTTTCTCGGGTAATATCTCTTTCAATTCCCACAAAATACAAAACATCTCCCTTGTTGTCCAGTACCGGAGAAACTGAAACTTTCGCCACATATTCCTGACCATTTTTTCGGACATTATTAACCTCTCCTTCAAAAACCATTTTATCAGTCTTTATTGTTTTCCACATTTTTTGATAAAAATCCAAACCCATCTTCCCTCCCCAGAGTTCTTTGTTACCGGCTTTTTTACCGATAGTTTGATATCTACCAAACCCGGTAATCTTTTCCACGGCTTTGTTTACATATAAGACCATTCCCTCCGGATCTGTAATTACAATATGATCCGAAGCGTTTTCGACGGCCATTTTATATTTTTCCAGGTCTAAAGCCACATTTTCCACATCATTTAGAATATTATCTACCACCAGTTTGGTTTCTTTCATTGATTCTGACTGTTCCTTTAATTTAGTTGTTCTATCTTCAACCATTTTTTCCAACTCATCATAACGATGTTTAATGGTTTCAGCCATCACTTCAATGTTTTGACCCAACTCAGCCAATTCATCATTACCCTTTATATTACTCTTCCCATCATTATCTCCCGCCAATATTTTTCGGGAATACATCAATAAATCATCTAGTGGATCAAAAAAGTTATTTATCACCAAAACTATTGTTCCCATCGACAAAAATATCGTTATCATCAAAATCCAAAATATTGGCTCCACCATTTTTTTAACCAACACCACTATTCGTTCATAATTTATTTTGCCAATTAAAAAAAAGTCAAAGGCACCAATTTTGTCTACTATTATTTCTTCATTAACTTTACTGTTTTTATCAGTAATCTGAAAAGATTTTCCGTCACTAATATATGGCAATTCATCGGCCAATATTTGGTAGGATAAAGAATCAATTATCGTCTCCGGATATTTATTTTCAATTTTCAGCTTTTCTTTGTTATCTCCTCCAATTTCTCCCAAGCTTTTATAGATGAATCCTTCTTTAATTGAACCGACTACTATTCCAAACCTATCCACAATCATTAAATTGTCAATCAAGACATTATCTGTTTCGTTAATCAGGCTAAAAACAATCTCCGGATCCATTTTAATTACCGCCACTCCTACAATCTCCTCGTCATTTTTTATGGGACTCGAAAAATAGTATCCCAGTTTTTTACTCGTCACTCCCAGATTAACATCGGCATAATTTTCGCCCTTAATTGATTGACTAAAATACCTTCTGAAAGAGTAATCCTGATCCATAAAACTTTGATCTGTTGATGCCCGGGTAATTCCGTCTTTTCCGATCAAATATATTGCCAAATAATTCTGATTCAGATTATAATTGGCTAGTTTTTTATTGATATCTTCATTTTTCCCGATTCTTTTTTGATCGACTAAATACGTGACAAAAGTTTCATCTTTAGCTATCGTTTCAACTAAATCTTTGAGAGTAAGTAAAATCCGATTAATCTCTTCAGATTTTTGTTTTAAATTTAAGGCCACCGCTACAGTTTCTTTTTCAGACACATTATTCAACAGAACCTTATATATCAACCCAACTGCTACAAATCCAAAGAAAATAATCGTCAACATTACCACCGTATTGATTTTCAATTTTAATTTAACCCTTTTCAAATTCATTTTACTTTTGCCTCCAAATCTTCAACTCTCTTTTTTAATTCAATCATTTTAATTTCTCTACCCACCATCAGCTTATTCAATTTTTCCATCTCCATGTTTTTTTCTTCCATCTCTACTTTTTCTCTTTGTTCATTTCTAACGTCTCGGGCAATTACAGAAATCCCGGTCACCTCCAAAAATTTATTAAAAATTGGAGAGACATTTAAAGACACATCTATCAAAGCTCCTTCTTTATTCAATCTTTGTGTTTTAAGCTCAGATACATTTTTTCCTTGTTTGGCAATTATTATGTTATTTTGTTTTTCCCATTTCAAATCCTTTGGAATCAACACATCAATATTTTTTCCTATAATTTCCTCTTCAGCATAACCAAAAATATTTTTAGCACCAAGGTTCCAGGACAATATTGTTCCATCCACATCAAAACTATATATTGCATCGCCTGAATATTTTAAAATCGATACCATCCAACCGGAATTTTCATCTATTCTTTTTCGGTCTTTAAGATTCGTAAAAAATATTAACTCCAACAGTAATATTAAAACTAAAACCAAAACATCAATCCACAACACTTTTACCATCTCCACCGGCCGGCTATCGACTTCAAAATCAGCACCCACAATAGCCAATACTTTTCCCGTTCCTCTCTCAGTAATTGGCACCAACGCCGAAACAAAACTTCCCCATTTGTCAGTCTCCGGTTCGAGAGTTATTAATTCCCCACCATATTTGTACAAATCAAGCATTTCATCATCTGTTTCATCATATATTTCTCCAGGGCGGGCCAAATCACTTGGATCAGTTTTAACTTCTTTAATTTTTTCCGGCTGAGAATCTATCAAAAAAAACATCTTATCACTATATCTAGTGATATCAAAACCCATCAAATACAAATACCTTATCGATTTTGATGAGTTTACAATCAAGGAGAATTGTTCTTTTAACCTTATATAGTCAATGTTTTCCAAATCTGAATTATTTCCCTTTAAACTTGCCACTCTGTCAGAATTTACTGCCGCTTTTACCATCTGAACAAAAGATAGTAATTCATGTCCCCGATCATCTCTATATTGTTTATATCTTAACCAAATTAAAAACACCCCCGCTAACAACAGAACCACAAAAACTAGCCATTTTACAACATCAACACTTCGCTTTTCATTGTTCATCAGTAATTTCAATATCTATAAATTAAGTATAGGCAATCTGCTACTTTTCTCAACCTTTAGAAAAAATAAGATCTATAAGTACGAAACTGAATCCAATACTTCATTCAAACTGGAAGTTGCCACGCAGATACAACTATCACCTCCACCATAATAAACAAAAAGTCTATTGTTAACTACCACATGACCACACGGAAAAACCACATTATTGACCAGACCTTGACGCTCATAATTATAAAATGGCTCCAAAATTGGATCCTCTATCTTACCAATTACCTTCGTCGCATCATTCAAATCAAGCATAAATGCCCCCACCCGATAATATCGGTCAACTACATTTATGGCATGATAAAGTACTAACCAACCATTTTTAGTTTTTATAGGTGTTCCAGCTACTCCAGCTTTAAGATTATCCCAACGATTGAAGTCCAATGGTAAGCAAAAGTCGGAAATTAAATAATTTCCTTGGTCAAACTCCAAATTATCAACCTCATCAACACACAATTTTTTACTTTCAGGACGATGGAAAAAGACATATTTTCCTCCAACTTTTTCCGGCATCAAACAACCATCCTTATCATCAACACCTGGTTTTGAAATCACTGTCGGAGTTGACCAATTATGAAATCGATGTGCCAAAAAATCGGTCAATAAAATTGAGGTCATGGCAATTGCTGGCGGCTCAATCCCATTATAGGCGGTATATAGCATGTACAGTTTGTCGCCAATCAGGGTTACTCTTGGATCTTCACAACCGGAATTTCCGTTGGGAATTTTTTTAGATTCAAATTCTATTCTTGGTCCATATATCGGTTCAGGATGAAAATAATCAAGATTATAACCATCTGTCGATGTGGCATAGCCCATGACCGAAGTATTGTCATTTGATATCGCCCTATAAATAATATGAAAAATATGTTCATGGTAAAAAACAGTTGGGTTCAACACCGCTTTTGCCTGCCATGCATAATATGGATTTGGTCTAAGTATAGGATTATTTTGATATTTATTTAGCTTTACCTGTTTTTTAGTTACCGGTCTTAAATGTTCAAACAAATCGTCAAGACTGATTACTGCCTGGGCCACCGAAGTATCGGCTGCTCCGTAATAAATATACAAATGATTATTTTCCAAGAGACAACCTGAGGGAAAGATGGTATTGGGAACCATTCCCTGTAATTCATAATCTTCTTGAGGAATCATTAAAGGTTCTGCTGTTTTATAAAGAACCTTTGTCGGATCATTTTTATCAAGAATTGCCGCTTCAATTCCAAACACCCTAGAAGCACTGTAATAATTTTGAATATGTGAGTAAATTATCAACCAACCCTTGTCTAATTCAATCGGTGGCGATCCAACTTCCACTCTGTCAGTATTCAGTCGGTCAAGATCAATAATATGATGATTCAAATGTTCCGTCCAATTCTCCCAATACTCCGGTGACCAAATATCTGATTTTTTAGGAAAACTGGCATACATAATATTCGAATTACCACCCTCTGTTCCATAGGTAAAAATAGCTGCATAATTACCATTTATTTTTTGAGGAAATAAAGTCATCGCCTTGGCATTAAAAGGTGTCACTAAATGTTTTTCAGATATCTTTTCCAAATCGGGAGACAAGGCCAAAGCTACTTTAATCCCCGAACTGGTAATTGGATAATCAGAAATCGCAGTATAGAAAGTAAAGAATTCCCCATCAATAAAAGTTATCCTTGGATCCTCACAACCATATTTTTCCCAATTAAATTCTGGGAAAATATAAGGTCGTCTTTTTTCAAAATTTGTTTTATCCGCTGCCTCTGCTATCCCCACAGTTGACATTAAAAACTCTTGATTTTCAATCTTAATCGGCCCTTGAGCTCGATATAACAAATTATAATGATTGCCATTTTTTATTGGACAACCGTTATAAGCTGCCTTTGATTCCCAATTATTTTTTGCATCTGGTTGCAAAATCGGATTACCTACAAAGTTTTTTATAGCCATATTAAGATACCTTACTAATCTTTGCCGGTTCTAAATTAACATCCCCTTGTTGCTTCAATTCATCTAAAAATTGATCTAAATCTGCGGTCGCCACACAGACATATGAATCGGCTCCACCATAATATACAAAAATAGTATTACCGATTATCACTGCTCCACAAGGATAGACCACTCCAGCCTTAAATCCTTCATTTTCATACTTTGCTTCCGGAGTTAAAATCGGACGCCGGGACCGACAAATTACCTTTGTCGGATCTTCTAAGTCCAGTAGCATTGCTCCAATCATATATCGGGACGCCCCTTCCTGATCGCAAGTAGCGTAATAAATCAGCAACCAGCCATCCTTTGTCTTTAGTGGTGGTGCTCCCGCCCCTATTTTTCGGGAATCCCAATGAGTTGGACGGGGTGGAATTTTATATTTACAGGGTAACCATCTTGTTTTTCCGTCAAAATTTAAATCATCTTCAAAATCAATTAAAATATCCGGAAAAATACGGTGCATTATCACATATTTCCCCTTTATTTTTTCCGGAAAAATTACACAGCTTTTATCAACCACTCCTGGCGGTGAGATTAACACCGGTTTTTCCCACAACCATCGGTGGGCTAAAAAATCAGCCAAAGCAATCGAAGTCATCGCTACTCTTGGCGGCCCCACTCCATCATGGGCCACGTAGACCATATATACCCTATCTCCAACAATTGTGGCTCTAGGATCTTCAATTCCTCCATAACCACCACCTGAAGAATAAAAATGATCAACACTTTTTGGATAACCTTTACCAATATACTCAAATGGTTCTCTCGGAAAATAAATCGGCTTATCCAATCTCTCTTCGACATGAAATCCATCCAAAGATGAAGCATAACCAACTACTGACACATAATTAAAACCTTGAGCTCGATATAAAATATGAACCTTACCCCCGGCATAAATTGCTGCCGGATTAAAAGTCGTAAATTCCTCCCATCGACTACCACTCAAGGGTGAGACTAACGGGTTTGTATCACTTCGAGTCAGTTGTGGCACCGCCGGAAAAACCACCGGTTGACGAATTTTAAATGATGGATAAACCACCGCATAAATTTGATCATTGGCAATATCCCAATATGAAATAAAGCGATCCTGATGATAAACCAAACCAATAAAAGTAACTTTCTTCCCTTCCCATGAGGTTGAACTTTCCCAAATTGGGGTTTCCGACCTTTCCAATAACTGTTTTCCCAAATCAAAAATTGCATAACCAACCCGATAAAGCGAAGGATTAACCTTTATATGATAAAAAAGGAAATATTTTCTGGATAATCTGAATATATTTTCAATTATTATTTCTCCGGAATCAAAATACCCCGGTCTCGGAGAGATTAAATCCCTAAATCCGGATGGCACAGATGGAACTTTCAATCTGGAGGGTTTTGTCGTGTTATAGAATTCAAAATCAAGTCCATTATTACTTTGAGCTACCTTAAAAATCTGATTTTTAACTTCACTTTTGTCCGAGCGATAATATAAATATACCTTGTCATTCTTTGGCATGACACCATCCCCTTCCAGAAAGGCAGGGGCATTGTTTTTCTGTAGTGGAGTCTTTAGTTTTACAAGCCTTATTCCATCATTGTAAACTGTCTGGAAAAAAAAATATAGTCTTCAATAAAATAAAAAAAAATTGATATTTTCCGAGTTATTGTTACCTATTTATAATGTAATATTATTTACTGTTGTCTTTTTCGGCTTTTATTGTCAAAACAACTTTCTTCCAAATTTTTGGTGTACAAACTTCCCTAATCTTATCAAACTTCTCCTGCGATAAACCTGAAATTAACTCATCTTCTGAAAAACCCAGGTCAGAAAAAACTTGATCCATCTCGTTTTCCAAATCTATGCCCGCAACTACATTCTCCGGAGGTACAACTTGTTTACCACACTTCCCTAATTGATAATATCCATCAATATCATAAGGATACTTAGCCCCTTGAAATTTCGCCATCAAAAAGGCTAATTTATTATTAAACAAATCCTCAACCACCTCCCTTGTAGTTACATTTTCTGAAAACGAATTCAAATCAAAACCCACTCCATCCCGTATAAAATTTTGAATCGCTTCCTCAAAAGAATTTATCACCTGCTGTCTTTGATCATCAGAAAGCATCTCTGATATCGCCCATAGAGGATAGTTTTCAATATTTTCAATATCTGGTAACATCTCCGCCTCAACAAAATTAATGGGAGCTGAGAGGGATACTGCATCTCCACCTCTAATTCCTTCAGCCACCTCCCTTTTGGCATCACTCAAATTTGTTACATGTCGTAACGCCAAATTTTGTTCACCCAAAAATAATAAATCATCCCAATCAAGACCTCCCACCACCGATGGTCTTTTTTCTACACTTGGTAAACTTGTCTGTTCTTTACCTTTATTTGTCATCCACTATCACCAATTTTACACCTCAAAACATAGACCTATACAGGAATCATCTCTTTCTCCATAATAATAATTAATGAGTATCCATAGTAAATTTAATCGTTTTTTAAAAATCTTGGGACCAGGACTCATTACCGGAGCGGCTGACGACGATCCGTCCGGAATTGCTACTTATTCTCAGACCGGAGCTCAATTTGGTTATGGTCAATTATGGATGTCACTGTTTATGCTTCCAATGCAAATCGCTGTTCAAGAAGCCTGTGCCCGCATTGGTGCCGTCACCGGTAAAGGATTAGTTACAGTCATCAAGGAACATTATTCCAAAAAAATTGTCTACGCCGTCTGTCTTCTCATTCTGATTGCCAATACTATCAACATTGGCGCCGATCTTGGTGCCATGGCTGCTGCGGCTGAATTAGTTCTACCTATAAATTTTGTTTTTTGGTGTATTGCTTTTACTGTCTTTACTTTAATATTGGAAATTTTTGCAAGCTATAAAGTCTACGCCAAAATCTTGAAATGGCTTGCCCTTGCCCTTATTTCCTATTTACTAACTCTATTTATGGTGTCACAACCCTGGGGAACTATTTTAAAAAGTACTATTATTCCCCACTTTGAGTTTTCCTTTGCCTTTTTATTTGTCACCACCGGTTTACTCGGCACCACTATCTCTCCTTATATGTTTTTTTGGCAGGCTTCAGAAGAAGTCGAAGAGGAAAAAGAAAAACAAATTAAAAAATTGAACGGTATACCGGTTTTATCATCCAGATTCATTAGAAATTTACGAATCGACACCTTTATTGGCATGATTGTTTCCAGTCTGGCCGCCTGGTCAATCATCGTTGTCGCCGCCACTGTCTTAAATCAAAATGGCATTACTGATATCAAAACTTCTGCTGATGCTGCCAAGGCTCTCGAACCTTTAGTCGTCTCTTTTCCCAATGCCGGTTATCTTGCCAAAGTTATATTTTCCGTCGGTATTATTGGCCTTGGACTCCTGTCAGTTCCCGTTCTTTCCGGATCAGCTTCATATGCCATCTCGGAAGCCTTCAATTGGAAAGAGGGTTTAAATTTAAAACTCAAAAAAGCTCATGGTTTTTATGGAGTCATCACCATTGCGACTTTAATTGGACTGTTGATTAACTTCATTGGTATTGATCCCGTCAAGGCTCTGGTTTTTACTGCCGTCATCAACGCTATTGTTGCCGTTCCTCTCCTAATAATCATTGCCAAAATTGCCGAGAACGAGACCATTATGGGTTTTCACAAAAGTGGACCATTATCAAAAATTTTGGTTTGGACTACCATGACAGCCATGGGTTTGGCTGCTCTCGCTCTGTTAGTGACCTTTATACTATAAAGAGTATCTACTCGCTAATTATCGTATCAATAACCGTCTTATATGCTTCCGCCGGCAACAAGTCACTCCCCTTATCCATATATTCCGGTGCCGTATAAAAATATTTATTTTCATACATCTTTCCATAAACAATCAACAAGGGGTGAGTTCTAATTATATTATTTAGTACCTTATAATCAATCTTATTTTCGTTATATTGACAAATCAAAATAATCCTTCTACCCACCATGAACTCATTTATTCTTGATTCGTAATCAATCAACTCAACATCATCAATTTTCTCCTTAATCGATATTCCCATTTCCCCTGTTCCTCGTAGTCCAAAATAACCTTCCTCGACAGCTTTCATTTCCATCATTTCAATTGTATTTAACATTACCTCTGGCTTAAAAGTTCCACCATTTAAATATGTATCATTACTTTTTACCAATTCCAACTGCCTTGATTCAAGATATTTATCAATTTTAAATCCATCTTTCTCAAACTCCAATCGAATACTTTCCTCAGTATTTTCATCCATTACATAGACACACTTCTGATTATTATCCAAACCCTCCATTATGAAAGGAACTATAAACGCAAATTGTTGTTCTTTATTCTGATAAATAGAAGATAGATGATCACCAAAACAAAGTTTCTTTTCTTCGCCGTTCAAATCAATATAAGTCACAAGTAAACTCTATACCCAAGAAAATATAAATGCAACATAAATTACTCTGTATACCTATTTATATCCAATTTACTGGCAAAAAACTAAAGACCGTATAATTTAAATTGTTGGTTAATTTGTTTGTTAGCCATATCAACTAAATCGACACTAGCCTTTACTCCCCAAACTAATTCCACAACCGTTATTAAAATTACTACCAAACCAATTAACTTCGATTTGTTGTTCGTCTGTCTTAAATATCGGTAACCCCAAATAAAACCAAAAGGTGGTAACAAAATTGTTTTTATTAAAAGAACAAGTATTCCTCCAAAAGTTGTCGACGGTGGCGGAGAACGTATTTTATAACCACAAAAAGGGCAAAAATAATCGTTAGCATTTACTTGCTGATGACATTTTGGGCAATTAACAAATCCTTCCATATATTTAAGTATACAAAGTCTCAGCCAAATAATACTTTCCTGAGTTTCAACACCGACAAAACACTCCATTGCTGTCGCGGTTGAATCTCGACCACATTCTTCTTCTCAACTGTTTCTTGTTCAACAACTTTCTGTTTTTCATTTAATGTTTTACAAATCTGACCGTAAAAAGTGGGCATACATATTCCCTCATAAGGTATTTCAAAAGTTACTAGGACTTCTTCTTTTGGGACATGCCTGGCCTCAAGCTCATTATATGTCTCCCTGTTTAAGTTTATTTCCATTCTAATCCTCGCAAAATCAATTCGTGAGGCAATCATCCCAGAAACCATTGCCGCCTGATCCGGTCTCATAAAACACGCTTGTTGATACGTCCCATCTTCAATCTAATTTATATCCAATCATAACAGATATTAATGTTGTAGTTGTCAAATAGGTATACAGTGATAACTCAGAGATAATCTAATTATTTTTTTCTACTTCATCCCAAGCCTTTTTTATTGTTTTCGCTTCTTTATCAGAAATTATCTGAACAATTATTCCCATTTGCACCATCACTTTGTCCCCCACCTTGACTTTTTTTTCACCAATTAATGCCCGACGAGTGGAGGTTACATAATCCACTGTCGCCTCTAATCCTTCAATTTTTTTTACCGTTCCCGGGTATGCTAGACACATGTATAATGAATACTATCACATGAGCGATACACCAAAACTTATCATTGGCTGGTTCTCTTTTACTTGTTCCGAAGACAGCACTATTCTCCTTACCGAATTACTCAACCAACATTTTGACGAATGGAAAAAAGTTATCGAATTTAGGCATCTAAAAGCCTTAAAATCGAATAATCGGATTGATGGCCTTGATGTTGCCTTTGTTGAGGGGTCCATTTCTTCCCCTTCTCAAGCTGCAGAATTACAAAAAATCAGAGATAACTGTAAATATTTAATTGCCATTGGCGCGTGTGCCTGTACCGGTCAACCTTCAGCCAGTCGTAATAATTTCGTTCCCGAAGATATTAACTACAAAACTGCCTATTACCTAAAAAATTTTGACTACAGCCAAGAAGTTAAAAAGCTTGCCGATTTTGTCAAAGTTGATGACGAGGTTAATGGCTGCCCTATGAATCCTGAACTTTTTGTTGCCACCGTTGGCAAATATTTAAAATTATTAAACATTGTCTAAAAAATATGCATACTTGCGACATTACCATTGACAACATCACCAAAATCGAAGGTACTGCTGGTTTAACTGTGAAAGTAGTTGACGATAAAGTTGTCGACTTGAAATTTATTATCAAAGATTATCGTCGTTTTTATGCCAAAGCGGTTGAAGGCAAACCCTATGTTGCTGTTCCCTCTTTTATTTCCAGAATTTGTGGTACCTGTTCTATTGCTCATCTCTTATGTTCTATTGAAGCAATTGAAAAAACTCAGGGAATTACTCCCTCAGTTCAAACCCGACTTCTCCGCCGTTTAACCTACAACGGCCTAATCATCCGTGACCATGCCCTTCATTTATATTTCTTTGTTTTACCCGATCTTTTGGGAATCGACTCAATTTTAGATATTCCCGAAGATCACGACAATTTGGGTCATCAACTCCTTCACGATTCTTTTGATATCAAAGATCTTGGCAACGAATTAACCACCATAATTGCCGGAGCTGCTATTCATGCTCCTCTACCAACCGTCGGTGGATTTCTAAAATTACCCGACCCCACCACCTTTCCAGCTATGATTAAAAAGTTGGAAAAAATTAGAGTCCAAGTACTTCGGGGAATTGAGGCTTTTTCCAAAATGCCCGATGTATTAATCAGAAATTCCGACTATCTCAGCTTAAAAAACGACGATAATTTTGATTTTTTAGAAGGCGACATCATCAATAGTAGTGGTAATAAGATTGTTGAAGAAAAATTCCGGGACTTTTTACATTCTGTCGTTATTCCCTATTCACAATCAGAAGGGTATATTTTTTCCGACACCAAACAGGATTATTTAGTCGGTTCTTTGGCTAGGTTAAATTTAAATAAAGATTCTTTAAATTCCAGAACCAAAGCTGATACTCAACCATATTTATCCATGTTTCCCTCCAATAATGTTTATCACAACAATTTAGCTCAAGCTATCGAAATTTTACACTGCGTCGACGATTCAATTGAAATCTTAACTAGTATCGATATTGTCGATGAAAAACCAATTTCATTACTACCCAGAGCCGGAGTCGGAGTTGGTGTTGTAGAAGCACCCCGAGGTACCCTCTATCATTACGCCGAAACCGACTACAAGGGCATGATCGTCAAATATGATGTCATTGTGCCCACTTCCCAAAATCAAATTAATATCGAAAATGACCTTAAAAAATATTTTGAAGAAAATCTGGACAAGGACGAAGCTGTTCTCAAATTAAATGCTGAAAAAATAATTCGAGCTTATGATCCTTGTATGTCCTGTGCCACCAATTTTCTCAAAATTAAATGGATTCGTTCATAATCAACCAATTTTTTATCCATAGGTAGAGCTATCATTGAAATTCGTTTTATTTTACCAAGCTTAACTAGATATTTTAATTGAAACCCCAAATCATAATCATGAGCGGTTGTTCGCGGAGCTATTTCCAACTTATCGATATCTCTTTCCGAAAACAAAGTCACCTTCTCGATGCCCATCATTGTATCTAAAATACAAATATTACCTTCATTTGAAATTGGCAAATCATCATTCGGATCAATATATATAAATTTCACCCCTTCAATTTGATTATTCCGGGCAAATTTAATTGCTTCACCGTCACCTTCAATATTAATATTTCCAAAAACATATACCTTCATAGTGCTGTAATATAATACAATATGAACAAGCAGGCACTCCAACTTACTGCCCGATTTTCTTTACCTCCCAATTCTATGGGTTATTGTGGCCAGGATAGTGCCCCGGCAAAGTTAATAAATTGCATCATCAATGAAGAATGCCAAGATATAGAAAATGAGCTCGAAAAATTCATAGTACTGAATCCCTATCTAAATACTCTTGCCAAAATTACCGGTAAAAACAAATTCTCTTACCCCCTCTTAGAAGCTTACTGGTTGGGCAATTCTGAGCTAAAAAAAGCCAAATTAGATCACTATCCCCTTCTTTTAGAAAATTTCAAAAATCAGGGAGTTCCTGATTGGCTCATTACTGAGCTACAACAAAAACCCCCAAAACTTTTTATTCCTTTTCATCTCTTTCAAGTTCTTCACGTTGGTGTTGGTCGAGCTTCAGGTTCTGTCCCCTACAATTTGGAAACCATCAACAATTGTATGATTCGTTGGGGTCAGGTCAAAAAAATTTCCAAGACCCGACTCACCATCTCTCTAAATTCACTCTATGAAATCAACCAAAAATTTAAATTAAAATTGGAAACCGCCTCCTTTCCTTATCGTTTTGATTTTCTGCCTCAACTTAAAATAGATGATTTTGTCGCTGTCCACTGGTTACAGGTCATCAAGATTCTAACTCCCAAAGAAGTAAAAAACCTAAATTATTGGACTAAGCTTACTCTCGATACTATCTAAACCAGATTTTATTTCTATTCTCGATAAAATTGCGATTCCCACTACCATTGTTAATGTTTGAATCATCATCAACCCGTTAAAGCTATGAGTAATAAATACTGCCGACAGAATATTGGTCACCAATGTCGATCCTACTAAAATTGCCATCACACTTGTTGCTGATGCATGTTTAAGTGCGGTGTACCAACTGGTTACGTAACCAAACAGGGTAATCATAGTCAGTATTATCCAAAACCATTGATTTATACTTAAATTCACCACCTTATTCAAGGCTACTGGTTGTAAAACGGCTGACATAATCAATAATATTATTGAACCTATCCCCATTCTGGCTGTCACCAGTATTACCGGATCAATTTTTACCAAAGCTTTCTTAACGATAATTGTTTCTATTGCCCAAAACAAAGTTGCTAGTAGAATTAATCCTTCACCCTGAGAAAATTTAAAACCCTTAAATCCCCCTACCAACAGGTTAGCTCCAAAAAGTAGAGCCACTAAAGCCGTCTTTTTAAAAGACATTTTTTCTTTTAAAAGGGGCCATGCTAATATCGCCACCCATATTATTAATGTTTTTTGGATAATTGCTCCATTGACTGCCGGAGTCTGAGACAAACCGGTAAAAAATAAATAAAAAGGAATCGATCCTCCTATGACTCCAATCAAAAACAATTTCCATAATTCATTTTTTCCCAGATTCAATATTTTTTTCCATTTTCCACTCATTATCACTGTTGTCACCAGCAACATCGCTACCCCGGTATTTTTTATTGAAGTGAACACTAAGGGTTGCTTGATAGCATCCACCGCATATTTATTCAAAAATATTGATACTCCGGAAATAAAAGCCGCCAATAACGCCAGATATATCCCTTTTTTTGATTTTTTCATAGTTATAATGGCCACACTTGAGCTCCAGTTTCCGAATCAACAATGCTAATTGCTCTGGTTGGGCACGATTGTGCCGCCATTAGAATGGTTGTCTCGGCATCCACACTCCCCTCTTTTATAATTGCCTTCCGTTCAGCATCCATGTCAAAAGTTCCCGGTGCCACTGCCACACATGTGGTTGCTCCAATACATAAATCACGAACGACTGTCACTTTATATTTTCCTATTTGTACTGTTGTATCCATGTATTTATATTACCTAATTTATAAATTTATAAAACTATCAACTTTTATCTAAATTTTTCAAAATAAATTCTTTCTTTGGGACAACCACTCTCAGACAATAATTTAGTGCATTCTTCCATCATTTCTCCACTTCCGCATAAATAAGCGCTACATTCACTGGCATCGGGAAAATCCGTTTTAATATAATCAGTCACATGTCCCTTTAAACCTGTCCAATCCTCAGGTGGTTTTGACAAACAAATCTTATAACTAAAATTCGGATATGTTTCTACTAATTTATCAAACATGTCCTGCCAAAAAATATCTTCTTTAAACCTAACTCCAAAATATAATGTCACTGGATTGACAATTTTATTTTCAATCAAAGCATCTTCAATCATATATTTGATTGGTGCAATTCCACAACCAGTTCCAAAAAATAGCAAATGTTTAGATTTATCTTTTGGTTTTAGAGTAAAAATCCCTACCGGTTCCAAAAAAGTTATCTTCTCGCCTTCTTTTAAGTTTTCAAAAAATTTTGAACCTACTCCTTGAGGACTAACATCTATCAACAATTCAAAATGAGTTTGGTTAGGACGTCCGCAAATCGAATAATTATTGATTCTTTGGTCACTAACTTTTACACCCACAAATTGGCCCGACATCGAATTCATGGGTTCTTCTAATTCAAATACAAAATTATGAAAATTATTAGCCATAATTTTATGCGACAAGGTTACCGCTGTTCTGAATTTGGGAATCTTAAAAGCGGGAGTTACCGGCGGTGTTAAAACGGTTTTTGCATCCACTGCCCAGACTCCGTCGTGAGTAATAATCAACGGATTAATTTCTATTTCAGCAATATCGGGAACATTTTCTACCAATTTACCCAGACGGATTATTGTTTCATATAGCTTTTCTAAGTCATAAGCTGTATCACCCCTAAATCCCTTCAACAGGGTATACACTTTAGAATTTTCAATCAGATCTTTAGCTTGAAATTTACTGATCGGTAACAAATGGAGGTTTCTATCTTGAAATATTTCAGCAAACTTTCCTCCGGCGCCAAAAAGCAACACTGAACCAAAATTAACATCCCTTTTAACTCCCACAATTACTTCCACCCCTCCGCTTATCTGTTTTTGAATCTGTATCTTGATTCCTGTCTTTGTTTCTTTGTCCACCTCTTCAATTTGTGACAGCATTTTTTCCCAACTATTTCTCAATTCATCAGGGTTTCTTATATTGGTAACCACCCCACCTACATCGGCTTTATGTAATAAATTTGGAGCCGACATTTTTAGGACTACCGGCCACCCGATTTCATTGGCAAATTCCTCCGCTTCCTCAACGCTTTTTATTTCCCGGGTTGGTGGTGTCATTATACCCGCTGCTCCCATTACCTCATTCGAACCAAAATTGTCTAAATTTTTTTGTCCCTCATTTTTTGCCGAAAATAAAATATTTTTGACTGTATTAATATTTTGTTCGAAGGTTTGATTTTCTTCCGTCACATTTTCATTTTGTTTGTTTCGCCATTTCTGCCATTGCCACATTAGCGACAAAATATTTATTGCCATTTCCGGGAAAGGAAAAGCCGGTATTTTGTATTCATTCAATTTCTTTTCCCCTACCGCGGCCAAACTACCTCCAATAAATGAACAAAAAACAGGCTGTTGATATTTAGCCGATAATGTTCCAATTATTTCTGCTGTTTTTTCAATCTGAGTCATCAACTGTGGTGTCAAAATAACCACCACTGCATCCACTCCAGGTTCTTGCAAAGCAACTTCAGTTGCCTGTCCGAAACGATCAGCCAGAGCATCACCTAAAACATCCACCGGATTTAAAAAGCTTGCCATTCTGGGTAAAAAAGCGGCCATCTTTTTTTGAGTTTCTTCTCCAAATTGAGCCATTTCCAAACCGACTTCACTTATAGTGTCAGTGCTCAGTACTGCCGGCCCACCGGCGTTTGAAATAATTGCCACTTTTGGACCCAATGGCACATTTTCCCAAGCCAAACATCTGGCCACATCAAAAAAGATATTTAAATCCTGGCAACGAATTATTCCTGATTGTTTTAAAGCCACATCTAAGACACTGTCTTCTCCAGCAATTGCTCCCGTATGAGAATGCATGGCTCTGGCAGCAGCTTTAGATTTACCAGGTTTTAAGGCAAAAATTGGAGTAGTTTTTGATATTTCTGTCGCAATTGACACAAATTCACTCCCATTGGACATTGATTCCAGGTATAAACCAATAGGTGTCACTTTCGATAAATTACTTTCGTTAAAATCTATTTGTTTTTGAGTTGACCAATAGCTCAAAATATCATTTTCATTAATCACTGCCTTATTCCCAATAGTTATAAAATCACTAAAACCTAATTTTGTTGTTTGGCACCAGTCAAACATGCTTGCGGCAATTGCTCCCGATTGAGAGATAATTCTCAGGTTTCCCTTCTCTCTAACTACTTCAGCAAAAGTAACATTTATTGGTAAGTTATTATTGGCAAAGCCCAAACAATTCGGCCCCAAAACATTTATCTGATATTTATCAGCAATTTCAACCAATTGTTTTTCTAAAATTTCACCACTTTCTCCAATCTCTTTAAATCCTGCCGAAAAAATGACTGCATTCTTTATTCCTTTTTTACCTACTTCTTCCAACACCGAATTAACAATCACTGCTGGAATTGCAAACACCGCTAAATCAGGAACTTCCGGTAAGGCTTCAACATTTGAATAACATTTCAGACCACTAACCTCAGTTTCATTTGGATTAACTGGATAGACCACGCCTCCATAACCGGAATTAACGATATTTTTTAAAACAATCGCTCCAACCTTATCAGTAGAGTTTGAAGCTCCAATAACCGTTACCGATTTTGGTGAAAATAAACCACTCAAGTCTTTAACCATAAATAAAGGCTAGCATACATGCCTCTATTTTTTAATACGCAGTCCAACCAGAATCAGCCGTAATCACTGTTCCATTTACATAGCTAGAATCATCCGAGGCTAAAAATAAAGCTACTTGAGCAATTTCCATTGATTCTCCCATCCTGGGATTATTTTTAGATCCAGACATAGCTATTTCCATTCCAAATTTACTCGGATTATCAATTGTTTTTCCAATATTTGTCTTTACTCCCCCGGGAGCAATCGCATTACAGCGAATCCCTAATCCAAAATATTGAAAACCGACATTCTTCGTCAAGCCAATCACCGCAAATTTTGAAGACGTGTATGCCACTCCTGCTCTAGAACCTTGAAGTCCTCCAATCGAGGCAATATTAACAATTATTCCTTTCCCTTTTTTAATAAAAATTGGCAACGCTTTTCTAATTGTTCTCATTGGTCCGGTCGTATTAACCGAAATTACCCTCTCCCAAACCTCATCGGTTAATTCACCTATGGGAATAAAGTTATCCATAATACCGGCGTTGTTTACTAAAATATCCAATGTACCATAAGTCTCAACCGCAAAATCTATTAAATCATCAACCTCTTTTTGTAAAGCAACATTAGCCACTACCGCTGCGGCAACACCGTTTGCTGTCATAATTTCATTTGCTACCGCCTGTGCCCCTTCAAAATCAATATCAGATACCACCACTTTGGCACCCTCTTGAGCATAAAGCATCGCAATTGCCCGACCTATTCCACTAGCTGCACCGGTAACTATCGCCACTTTATCTTTAAGTTTCATAAATAAATGTATCACAAACAAAATTAATTAACCTTTACTCCATCCTGGTAAAGTACTGAAGTTTTCATCCATTCCATCAAGTTTTTTTATGTCTAATTCGTCAATTTCAAAGTCAAATACCTCAAAATTACTTTCAATATGGTCTTTGTTTTCTGATTTTGGCAATACCACCAAATCTTTTTGTAAACCCCAGCGAATCATTATTTGAGCTACAGATTTTTTGTATTTTAAAGCTAATTCAATTAGAATTGCCTCTCTCAATCGTTTCCCTCTAGTCAGAGGACTATATGCTTCAACCACAATTCCTTCTTCCCGACAATAATCAACCAATTTTTGTCGGTTCAAAAAAGGACTCAATTCAACCTGATTCACCATTGGCAATATTTCCCCCATCTTCTTCATCTCTTTCAATTCTTTTATTCCAAAATTACTGACTCCAATCGACTTAATTTTCCCTTCTTTGTATTGTTTTTCCAATACCTTCCAAGCTAGCTTCCATCCCAAAAAAGCCCTATGCAACAAAAACAAATCGATATAATCTAAATCCAATTTTCGCAAACTTTCTTTAAAGCTTTTTTCTGCCCAAAAGAAATTTTGAATCATTAGTTTTGAGGTTACAAATATTTCACTTCTTGGAATCCCGCTCTCACGAATCCCCTTACCTACCCCCTCTTCATTCATATAGGCTTCAGCGGTATCTATATGTCTATATCCCGCCTCCAAAGCCCATTTTATAACTTGAGAAACTTTTGAGTTATCAATTTTCCACACTCCCAGACCAATTCTTGGCATTGTTATTCCATTACTTAACTGAATTGTTTTAATCATTATATTTTTGATATTAAAATTTTACTTTTTACTAACTTTAAAACTTCAAACCAAGCTAAACTTATTACCACCACTACGCTGATCAATAAAAGATCATTAACTTGTAGAGGTATCAAATAAAATAAATTTGAAAAAAATGGTACATACAATACTGCCAAAAGACACAATATAGTTCCGACAAAAACCACCGGCAATACCCTGTTCGCCAATAATAGTATCTGAAAAATATTTTTACTCCAGGACAGGTTCACCACAATTAGCAACAAATTTGCCAAAACCATTGACGTAAATGCAAAAGATCGAGCTTCAAGTTCACCTTTTCCGGAATTAAGCACCCAAGAATAAAGAGCAAAGGTCGCCAACAACATTCCTGCACCCTGAAGTAAATTAATCAACACAATTTTTGTATTAAATAACGGTTCATTAAGTTTTCTGGGTTTTCTTCTCATAATTTCTGAATCTTCTTTTTCTGCTTCAAATACTGTTGAACAGGCCGGATCAATAATCATTTCAAAAAAAACAATGTGTGCCGGCATCAACACAGTTGGATAATCAAAAAATAAAGGTAATAGAGACATTCCCGCAATTGGGACATGAACCGCCAACAAATAACCCATGGCTCGTCTCAAATTATCATATATTCTTCGTCCCAAACGAACCGCTGCCACAATTGAAGAGAAATCGTCGTTCAGTAATACTAAATCCGCCGCTTCCCTCGCCACATCAGTTCCCCTTTCTCCCATGGCAATCCCTATGTGGGCTGCTTTGAGTGCCGGAGCATCATTAACCCCATCTCCAGTCATAGCCACTATTTCACCATTATCTTTCAAAGCATTAACTATTCTAAATTTCTGTTCAGGTATAATTCTGGCAAAAATATTTACCGTTTTAATTTTTTCTCTTAGTTCTTTTTCATCCATTTTTTCTAGTTCTTCACCGGTTACGACAATTTTCGGATGTTTTAAACCTATTTTTTCTGAAACATATGAAGCCGTCCCTGGATAATCACCGGTTATCATTATCACTCTCATTCCGGCCCCATATGCCTCGGAAACCGCCCCGACGGCTGTTGATCTAACCGGATCGATAAAACCAAAAAGACCAACAAATTCAAAATCAAAATCATCTTGATCCTGCGGGAATATTTTTTTCGAAAATACTGCTTTGGCTCCCCCCAGTACCCGCAATCCTTTTTTTGACATTTCTTCCACTCTCATTAAAATCTTCTTCTTTTCATCCACCCCAAGATGACATAAATCCATAATTGCTTCCGGAGCTCCTTTTGAAGCAATAATATAATCTTCTTTATTGGGTGACTGCCATACATGAGATACCGCCAATAACTCTTTTGATATCGGATATTCTTTAATTAAATCCCAGTCATCGTGTAAGTGTTTTGTATTTTTAAGGTACAAATTACCCATTTTATTCAGTTCTTTTTCAATCGGATCAAATGGATCTTTTTGGCTCGCCAAAATTCCAAACTCAAGTAAATTGTGAAATTTTTCCGGTAAGTCAACTGAGGCAAAATCACTGACCTCATAAAAGGAATTATCACTATAGAGACTGGTTAATTTCATTTTGTTCAAGGTTAAAGTTCCGGTTTTATCGGTACACAAAACTGTTGCTGCTCCTAAAGTTTCGATAGCGGCACTGTGTCTTGTCAACACTTTTCTTTTTGAAATTCGCCAGGCTCCTAATGTTAGAAATACAATCAATACAATCGGAAACTCTTCTGGCAATATTGCCATAGCCAAAGTCAGTCCAGCTAATAACCCCGGGACAAAACTACCCTTCACTAAAAGATAAAATAAAATCACCAAACCGCAGAGAAAAAGACCTGCCAACGCCACTAACCTTACTATTTTTGCAGTTTCTTTGTGCAACAATGTATCCTCATCTTCAATCGTGTCTAAACTTTTTCCAATTTTGCCCATTTCAGTCAAAAGACCTATTGAATTTACTCTGGCAACTCCCCTACCACTTACCACCAAAGATCCTGAATAAACAAAAGGCAAGTCATCTCCTCCGGGTTTCTTTAATTCAAGTTTTCCATCCCATTCAATCTTTCTAACTGCGATTGACTCACCTGTCAGAAAGGACTCATCAACAGCCAAATTTTCACATGACAACAAAGTTGCGTCAGCCGGAATTCTATCCCCTTCTCGGACAACTATAATATCGTTCCTAACTACTTCACGACCGGGGATTCTTATTTGTTTACCATCTCTAATAACTAAAGCTCTGGGGCTGGCCAAATTTTTTAAGGCTTCAAGTGTTTTTTCAGTTTTTCTTTCCTGAAAAAAGGTAATACCCGAAATTACAAACACTGAAAAAAGTAACATCAAAGCATCTCTCGGTTCGCCCATAAATAAATAAATCAGTCCACATCCAATCAACAGAAGTAGCATTGGTTCTGAAAGTACCCGCCACAACATCAAAAAAGCATTTTGTTTAGATTGTAAGGGTAATTCGTTATAACCATCTTGTTGAAGAATTCTTTTTACTTCTTCTCTAGAAAGTCCTGATGTATTTCCCAAATTAAACGATCCACTCATTACTGTTAATCTTAGCAAAATTAAACCGCCTTATAATCTTTTCGTCACTTAATACCTACTATACAATTCCACTTCTCTTTTACTTCCAATTATTACCGGACTCCTTTGATGAAGTGCTTCAGGTACTAATTCCAAAATTCGGTTTCTGCCATCAGTTGCCATTCCCCCTGCCTGCTCAGCCACAAAAGCCATTGGATTTAGTTCACAATTTATTCTCAATTTACCTCTGGGATTGTCAGTATCACCGGGATACAGATACACACCTCCCTTCAATAGATTACGATGAAAATCAGCTACAAAGGAGCCTACATATCTGGCCGTACCTGGGTTTTCTTTTCTTGTTCTCAATTCCTCAATGTATTCAGCTACACCGGGAAGCCATTTATGTCGATAAGCTTCGTTAACACTATAAATTTTTCCGGTTTCTGGTGTTTTAATTTTTGAATAGCCATCAGGTAATACAAACTCTCCTACACTTGGATCAAGAGTAAATCCATAAACACCATTACCGGTCGTATAAACAAACATTGTACTTGTCCCATACAAAAAATAACCAGCACATACTTGTTCACACCCTTTTTGCAAAAAGTCTTTTTCTTCAACCATCTTTTCTTTACCGGTAACCCTCTTATAAATTGCAAAAATAGAACCAATAGAAACATTAGTGTCAAAGTTTGAGGACCCATCAAGTGGATCAAACCACACTATATATTTCCTTTTATCATCTCGGGGAAAAGGCACAAAAGTTTCTTCTTCTTCAGAGGCATAACCAGCCACGTGTGGATTCAAACGAAGCACGTGTTTAAATTGTTCATTAGCTCTTTCATCAAGCTTTATTACCTTCTCACCTTGGGCATTAGTTCGCCCCGTCAATCCATAAGCATCTGTTAATCCAGCTGTATTTACCAAATATGAAATTGATTTTGCCACCCGAGATAAATCACCCAAGATGGAAGTCAACGCTCCGGTAGCTTCTGCATGCAAAGTTTGTTCCGATACTAAATGTTCTTTAATATTTATCGGCAAGGAATTTCCATTTCGGCTCTGACTGGCATCCAATTTTTCAATCGCCATGATAGTCGTAAAATAGCACTATAGGTTTAATTAATCAAGTTAACCTCATCTTTTTCATTGTTATACTATTAAAAGTTCACCAAAAATGAAAATCTCAGTAATTGTTCATCCCAATTCAAAAAGACCCCGAATCGAAGCAGATTTAACAAAAATTTTGCACGTCTATGTAAGCGCTTCGGCACTGGAAGGAAAAGCTAATCAAGCCACAACTGAAGCATTAGTAAAATTTTTTAAGGTTAAAAATAGTGGAGTAATTTTAGTAAAAGGTGAAAAATCAAAAAATAAGGTATTTGAAATAATCTAGAATTTATTTATCTTTCTTTTGATACTTTTCATAATAAATGATTTACTTAATACAGTGCCACAATTTTTGTCAAAACACTTAACTACAATTATTTTTTTATTTTTTTGTACCCAGTTATATTATTTTTCGATATTAATCGCCAAAACCGATTCTAACTTCAACTATCGCTGGCTCAGTTTCTGGCTACACTTAATAGCCGTCTTTTCAATTTTCATTTTTTACATTAAAAATAGTGTTAGTAAAAGACACCTCCAAAAAATACATCACCAAGATATTCTTATATTTGGAATAATTTTTATCTTTGTTGAGGCCATTAGCTTTTTTAATATACCCAACTATCCTTTTGTCAGTGTCGGTGACGAATTAAGAGATGGTGGATTAAACGCCATGGAGATTGACAACGGAACAATCAAAAACATTTTTGAATATGGTAGCTATGATGCCCACGGACTTATTATTCCCGCAATTACCAGTCTTTCTTATCGTATCTTTGGTGGCTCGGTACTAACATATCGTATTCCCGCCACAATATTTGCTTGTTTCGATGCAATTTTAATTTTTACCATATTAAAGCTACTTATTAGTCAAACAACGGCTATTTTCGGTACCTTAATCCTAATAACCTTACCCTTACATTTGTTTTTTGCCAGGACTCAGATTGTCGTTTCACTCAATAGTTTTTTATCATCACTCATAATCTTGGCACTCTTCTTTCTGCTAAAAAAAGGTCGGAGTCTTGACTATGTTTTAATGGGAACCATAATTGGTTTTGCCTTTGGTTTCCATGCTGCTATTCGGGTTATTGCCATTCTCGTTCTATTGGCCATCATCGCCATTGATTCATCCAAAATAATCGAGCAGCTAATAAATAAAAAAAATGAAATTCAGAAAAAACTGTTAAACATAACATTACTTACTTTTTTCTGTTTTATTGGTTTTGGTCCACGATTATTGTTTACCAATCCCACCAATTTTTTTCATACCAGTCGTCTCGTCCTGCAAGAGGAAACACCCTTAATTAGGTTATCTCAGGACACAAGTGCTCTTGACACAATCAAGCAAAACTATGTCAAGTCACTTATGGTTTGGTTTTACGAACCTACTCATTCCTTTTTTCCTGATGAAAAACCAATTTTACCCCCACTTTTAGCCTTGTTTTTCATTCTTGGAATTGGCTATTCACTTTTTATTTTGAAAAATACTTTTCTATATATTTTGATATATTTAGCTATTGTTACCCCTTTATTTAGTAGTGCCTTAACCGACCAAATAAACTCTGACCACCGCCTTAGTCCACTGTTGCCAATTGGTGCCATCTTTGTGAGTATTGGTATTTCGTATATTTTTTCTTTTATTCACCATAAATACCTCCGCTATATTTTCTGGATATTGACCATCGGATATTTAATTTTTCAAACGTGGAAATTTTTTGCTTACAGATTAGCCGACAAAAATTATGAAATGAAAGACTATTTATCAATGCACCTTATTCAATTTATAAAATCATCTCCAATACCCGACAGTCTCTGTCTTTTTGTCTCCCCAACCAACTATGAAAATTTAAATTTTGATCATTATATCGAACAATACCGGTATTTTTTACCAAATACTATTGTTCAAACCGTCTCCGACGAAAAAATTAGTGATAGCGAAGCCTATCTCATCAATGGTACTTGTCCTGAAAATTACGAAGGCGCAACTAAACAAAAAAACATCCCTTGTACTACCGCTTCGAATAAATATTATTGTCCTGAAAATTTTGACGGTAATATCACAATTCATTTTCAATAATTGTCATTAATTTGATATTCAATTATTTATTAATCGGTGTGATAATCTTAAGCCATATGAACATGGAATCCCCTTCAGTCACCACCAAACCGGATTTAATAAAAAAAGATATCTCAGCAAAAACACTTCCACCCGAAACCGTTGTTGGTACAACAATAACCTTTAATAACACTATTGGTTCAAATCCCGATGAATTTAAATTTATTTATATGTTGGAGATAAGCAAAAAATATAATTTGGATCCAAAAAAAGATTATGAAAAAATCTTAGAAATGTCACAAAATCCAAATGTCACTTCTCAAATCAAAGAAAGCATAATTGAAAATTCTCTCAGTTCATATGTTGTCACCGAAGAAATTACTCCACCAGTTGCTGATGAACAGGAAAAAGTTATGGATTACAATTCTGACTTTTTCAAAAGATTTGATTATTTAGAAGATAGTGGTATTGTCGAGGCCACACCAACAGAATTGGAAGGTATTCAAAAGGTATACATTGGTGGAGGTACCGATACTCCTGCCTTTGCCAGTTTGGAACAAGGAATTTATGGTGATCCGGATAACAGCCCAACTTATTTCAGTACCGATTATGAACTCGCGATGTCACATATGTATGACGAAAATGGAGAGACCAGGTCAATATTGATTGAGGTCTCCCTACCCAAATTATTAGAATTAAGAAAGATTTTTAGAGATCCAGAATCACTTTCGATTGACCAAGAAAGTGGAAAAACCTTTATCACTTTTCACGGCGTACCTACCAGTGTCATTGACAGGATCCTAGTTCTTAAAAAAATAGACTCTCAAGTCCAATCAAGCTAATTACTACTAATCAAAATATATGAAAGAGCATCTCGAAAGATTCCACCCCTCTTTGGCCGGCAAACACATACTCTTTGTTGACAGAAGTATGTTTACCCCGGGTTTTGTTAGCCACATGACCAGATTAGAAAAAATGAAAGTCACTCAATATGACAATCTTCAATATATACCCGACCTAGCCAACTGTATGGAAAGTAAAAACATTGACTTTGCCATTATTCACAATATCGCCCTTGGTGAAGCAGATAAAATTATTGAAGCCGTCAAAAGGGGTAAAATTATCATTGTCCAAGAAAAAAATTCTGATATTGAATTAAATCTAAAATTTAATCAACAACTTCAAAATGCCGGCGTTAAAACTTTTCCCAGATGTGAACCAGACCTCGACAAGGCTTTTAGAAGATGTCTAGATTATTTAGCGACTTTGTCCCCTTAACTCCGTTTAAGAATGGCTTTGAAATAAGACAAATGCCACAATGCATGAAAGATGGCAATTACAGCAAAAGCCAACCCTGCCTCAACATGCCAAAATAACATATTAAATGGCAAAGGAACAATTATTCCGTGTGATATTCTCAAGACTAATAATATTCCTAAAATTCCGGTAGACAGAAAAAATAATGACAATGCTATGTTCCAAAATTTACGTTGTGCCACCAAAGATAATTTTTTAATTTTTACAAGCCATAGACTTCCAACATACAAAACAACCAAGCTAATTCCAATAAGGGGAAAATTGTAATCTGTTTCTATTTTACTTTCCCCGTTTATTTCTTTAGTCAAATTTATTAAAGCATTTTTATCTCCCTCATTTTGAGCAATCAAAGCAACAGCCACATCTTTAGCCAAGCTTGGTGGCAAGCCAAAGTTATCATGTAAAAGCTGAAGAGCAGATTCCGCTTCAATTTGAGAAACCTTCGATACTGATTTCAGCTGAACAATATATTCCTTCACATCCAATTTATAAAAATCTGCCACCTGTTTAACCGTCATCGTCTTGACATCTTGCCCCGTCAAATCCTCCTCCACTTCTTGAGCAAATATAGGCATAGTCACACTCAAAAACAAAGCTACAATTATCACTAGGCTAATCAATTTTTTCATAAATTAATTGTACCATTAGAGCATCCTTACTATATCCATAAAGAATTAGATTAATCCGTCGTCTATTGTATTAATGTAAGATGCATTTGATTAACACTCTTAATTATTTGTTGTACACTTAATTAACAAATTTAATTTTTACAAAAACACTATGGAATTTCTTACTTTTCCTATCATAATTATCGTCGTTATCTTTCTTGTAAAATTTTTCCGAGTCATTCCAGAAGGTTACAAGGGCCTAGTTTTATTTTTAGGTAAATATTCCAGAACCATCGAACCCGGCCTCAACATCGTTTTCATTCCCCTTGAAACTGTCTCTGTCGTAGATATTCGCGAACAGGTCATGGACATTCCCACTCAGGAAGCCATTACTGGCGACAATGTTTCTTGTATGGTTGATGGCATCGTTCGTTTTAAGGTTGTTGATGCCTCTGTTGCCATGTTTAAAGTCCAAAATTTTACCAATCAGATTTCCGCCAAAGCTCAAACAGCCCTTCGTGATGTTATTGGAAGCATTACCTTAGATGAAATTCTCTCAAAACGTGCCCAGATTGCAGAGCATATCAAATCAATAGTTGACGAAGCCGCTGGTCAATGGGGTGTCGATATTCTCGCTATTGAAATTCAAAACATAGAAATTCCCGCTGATATGAAACGCGCTATGGCTCAACAAGCTGAAGCCGAAAGAGACAAAAAAGCCCGCATTATCAAGGCAGAGGGTGAAAGAGATGCTGCTGTCAAGCTCACTGAAGCTGCTCAAATTTTGTCCGGAGCCAAAGGTGCTTTAGAACTTCGCACTCTCCAAACTCTAAAAGAAATCTCCGCCGACCCTTCAGAAAAAATAATTATGACTCTCCCCAATACCTTTTTTGAAGCATTTGGAGGCAAAAAATAATCCCAAATGAGAAAGTGTCGTATTCAGCTTTCTTTTAATTCAAACTTATCTGATTTTTACGCCGTCATTGGCTCTATTCCCCAATCAGATAACATCATTATAGAAGCTGGTACCCCTCTTATTAAAAAATTGGGTATTGACGTAGTTAGTACTATTCGTCAATACTGGTCAGGAAAAATTTGTGCTGATATAAAAATCATTGACGGAGCTGTTGACGAGGTTATAATGGCAAAAAATGCCGGCGCTACCTCCGTTACTGCCATGGGTAGCACCACCAAGGAAACTCTTACTCTCTTTGTTGAAACCTGCAAAAAAAATAATATCGAATCAATTATTGATATGATGAATGTTCAAAATCCGATGAAAGTTCTTTGGAAAAATAATGTTATCCCCAACACCGTCTTTATCCATCGTGGCCGTGATGAAGAAAACTCTTTTGGTAAAATCATCCAATACAAAGAAATTGCCAAAATTAAAGGTAAATGGGAACTTCAAATAGGTGCCGCCGGTGGTATTGATTCCCGTGAATTTCAATCTGCAATCTTCAACAATGCTGATATTGTGGTGGTAAATATAGTCTCACCTGGCAGTCCCTGGAAAGGAATCGTCTTTGACAGGAATTTTGAAAGTTCTCTTGATCATTTTCTTCAATTTGTAAAATAACATTTTTCCTCATCTCTATTAAACTTATAACTAATAAATTGAAGTAATCAAAATGGAAAAAATATCAAGAACGATAGTTAACACTCCAAAAATATTTCAATGTTTTTTCTAGGCTTTATCTCATTTTTACAAATAATCTTTTTACCGGGCTGGTTAGTTCTTTCTATCTTTAAGCTAAAGTGTTCAAATTTACTAGAAAAATTCATTTTTAGTTTTGCTTTAAGTTGGTGGTTGAATTATTTGTTAGTTACATTTCTAACTTCATTCGGTCTATACACCAAGCCGGTAGTAATTATTGTTGTCATCTTTGAATTAATTCTATTTTTTATTATTCACAAAAAATCAAATTTCAAAAAGATTAGTCTAAATTTTTTAACCAATTGTTTTAAAAACCGAACTAATACAATAATTTTAATTCCTGTTTTAACCGTTTTAGTCATTTATTTTATTTTACTAGTCAATAATTTTTTAGAATTGTCAATCTTCTCAGCCTGGGACGCCGTTGTTTCTTGGAATCGATGGGCAACTGATTGGAGTCAAAATATTTTTCCAAGATTAACCCGGGAATACCCACAACTCATTCCTTCAAATTGGTCATTAGGTTATGTGATTATGGGAACCTCAATTATTCAATTTTGGAACAGACTTAGTATCCTTCTTTTTCCTATAAACATTGCGTCAATTTTTGTACTCATAGCACTAAAAAAGAAAAAATACCTTTATCTTCTTGGGGTACCGATTTTTCATCTTTCACTAATATATTTTTACGATTTTAGTTTCGCTACCGATGGATACGTTGATGTTGCTTTAGCTTTTTATTCCTTCTTATCATTCTATGTTTTTTTTATAAATCATCAGCAGAAGTATCTTTTGAGTTTATTATTCGCCTCAGCGGCAGCTATGTCAAAACAATTTGGGGTTCTCTTTTACGGATTAATTTCTATTATCAATGTCAAAAGAATTTTCAAAAATTCTCATTCATTTTTCTATTGGATTTTACTCTCACTAATTACCATGGGGTGGTATTTTTACAAACAATTTCAATTTGCTAGCGGTGCTGATGCTTCAAATCTAGATACCCTACTTTCTGAGACCGCTATTGTTCAATCACTTGGCACCAATACAAACATATTTCCCAAATTTTTCTTTGGTTTAAAGAGGTTGTTTGGGATTTATATCGAACAACAGATTCTTTTTGTCTTCTTAGTCTTCTTGGCAATTTATGCTTGTCGTCAAAAAGAGGCTAGAGCTATTCTGGGTTTCTTTGTACTTCCCTTTTTTCTTATTTGGAGTATTTGGTTCTCTTACAACAAAATGAATTTTTTCATTGCAATTCCTTTTTTGATTTTTTGTAGTTTACTGGGTTTCGACATTCTCATGACTCATACCAAGCATCAGAAAATCAAATATCATTTATTACTGACAACTTCCCTATTGTTCACATTTACAATTCTCCTAAATAATTATCAAGTTATAAAACCAAGTTGGCCAATCTATCTTATTGTGTTTAATCTTGTTGTTCTTTTTTTTCATCATCTTAGAAAACATACACTACCGGCATTACCCTTACTTGGTGCTTTGTTTGTTTTTATATACCTTATTGGTAAGTTCTATCTCACAGACACTATTTTATTATCAAATCAAATTCAACAGCAAAGGGCTCTAGGAAATCCCGAATTAAATAAAATAATTTATAAGTATAATCAAAATATCGGCTTAAGAGGAAAAATAATAACTAATTATCAATATCTTTGTTTTCTGCCAGAACTCAAAGAACATTGTCTTATTTATTCCCTACCCTTAAGTATTGATGAAGCAATCAAAAATAAGGCTTCGTATATCCTCAGTAATAACACCATGTTGACACCAAAAACTATTGAAATTGTTAACAATAACATAAAAGAAGGTCTTTTTAATCAAATTTTTAGTTACCAAGGCCTCAGACTAATCCAAATAGATTAATTGAAGATTTTTAAAACTAGTTTAAATTTTAATTCCTCTTTTTATAATCTCTTCTAAAATTTTTCCACTCAATGGCCGACAATTACAGTTTTTTGAGTGTTCTAAATGCCACTCGACTCTTTGATTTAATGTAGGATTTTTAGGCATCTTATTGGCAAGATGCCATCCGGCATTTATTTTCATAATTTTATTTTATACCCTCTTAGTTAGCTTTTTGGAACAATTTTACAATTTTTGGGGACGTACAATTAGGAAAACCATAAGTGTGTTTATCAACATAATATAAATGGGATAAGAATATTCCTGTAAAGTCCAATTCTTCAGAGCCAATAAGCTAAACATTGAAGCCAAAACATCAAGCCCAAAAAATAACCATATTTCCGTTTTTGGAAAACGATAAGTTTTAATAATAGCCGGAATCATACCAATAAAATCAGCACCAATCGCAAAATACAGAGCAATAACCGGATTTTTTGTTATTTGCCAAAGAACAATACCCATAAGAGCAAAAACAAGACAAATAATATCCGACTTAGCCCACCCACCCATACCATGTTTAATACTTAAAATAAAAACTACAATTGACTGAATAGTCGATACTCCGGCAAGATAAATAGCCACCCGATTACCTTGAGCAAAAAGTGAAGCTGTAGTTAAACTAGTGATAATCAAAAGAACCAATCTGGTAGTGCGATGAGGTTTGGCATCTCCTTTAAAAATGGCTAGCGAATACACAACGGGAGAAATCAGAGCTAAAACGCTACTAATAACTATAAAAATACTTGGCATAACTAATTATACAAGGTTCGAAAATCGTTAGGACTTAGTTGCCACCGCCAAATCAATTAAAAATAACTGATTTTTTCGCAAAAGAGGCAGTTTATCCAAGGCAAAAAAACCAAATTCCGATACTTCATAAGATGGAGTAAAATTGCCACCGATAAAAACGCCAGTGTAACACAAATCCAAACGGGCAGAATCTCGATCAGTTCGAGTTTTTAAGGACTCATCCATACTAACCACAAAACCCGATTCTTCTTTAATCTCCCGTTCCAGAGACTCTCGCGGATGTTCACCAGATTCCAGATAACCACCAGGTAAGCTCCAAGCATGACTGCGATAAGTGTGTTTGAATAGAAGAATTTCCTTGCGATCGTTAAAAACGATACCAGTAACTCCAACCAGAAATCTGGTTTGAGAAAATCGCATAATAAACAGTTGAAAGTCCTTTGAAAGATGAAGAGCTTTGTATATTTTGGCTAGTATAGTTTTCACAAAGCGTTTGGATCTTCAGGTTCGTTACCGGAAAGGTGTTTTAACTTTTCATTTTCTAATTCTAGTTGATGAACTCGGCGGGTTAGCTCCAGGATTTCATCTTCATCTTTTTTAATTTCCTTATTTTTACCATGAAGGGTAAAAGAGGTGGAAATAGCCCGAACCAGGTGTACCAGGTATGACAGGACCAAACCAATGATAAAAGATACGATTATGACATAAAAAAGAGGAATGTCTGAGATAACATAGGCACCCAGATTCAAGTCAACCGGAGCAAAATTAAATTTAGAAATATAAACTAGCGCCGTACCAACAATAAGGAAAAAGATTAGGATTAACATAATTAGTATTTAAATTATTAATTTTTTTAGTTTTTATACTACTATTTCAGTGGTACTTAATTTCATAAGCTTTTTAATAAGTTCTTCTTTAGAATAAACAGAAGTATCTATCTGTTTACTTTCAAAAACCCTCAATCCTTCTATCATTCTCCTAGCAAAAACAGCTTCATCTTTTCTCAAAAATTTTATTTTAATTTGATTCTTAGCAAACGTTTTTGACACAATCACCAATTGAGCAAAAAATGGTGCCAAATTAATAAGTACATTTGAAATGTTTTTTATATCGACACTATATACCTGCGAGGAATAGAAAAAATTCCGTGTAATCACTGTGATTCTCCCCTCTTCCACGTTTACAGTGTTGGGAAAAAAATCAAAAGGAAACACACTCGTCACACTAGCTAATATTCGATTAGATTTTTCAACCAATCCAGCTACTAAATTTTCATCCAATATCTTGTGTTCCACTTCAATCTGTATCTCCTTTTCTTTTATCAAAGCATCAACTACTAACGGTGCCGTCACTTCTACTAGTTTAGGACCACCAATTTTATCAATTTTTTGCCTCATTATTTAAGAATACCTAATCCAATCAATCCAATTATTATCAGGTAAGCCGCAATTAAATAATTTATCAATTTTGGAAATATTAAAATTAAAATTCCAAAAAGCAAGGAAGCCAAGGGACTTAGATTTGTAAAGGATATATTCATTGTTTTTTTATAAACCCAATAAACGGATAACAAAAATAATGACCGCCACGACCAGCAACAAATGGATTAGTCCCCCTCCGATGTGAAGAGAAAAACCTCCAAGCCAAGAAATTACTAAGAGAACGATAATTATATTTAATATATTCATATTTATGATTCCTGTCGTTCACCTGAGGAAATGTGAACTAGTTTGACAATTCCCCAAGCTACTAACATATAAACAAAAATAGCCACTATGGTCGCAGGTTCCAAAACCGAAGTTGTTTCCACCCCTTGGGCGTACCCTTTACTGAAAATACCGTTAAAAGGTAAGATAAAAATTCCAGTTAAACTATAAATTAACCTGACAAAACCACTTGCCAGACTTGCTCCTGTTAGTTTTAGAATCAACCTAAAAGCTAACAAAATTTCTAAGGCCCCGAACAAAAAATAAACTACATACTCAATCTTTTGAGATTTTGTGGCCTCGTTAACAACCGGAGGATTGATAATTTCTGTCATAATACTCCCCTATCTATATAAACAAATAAAGACAAAAAACACTTCAAATTTTTCTTAGATTTCCGTTTTTCTGATAATTATTTCTGCTGGTAAATATTCTATCAATGCTTTTTCAACTAATTGAGTCAACGTTAAATCTTCCAACACCGCTTGCGCCCGGGCATGTTTTGCCAAGGTTGGTTTCAAAAAAAGAGTTACACGTTGTTTTGTACTAGTTGTCATATTACCAATACTACACCTACTTGTAACAGTTGTCAAGTGGTGATATTCTGGTCATATGGATAAAAATATTCTAAAAGTAATTATATTTCTATCTATTGCCATACTTATCGTCATTGGAATTAACAATATTCCTGAGTCAAAATCACTTTCAAAAATTTTACCAGTCGTCAAATTATTCCCAATTAGTACTCCCGTCCCAACTATTAAGGTGTATAAATTAATCGATCAATATGCTCCACCCCAAATTGCTACCGCCTCTTCTTACACCCTGATTTTTTTAGGTGATTCCATGACCGAAGCTTTAGGTGAAAATTTTGATTTTTTACGTCTCAATCTGGCTAAATATTACCCCAAGAAAGTTTTTGGGCTTTTTAACTATGGTTTCGGCTCTACCAATATTCTTTCTATTCAAGATCGTCTTGATAATAGCACTACATATCTTGGTAAAGATTTTCCGGCTATTTTAGATAGATATTTTGACATTATATTAATTGAATCTTCTGGTACCAACCCCCTTTCTGAATTTCCTCTCGCTGTCGGCCTCCAAAAACAAACCAACGCCCTTGATATTATGGTGGCAAAAATAGCCGACACTCACCCTAATTCACTTATTGTCTTCATTGCTACTATTGCCCCTTCACAGTTATATGGAAAAGGAGTAGTTGACCTTTCACCTGAAATGAGAATTCAATGGGCCAACGAAAGACGAGCTTATATCGAAAATCATATCAACTATGCCAAAAGACATAATATTCCTTTAATTAACGTTTACGAAAAAACATTAGACAAAAACGGGGTTGCTATTACCAAATATGTTAATACTGGTAATTACATTCACCCCTCAGTCAAAGGAGTCAATCTCATTAGTCAAACGATTGCTGATTATCTCTACCAAAACAAAATTCTGCTAAACTAAAGCCTGCTTTAGTTTTGAGGTGGAGAGCCAGGAAAATCAGCCGGTAAAACTTCAGTCATAGTATAAGTATTGTATCTTTCAACTGAATAAAGATCAGAAAAACTGGTAATAGCCGACACTGGATTATTTAAAATTCCCAAAAGATAGTTACCTACCTGATCCCAGCTAGTATTAATCACTGTGGTTAGTGGTTTTTGAGGAAACCAAGTAACCAATTTTTTGTCCAAGTGATAACCAACCAAAGCCCTGGCATCATCACCATCAGTCCCAACAACAGCTCTTTTTTGCACCCGAAACCACATTTTAATTTTAAAATTAGCGTTCCAGTTCAAAGATAAAAATAATTGCTTAATTAACTCGTTTTCTTTTTTTTAATAAACAACACGCCGGTAACTGCCAACATTATTAAGACCATACCGATGCCAAGAACATATATTATTTTAAGACTTGGATTATTGGCTTCAACCGATTTTGTCTCATTCGTGTTACTTCCTGCTCGCCAGTTTTTCTGTTCAACCAAAGGGTCAAATGTTGTTTTTTCTGACAATCCTGCGACTGTAGCTATCACTGACTCCCCAGCCATAATATCAACAGCCTTACCCGTTACACGACTTTCAAAATTAACCACCCCTTCGATTACTTTAATTGACGATTCCGAACCAGTTTCGGTCAAAATAAATTTAGTACCTTTGATACCCGCAACTGCCTGGCTCATATGTACCTTCATTGTGCCGTCTTTTACCATTTGCTTTACATCAACCCAAATATTACCAGCTATTAGACTAAGTTTGCTTTCTTTTTCCGGAGGTGTATCGATAACAATTTCTGATTCCGATTTCATCTCAAAGGTCGTCATATCAGAAAATGAAATGACAGCGCTACTATCTTCTCCAGTTTTAAGATGGCAATCCACATAAATAACTCTGCCCATTTTCATCACATCCCATGCTTCTAAATCTGGAGGACAAGCAATTTCTACCTGACCGCTTAAATCACTGACGCGTGCCCCACTATCGCGGGCACCAGCATCTTCTACCCAGGCGTCAAAAATTGATGGATCGGTAACGGTGAAATTCATAGAAAACCCTTGGGTAGAAAATGAAAAAACTTTGCCGTCAGTAAGTTGGAGTTTTATTTCTCCAGATCCTGTGTTAAATACTGCTATTCCATTAGGCCCACCAGTAAATGTTCCAGTAACATCAATTCCTTCACATGTTAAGCTGTTAACTCTAGCTCTTTCTTCTGATAGATCACCACAAACTGCAAGTAATCTTGCTTCGCCTCCAGTATTAATAAAAGTCAAAGTACCAGAGCCTTTTATCTGTGGAATATTTCCTACTGCTTGACCTTCTATCGGTTCGGGCTGAAATCCTGCGGGAAGATTACGGACTGCATGAACGGGAGAGGCGTAAATTACGAATAACAGAAGACACAGAATCGCTATCCTACTCATAGTTAAGAGTATTATACATTCGGTAAAAAAATTAGTATAAAATTGGGTTTTTTTGTTTCCAGTTGATATTATCTTTGTTCGATGAGTAGAATGATTTTAGAATTTTAATAAACCTAACCTAGATTACACCGGAAAAAAGAAGTACCAGTGATATGGCAGTTATAGCAGCGAAAATACCGACAGTTTTAACAAATAGGCTTACCGCGTCTTTCTTTTTACCTTCAATAAAAAGCATAAGCGGTTGATAAAAAAACAAGAACGCCATAACGGCAACAGAAAGAGTTAGTAGTGATAAAAATACGATTGGTGTAAAAAAGGTGTCAGGTTTGTTTTTTAGAGGCTGTGCCATGAAGGTCATTATAGTGACGCCGAAAACGATATATGCTGAAGCACACAAGGCATTAATAAGAGGATTCTTAGTTATGGATTGATTATACAAGATTGGCTCCCCCACTGGAATACTACTCGGATAGAAAAGTGGGTGAAAAAATATTTATTAATAAACAGACATAATAGTTTTGAGGTTATCAATACTAAAATATTGAACAGTATATAATTTGCAGTATGATAGACGGACATGAGCAAACTCTACCTACTCAAGTTAATAAGGATCAACCGAAAAAGTTAGAGTGGGGACGTTCTGAATGGGTAAGCTATTCTCTACGAAACTGGAAATCAATGATACCGTTTATACCTATGGTCAAAGACATTGCTAGCTCAGCAAAGAATGGTGAAAAAAGGTCTTTGACAAATGATTTGGTCAGAGCCGGAGAAATATTTAAAACTAATACAATAATTGAAGGAGAAGAAAATATACCTGAAACAGGAGGTGCCATCTTTGCCATATCGCATGTAGCGGCAACAAATAATTTTCCAGGATGGGGCGAAGGTAAAGATAATATTATATGGTGGGCAGTTGGAGTAGCGAATGCATTAAAAAACAGAAGAGGCGAAAAAGCTGACTTTAGACCTATGACTCTTGCACCAGGTGGCCTTGGAGGAGAACAGTGGCGTTCGGTTTTAGATACTTATGGAGGTTTTCCGATTGATCAGAACAATCCAAGAGAAGCAATTAGATCGATTATGGAAGCAAAAACGGCGGCAGAAAATGGTGATGTTGTGTTAATTTCCCCAGAGGGTGAAACTTATACGGGGTTAACGGAGCCAAAAAGAGGATTGATTAAAATTGCTTCATCGGGAATACCAATAATTCCGGTTGGGTTTTTGCAGGAGCAACAAACTGATGGTTCGTATGTTTACCATGTACTTTTTGGAGAACAAATCGTCCCAGATGCAGACAAGTTAAAAACAAAGACGGATGAAATAAAATTGCTAGATAGCGTTATGGAAGGAATGGCAAGATTATTGCCCGAAGAGATGAGAGGTGTTTATTCAACAAAAAGCAAAGAAACAGACTCTATTTAACCATAACATAAAAACATATTTAGCGTATCTTTACGTATTATCTTAATCTTGGCTCCCCCGCTGGGATAGTACTCGGATAGAAAAGTGGGTAAAACAGTACTTAATATCAAATCAGATTAATCCAACATCCAATCTACTATGCAATATTTAGAAACTTTTCAATTTCACTCATCACAACATTACAATCAGATTTGGAAAATCTAAAATCATGGCCAATATTTGGTTGATGAACTACATATGGATTCCTAGCATTAACCACAATCTTTTCCGTTAATTCTGGGGGCACTACTTCATCTTCAAGAGCAATAAATATCATTAGAGGTTTGTTAATTTCTTTTACTTCATCAATAGCCGAATATTTTAATGAATCTTCAACATAACTCCACGGTATGGAAAACTCACGATATTCTTGAGGACTGTTTGGTAAATCTCTTTTAGACATCCTTGGACCATTATTTTTCCATTTTCCAACTGATGCTTTTATATCAGGCGGTGAACATAAAGCAACTATTTTACTAATTTCTTTGATTCTATTACCTGCAATAATTGCCGTAAAAGCACCACGGCTATGACCAATCAATATAATTTCTTCTGGATTTTGTCTTTTATAAAAATCAACTCTATCAGATATTTGACTAATAAAATCAGTGATAGTGTACCTATCAGTTTTTCCCGTCTTCCATAAATCTCCCAAATCAAGTCTTTCAACTGTATATCCAAGTTCTGTTAAACGATTATCAAAAGTTTTTAAATGCAGATAGTCAGGAGAGTCGATATAGCCTGGTAACAATAAAGCAACTTTCATTGCTTCAGTATAACAAACTGGAGTATAATCATAAATAACCGTATCTTTAGGTTAAAACTATTGCTCGCTCTCTGGAACGATTTTAGAACTAGCTCGACTAATATTTCTTAGCAAGAATACGAATCCAGAAAACTCCCTGTCTACCATTTGGTCGGATAATTGATTCTTCAGTTTGTTCCGCTTTGATGATCTGAAATTTATTTTTTTTTAATAAATCGGTAAGTTTGTCTAATTTGAAGTATCGAAAAAATCTAGACTTATCAAAGAACGCATTAACAACCGTCTCCGGACCGGAAACGTAACCCTTGGTATAAAGATGAACCACACCACCCAATTTTAAAACACGATACATTTCCTTTAAGCTACTATTTACATCTTTAATAGTTTCCAGATGCAAGATAACTATGTGACACCAAACACCATCAAAACAATCACTTGGTAGTGGCAACTTCAACATATTTCCTACTACGAACTTAATGTCAGGAAATCGGTTTTGAGCATAGATTACTAATTCTTTTGAGGCATCAAGACCGACAACCTTAAATCCTTTATTTCTTAATTCTTTAGCATCTCTTCCACCACCACAGCCAATGTCAAGAATCTTTGATTCTGGCTTTAACAATGTAGAAAAGTCTTCTATGAGATCAAAAGGAGTCCAATTAAAAGAATCTTCAGCAAAGTTGACAGCAAAATCATCGTAAGCTCCAATGGTGTCAGTCACAATAAGATTATACTTTACCCTTATTTAATCCCATACGATACAAACATGTTTGGAGTACCTTTAAAACATAGATGCGTGCTCGCCCTCTGGAACGATTTTAGAACTATTACAATTGTTTTGTTACCCGTGATTCCGTAAGTTAAAAAGCATTCCAAACATTATTTTTCCCCAATTCTATACAGGAATACAATCCACATAATTGAGAAGACAATAATTCTCCAAAAATCATAAATATCCAAAAATTAGCAGCAAGTACAGATAAGGTAATACCTACCCACAATTTTCGGGATCTTTCCCCTGATTTATAGTATCTTATAAGTTTCACTATAGCAGTAAAAACCAATCCCATACTAAAAAAGAGAGTAATCACTCCTGCAGAAATATCAAATTCATAGTTAGAGTAGTAATAGTTAATGTACCCTTTAATAATTAAAAAAAGCACAGGAAACAGCAGAGAAGATAGAATAATCAATAAAACTTGTATAAAATTTTTAAATTTAAATTTTTTTACAAACCCATCAGTGTATATATCACTCATAACATAATTATAACTCCTGTAGAATAATCAAGAAAGCTGCAATCCAATTGTATTAATGCGTTATTACTCACTAGGTGTAATGATTTTAGAACCGAAAAGTAAAAAAGATAAAAAGAATAGAGGGCGCTTTTAAGATTTTTATCTCTCAGACCTTTTCCTAATTCCACCAATTATATTTTTTATTCATAACATCACCCATAAAATCATTTAAATACAGTAAATACTTATTAAAATTACTTGGGATTAACTATTCTCTTTTATTACCAATGATATTCCGTAACATTTTTTAATCTTTTTATAGTATTCAACACTAATAAAGATGATAAACTTAGCAAATGAGACGTTTGTGGATTTTTATATTATTTGTGTTTTTATTAAGTTGGTCTACTCAAATTTTTCAAGCATTTAGATACACTTTTGATAGATATAATCCCAAAGTTAAGAAACTATCTTATATTAAGCAATATAATTATTACAAAGTTGGAGATGAAATAGTTTTAGCTGAAGATTGTGGTTTTGAGGTTAAAGGAAAAATTATCTTAATCACCGATAAGGGAATTTATATTCATGGTGTAAGTAAGCCATTTTTAAACCTTTACTCCTTACCCCATTTATTCAAGTATGTAACTAATAATACTTACTTCGGAAATTACAACAGCCCTAAATGTACAGATGGAATTGTATTTGGATTAAGAATAAAAATTAGTACTCAATTAGACAAAAATAATCAACTATATCTACAAATTGATGACGAAATTGAGGGATATTCTACCATGCCCCATTAACACTATCAGCTCCCCCACTGGAATAGTACTCGAATAAACAAATGGGTGAAAAATTATATAATACTCAAACTAACCTAGAAAAGTTAGAATTCCCTTCTTTAATCATAGAAATATTCAAAATTCTTCTCTACAAACTGGTAAAGTCTAGTGTAATAGCAAGCATTATTAAGCTTGAAAAATTTGTTATTCCATTTTATAACTTTTTCATCAATTTGACCTGTATAAACATAATTCTTTCCGTAATTGATTCCATCAACAATATACGGTGGTAATTCCTCAATTTGGTTGTAAGGTGTAGGTTCTTTACAAAAATCATCTGACCTGATTATTTCCACATATCCACCTTCAGAACACAATTTCCCATGGTTTTTATTCAAGAATTCATCAAGTTTATAATTGATATTAGTTTTTATTGTTTCTATTTTCTCATTTTCTTCTGATTGATTTCTACTACAAACACTTCCTAGAACATTTTCCTTTCCTCCAATTCTCACGAAAAGCGCTAAACCACCATCACAAACCAAACCCGGTTCAAACTCGTTTTTATTCTCCTTTAATTCCAAAATACCCGATTTTTTAACATAATTAATAAATTCATTATATTCACCAACTAAAATTTTTCCTTCCAAACACCTATTTTCTGTATTTGAGGTAGGAAGATTATTTATCCTCATAAAAGATCCGTCAGAGTAAAGACTATTGCTGGAAAAAGCACCCATCATTTGAATTGTAATTTCCACCCCATCTAAAACATTGGGTATTACTTCCTCAGTATTGATTACTAAAGACTTTGTTGGAATTGAAGTCGGTTGAACAATTACTGTAGGCTTACTATTCTGCTCCTGTATATGATATGTGGAATTTATAGATTTTTTGTTCTGCCTAGAAATTAAGATTCCCACACCCACCCCAATTAGACAAATTACAAAAACAATAACTACAATGAGTATTTTTTTACTCGACGGTTGCTTAGGATCAATTTGTCCTTTCGTTGTTTGCGAATCTGTGTCCAGTTTAGTCGGCAAAACCGCCACAAAAGGTTCCTGAGAAATAGATATATTTGGACTTGGAAAATTACTTACTTGATCACCATCCACAACTTACATCCTACCTTATAAAAAATGCTAATACAACTTTTGCTCCCCGCCTTGGACTCAATCAGGACCTTTTTGTGTGGGATTTAACTTTATGAAAGAAAAAATATAAAAGTGTAGAATCCTTTTTAAATGAATCTACTAATCGGAACAAGGAATCAATATAAGGCAACTGAAATGGTCAGTTTCCTGGAAGGTCTAAAAAATATTAAAATTCATTACTTGGACGAGATAGTAGAGAAAATAATTGTTGAGGAGAACCAAGATACTTTGGAAGCTAATGCCAGAAAAAAAGCATTAGAAATTTCAAAATATACAGATTGGTATGTTCTTTCCTCAGACGGAGGAGTAGATATTCCAGGTTTAGGAAACAAATGGGATATTATGAAAAATCAAAGAACAGTGGGAGAAACAAAAACCGATAAAGAAAAGGTGGATTTCCTTATTTCTCTGATGAGCGGTTTAAAAGGAGAAGACCGAAAATGTACTTATCGTTTGGCGTTGGCATTAGCCAAAAACGGGAATCCATTGTGGACTTTTGAAGATGTTACGGATGTAGGTTATATAATTGAAAAACCACAAAACACTGACATTCCCCCATATAGATGGATGGGACATGTTTGGTATTATCCCAACTTTAAAAAAACTTTCAATCAGATGGATAAATCTGAAAGAAATGAAGTTAGAAAACTGGCATTAAATATGAAAGAAAAACTGCAACAATATTTGAAAGAGATTAGTTGACCAACAAAAAATACAGACAGAAATTCCAGTGTCCAAGACGGGGTATTTAAAATTTAGATTCAAAAATCGTTTGCTCGCTGAATGGAATGGTTTTAGAACTAATAAATAAAGATATAATGAATTATGAAAATAGAAGTGGTGGTTCATTCAAATTCAAAGAATCCACGAGTAGAAAAAGATTTAACTGAAATGATTCATGTCTATGTAAATGCGCCACCGTTGGAAGGAAAAGCTAATAAAGCTGTTATTGAATCATTAGCTAAATTTTTGAAAGTTAAAAAATCGGGAATAATTTTGATTAGAGGAGAAAAATCAAAAAATAAAGTATTTGAAATTTTTTATTAAAATAAAGAAGATGAATACTAATTTATTTAAAAAACCAATTATAAAAAATATATTTTCAGCTTTAATGATAGCTTTCACAAGTTTCGTTTTACTTAATTTAACTTTTATTTTTGATTTCTTTATTCAAAGCTTGATGGGAAAAATATTTATTGATAATCAGCAATTTCCTTCGAAACATTTATTTTTTCTTTTTCTTATTATTCTAGTTTCATGGAAAATAATGACATCAAAACTGAATAAATTTATTAAAGCTGTTTTTTTGATAGTATTACTCGCTGTAGTATATGCAACAATTGGAATTGTATCTTACCCTAATACAATAATTAGTATTACCCTGGGAGGGTTAATTAGTACTGCCTGTTTTATATTTTTAAAATATAGAAAACTACACTGGTATTATTATTTCTCTCTAATTTTAATTAGTTTAATGATGCTAATTGTCGCGATATTTAGAGTGGATATATAGTAAATTTGCTCATTGATTTTGAGTTAATCAGAACTTGTTTTAAATAAATTTTAATTAATATTTTATTCCTCTCTTTTTTATCTCTTCTAATATTTTTCCACCTAAGGCTCTACATTGGCAGTTTTTTGAATGTTCTAAATGCCATTTAATTCTTTGATCCAAGGTTGGATTCTTGGGCATTTTATTTGCTAAATGCCAATCTTTATTTATACTCATAATTTACAAATATTTTTGCAATTCTTGAAGTCTATTAGAGATTCGTTCTAGTTGATTAGTATTTAATTTTGAACCGTATTTAATAATAAATCTCTCTATTCTGGCAATTGCTTCAATAGTTTTTTCAACAGTTATTTCTAACTTTTTATCCATGTCCACATTACTAAGTTTCATAAGATATTATACAAAAGTTCCACAGTCCGATGCGGGGCATGAAAATTTAGGTTCAAAAATCGTTAGCTCCCCCTCTAAGATTCGAACTTAGGACCAATCGCTTAACAGGCGAGCGCTCTACCACTGAGCTAAGGGGGAATATAAAATTTTCAAAAGTGCTTGTCGATTATAAGGCATTTTTATCTCAATGGCCACAACAAAATGCCTAATTCCCCTATTATACCCGTTTAATCCCCGAAATAATTTTTTGAAAAAATAAAATAACAAGCCGGAGGGTAAAGAAAAAAACAAAAAAGAGTTTCCCTAAAATGGGAAAGGAGGAGAGGTAAAAAAACCCTCTCCTTTTCCCAAGTGACATTATCCTGCACCCACCCTTTCTCCTGCAAGGAACTCGAACAACTCCTGTCCATAGCTGAACAAGAGATTTAGTACCATGCAAATCCAGGCAAAAACAATACCCAGATTGAAGAGAACAGATGGCAAAGCAGAAACAGCCAACCATAATGGAGTTGCAGAACTTAAAGAAGGTCTTATTTCCGAGCCAAAAAGCCAGAACAACATACCACCGATACCGATGATAATTCCAGCCACCAGCTCTATACCCTCTCGAGTTCTACCTTTAGGCGATTCCTCGCGACTTGTAAAAATCACGAAGGACAATGCAATTGGAATGACTATTCCCAAAATTGCCATCCAAATCGGCCAACCAAAAACACCAGCCAGTACAACCAGCACCAACGAAACCATCCCCTGTAACGTATTCAAAAACCTTGTCATTTTATTTCTCCTTATGAATTTTATCTAGTTTTGATTTTTTATGAGTTTCACTATGAAACCCAATACAATTGAGCTAAGCAATAGAATGCCAAGCCCATTATTTTGACTTTTTTCTGGCAGTTGTGCCAAAAGAAAAATCGCAACGAATATTGCAACTAACACAATCGTAGCTTTAACTGCCATTCTTCTCCTTTCTTACAAATTTAGATCCACAGCAAAGGACAGCTCTCCTCTTCTGAGGATCTAAATTTTTCTCCGGCTTGTTAAAGAGCCAAGATTTCCCTCTCTAAAAACGCAATGTTTTTTTAATGGAAATCTTAATCAAAGTACCCATATATTATATCAAAATATCTCCAAAAATCAACTATATAAATTATATTATAAGATTTATATCTTAGACCCCAAATTAATATTTTTCCCACCAGTAGACTGTCTTATCGGGGTCAGTAGTTATTTTTACTACAGATGGATGTTTCTTCTTTTTCATGGGAACCTTGTCAACGGGTTCAGTTATCACATCAGAATTTTTTTTACTTCTTTTTCTTCTTCCATTCGGCATCAAATGGTCATTCTCTCCAGCGACAGTAGGCGGTATCTTAAACAAATCGGGTTGACCTTCTTTACCTGCCATTATTTATATAATACCCCAAATTAATTATTAACAATAGTTTTTTTAGATTAAAACAAAACACAACCCACAAAATACACTAACAAAAACCAAAAACACATACCAATAAGGGTGGTGACCCATAAAAAACATGGGCCACCACTGATAAAATTTGGTTACGAACGAGACTCAAGTCCCGGTTGGTCCCACCTCAGTGACCCCATTGAATTCAATATTACTTGATAAACTAAATTGGGATTCGGGGTTAAAGATACTGATACTGGTAACTTATCACTTCGTCTAGAGGGAATTAATCCCCTTTTAACAGCTTCTTCTTCAGTCCAATCCGGATCTGGTGTTTCATGTGTCGTCCCATCTAACCAAACGTACTTTTTGCTCATGATAAAACTCTCCATTAAGTTATGAAATTTGAATAATAATTCGACGTCAAAACGTCCTTACCGATATCTGCGAATATACTTATCCACCACCTTTACATTTCTTTGCCGCTTGCTTATCTTTTTTACATCTTTTCCAGACAGCACATGTCGAACATCTGGGACCAGCTGGTGGGGTTTGGTTTTTAGCCATAGTACACCTCATCTCCAGGAACTCGACAGTTGCAAGTACTGCACCAGTTTCTCGGGCCTTTACCCCGATGATTAAGAACTGATTGACAAACTGAATGTCGTGGTTGGTCAGGAAGAATTTTTCCCGGTTTTCCGTCGCGTCCGTCTCCTTTCTTATCTTTTTTTCGTGACTTCTTCGATGAATTACCCATTTCTGTAATCTCCGATAACTGGGTTTTTGATTTATTCTAAAAATTCTAGAATAGAACCCGACCAACACTTAACTGTAGTTAAGTCCTCGTCGGGTTCTATTCTTTGTATTTTGCGGGTTGTTAAGGTACTCCTTACCTCCCCGCAGACAAAACTGCTATTGGTTTCACTGCAGCTTGTAAGATAATCCGAATTGTATCACAATATCTTATAATATCAAGAAGGTAAATGCATATCCATTGCATATATTCACTACTTTTTTATTATAATTTCCACCAAGTCCTTAACCATTTTCCCTCTACTCGAGGGGGATGTCCGCCAGGACAGGGGGTTTTGCTATATAATGTTTTTATGTCCGAAACAGTCTCACCATGGAAAATTCTGGAAATTCGTCTACCTCAGGAAAATGAATTTACTCCCGAATCAATGTCATCCCTCCT
>Ga0265297_10001529_pt1 | contig 53507 bp, 51 predicted proteins | sample Munlanlwell13791_FD_192502 | JGI IMG/M metagenome (GOLD analysis project Ga0265297, IMG submission 192502) | Leachate microbial communities from a municipal landfill in Southern Ontario, Canada - Leachate well 137-91 | ecosystem: Engineered > Solid waste > Landfill > Unclassified | place...
GCGCGGTCGTCGCCGACTGGATCGAGGATTACAATACCGAGCGGCCGCATTCCTCGCTCGGCTACGAGACGCCGGCGGCCTATGCCGCCGGCCTACGCAAGCAACGGAGGGGCATGCCCCTCCCGTTGCTTCAATCTCCAACATGCGGAATTCTAACCACGGATCTCTGCTTCCAGCTGGATGAAGCACCGGGGTCAGGTCAGTGCGCCGGGCCTTGTTGGTCGTACTCCTGGCACCACATTCACGATAGGGGATATCGGAGATCGGAATATTCGGAATAGCAGAGTGACAAGGTTTGATATTTATAGATTTGAAACATTACAAAGTGCACTAAATTCTGGTCGACAAACAGTTCCTATCACTATTACCGGCGTACCAGACGACTGGAGTTGTCCGCCATGACGACACCGCTCAAAATAACTTCTCTAGTAATCGCCTTATTCGAACTTTGTGCTGTGGCCACGTTGGCAGGCCCCTCTAGCGCAAGTGATGGCAGGCAAATTGGAATTTGGAGTGAGAAGGGGCGGATTCCTCAGGTTGTCGATGGTGCCACGGCGGATGTTGTTGCCCCGGACGGTGGGTATGCGGTTCGTGGAACCGCCAATGGCCTTCAGCTGGTTGACGTCAACGGTAAGGTAGACGCTCTGCCTATATTGGCAACTGCGCCGCTTTGGGAAGTGATTTGGGCTCCTAATTCAAAAAGTTTCGCGATAAATGCGAGCGACGGTGGAACGGTGGGTACCTGGGATTCTGTTGTCTACAGATTGGACCATGCGCCTCCTTTCGCATCACTCGATGTATCATCCTTGGCTCGAGCAGCATCCGCCGATCTCCCTCAGTGCCGTGAACGCGAAGACCTAAACGTGGCCGTTGTGGGGTGGGCAGCAGATGGGGCCGAGGTTCTGGTCGTGGCGGAAGTACCACCGCATTCATCGTGCATGAATATGGGGGACGTCGTTGGATTCCGAATTTCTGTTAGATTGGGAAAAATTTTGGAACAACTGCCGGAACAAGCATTGCGACAGCAGTGGGGCCCTGTGCTTGGCTGCAGGTTTCAACAAGCATGCAGACTCAACTAGCTTGTCAGGGAATGACATACATAAAGTACCCTGGAAACTTAATTTCGCTGCTGTGAGCCGCTTAGCATATCATTGTGAAAGCACTACTTCGCCCTGACCACCAATTTCCTCCGCGTGACCCACCCGGCGTGTCAGTGTAGTAGCCATACTTCACACTATGCGGCGTCCGAGTGATCTTCAGTATCACTCGCGGGCTTGCCGATCCATTCCGGCGAGACGCGCCGACAACGCCCGGCTCATGCCGTCCAATGCGTTCGCGATCGCCAGCATCCGCCGTGCAACCCGCGGGCCTTTCTCCCGACGGGCATATCCCCGCAGCTCTGACGCCGAGAGGTCGCCCCTGATCCGAAGGCCTCGCATGGCACCTCCACTACCGCCATGCCTCCCTTGAATCAGATTTCGACCCCGCCGGGAATCCCTCACGAGTCAGCCATTCATGGAACTGGTATAAGAGATAACAGACCGGAAAAACTCTAACTTCAAACGATCCAGTTTTCTGGGCTCACATCAGCCGGACCAAAGGTTCCGCTACAAAGGGAATGGAGCGCCGCCGATAACGCGCAGCCAGCCGTTCCCGATTTCGAACGTGGATCGATTGAGCCTCAATGTCATGAGGGACAGGATAAGCCAGCCCGCCGGAAGGTAAGATTGTACCTGAGCGGGTCCGCCGCCGGATGGTGGCCGGCCCTAAGCGGCGCGACGCCGTGGAAGAACAGGCGCGACGGGCCGCCCCAGACCACGACGTCGCCCTGGACCAGGGGAATGCGGCGCGCCGGATCGTTCCGTTTCGGCCCGCCGAACAGGAAGACGGCCGGCAGACCCAGCGAGACAGAGACGATGGGTTGCGTGAAATCCTGTTCGTCGCGGTCCTGGTGCAGGCCCATGCGGGCGCCTGGGGCATAGCGGTTGATCAGGCAGGCGTCGGGGGCGAAACCGGGGTAGCCGCCAGCTTCCGCTGCGGCCGTGGCGACGGCGGCGAAGGCCGGCGGCAGGCTGGGCCAGGGCGCGCCGCTCGCCGGGTCGGTCGCCTGGTAGCGGTAGCCGCGGCGATCCGTGACCCAGCCGAGCGAACCGCAACAGGTCATGGCGACCGACATCGTCTGGCCGCCCGGCGTTACCATGTGACGAAAGGGCGCTGCCGCCGCGACCGCCTCGATCCCGGACAGCAGCGCGGGCGCTTCGGCACAAGCGAAGCCGCGCAGCAGGACGGCGCCCGGCGCGATCGTTTCCGTCCCGGCCTCCGGGTGTGTCAGGGGGGCGAAAAGGTCGCCGGTCATGCGCAGGCCGCGATCAAAGCCCGGGCCGCGGCCGGATTGGCCTCCTTGAAGCCGCCGATGACGAAGAGGAAGACGTCGCGGGGCGGTCCCGGCGGCTGGGGCACCCCGGCGCAGGCGAGGTCTTCGGGCACACGGCCTTCGGCGAGGTCGCGGGCGCGGGCCGCCCAGCGGGCGATGGCCGCCGCGTCGTAGCCGCCGGCCATTTCGGTCGTGCCCATGATGCGGAGATAGGCGAAGGGGGCCGTCGGGTCGGCGATCTGGGGATAGGGACTGTCGCCGGCCGTGATCACGGCAACGCCGTGGCGGCGGGCGAGCGCGACGAATTCGGGACAGGCGAAACTCGGGTGGCGCACCTCGACCGCATGGCGGAGCGTGATGCCGTCGCAATCCCGCGGCAGCAGCGAGAGAAAGGCGGCGAAATCCTCGGGTTCGAAACTCTTGGTCGGCATGAACTGCCAGTTGATCGGACCGAGCTTGGCGCCCAGCCGGGTGATGCCGCCGGTGACGAAACGCTCGATCGATGGGCCCGCCTCGGCCAGGACGCGGCGATTGGTGGTGAAGCGCGGCCCCTTCAGGGTGAAGACGAAACCGTCCGGCGTCTCGTCGTGCCAGCGCTGGAAACTTTCCGGCTTCTGGGAGCCGTAATAGGTGCCGTTGATCTCGATCGCGGTGAGCTGTCCGGCGGCATAGGCGAGTTCCTTCGCCTGCGCCAAGCCCGCCGGGTAGAAGCGGCCGCGCCAGGGCGGGAAGGTCCAGCCCCCGATACCGATCCTGATCCGCCCTTCCGCCGCTTTGCCCTGCTCCGCCATGGCCGTCTCCTTCGAGACCAGGAAAGCAAATCCCGGGGCCGAAGGCGACCCCGGGGCTAGAGCCGATTGACGATTCATTGAATCGGCAATCGGCTCAAATGCTTTGATAGCGCGGTTTCTGACGGCAAACCGGTTTCCACTTCGCCGGAAACCGCGCTGGCGTTTCTATTCTGGCTTCAGTCCGTCAGCACGCGATTGGCGCCCTGGCGTTCCAGCATCCAGCCCGGGTATTCGGGCGGCAGGATGCTGACCGCGTCGAGCGCGGCGATTTCTTCCGGCGTCAGGCGAAGCCCGGTCGCCGCCAGATTGTCGTCCAACTGCTCGACCGTCTTGGCGCCGACGATGACCGAGGTCACCACCTTGCGCTGGAGGAGCCAGGCCAGCGCCACCCGGGCGACCGAGACGCCGTGGGCTTCGGCGATCGGCCGCATGGCGTCGATACAGTCGAAAGCGCGTTCCTTGTTCACGGGCGGGAAGTCGAAATTGGCCCGCCGTGCGCCCTCCGGACCCTGGCCCTCGCGGGCATATTTGCCGGAGAGCAAGCCGCCGGCGAGCGGGCTCCACACCATGAGGCCCAGTTTCTCGGCTTCCAGCAGCGGCGCGATCTCGCGTTCGAGGTCGCGGCCGGCGATCGTGTAATAGGCTTGCAGGCTGACCGGCCGGGTCCAGCCGTGCCGGTCGGCGAGGCCGAGCGCCTTCATGATCGTCCAGGCCTGCCAGTTGGAGAGGCCGATGTAGCGGACATGGCCCTGGGTCACCAGGTCGTCGAGCGCGCGCAGCGTCTCCTCGATCGGGGTCAGCGGGTCGAAGCCGTGGATCTGGTAGAGGTCGATATAATCGGTGCCGAGGCGGCGGAGGCTGGCCTTCACGCCGTCCATGATATGCCCGCGCGAGGCGCCGCCGTCGTTGGGACCCGGTCCGGTCGTGCCGAAGACCTTGGTCGCCAGCACGATGTCGCTGCGCGGCCGGCCGGCGTTCTTCATGGCGCGGCCGGTGATCTCTTCCGCGAGGCCTTCGGAATAGACGTCGGCCGTGTCGATGAAATTGACCCCGGCGTCGAGGGCGCGGGAGACGATGCCGTCGGCCACAGACTGGTCGAGGCTGCCGATGGCGGTCCAGAAGCCGCGACCGCCGAAGGTCATGGTGCCGAGGCAGATTTCGGAAACCAGCAGTCCGGTTCCGCCGAGCTTCTTGGTGCGCATGGGATCACCTCGTCGTTGGGGGCAGGCTCCTATCTAGGCGCCCGCGCCGGCCGGCATAATGCCCGATATTCGCGACAGGCTGTTCCGGGGGAGCGAACAATCAGCCTCGCCCGGTTTCGAAGTCGCCCTTCTGGGGCGGTGCGATCGGCTTGAACTGGCTGCGCTCGGGCTTGAGGTCGAGCAGCGGCGTGCCGTCCAGGCAGTCGAGCCCCCGCACCAGGAGGACATTGCCCTCCCGCCCATCGAGGACGGCGATCGACGTGCCGATCGGATTGGGCCGCACGGGCGAGCGGATGGCGAATGTGCCCTTGGTCCGGCCGTCGCTGGCCGGGCTCTGCCGCACCAGGTCGCGCCGCGAGCGGTCGAGCCAATAGAGCACTTCGAGCTTCGAGAAGGCGTCGATCCCGTCCAGCGCCTGGTCCCAGGGCGGAAACACTTCGATCCGGCACGGCGGGCCGTCGTCCCGGCCCTGGCGCGGGCATTCCAGGCGCGAGGTCCAGGGGGTCCGGATCACGCCGATATAGACGAGACCGGCATCCCGGGGCGCCGGAGCGTCGACGGCGACCTCGTTCGGGCGGATTTCATCGAGGCGCACCATGATCCCCCCACTTCGTTATTGGACGAGGCCCCAGAATTTCAGGAGTTCGAGCGAGGAACAGACGCCGACGTCGCTGACCAACTGGCTGACTCCCCTCGGCACGACACCGCAGCCGTGGGCGGCATCGACCGGCACGGAATGGCCGATGCCCTGGAGGTCGGTGAATTGTACCGCCGGGCGGCCCGAAGCGTCGACCCAGGTCTGGCGCTGGTAGGGACCGATGCGGTCGAGCCGCGGCTGCGTCTTGTCGAGGTGGAGGAGGCCCAGCCACTGGTCCCGCACCCGCGGCCCGTTCGAGGGCGCGACCATCGGATCGTCGCTGCCCTGCCAGACCGAGAGCCGGGGCCAGGGGCCGGGCCAATCGGTCTTCGTGGTGATGCGGGCGGCCAGTTCGCCGGGATCGTCGGTGCCGAGCCCGGCCATGGCGACCGGCGCGGTCAGTACCAGGTCGGCCTGGCCGACCGGCAGCGAGCCGAACACGCCGCCTGCCGCGATCAGGTCCGGATAGCCGGCCATCAGGATCAAGGCCATGCTGCCGCCCGCCGAATGGCCGGTGACGAAGACGCGCTTCGGGTCCAGGTGATAGGCCGCGATCATGGCGACGATCATGGAATGGATCGACACCGGCTCGTCGCCACGCGGCCCCTGCTGCCAGGAATTGAACCACTGGAAGCAATAGTTGGGGTCGTTGAAGACGCTCTGCTCCGGCGCCAGCACGGCGAAACCATATTGATCGGCCAGGGTGAGCCAGCCGGTCTCGGCGACGTAGTCTTCCGCCTTCTGGAAGCAATGGTGCAGGGCGACCACCAGGGGGGCGCCGGGCTTCAGGCTCTTCGGCACATAGGCGCGCATGCCGATCTCGCCCGGGTTGTCGCCGAAGTGGCTGAACTCGGTCGTGCGCTCTTGCCGCGGCGATAGTTGAAGGGCGCAGGCACCGACCAGCAGCAGCGCCAGGCCGGACATTGCCCGCAAAAGGAACAAGCGCTTCGCCACCAGCCACCTCCCATGGTCAGGCGGGCACCATGCGGCGGCGAGGAACACTTTGCAAGACGGGGGCCGCCGCCTATAGTCCGGCCCGACCGGGCGGCCCGCAGCGGATGCCGGCTCGACGAAGAAGACCCGATCCCGATGCGTCTGCCCCAGGAAATCCTGCTCTATCTCGCCAGCCTGATCTTCATCGCCTTCACTATCGGCTATGTCGCCCATTTCCGCCGGCCGGAGGGCACGCCCTGGCCGATGCGGGTGCTGGCGATCCTGTCCGGGGCGACCACCGCCGGCGTGATCGCCGAGATTACGGGAACCAGGGCGACCTGGCCGTCCTTCGGCTTCGCCACGGTCTTCCTGCTGGCCTCCGCCGCCCTCTATGGCTGGACCATCCTGACCACGCGGCGGAGCCGCCTGTCGGTCGCCTTCTCGGGCGATTCGCCGACCTTCCTGTTGGAGAGCGGGCCTTACCGCCTGATCCGCCATCCCTTCTACACCGCCTATCTGCTCTATTGGATCGGCGGGGTGATCGCGGCGCGCCAGCCCCTCTTGATTCCGGCGGTCGCGCTCATGGCGGCCGGATTCGGCTGGGCCGCGATGCGCGAGGAACGGAAGTTCGAATCGAGCCCGCTCGGCGGCCATTACGCCGCCTATCGCCGCCGTGCCGGCATGTTCCTGCCCCGGCTCTCCGGTCGCGCATGACCCGCCATGCTTCACCCGACGCGGGCCACCGGCGCCGTGAGCTGGACCTGTTGCGGATCTTCGCCTGCTTCGTCCAGTTCCCGTTCCATACCGCGAAAGTGTTCGACTTCGATCCCGAATACCATGTGAAGAACGCGGTCCATTCGGGGGCGCTCGACCTCTTCGCCGCCTTCTGCCACGTCTGGCGGATGCCGCTGTTCTTCTTCATCGCGGGCTTCGCGGCGGCCACCATGCTGTCGTCGCGGACGACGCTGGTCTTCATCAAGGACCGCTTCAAGCGCCTGCTGCCGCCGTTGCTGGTCGGCCTGGTGCTCTTCGCGCCGGCGATCAAATATCTCGAACGGCTCGGCGGTATCGACCTCCGGCCGAGCGGGCTCCGCCCGACCAGCGGGCCGATCACCATCGACTTTGCCGATTTCTACTGGCGCTTCTTCTCGCGCCTCAACCAGTTCACCTGGTCGCACCTCTGGTTCATCGTCTACCTGCTGCTCTTCGCGCTTCTGTTCGGCTGGCTGCTGCGCCTGATGGCGCGGGGCTACGACCGCATGGAGGGGAATTTCCTGTGGGCGATGGCGCCGGCCGTGGTCGCCGCCCTGTCGGAGGTCTTCCTCCGCCCGATCTATGGCGACCTGCCCAATCTGTTCGGCGACTTCGCCAATATGACGATCGAGGTCGCCTTCTTCCTGATGGGCGGCCTCGTCTCGCGCCAGCCGCGCATCGAGCGGGTGATCGCGGCCCGGCCGCTCGCCCTGCTGGCGCTCGGCCTCGCCGCCTTCGCCCTGTTCTACTGGGGCCAGGCGGAATTCGGCTGGATCGCGCGGGCGGCCCGGGGCGTCGCCGCCTGGTGCCTGGTCGCCGGCCTGCTCGGTCTCGGCCGCCGCCTCGGCACGCAGCGCACCGCCTTCGACCGTTACATGGGCGAAGCGACGCTGCCGCTCTATGTCCTGCATCACCTGCCGGTGGTGGCGCTCGCCTTCGTCATGGTACCGACGGCGCTGCCCCTCTGGGTCAAGGCGGCGGTGATCTGCTTCGGTTCCGCCGCCATCACCTTCGCCGCCTATCACGCGGTGGTCAGGCCCTTTGGCCCGACCCGCTTCCTGTTCGGCCTGAAACCCCGGGCGGTACCGCCCGGGGCGCACCAGGTTCAGTCGACCCAGGCTCAGGCGGCCCGGGAATAGGCCGCGGACTTCTCCAGGATGTATTCGGCCACCTTCTCGGCGGTCATGATGGTGGGCGCATTGGTGTTGCCGCCGATCAGGGTCGGGTGCACCGAAGCGTCGACCACGCGGAGGCCCTCGATGCCATGGACGCGGCATTGCGGGTCGACCACGGCGAGATCGTCCGTGCCCATCTTGCAGGTGCCGACCGGGTGATAGACCGTCTCGGCATAGCGGCGGAGATAGGCTTCGATCTCCTGGTCGGTCTTGGCCGCTTCCCAGGCGAAATCATGGTTCTTCGCCCGCTTTGCGGCGAAGGCCTGGTCCAGGATGATGTCGCGCGAGAGCTTGAAGGCGCGGATCATGCACTCCACGTCCTCGCGCTTCTCGAGGTAATTGGGATCGATCGCCGGATCGGCGAAGGGATCCGCCGACTTGATCCACAGCCGCCCGTGCGAGGTCGGGCGGAGCTGGCAGGCATGGGTCGAGAAGCCGTGGCCGAACTTGGTGTTCAGCCCGTGGTTCTCGAGCAGGGCCGGAATGAAGTGCATCTGCACGTCGGGCCGCGGATCGTTCGGATTGGTGCGGGCGAAACAGCCGGCCTCGGCCACATTGGTCGTATAGATGCCCTTGCGGCGGGTCATGTAGTCGAGCAGGCCGATGATGCCGCGGTAAGACATGCGCCACGAGAAGCCGTAGGACTCGCTGGACGCCGTGCGCTGCTGCAAGGTGATGTCGAGATGGTCGCGCAGGTTCTTGCCGACGCCCGGCAGCTCGTGCTTCACCGCGACGCCGGCAGCCGTCAGGTCGGCCGGATCGCCGATGCCGGAGAGTTGCAGGATCTGGGGCGAGTTGATGGCGCCGCCGGACAGGATCACCGATTCCGCGGCTTCCTCGTAGCGGACTTGGCCGTTCTGGCGGAAGCGGACGCCGCGGGCGCGCTTGCCGTCCAGCTCGATCGCCATGACATGGGCGCCGGTCGCGATCGAGAGGTTGCTGCGCTTGCCCATGATCTCCCAGAGATAGGCCTTGGCCGCCGAATAGCGTTCGCCTTCCTTCTGGGTCAGTTGGTAGTAGCCCACACCTTCCTGTTCGGCGCCGTTGAAGTCGGTCGTCCCGTGCAGGCCCCAATGCTTGCCGGCCTCGATATAGAGGTCGCACAGCGGGTTCGGGTGGCGCGGGTCGGTGACGTTCAGGGGCCCCAGGTTGCCGTGGAACTGGTCGACGATCCGCTCGTTGTGCTCGGACTTCTTGAAATAGGGCAGCACGCGGTCATAAGACCAGTCGGCCAGGCCGAGGGCGGCCCAGTCGTTGTAATCGTCCCGGTGGCCGCGGGTATAGATCATGGCGTTGATCGAGGACGAGCCGCCCAGCGTCTTGCCGCGCGGCCAGAACATCTCGCGGCCTTCCATGTGCTTCTGCGGCACCGTGTGATAGCCCCAGTTCCGCGTCTTGGACCGCATCAGGGCGACCACGCCGAAGGGCATCTGCACCGACCAGTGGCGGTCGCTCGGGCCGGCTTCGAGCAGCAGGACCTTGGTGTTCGGGTTGGCGGTCAGGCGGTTCGCGAGGACGCAGCCGGCCGAGCCCGCACCGATGATGATATAGTCGTACATGTCTCTCCCCTGACGTTCCCACCCGAACGGGGCCGGTCTGTGCCGGCTTGAACGGTGCTCAGGTCCGTTCCGACAAATTGTCAGTCGAAAAATACCTGATCCCGGGCGGCTGAAAAGCTAAATCTCCCGCCGCCACAAAGAAAGCGGCCGGAAGGGAGAGTCCTTCCGGCCGCGACGTCGGCCCCAAGGGGCAGTCGGGGACCGACGCTATTCGGCGGCTTGACGCGGTACCGCGACCGGGGCGGCGTGATGCGGCTCCGGCAGTTTGCCCGAGAGGGCAAGGTGGAGCCGTTCCTTGTCCAGTTCGCCTTCCATGCGGGCGACCACGATGGCGGCGACCGCATTGCCGATGAAATTGGTCAGCGCCCGGCATTCCGACATGAAGCGGTCGACACCCAGGATCAGCGCCATGCCGGCGACCGGCACGGCCGGCACGACCGAGAGGGTGGCGGCCAGCGTGATGAAGCCCGAGCCGGTGACGCCGGCAGCGCCCTTGGACGACAGCATGGCGACCAGCAGCAGCAGGATCTCGTCGCCGAGGGCGAGATGAGTATCGGTCGCCTGGGCGATGAAGAGGGCGGCCATCGTCATATAGATGTTGGTGCCGTCCAGGTTGAAGGAATAGCCGGTGGGCACCACGAGGCCGACCACCGAACGGGAGCAGCCGGCCCGTTCCAGCTTTTCCATCACCGAGGGCAGCGCCGATTCCGACGAAGACGTGCCGAGCACCAGGAGAAGCTCGCCCTTGATGTAGCGGAGCAGGGCCAGGATCGAGAAGCCGTTGTAACGCGCGACGATGCCGAGCACGCCGGTGACGAAGACGATCGCGGTTAGATAGAAGGTGCCGACCAACAGGGCGAGGTTGGCGATCGAGCCGATGCCGTATTTGCCGATGGTGAAGGCCATGGCACCGAAGGCGCCGATCGGCGCCGTCTTCATCAGGATGTTCACCATGGCGAAGATTGCGGCCGAGACCGACTTCAGGAAGTCGTTCACCACCTTGCCCTTTTCGCCGGTGAGGGCGAGGGCGACACCGAACAGCACCGAAACGAGCAGGACCTGCAGGATGTCGCCGCCGACGAAGGCGCTGACCACGGTGGTCGGGATCACGTTCAGCAGGAAGGCGACCAAGCTCTGCTCATGCGCCTTCTCGGCGTAAGAAGCGACCGCCTTGGCGTCCAGCGTGGCGGGGTCGATGTGCATGCCCGCACCCGGCTGCACCAGATTGGCGATCACGAGGCCGAGGATCAGCGCGAGCGTCGAGAAGAACAGGAAGTAGAGGAAGGCCTTCAGACCGACCCGGCCGACCTTGCCGAGGTCGTTGGCGCCCGCGATCCCGGTCACCACGGTGAGGAAGATCACCGGCGAGATGATCATCTTCACGAGCTTGATGAAGCCATCGCCCAGCGGCTTCATCTCGGCGCCGAGATCGGGCCAGAAATGGCCGAGCAGGATGCCCACGGCGACCGCCATCAGCACCTGGAAATAGAGCACCTTGTAGAACGGACGGTGCCCGTGGGGCACGGCGCCAGCGGCCGGAATTTCCATTGTGACCTCCCTTGTGCCGGGCCGCCCCCGGGCGCCGCGGCATTCGCCCGCTTGTTGCGGGCCATGACCGCTTCACCTTTTGGCAAGCATTGTGCCAATGGCCGAAAGCGACTACCTAAGGGGCCAAGTGCTTGAAATTCCACGGCCACGGCGGAGTGCCGGGCCGATCCCGGAGGGTCTTCGGTGCGGCAGGCCACACAGGCTTCGGGGGCGTTGGGCGGAAATCCGCACGGGGCCAATCCGCAGGGGGCGGAAGCCTGGGCCCGCCGTATCCGGCGCGACTGGGTGGTCTTCCTGCTGGCCGGCCTCGTCCTCCTCGTGATCGCGGCGCTGGCGGCCGGCTCGCGCGCCGGCAGCGCCGCCCTCGACCAGTCGCTGGCCCAGGCGGCGACCGCGGCCCGCCTCAAGGTCGCCGTGCTGCGGGCCGAGATCGAGAAGCACCGTTCCCTGCCCTTCGTCCTGGCCGAGGATCCGGAAGTCGCCGCCCTGCTGGCCGCCCCCGGCGATCCGGCCAGGGTCGATCACATCAACCGCCGGCTCGAAGAGCTGAGCCGGGGTACCAGGGTCGGCGTCATCTATCTGCTGAACGACCGGGGCAAGACGCTGGCGGCCAGCAACTGGCAGGCGCCGGACAGTTTCGTCGGCCAGGACTATAGTTTCCGGCCCTATTTCCGGGATGCCCTGGCCAATGGCACGGGCGAGCATTTCGCCCTCGGCTCGATGTCGCACCGTCCCGGCCTCTATCTCGCGCGGCGGGTCGGCGACGAGGCGGGCGTGGTCGTCATCAAGCTCGAATTCGATGCGCTCGAGGCCGAATGGGCGGAAGACGCCATGCCCGTGCTGGTCGCCGATGCGCGCGGCATCGTGCTGCTGACCGACCGGGCCGACTGGCGCTTCCGCACCCTGGCGCCGCTGCCGCCCGAGACGCTGGCGGCGCTCCACGCCGGGCTTCAATTCGGCGACGCCCCCCTCGACCCGCTGCCCCTGGCCCTGGCGCCGGAGGGCGGCACGGCCCGCATCGGCGGCGCCGATTACGCGACCGTGGTCCAGCCGGTGCCGGGCACGGCCTGGACCCTGCATCTCTTTGCCGGCCTCGAACCCGGGCGCCGGCAGGCGGAGACGAGCGCCGCCCTGCTCGCTGCCCTCGCCGTGCTGGTCGCCATGGGGCCGGCCGGGCTCCTGTTGCGGCGGCGCCACCGCGGGGTCGAGCGGCGCGCCCGCGATGCCCGCCACCGGGAGGTGCTGGAAGCCGAAGTGGCGGCCCGCACGGCCGATCTCGTCGCGGTCAATGCCAAGCTCTCGGCCGAGATCGCGGAACGGCAATTGCTTCAGGACGAGCTCGCCCAGGCCAACCGCCTTGCCATCCTCGGTCAGATCGCCGCCAGTGTTGCCCATGAGATCAACCAGCCGGTCGCCGCCATCCGCGCCTATGCCGACAATGCCGCCGTCTTCCTCGACCGCGCGGACGGTGCCAATGCGCGCGCCAACCTCGGCCTGATCGCCGGCCTGACCGAGAAGATCGGCGCGATCACTGGCCAGCTCCGCAATTTCGCGCGGCGCACTTCGGGCGCCGTCGGCCCGGTCGAGGTGGCGGCGGTGGTCGAGGGTGCGCTCCTGCTGCTCGGGCCCCGGCTGCGCCGGCAGGACGCCCGGGTGACCAAGAAGATCGCCGACGGTCTGCCGCCGGTGCAGGGCAAGGCGGTGCGCCTCGAACAGGTGCTGGTCAATCTGTTGCAGAACGCCCTGGACGCGGCCCCCCAGGCGCCGGCCATTACGATCGAGGCGGGATTGGAGGACGGCCAGGTGGTGATCCGCGTCGCCGACAACGGTCCGGGTCTGGCGCCCGAGGTGATGGCGCGTCTGTTCACTCCCTTCGTTACCTCGAAGCCGTCGGGCCTCGGCCTCGGCCTCGTCATTTCGAGCGATATCGTGAAGGATTTCGGCGGCACCCTCGGGGTCGAGAACAGCCCCCAGGGCGGCGCCATCTTCAGTGTGAGATTGAAACCGGCATGAGCGCTTCCCCGCCCCTGGTCGCCTTCGTCGACGACGAGGCCGACCTCCGCGCCGCCAACGCCCAGAGCCTCGGGCTCGCCGGCTTCGCGGTGCAGGGTTACGACGGTGCGGCCGCGGCGCTGGCCGCGATCGGCGCCGATTTTCCGGGCGTCGTGGTGACCGACGTGCGCATGCCGGGGATCGACGGCATCGAGCTGTTCCGCCGCCTGAAGGCGCTCGACCCGGACCTGCCGGTCATCCTGATCACCGGCCACGGCGATATCGAGATGGCGGTCGGCGCCATGCGCGAGGGTGCCTATGACTTCATCTCCAAGCCCTATGCCGCCGAACGGCTGATCGACAGTGTCCGCCGCGCCCTCGACAAGCGCCGCCTGGTGCTGGAGAACCGGCGGCTCCGCCAGGCGCTGGAACAGGCTGGGGGCGATCCCCCGCTGCTCGGCCAGACCCCGGCGATGGAGAGGCTGCGCGCCCGGATCCGCAGCTTGGCCGATCTCGACGTCGACGTCCTGGTGCTGGGCGAGACCGGCTCGGGCAAGGAGATGGTGGCCCAGGCCCTGCACCAATGGGGCAAGCGGAAATCGGGCCGCCTGGTCGCGCTCAATTGCGGCGCTCTGCCCGAGACGGTGATCGACAGCGAACTCTTCGGCCACGAGGCAGGCGCCTTCACCGGCGCCGCCAAGCGGCGGATTGGCCAGATCGAATACGCCGATGGCGGCACCCTGTTCCTCGACGAGATCGAGAGCATGTCGCCAGCACTCCAGATCAAGCTGCTCCGCGTGCTCGAAGACCGAATGGTGACGCCGCTCGGCTCCAACGAGAAACGGCGGATCGACATGCGGGTGATCGCGGCGACCAAGCTCGACCTCGGCCGCGCGGTGAAGGAGGGCGGCTTCCGCGCCGATCTCGCCTATCGCCTCGACGTGGTGACGCTCACGATCCCGCCGTTGCGCGAGCGGCGGGACGACATCCCGCTGCTGTTCGAACATTTCGTGACCCGCGCGGCGGCCCGTTTCGGGCGCGAGCGGCCGGCTCTGAGCCCCGGCCTGCGCCATCACCTGGAAGGTCACGACTGGCCGGGCAATGTGCGCGAACTGGCCCATTTCGCCGATCGCGTCGTGCTCGGCCTGGTCGAGCACGAGGATGGCCCGCTGGCCGGCCGCGGCCTGGCCGACCAGGTCGCGGCCTTCGAGGCCAGGCTGCTGCGCGACGCACTCACCCGCCACCGCGGCAATGCCGCCGCCGCGATCGAGGACCTGGGGCTGCCGCGCAAGACCTTCTACGACAAGCTCCAGCGCTACGGCCTCGTCCCCGCCGATTTCCGGGAGAAGTGAGTGCGGCGCCGTCTCGGTGGCCAGCGCGCTTCGGGATCAGGCCGCCGACATGCCGCCGTCGGCCGACAGCACGGCGCCGGTGACATAGGACGCATCGGCGCCGAGGAGCCAGACAACGACGCGGGCGATCTCCTCGGCGGCCGCGATGCGGCCGAGCGGGATGGCCGCGTCATAGGCATGGTCGTCGCCCCCGGTCACCCGGTCGTAGGAGGCGGTCTTGGTGGCACCCGGGCAGACGGCGTTGATGCGGATGCCGCGGCCGGCATAGTCGAGGGCGGCGGCCCGGGTCAGGCCGACGACGCCGTGCTTGCTGGCGACGTAATAGGCGAGATGCGGCATCGCCTTCAGGCCGAAGATCGAGCTGTTGTTGACGATGCCGCCGCCGCCCCGCCGCAGCATGGCCGCCAGCTCGTAATGCATGCAGTTATAGATGCCCTTCAGGTTGACGTCGATGACGCGCGAGGCGTCGGCGGGCGAGAATTCGTGGACATCGGCGAATTCGAGCTGCAGGCCCGCATTGTTGAAGGCGAAGTCGAGGCCGCCGAAACGCCGCTCGGCAAAGGCGACCAGGGCGCCGCATTGTGCCTCGTCGGCGACATCGGTGGCCATGAATTCGGCCTCACCGCCGGCAGCGGCGACCGCGGCCGCGACCTCCTCGCCGGCGCTGCCCCGGCTGGCCAGGACGAGGCGGACACCCTTTTCGGCGAGGGCGAAAGCGGTGGCCCGGCCAATGCCGCTGCTCGCACCGGTGATGATGGCGACCTTGCCCTTCATGGTTCGTCGTCCTTTCGCCGTTTCAAAGTCCCGCCGCCCATTTGTCGGCCCAAGTGTCGCGCAGCAGGTTCTTCTGCACCTTGCCCATGGCGTTGCGCGGCAGGTTGGGGACCACGACCGCCTGCTTCGGCACCTTGTAGTTGGCGAGCTTGTCTTTGAGGCTGGCCAGCACGGCCGCCGCATCGGGGACGGGGACGCCCGCCCGGGGCACGATCACGGCGAGGCCGGCTTCACCGAAATCGGGATGCGGCATGCCGACCACGGCCGATTCCTCGACCCCGGGCAAGGCGTTGATCAGAAGCTCGATCTCACGCGGGTAGACGTTGTAGCCGCCCGAAATGATCAGGTCCTTGGAACGGCCGACGATATGGACATAGTCCTCGTCGTCGATCAGGCCGAGGTCGCCCGTCCTGAAGAAGCCGTCGGCGGTGAATTCGGCGGCGGTCTTCTCGGGCATGTGCCAGTAGCCCTGGAAGACGTTGGGGCCGCGCACCTGCAGTTCGCCGATCTGGTTGCGGCCCTGAGGCTGGTCGTTCTCGCCGGCGACGCGAAGCTCGACATCGGGCAGGACCTTGCCCACCGTGCCGGCCCGCCGTGCGCCGTTCAGCGGATTCGAGGTCAGCATGCCGGTCTCGGTCATGCCATAGCGCTCGAGGATGGGCTTGGCCGTGCGCGCCGCGAAGGCATCGAACACCGCCGGCAGGAGGGGGGCAGAGCCCGAGATGAACAGGCGCACGGGGGCCGCCGCCTCGGCCGTGAAGGCCGGTTCGGCCAGGAGCCGCGTATAGAAGGTCGGCACGCCCATGAACACGGTGGCCTGCGGCAGCCGGGCGATCACCTCGCCGGCGTCGAAGCGCGGCAGGAAGATCATCTGCGCGCCGCTGACGAGCACGATGTTGCAGGCGATGAAGAGGCCGTGGGTGTGGAAGATCGGCAAGGCGTGGAGCAGCACGTCGCCCGCCGTGAAGCCCCACAGCGCCGACAGGGTCAGGGCGTTGGACGCCAGGTTGCGGTGGCTCATCATCGCGCCCTTGGGCCGGCCGGTGGTGCCGGAGGAATAGAGCAGGGCGGCGACGTCGTCGTCGTCCCGCTCGACGACGGTCTCCAGCGGGGTGCCGGCGGCGGCCGCCTCGGCCAGGCTGCCGCCGCCCGCGGTGTCGAGGGTATGGACGGTGCGGATGCCGCAACGGGCGGCGATGGCGCCGACGGTTTCCACCGCCTCGGGTGCGCAGACCACCGCGGCCGGTTCGGCATCGCCCAGGAAATAGGACAGCTCGTCGGGCCGATAGGCGGTGTTCAGCGGCAGATAGACGGCGCCGGCGCGCAGGCAGGCGAGGTAGAGGAAGACGGCATGGGGCGACTTGTCGACCTGCACCGCGACGCGGTCGCCCGCCCGGATGCCGGCGGCCGTCAGCGCCCCCGCCATCGCCGCCGTTTCGCGCAGCATGTCGCCATAGGTGAAGCGGCGTCCGTCGGGCGTGGCGATGAACGGATGATCGTGCCGGCCGTCCAGGCGCTGGCGGAACAGGTTGAAGAGGTTCATGCGCTCCTCGCGGGTCGATGGAACCGGACAAATATCATGTCGTCCGACCTCGTCCGGTAATCCTTGTGATTACGGGCGGACGGCGACGACCTTAACAACTGCGCCCTCGCCGCCCAAGTCCGAGATTGGGGCTGGATCTCAATGGCTGAGACGGTGGCGCTCCATCGGCGTTGCCCGCCGCCGCGACGAGCGATGTAATCTCGATTGAAAATCACTCGATGATGGAGATGGCGAGATGGACGGCAACGCGAGGCGGACACGGCGGATCAAGATGATCCTGCCGGTACCGGTGCCGGCGGCGGCGATGACGATGTTCGAGCAGCAGTATCCTCCCGGATTCGTGCGCCCGGACCTGGCGGTCGAATTCGTCGCCGCCCGGGAAGGGGCGAGCACGATCGACTCGCTCTACGAGGCCGCGCTGGCCGACGTCTTCGTGCTCGAGGCCGGTGCCAGGGCAGAGGAGGAGGGCTATGACGCCGTCTGCCTCAACACCATGAGCGATTCCGGCCTGGCCGCGCTGCGTTCGCGCCTGTCGATCCCGGTGATCGGACCCGGGCAGTCGTCACAGCTCTTCGCAGCGGCTCTCGGCAAGCGTTTCTCGGTCATCACCATGTGGGATCGATGGCATTACATGTACGAGAAGACGGCACTCGAACTCGGGCTCGATCACCGTCTGGCCTCGGTGCGTTCGATCGATGTCCGGCCCGATACCGCCGAATTGCTGGCGGGCAAGGAGGATGCGGTCTTCCCCAAGCTCGAAGCGGCGGCGCGCAAGGCGATCGAGGAGGACGGCGCCGATGTCATCCTGCTCGGCTCGACCACCATGCATCAGTCCCATGCCTATCTGGCCGGCTGCCTGCCGGTGCCGGTGATCAATCCGGGCCTGGTCGCGCTCAAGATGTGCGAGGCCATGCTCGACCTGGGCCTCACTCACAGCAAGCGCGCCTATCGCGCCCCCGAACGGCCGCGCGATGGGCTTTTCGCCGCGATACCGTCGCGCTTCTGACGCGCCTATTGCGCGGCGGAATAGAGCCGGGCGCGGATGGCATCGGCTGCCGCGCTCAGCTCGGGGACGATCGCCCTCATCCGGTCCGCGTCCAGCCGCTCCGCCGCGCCGGTACAGGACAGGGCGGCGATCACCTTGCCGGTCGCCGAGCGGACCGGCACGGCGACGCAATGCACACCCCGGTAGGTCTCGCCGAAATCGAGAGCATAGGCCTGGACCTGGACGTTCATCAGTTCGCTGCGCAGGGCCTCGGGATCGGCGATGGTCGTCTCGGTCAGGCGTACGAAATTGCCGTCGTAGAGGTAGGCCGACAATGCCGTGGCCGGCAGATGGGCGAGCAGCACCTTGCCGAGCGCCGTGCCATAGGCTTCGAGCTGTGCGCCGGCACGGGTCCGCTCGCCCGAGGGCCGGGGCGACGCCGCCTTGTAGAGATAAGTCACCATGTCGCCTTCAAGGACGCCGACATGGAGCGTCTCGCCCAACCGGGGCGCGACCGGACCCAGGGCATCCTCGCAGGCGTCGAGGATGATGCGGTGGGCCGGCACGACCAGGCCGAGCTCGGCGAGCGTCATGCCGAGACTGAAGCGGCCACCGCGGTCGCGGGTTACCGCCCCCACTTGTTCGAGCGTCGCGATGAAGCGATGCGCGGTCGCTTGATCCATCCCTGAACAGCGCGCGACTTCCCGCGCTGTGCCCTGTCCGCCCAATTGGCGGAAGGCGTTGAGGATGGCGAAGGTTCTGATCACGGAACGATTGGTCGGCGTCGCCAAGGCTTGATCCCCCATCTTCGGTCTCTCCCTGCAACCGGACCGGCGGCCGTTCTCGCGGTTCCTGCCGTCTCGGCGGTTGAGACACCCTGTCTGATATTTTTTTGACAGTTAGGAAATATTATCAATAGATTTCACATGTAAATTGAATTGATATTAATTGGAGTGGAGATGCAGGCGACACCGGCCCCCACCGCCGCGGTTCCGCGCGAGACGGCCCGACCCACGGCTTCCACGCTCGCGTCAGTGATCGCGCGGGTGCTGCCGATCCTCACGGTTGCTGCGCTCGCCGCGGCCGCCTTCTACATCAAGCCGACGGCCAAGGTGCTGACCGTCGAAGTGCCGGCGATCGAGACACGCGACCGGTTCTATGGCGCGGCCCGGCTGCCCGACGGTGCCCTGATGTTGGCCGGTTCGCGCGGCAAGATCGTGCGCTCGGTCGGCGACACCGGAACCTGGAAGGTTTTGAAGACCGGGGTCGCGGTGGATCTTCAGGACGTCGTCAGCCTGCCCGCGGGCGGTGCGGTGGCGGTCGGCGACGACGGTACGGTGATCGCGACGGCGGACAATGGCGATCGCTGGCACCGTGTCGACGCCGGGACGGCGTTCAAAGGGGTGAAACTGCTGCGCCTCGCCCTGGCGCCCGCCGGCGGCTTGTGGACGGTCGGCGAGCGCGGTCTACTCGCCCGCTCGAACGATCAGGGCGCCAGTTGGCAGGTGGTCGGCACGGGCGAGGAGGCGACCTATAACGCCATCGCCTTCGCCGACGCCGGGCACGGCGTCGTGGTCGGCGAGTTCGGTGCCGTCCTCCTCACCTCGGATGGCGGCCGGACTTGGCGGCGCGGCAAGGCGCCAGGCGAGATCAGCCTGATGGCTGTGGCCTTTGGCGATGCGGGTGCCGGCGTGGCGGTCGGCCTCGACGGTACGGTGATGACCACCACGGATCGCGGAGAGAGTTGGAACGTCTTGACCGGCGTCCGGCGCGAACACCTGTTCGGAGTCGCTTGGCGTGGCGCCGAGTGGATCGCCGTCGGCGAGAAGGGCGTCGTGCTGCGCGGCGACGCCACGGCGGTGCGCGAGGTCCATGGACCTGGCGAAATCGGTGGCGGTTGGCGGGTCGCCGTGCTGCCGACCCCTGAAGGATTGGTCGCCGCCGGGGCCGAGCCAGGGCTCATCGACGGTACGTCCTGGAAACCGTTTGCCGCCGCACCGAGGGGCTGAACCATGATCGATATCTTTTCACGCGCCGTGGTGCGCCACAGATTTCCCGTACTGATTGCGATGGCGGTGGTGACCGTCGTCATGGGGTGGTTCGCGCTGCACGTTCAGATCAAGACGCGATTCACCGATCTGCTGCCGCGCAACCATCCCTATGTGCAGGTGGATCAGGACTACAAGGCGTCCTTCGGCTCGTCCAACCTGGTGACCATCATGGTCTCGGCCGACCAAGGCGAGATCTTCACGCCGGAAATCCTCGGCAACATCCGGGATATCACGCTGGCGTTGCGCACGATCGAGGGGGTCAATCAGTTCGGCATCACCTCGCTCGCCTCGAAGAAGCTGAAGGAGATCCGCTCCTCGACCTACGAGATCGAGACGCGGCCCCTGATGTGGCCGGACGTGCCGCGGAGTGCCGACGCGGTCGCTGCGCTGCGGGCCGCGGTCCTCAACAACGGCCTGGTCTACGGCCAATATGTCGCTCGCGACCTGAAATCGGCCTTGATCACGGTCGACTTCATCGACCGCCTGGTCGACTACGACACCGCCTTCGCCCAGATCAATCAGGTGATCGATGCCCACCGGCTGCCCGGCGTGACCTATCGTGTGGTCGGCGATCCCATGCTCTATGGCTGGATCGGCGCCAATCTGGGCGAGACGGGGCTCGTCTTCCTGCTCTCCGTGGCCGTGCTGGGCATCATCCTGTTCCTCTGCTCGCGCACCTGGTACGGCACCGTCCTGCCGCTGCTCTCGGGCCTGCTCAGTGCGGTCTGGGCGCTCGGTTTCGCCGAACTGATCGGCTTCAACTTCGATCCCCTGATCGTCGTGCTGGCCTTCCTGGTCAGTGCCCGTTCGGTCTCGCACACGGTGCAGCTGATCATGCGCTTCGAGGACGAAGTCGACCGAGGCCGCACCAACGCCCGCGCCAATGCGGTGGTCAGCGTGCGCAGCCAGTTCGTGCCCGGCACGCTCGGCGTGGTGGTCGACGCCGGCGCCATCATCCTGGTCGCGATGACGCCCATTCCGCTGCTCGAGAAGGTCGCGGTGATCGGCACCTTCTGGGTCTGCACCATCGTCGTCACCGCCTTCGTGGTGGCGCCCGTGCTGCTCTCCTACGTCCGCCGGCCGGGTCATGTGCTCCTGGGCCTCGACGTCAATCACCTGTTCGAGGGGCTGCTACGCATCTCGGCGACGGTGGCGAGTTCTCGCTGGCGCATCGGCATCTTCGCCTCGACGGCGGTGGTGGTCGGCGCCGCCGGCTTCTATGCCCTCGGTCTCAAGATCGGCGACGCCCAGGCGGGTTCGCCCATCCTGTGGCCGGACAGCACGTTCAATCGGGATTCCGCGGCGGTCAACGCGACCTTCCCGGGTTCCGACCGCATGTTCATCGTGATCGACGGCGGTTCGCAGGACGCCATGAAGGACCCTGCGCTGCTCGCCTACATGCAGGATCTACAGCGTTACATCGAGGCGCAACCGCAGGTCGGGGCCACGGTTTCGGTGGCCGACCTCCTGCCCAAGGTGATGCGCACCCTGCACGAGAACAATCCACGTTACGAGCAGATCGGCCCCGACGCCGCGACCAACGGCGAACTGCTCTACATGTATCTCCAAGGCTCCGACCCGGACGACCTCGACCAGTTCGTCGACCGCACGGCGGCTGCCGGCGCCATCACCATCTATTTCCGGGATCGCCAGGGCGACACCATCCGCACCGCCGTCGCACGGATCAAGGATTTCGTCGCGCATCATCCGCCGCCGCTCGGCCGGGTGCTGCTGGCGGGTGGCCTGATCGGCCAGATCGCGGCCGTCAACGAGGTGATCCTGGCCGATCAGATCATCTCGATCGCAGCCGCCCTGCTGGTGGTCATCCTGGCCTCGGCCTTCGCCTATCGCTCCATGGGGTCCGGCCTGTTGTTCATGGTGCCGGTGGTGATCGCCAATGTCATCACCTTCGCCTTCATGGCACTCGCCGGCATCGGCATGAACGTCAACACGCTGCCGGTCGCGGCCCTCGGTATCGGGCTCGGGGTCGATTACGCCTTCTATGTCGTCGATCGCATCAAGGAAGAGGTCGAAAGCGGCCTGCCGCTCGGCGAGGCGATCAGGATATCGCTGATGACGGCGGGCAAGGCGGTCTTCGTCACCGCCCTGACCATGAGCGTCGGCGTCTGCGTCTGGATGCTGTCGGCGCTCCGCTTCCAGGCCGACATGGCGTTGCTGATGAGCCTCTGGCTCTTCGTCTCGGCGCTCAGCGCACTCGTGCTGCTGCCGTCGCTGGTCGCCTTCTTCAAGCCTCGTTTCGTCATCGGGCACTCCGCCTAGGCGGGAGCAGAACCGCCGCCGGCAGATGCCGGCGGCGCAATGGGTGCGGCATCTCGGGCCGGCGCGACCGGCATATCTGGAAAACGGGAGAATGGGATATGGGGGCTTTCAGGGATTTCAGCTTGGCCGGTGCATCGCTCGTGGTCTGTACCCTGCTGGCGGGTCAGGCGAACGCCGATGATACCTGGAAAATTACCGACATCGGCGTGCATGGCTATCTGCGCCAATATATCTCGATGAATCTGCAGGACGTCCCCGAGACATCGGAAGACGACGCCTACGACCTCAGCATGGTTCGTACCCAGCTGCGTCTCGACCCCCGCCTGGTGTTCGGGCCGCTGCGCTTCTTCGGCCAGCTGCGCGCGGTCAAGGAGATCGAGACCAACTATCTCCGCCGGCTCGAACGCCTGGGCAACACGTCCGACGGCTCGCAGGACGAGATCCTCGGCAATTACGACGGGGTCGAGATTCGCGAGCTCTATGGTGAATTCGATCTCGGCGAGCGCGTCACCATGCGTCTCGGCAAACAGCAGATCGTCTGGGGTGAATCCGACTTCTTCGCTGCCAACGACCAGGTGCACGGCTTCGACTATCGCTGGCGGAGCTTCCTCGAACCCGAGAACGAGGAATTGCGCAAGGCCCTGATCATCGCCAATGCGATGGTCCAGGTGCCCGAACTCGACGGTTCGCTGCAGCTCTACGTCCGGCCCGGCATCGACCGCGACGAGGATATCGGCACCACCTACGACCTGTTCGGCGGCCGCTGGGCCAACCAGCCGAACAAGGGGCTCGACTTCTTCGGCACCTCCGGCGGGGTGCCGCTGGTGCGCTACAATTACGATCAGTCGGGCGCGGAGCAGCGCGAACCCACCTTCGGTGCCCGCTGGCAGGGCCTGGCCGGCGACGTCTCCTATTCCTTCATGTTCCTGCGCAGTCACAATCAGGACCCGGTGCTGAATCCGAGCGCGCTGCTCTCCAGCAACGGCTACAAGGGCGAACTCTCGACCGCCGTGCTGGGTGATCTGATCTATCCGATCGTGAACACGCTGGGTGGTACCGCCAGAGCGCACGATCGAGGTCGCCGACGGCGAAACCATCCTCGACGCCGCGCTGCGCCAGGGCCTGCCCCTGGTCCATCAGTGCAGGTCGGGCAGCTGCTCGACCTGCGCCGCCCGCGTCGTCTCGGGCGAAGTCGAGATGGCGAAGTCGACCGCAATGTCCCTGATCCCGGCCGAGGTCGCCGAAGGGGTGCGGCTGCTCTGCCTGGCGCACCCGCAGACCGAGGCGGTGATCGCGATGGACTATCCGATCAACCAGCTGTTCGAGGGCGGGGCGCAGCAGTTCCAGGCCAAGGTTCTGGAATTCGAGCGGGTCGCCCATAATGTGGTGCGTCTTCTGGTCACCGTCCCGCGCGGCCTGGACCTCGAGTTCCGGCCGGGCCAATACATGCGGATCAAGGTACCCGGCAGCGACGAATGGCGTTCCTACTCGCCGTCGTCGGCACCGCGCCAGCTGCCCAAGCTGGAATTCCTGATCCGCATCCTCGATGACGGGCTGATGTCGAACGCGCTGCGCGGCGGCCTGCGCCGCGGCGCCGTGCTCGACCTCGACGGGCCTTACGGCAACTTCTACCTGCGCGACGATCACGGTGCTCCCCGCCTGTTCATGGCGGGTGGCACCGGACTCGCCCCGGTGATGTCGATGATCGATACCATCCGCCATGTCGAAGGGGCGCGCAGCGGCCGGGTCACGGTCAGCTTCGGCTGTAATCAGGAACGCGACATCTTCTTCAAGGACGAATTGGAGCTCCGGGAGTCCTGGATGCCGGCATTGTCCCTCCGTGTCTCGGCGATGCAGCTCGAGACGGCGGGGCAGGGACTGGTCCAGGGCAATCCGGTCAGCCTGCTGACACCGGAAGAAGCCGGGCCCACCACCGTCGCCTATCTCTGCGGTCCGCCGGCCATGATCGAGGCCGCCCGCGAACGTCTGGTCGCCCTCGGCGTCCAGCCCGATCACATCCACTACGAACAATTCACGCCCAGCGCCTGAACGCGCCCCGGGGAGGACGGAGGAGGATCCAGCGATGCCCGTGACACAGGTCGGTTACCTCGCCTTGAGGACCGCTCATCTCGACGAATGGTGCACCCTTCTGCTCGACGTCGTCGGCGCCCAGCTGCGCGACGAGGGCGAGGACGGCACCCTCTATTTCCGCTTCGACGATCGCCACCACCGCCTCTCCCTGCGCCCGGCGGACGAGGAGGGGGTCGATGCCATGGGCTTCGAGGTCGCCACCGCGGCCGAACTCGAAGCACTCTCCGCCCGCCTCGCCGCCGGCGGCGTCGCGGTGACCGAAGCCGCGCCGGAAGACTGTGCCCTGCGCGGTGTCGATCGCATGATCCGCTTCGCCGATCCAGACGGCTGGCCGCTCGAGGTCTATGTCCATTCCCTGATCGACGAGAGCGGCTTCCACGCCGCCCGCGGGGTCAAGGGCTTCAACATGGGCCGCCTGGGCCTCGGCCATCTGGTCTGGTGCTGTCCGAACGTCCACGCTTCGGCGAAATTCTATCAGGATGTCCTGGGGTTCAAGCTCAGCGACTACATCCGCTGGGACGGTGCCGATGCCACCTTCCTCCACTGCAATCCGCGGCATCACAGCCTGGCGCTGATGAACGAGTGCTTCGGCATGAAGAGCGGGGTGCTGCACCACATCATGATCGAGGTCGCCGATCTCGACGACGTCGGCCGCGCCTACGACATCGTTCAGCAGCGCAAGGTGCCGCTGGTGATGACGCTCGGCCGGCACAGCAACGATCACATGACGTCCTTCTATTTCAAGACGCCGTCGGGCTTCGCCATCGAATACGGCTGGGGCGGCCTGCTGATCGACGACGAGACCTGGGACGTCAAGTCCTACGGCTCGCCCAAGATCTGGGGCCATGATCTGGTGACGGAGGCGCAACCTTGAATCCGCTCGCCGGCCTTTCCGGGGCCGAAGCCATCCGCCGGGTACGTCAGGGCGAGACCACGGTCGAAGCCCTGGCAGAAGCACAGCTCGACCGCGCCGCGGCGCGGGAAGCCCAGGTTCGCGCCTGGGCCTACCTCGCCCCGGAACAGGTGCTGAGCGAGGCGCGGCGGCTCGACCGCAGCCAGGACCTCCTGCCCCTCAAGGGTCTGACGATCGGCGTCAAGGACATCATCGATACGGCCGACATGCCGACCGCCTGCGGCTCGCCCATCTATGCCGGGCACCGTCCGGCCGCGGATGCGGTCTCGGTCGCGCGGCTGCGCGCGGCGGGCGCCCTGGTCATGGGCAAGGCCGTGACGGCCGAATTCGCCACCTATACCCCGGGGCCGACGCGAAATCCGCTCGATCCCGCCAGGACGCCCGGCGGTTCCTCCTCGGGGTCGGCCGCCGCGGTCGCCGACTGCCAGGTACAGACCGCCTTCGGCACCCAGACGGCGGGCTCGGTCATCCGCCCGGCCAGCTTCTGCGGCACCCTGGGCTTCAAGGCCAGCTATGGCCGCTTCTCCTATCAAGGCGCGCATCGGCTGTCGCTCACGCTCGACACGCTGGGTTTCTTCGCCCGCGATTTCGAGGATTTCCAGTTCATCGGCCGGGCGCTGTGCGTCGCCGGCCAGTGGCGCCCGGTGGCGATCAAGGACAAACCCCGGCTCGCCTATGTCCGCACCCCCTGGTGGGACCAGGCCTCACCCGCGGTGCGGGCGGCGATGGACGAGACCGTGGCCAGGCTGAAGGCGGCCGGGGCCGAGGTGATCGAGGTCGATCTGCCGCCGGAATATACCGCCCTGGCGGCGGCGCAGGCCCTGATCATGGCCTATGAGGCCTCGGTCAATCTGGCGCCCGAGGCGGCGAGCCATGGCGAATTGCTGTCGCCCCGGCTGCGCGAACTGATCGCCGCGGGTGCAGCCGCCACGACCGAAGAAATCCAGACCGCCCATGCCCTGGCCCGCGAATGCCGCGACCGCCTGCGCGGCGTCTTCGCCCAGGTCGCCGGCATCATCACCCCGGCGGCCCCGGGGGTCGCGCCGGAGGGGCTGGAGTCGACCGGCGATCCACTGTTCAGCCGCATCTGGACCTTCCTCGGCACGCCCTGCACCGGCTTCCCGGTCGCCGCGGGCGAAGGGGGATTACCGGTTTCGGCGCAGATCGTCGGTCCAGTCGGCCAGGACGAGGCGACGCTGGCGCTCGCCGCCTGGGTACATGACATCGCCGGCGGCTGGCGCCTGCCGGCCCTGGGGGAAGGAGCCTGACCATGTCCGCGACCACCACCACACCCCTGCCCTTCACGCCCGAGATGCAGGCGCTCTACGAGCGCGCCTGCGAGGCGTTGAACGGTGCGCGTCTCAAGCGGCTGCTGGCCGACCTGGTCGACATCCACAGCCCGACGGGCGGGGAGCGTGCGGCCAGCACCTTCATGGCGGGTTACATGCGCGACGTCGTCGGCATCGATGCCCGCTACCAGCCGGTCAACGAACTGACCGGCAACGCGTTGGGCGAGATGCGCGGCGCGGGCGGCGGTGCCTCGCTGCTGCTCTATGCCCCGATCGACACCCACCTCGAGGGTGACGAGACCGAGGACGTTCCCTGGGTCGGCCCCAGCCTGCGCGCCGACATGGTGCCCAAGGCGCGGATCGAAGGCGACATGGTGATCGGCCTCGGTGCCTCCAACCCCAAGGCCATGGTGGCCAGCCTGACCGAAGTGGTGCACGCCCTGAAGGATTCGGGTGTCGCCCTGAAGGGTGACCTGCTGCTCGGCTTCGCCGGCGGCGGCATGCCGGTCAGCCTGCCCCAGCGCAACAATTACGGCATGAGCAGCGGCGTCTATCACCTGCTCGCCCATGGCGGCCAGCCCGACTATGCCATCATCATGAAGCCGTGGTGGGTGGTGTTCAACGAAGAGCCCGGCATGTGCTGGTTCAAGGTGACGGTGTGGGGCACCCTCGGCTATGCCGGGATCGCCCGCGGCACCCCGGGCTTCCGCTCCTCGATCGTGCCGGCGGCGGCGATGATCGAAGAGCTCGAAGCCTGGATCCAGCGCTATACCGCCCGGAACAGTTCGGGCGGCATCAAGGCGGATGGTTGGCTCGCCTCGCTGCGGGCCGGCTGGCCCGAACGCCCGGCCTTCCCCTCGGCGGCGACCGAGATCTGCTTCGACATCAGGGTGAGCCCGCGCACCACCCCGGCCGAGGTGCGCGCCCAATTCGCCGAGGGCATGCGCGAGATCCTCTCGCGACATCCCGGAATCGAGGCGAGCTGGGAAATGTATGGTTCCACGCCCGGCGGCTTCACCGACCGCGGCAACTGGATCGTGCAGTCGGCGCTGCGCGGCTGGGAACATGTCGAAGGTGCACCCCACCCGGCAGTGCCGCCGATGGGCGGCCAGACCGACGGCGCGATGATCCGCCGGCTCGGCATTCCCTGTGCCCGCATCGGTTACCCCTGGCCGCCGGAGAACTGCGATCCCGCCTTCAAGGAAGGGCTCGGCGGCATGGGCGCCGCCTATGTGCCGGACCTCCTGAAGTCGGCCCGGGCGGTGCTTTATGCCGTGATCGACACACTGGCTCGCGAGCGGGCGGAAACCGGCCTCTGAGCCCGGCAACGGAGAAGACGATGGGCGAGCACAATCCCGAAATCGGCGCCGCACTTTCGACCGGCGGCTATCTGACCAATTACCACGACGTCGGCAGCGGAGAGCCGGTGGTGCTGCTGCACGGCTCCGGCGCCGGGGTTTCCGGCTGGGCCAACTGGCGCGGCACGCTGCCGGTGATGGCGGCGCGCTTCCGGGCGATCGCCCCCGATCTGGTCGGCTTCGGCTATACCGAACGGCCGGCCGACATCACCTACCGCTTCATGGATACCTGGATCGAGCAGATGGTGGCGCTGCTCGACGGACTGGGCATCGAGGCGGCCCATTTCGTCGGCAATTCCTTCGGCGGCGCCGTCACCCTCGCCATGCTGGCGCGCCATCCCGAGCGGGTGAAGCGGGCCGTGCTGATGGGCAGCGGCGGCGCACCCTTCGCCATGCCGGCCGAGCTCGAGGTGCTGTGGGGCGCCCAGCCGTCAGTCGAGAACATGAAACGCCTGATCGAGGTCATGGTGTTCGACCAGGGCCTGGTCACCGAGGAACTGGCGGAAGTCCGCTACCGGGCGATGATGCGCCCCGGCGTGCGCGAGGCGATGGGACAGCTCTTCCCGACGCCGCGCCAGCGCTGGCTCGACGCGCAGTGCCGCACGGTGGCGGAACTGCGCGACATCGAGAACGAGGTCATGGTGATCCACGGCCGCGAGGACCGGGTGGTGCCGCTCCACGCCTCGCTCGATCTGTTCCGCTATCTCCGGCATGCGCAGCTTCATGTCTTCGGCGGCTGCGGCCATTGGACACAGATCGAGCACGGCGACAGGTTCAACCGTCTGGTGATGGATTTCCTCACCAACGGCTGATCCGGTGGAGAAGGGGAGGCGGTGCCTCCCCTTCCTGTTTCAGTAGCGGCCGGACAGCAGGGCACCGGCCCCCGGCACCTCGGCCTTCAGGCCCAGTGCCTTCAGCATGTGATAGGCGGTCGAGACCGCCGCCGAGAGTACGGGCAGCCCGAGCTTGCGTTGCACGGGCTCGATCGCGGCGAGCGACGGCATCTGCACGCAGGCCGAGAGGACGACGGCATCGACCCCCTTGGTGTCCAGCCGGTCGACGATCTCGACCAGGGCCAGGGGATCGCGGGCACCGACCGCCAGATTGTCGTCTATCTCGAGCGACACGCTGTCCTTCACGGTGACGCCTTCGGCCTCGATATAGTCGACCACCATCGCCGTCAGCGGCTTCATATAGGGGGTGATCAGCGAGATGCGGCGGGCACCGAGGGCGGCGAGGCCGCCGATCAGGGCGCCCGCGCTGGTAACGATCGGGGTTTCGGCGCCGTTTTCCGCGGTGACGGCGCGCAGGCGCTCTTCCGAACGGCAGTGATAGCCGCGGCCCATCGACATGATGGCGACCAGGCAGGCATAGCCGATGACGTCGACCCGCGCATCGGCCAGTTCGGCGGCGCAACGGTCGGAATCGCGGTCCATGGCCTCGAGCTCGGCCTTGTTCACCTTCTTCATGCGCATGCGCGAAGAATGAAATGTGAAGCGTTCCGGTGCGATCGCGGCGCGGGCCTGGAGGATCGCCGGGACCTCGCTTTCCATGGTGGTGTTGGAGCTCGGCACGATCTGGCCGATGCGCAGGGGGCGGGGAATCATGATGATATCTCTGAGGTTGCCGAAGACCTGCGCATCATAACTCAGCGCGGATCATGAATCGAATCGCAATTGGAATTATGTGAAATTTCAATTGAATAATATCGATAAAATGGCTATTCCGCCGCCTCCCATGTTGGTGTAGACAGGCTGGGGGATCGACTCTCGCAGCCTTGGCGGAAGAGTCGGAAAGCATGTATGATGAAGTCCTGAATGGTGCGACAGTGGACCTTCAAGCATTTCGGATGAGCGGGGAGAATCAGTTGCTGATGGGCAACCGGCCCGGCCATTTGCGGGCGACCGTCGAAGAAGCGAGCCTGACCGAGTTCGAATTCGCGGCCATGCATCTGATCGAGGCGTTCCGGCGCTGGGCGACCCAGTGCACACAAGTCGTCTCGAACTACGATCTCGCCTACAGCGAGCTCCTGGTCCTCCATGTCGTGCGCATGCAGGACCGGCCCAAGGATACGGCGACCATCGCCAACATCCTGAACCGGGAAGACATTCCGAACGTCCAGTACAGCCTGCGCAAGCTGGTCGCCCTCGACCTGATCAAGAAGGAGCGGTCGGGGACCGCCTTCACCTTCTCGGTCACGCCCAAGGGCCTCGACATGACGGAACTCTATGCCGAGCTTCGGCGCGAGCTGCTGCTGCCCCAACTCAGCCATCTCGATGATTTTCCCCGTGTCCTGGTGGAAATGCGGCGGGTCCTGACCCTGCTCACCGGCATCTACGACCAGACCGCACGGGTCGCCGCGTCCTACGGTTCGACCTATATCGGTGCCGGCGCTACCCGGGAGGCGGAGCCGGCACCCGCCCCCGCCGCGAAGGGGGCGGGCGACGGGGCCAAGAAGCCGCGGCGCAAGGCCGCCAAGCGCTGAGCCTGGCGCCCTTCCACTTCACACGCGATCGTCGCGATAGACGAAGCCGCACGCGCCCAGGCCGCCGATCGCTGTACGCACGATGTTTCCCGGCTTCAGGGCGACCATGGGGCCGAGGGCTCCCGTGAGCACAACGTCGCCGGCGCGGAGCCCGTCGCCGAGCCGGCTCAGGGTGCGTGCCAGCCAGGCGGCGGCGACCAGCGGGTGGCCGAGGCAGGCGGCCCCGGCGCCGAGGGAGACGATGGTGCCGTCGATCTCCAGCACCATGCCGCAGGTCAGAAGATCCAGCCCGGCGAGCAGCCGGGGCTCGCGGCCGAGGACATAGAAGGCCGACGAGGCGTTGTCCGCCACCGTGTCGGCATAGGTGATCTTCCAGTCGGCGATGCGGCTGTCGACGATCTCGATCGCCGGCAGGGCATAGGCGGCGGCACGGATCACGTCGTGGATACCGGCCTCGGGATCATCGAGGTCCTTCTCCATCACCAGGGCGATCTCGGCTTCGGCCTTGGGCTGCAGCACCTTGGAGGCGAACAGGGTACCGCCGTCGTCGATCGCCATGTCGTCGAACAGGACGCCGTAATCCGGCTGGTCGACCCCCAGTTGCGCCTGCACCGCCTTGGCCGTCAGGCCGATCTTGCGGCCGGTGATGCGCCGGCCCTGTCCGACCCAATGTTCGGTGTTGAGGCGCTGCACCGCATAGGCCCCGGCGGCATCGGTCGGCTCCAGCCCGTCGCGGAGGGGGGGCACGGGGCCGGCGGCATAGGCATTGCGCAGCCGCGTGGCCAGGGTCGGGTGAACCTGCTCGGACATGTTTTCTGGATTCCTGCTGACTGTCACTTGTCTGGTCCCTGCGCGACCGGCGGTCGCCCGCGCATCATTGGCGAGTCGGGCCGAAGAGGAAACGCGTCTCTTGCCGCGCCGTTTCATTGGGTGAGACGGGGATGATCGCGTCCTGCCGGCCTCGCGGTCAAACGGTTCGACCGCACCGGCTCCGTCGGGAATCGATCACACCGGGAGGACGTGGCACGGCCCGGGCGACGGAGAGACTTTCCGCGTGTCAGTAATCTCTTGCGTCCTGTAGCGCCAGCCCCTGTGGAAGACGGCTTGATGCCTTCCGAGACGAAGCGGATGAAGCAGCTCGAGGAGGAGAACGTCAAGCTCGAGCGGATCGTGGCGGATCTGTCGCTCGACAGGAGATGCCAGGCTCGTCCCATCCAGGTTGGGATGAGCGCACCCCGCCGGTCGATTGACACGATCGCCGGCCTTCGGCGAGCAGGATCCTGCTTTTCTGACGGCTGCATTCGTTTTCACGACGGTGCGGTGCGCGGGTGGCGAGGCGTCGCCACCCGGCACGATCAGTTCTCGAGGAAGGCGAGGACGGTCCGGTTGAATTCGTCCGCCTTCTCCCACTGAACCCAGTGCCCGCATTTCGGGACGACGAGGAGGCGGGCGTTCGGAATCTGGCGGGCCAGGATCAGGCCCTGGTCCATCGGATTGACCCGGTCTTCCCGCCCCCAGATGATCAGGGTCTCGTGGGGCAGGCGGTCGAGCCGTTCGCGCCACAGCTCCTCGATGGGCGGCATGTTCGGCCCGGCGCGCAGCGGCATGTATTCGGCCGTCTCGGGGTCGGACGCCGTATCCACGCGCTGCTGAAGCAATTCGTCCGTCAGGGTCGAGGGATCAAAGACCAGATATTTGACGAACTCGCGCATGCGCGCCAGCGACGGGCCGGGCGGGAAATAGAAGGTAACCAGGGACAGGATGCCGTCGCTCGGCTGCTTCTCGAACAGGGAATAACCGCCGCCCGGCCCCATGAGGACGAGGCGCTCGACCCTTTCGGGATAGTCGAGCGCGCATTTCAGGCTGGCGGCGCCGCCCGCCGAATTGCCGACCAGATGGGCCTTGCCGAGTTCCAGGACTTCGATGAAACGGGCGATGACCCGGCCATAGAAGGTCCACAGCGGCTCCGTGATGCGAAGCTTGGTGGACTTGCCGTAACAGGGCAGGTCAATCGCGAAGACACGGTATCGCTCGGCGAAGGCTTCGACGTTGCGCGAGAAATTGGAAAGGCCCGAAGCGCCGGGCCCCCCGCCGTGAATGAAGATCAGGGCCGGTCCCGCGCCGGCCTCGTGATAGTGGATATTCAGGCCGTCGAACGCGACGAAACGGCTGACGATGTCCTTCGACATAGATTGTCTCCTGCTTGCCGACGTTTTCAGACCAGGTGGTGCCCCCAGGCGGAGATGCGGTCGTGCCGGGCGACGGTCCAGTCGCTCCCGTGGATCTCGATGGCACCGAAACCGTATTCCAGCTCGAAACCGGAAGGGGTCGAGCAATAGAAGGAGATCATCTTGTCGTTGGAATGCCGGCCGATCGTGCGGGTCAATTGCACGTCGCACTGCCGTGTCCGGTCGAGGGCATAGCCGACCTGGTCGAACTCCTCGACCTGGAACATCAGGTGGTGAATGCGCTTCGGCGGCGGGAACGGCAGCGGCGCCAGCGCCAGCGTGTGATGCCGTGGATTGCCATAGAAGAATTCGAGATCGAGGGCGAAATCGTCGGTCATGCGCATCCGGATCATGTCCGCCTGCCGGAAGCCGAGGGCCCCGACATAGAAGGCATGACATTCCGGGCCCTTGTCGGAGGCGAGGGCGAGATGGCCGAGGCCCTGTTCGCCGGTGACGAAACGTGTTCCCGTCGGCGAGGCGAAGGGCTCGTTCGAGAGGATGGTCGGGCCATAGTAGATCTCGAGCGGGATGCCCGACGGATCCTGGGTGAGGATCAGGCCCATGACGCCCCGTTCGCCGCGCTGCGCCTCCGTCCCTTCGGTAAAGGCGACCCCGGCCGCCGCGAGGCGGTTCCGCAGCATGTCGAGGGCCGGCGCGTCCTGCACCTCGAGCCCCATGTAACCGAGGTCGTCCAGATCACCCTGCTCGACGGAAATGCGCCAGGCGTGATCGTCGAGGCGGAAGCGGGCGGCGCCGGAGGCCGCGCGCGCGCCCTCCATCGCGCCGGTGAAGGCCGACAGATAGCGCCGCCAGGCGTCGACGTCGGTGACGCTGAGGCCGATGTATCCAAGGCTGATCGAAGTCATGGTTGTTCCTCCCGAGGTGATCTGCCCCGCCCCGCTTATGCCGGGGTCAGGTCAGCGAGTTTCATGTATTGGCCGTGTCCGTAGAGCAGCGGCATCTGCGAGGGCCCGAGTTCGACATTGGTAACCTTCGCGGTACACAGCTCGTGACTGCCATGAGCCGCGCAGGACGTGACCTCGAGCTGGAGCGAAGCCACGGCGCTGCCGAGGGAGGGCTGATCCCCGGCGCGCATCCGCCAGTCCCCCGCCTCGAAACGCCGCTCCACCGCAACCTCGCCGCCGAAGGCGCGCGCCGATGGGACATCGCCTTCACCGAGGATGTTGAGACACAGACGCGCGCCGACCTTCAGATGCGGATGGATCCGTGCCCTGGTGTTGACGGCGAAGGCCACGCTCGGCGGTGCCATCGACAGCGAGAGGAAGGCGGTCAGGGTCATGCCCCGCGGCCCCTCGGGCGTGTCGACGGTGACGATCCCCACGGGGGAGATCGTCCGGCGCATGGCCTCCCGCAGCCGGGTCGCGGTTTCCGTCTGCGCGCTCACAGCGCGAAGTCCGAAGTCCCCCCGCCCAGCGCGACCATGCCGGCATTGAGGGAGCCCTTGTCGGCATTGAGGAAGGCGTGGTTGGAGGCGGCGTGGACGTCCCGGAAGAAGCGCTGCATCGGGCTGTCCAGTTTCAGGCCGCGGGCGCCGCTCGCCTTGAACAGCAGCTCGATCGCGCGCTGGGCTTCCTTCGCGATATATTGGGCATCCCACTTGTTGCGCACGCGGAGGTCCAGGGGCAGGTCCTCGCCGGCGTCGATCAGGGCGTCCATCTCGGCGAAATTGCCTTCGAGCCGGGCGCGCAGGCCACGGATGATGGCGTCCGCCTCGGCCAGGCGCTGGCGGACGAAGGGGTCTTCCATCGCCTTGGCGCCGTCATAGGCGGCGAGGCGCACCTTCATGTCCTCGGTAAAACAGGCGCGCGCCCCTTCCGCCATGCCGATGGTCACGATCGCCAGGCTGTAGGCGAAGATCGTGCCGAAAGAGTAGCGGTAGTTGCGCGAGGTGAAGGTGGCGCGCCCGGGATCGGCCATGAAGAAGGAATGGGCGAACTGGTGGCTACGGTGCTCGGGAATGAAGGCATCCTCGACGACGATGTCGTTGGAGCCGGTGCCCTTGAGCCCCAGCACATGCCAGACATCTTCCACCCGGTAGTCGCCGCGCGGCACCAGGAAGGCACGAAGGTCGGGCATGGCTTCCGTCCCGTCACCCGGGACGACGCCGCCCAGGATCACCCAGGAGCAATGATCGGACCCGCTCGACCACATCCAGCGGCCCGACAGGCGATAGCCGCCCTCGACCTTGGTGACCTTGCCGAAAGGCGCGTAGGACGACGAGAAGCGGGTATTCGGGTCCTTGCCCCACAGGTCTTCCGCCGCGCGCGGGTCCATCAGCGCGGCTTCCCAATTGTGCACCGTGATCAGGCACAGGCACCAGGCGCTCGACGGGCAGCCCTTGGCGAGTTCGATCACGACCTTGAACAGGGTCAGCGGCGACATTTCATAGCCGCCATAGGCAGCCGGCTGCAGGATCCGGTAGAAGCCCGCGGCGACGAAATCGGCGATCGTCTCGTCGAGGACCCTGCGGTTTTCCTCCGTCCGGGCCGCGCGCTGGCGCAGCACGGGGGTGAGGGCGCGGGCCCTCTCCAGCAACTCCGCTTCGGTCGGAATTTCGGCGGGAACGATCTTGGCGGCGACAGTCATGCTGCTTTCCTCCCAGTAGGACTGTTTTTGTTAGGGACAGGAAGGCATGAACTTGACAGCCACCGGAACTTTTGAGTTCTGATCCGATCCATCACATTTCGTGATGACTGGGAGGGGCGATGCCGGGACCCGAGCGCAATCTGAGAACGGTGAACCTCAATCTGCTGCCGACGCTCCGCGCGGTATTGCGGCACCGGAACCTGACCAGGGCGGCCGAGGAACTGCATGTGACGCAGTCGGCGATATCCAACAACTTGAAGCAGCTGCGCGCGCATTTCGGCGACGAGCTTCTGGTGAAGGATGGTCGCGACATGCGCCTGACGGCCAAGGGGGCCAGCCTGATCGAGCCGCTGGAACAGGCGCTCGACGCCATTCGAGGTGTCGTCGATGCCGAGGCTTTCGACCCGGCGACGTCGAGGAGCACGTTCCGCATCGCCACGGCGGATTATGTCGCGGCGATCACCGCGCCCTTCATGGCGAGGATGCTCGAGGGCGAAGCCCCCGGCATCTCGGTCCAGATCGTCACGGCTCGCGAAGCCTCGATCGACGATCTCCGGAACGAGACCGTCGACCTGATCATCTCACCGTGGCGGATCGTCCAGGCCGGAAGTCCCGAGGTCACCCGGGCGCCGAAGGAATTCGCCTTCGAGCCCCTGATCAGCGAACCCCTCGTCTGCATGGCGCGAGACGACGACGAGGAGTTTCGCCAGGGCCTGACGGTCGAGCAATATCTGAGCCGCGCCCATGCCAGCTTTCACCTGGACCTGCGGTTCCACGCCAGCCTCGAGCATTCCTTCCTGATCAAGCGCGGCATCGAGCAGTTCGACCGGATCCGGACCTCGGATTTCACGGTGCTGCCGCTCATCGCCGTCCAGTCGAACTGCATCGTGCTGCTGCCGAGGAGCCTCGCCAACATGGCGGCGCATTCCATGCCGTTGCAGATCGCCCCTTGCCCGCTGCCCATTCCGGATCTCGAACTCGTCATGGTGTGGAACAGGCGGCGCGACCGGGACCCGGAGATCGAGTGGCTGAAGAGCATCGTCAAGCGTGCCGTCGGCAGGCATCTCGTCTGAGAGAGAAGCCTCGGATTACTTCGCCTGGCGGGCGAGATCGCGGCGGATCCGATCGGGCTGGCGGAGGTGCGCCTGCGCGGGCGGCAGCGCTGATGGGAAGCAAACGGCGACGCCGATTTACACCTGAACAGTGTGTGTCGGGAAGACGAGCGCGTCTTCCTCGGCCCAATTCACCCGAGCGATCGTGCCGGGGGTAAACTGGCCGGCGAGGGCGAGGGGGGCGCGGAACCAGAGTTCCTGCCCCCAGTGGCATTCCGCCTGGATCACGAGGTCGTCGCCGAGGAAGGTGCAATCGTCGATCCTGACCGCGAGGCCCTCGTCGGCGACCACGATCCGGCGCGGCCGGACCATCAGTTCCGCCGTCATGCCGGGGCCGGCCTTAGCACCGCGGCCGAGGGTGCCGCGGCGGCGGCTGCCATCGGGCAGGACCACACTGGCCATCGGCCCTTCCACGGACTCGATCGTGCCGCTCAGGAAATTGGAATCGCCGATGAAGGCGGCGACGAAATGGCTGTCCGGCCGGGCGTAGAGATCGGCGCAGGTGCCGATCTGCTCGATCCGTCCGGCGTTGAACAGGGCGATCCGGTCGGAGAGCCGCAGGGCTTCCTCCTGGTCGTGAGTGACATAGAGGATGGTGACGCCGGTCTCGCGGTGGATGCGGCGGATCTCGACCTGGATTTCCTCCCGCAGCTTCTTGTCGAGCGCGGAGAGGGGTTCGTCCATCAACAGCACGGGCGGGTCATAGGCGAGGGCGCGGGCGAGCGCCACCCGCTGCTGCTGGCCGCCCGAGAGCTTGGCCGGCAGACGGTCGGCGAATTTCTCCAGCCGGACGAGGGCCAGCATCGCCTTCACCTTGGCGTCGACCTCGGCGCCGGGACAGCCGCGCACGCGCAAGGGAAAGGCGACATTCTCGGCCACCGTCAGATGGGGGAACAGGGTATAGCGCTGGAACACCATGCCCATGTTGCGGCGATGCGGTGGCGTCTTCAGGATCGAGCGGCCTTCGAGCCGGATGTCGCCGCCGGTCGGCTCCAGGAGGCCGGCGATGGCATAGAGGGTCGTGCTCTTGCCCGAGCCCGAGGGGCCGAGGAAGGTGAGGAATTCCCCCTTCGGGATTTCGATCGACACGTGATCGACCGCGGTGACATGGCCGTAAGCCATGCGTAGTTCGTCGACGTGGAGGAAGGGATCGGTCATGCCTTGGACTTCCGGGTGAGCAACGCGGCGACGAGCATCAGGACGAGGGTGATGCCGACCAGGATCGAGGAGGCGGCGGCGACCGCCGGGCTGAGGTCCTGGCGCAACATGCCCCAGATGTGGACGGGCAGCGTCTGCAGGGTGGGGGAACCCATGAAGATCGCCACCACCACTTCGTCCCAGGAGATCAGGAAGGAGAAGATCGCGGCCGAGATCAGCCCCAGGCGGATGTTCGGCAGGGTCACCCTCCATTTGGCCGCCAAGGGCGAGGCCCCGCACAAGATCGCGGCGTCCTCGATCGAGGGGTCGAACTGGGCCAGCGCGTTCGAGATCGTCAACACGGCGAAGGGGAAGGCGAGCACGGTATGGGCCAGGACGAAGCCGAGCAGCGTGCCGTTCAGGCCGAGACGCAGATAGAAGCCATAGACGGCGACGGCGAAGATCACCACCGGCAGCACCATGGGGGTGAGGAAGACCAGGCGGAGCACCTGGCGGCCGCGAAACCTGCCGCGCACCAGGGCGAAGGCGGCGGCGAGGCCGAGCGCGACCGACAGGGCGGCGACCAGCACGCCGACCTCCAGGCTGGTGAGCGCCGTTTCCAGCCAGCGCGGGTCTTCGGCCAGGGCCTCGTACCAGCGCAGGGTCCAGCCCGGCGGCGGGAAGATCATCCACTGCGACGAGCCGAAAGAGAGAGCGACGATGAAGACGATGGGCAGCAGCAGGTAGAGGGTGACGAGCAGGGTGAGGCCGAGCAGTACCCAGCGCCAGGAACCGAGACGGGCATAGGTCAGCAGCATGGCGTCACCCCTTGACCCTGCCGGGCAGGCCGTCGCCGACGAAGCGCAGCTGCAGCGCATAGATGCCGAGCGTGACGACGAGCAGGATGAAGGCGGCGGCCGCGCCCAGGCCCCAGTTCAGGAAGGTCTGCACCAGTTGGGCGATGAATTCCGCCAGCATCATGTTGGCCGTACCGCCGAGCAGGGCGGGGGTCACGAAATAGCCGAGCGACATGACGAAGACCATGATGCCGCCGGCCGCGATCCCGGGCAGGGACAAGGGCAGCAGCACCCGGACGAAGGATTGCAGGCGGGTCGCGCCGCACAGGGACGCCGCCTGCAACACGGCGGGGTCGATCGCCCGCAGGGTCGTCTGCAGCGGCAGGATCATGAAGGGCAGCATGATGTAGACCATGCCGATGGTAACCCCGACCAGATTGTTCACGAGGGGCAGGGGCTCGTCGATCAGGCCCGCCGCCATCAGCCATTTGTTGATCACGCCGGTGCGCTGGAGCAGCACCATCCAGGCGTAGGTGCGGGCGAGCAGATTGGTCCACATCGAGAGCACGACCACGCCGAAGACGATCCGGCCGAGGGGTTGCGGCATGATCGCCAGCATCCAGGCGACCGGATAGGCCAGCAGCAGGGTGACCAGGGTGACGATGGTCGAGACCAGGAACGTGTTGAAGAGGACGCGGCCGTAGGTCGGCGTCGCCAGAAGCTCGGCGTAATTGCCGAGGCCGGGTTCCGGCTCCGTCACGCTGCGCAGCAGTAGGGTGACGACAGGGACGACGAAGAAGACCGCGAGCAAGGCGAGCGCGGGCACCGCCAGCCGCAGGTTCTTCCAATCGAGGTCTCTGGTCATCCACGCGCTCCCGCCATCGCAGGCCCCCGGATCGGGGCGGCTCCCCGCCTGGCCGGTCCGCCCGCTCGAAGGCAGGTGGCGCCGACGCAGGAGGGGAGCCCTTGGTGATTACTTCGACTGCCAGGCGTACCAGCGCGTGGCGATCTCGTCACGATGCTCCGCCCAATACTTCATGTCGACATCGACACGGAGGGCGGCATGGGCACCGGGCAGGGTGGCACGGATCGCCTCGTCCATGAGCGCGTCCGACTTCACGTTGACCGGGGCATAGCCGCTGGCGGCGGCCATGTCGGCCTGGCCCTTGGCGCTGGTCGCCATGGCGAGGAAGGCCATCGCCTTGTCCTTGTTCGGGGCGCCCTTCGGCACCACCAGGGCGTCGGCGGCGGCGACGTTCTGCTCCCACGACATCTGGGCGTTCACGCCGGTCTTCTGCAGGGCGAAGATGCGGCCGTTCCAGAACTGGCCGAGGTTCACCTCACCCGAGGCGAGCAATTGCTGCGACTGGGCGCCGGTGCCCCACCACACGATCTGGTCCTTGATGGTGTCGAGCTTGGCGAAGGCCCGGTCGAGATCGAGCGGATAGAGCTTCTCGGGCGGGACGCCGTCCGCGAGCAGGGCGATCTCGAGGGTGCCCGGGGTCGACCATTTGTAGAAGGTGCGCTTGCCGGGGAACCTCTTGGTGTCGAAGACGTCAGCCCAGGTCTTCGGCGCCTCCTTCAGATTGTCGGCGTTGTAGCCGATGACGAAAGAGAAATAGAAACTGCCAACCGCATGGTCGGTGGTGAAGCGGGGATCGAGTTCGTCACGCTTGACGACCGAGAAGTCGATCGGCTCGATCAGGCCGTCGCGGGCGGCCTGGACGGCGAAGTCGAATTCGACGTCGACGACGTTCCAGCTTACGTTGCCGCTCTCGACCATGGCCTTCAGCTTGCCGTAGTCGGTCGGGCCGTCCATCAGCACGGGGATGCCGGTCTCGGCGGTGAAGGGCTTGGCCCAGGCGTCGCGCTGCGCGTCCTGGGTGGTGCCGCCCCAACTGGTGAAGACCAGTTGTTCGGCCTCGGCCGGAAGGGTGAAAGCCGCGGCCATCAGACCGGCGAGCATCAATTTCTTCATCATGTCGTCTTCTCCAGCGGTCCAGTGTCGAAACGGCGTTCCATCCGATTATGGTTGTGGGATCGGCCTCGTCCCACCCAGGGGCGAGAACGGGGCCGGTTTCAGGATCTTGTTCTCGCCCTCGACGATCAGGTCGCGGATCGAGGGCAGGAAGTCGCGCCAGGCCGGGTCGGCCATCAGGGCGGCCCGGCGGCGCTCGCGCTCGTCGAGGCTCGGGAAAGCCCAGAGGTGCACGATCTGATTCAAGGGGCCGATCTCGGAGAAGAAGTAACCCACCAGTTCGCCGAGGTGGCGTCTCTGGATGGCGATGCCCTTTTCCTCGACCACCTTCAGGTATTCGGGAACGGTGCCGTTCCTCAGGCAATAGCTGCGCATCTCGTAGATCATCGCCGTCACCGCATCACGAAGGGGTCGGGGATCGGATCGTCGCTGGTGCGGACCCAGACCGTCTTGGTGCGGGTGTAGTCGAGCACAGACTGCAGTCCGCCCTCGCGGCCGAGACCGGACTGGCCATAACCGCCGAAAGGCGCGATGGGCGAGACGGCGCGATAGGTATTGACCCAGACGATTCCGGAGCGGAGCGCCCGGATCATCCGGTGCGCCCGGCCGACATGGGTGGTGAACACGCCGGCGGCGAGGCCGAAGGCGGTGTCATTGGCGAGCCGCACCGCCTCTTCCTCGGTGTCGAAGGTCTGGACCGAGAGCACGGGGCCGAACAATTCCTGGGCCAGGCTGGCGGCCTTGGGCGCCTGCGAACAGTCGAGGATGGTCGGCTGGTAATAGAAGCCCGACAGCCCCCCGGGCCGCGCGCCGCCGGTCAGCAGCTGGGCGCCGCCGGCGATGCTCTGGGCGACCACGGTCTCGATCCGCTCGCGTTGCCGCGCGGTGGCGAGGGGGCCGATCTCTGTCTCCATCAGCCGGGGATCGCCGATCCGGATCGCCTCGGCCTTTTCGATCAGGCGGGTGAGGAAGCGGTCCTTCACGCCGCGCTGGACGAGCAGGCGGGAACCGGCGACGCAGCTCTGGCCGGTCGCGGCGAAAATACCGGCGACGACGCCATTGGTGACACTCTCGACATTGACGTCGTCGAAGACCAGGACCGGCGACTTGCCGCCCAACTCCAGGGTCGTATAGGCGAGATTGTCCGCCGAATTATGCACCACCCGGCGCGCGGTCTCGGGGCCGCCGGTGAAGGCGATGCGGGCGACCAGGGGATGGCGGGTGAGCGTGCCGCCGCATTCGTCGCCGAAGCCGGTGATCACATTGATCACGCCGGGCGGGAAGCCGGCCTCGTGGACCAGGCGGGCAAAGGCGAGCGACGGCCCGGGAGCGTCCTCCGACGCTTTGAGGACGACGGTGCAACCAGCGGCGAGCGCCGGGCCGAGCTTCACGGCGGCGAGGAAGAGCTGGGAATTCCACGGCACCACGGCCGCGACGACGCCGATCGGCTCGCGCCGCAGCCAGACTTCCATGTCCTGCTTGTCGATCGGCAGGTGGCTGCCTTCGATCTTGTCGGCGAGACCGGCGAAGTAGCGATAGTAATCGGCGGTGTAACCGACTTGGGCCGAAGTCTCGCGGATGATCTTGCCGGTGTCGGCGGTCTCGATCTCGGCCAGGGACTGGGCGTCGCGGGCGAGCAGGTCGGCGAGCCGCTGGATCAGCTTGCCGCGCTGGGTCGGGGTCAGGCCGGCCCAGGCGGGTTCGGTCAAGGCGCGATGGGCGGCGCACACGGCCCGGTCGACATCGGCGGCGCCGGCCGCCGGCATGTCGGCCCAGGGGGCGCCGGTCGCGGGATCCAGGCTGTCGAAGCGGCGCGCACCATCCTCGAAACAGCCGTCGATATAGAGCTGGAAGCGGGTCATGGCGGTCCTCACGCGAAGGCGGGCAGGACGCGGTCGATGAAGCGGGCGAGGGCCTTCTTCTTCACCGCGTGCGACATGCCGGTGTCGATCCAGTAGCTGAACTGATCGTAACCCCAGGCTTCATATTGTTTCAGGCGCGTGATCACCTCGTCGGGCGTGCCGACGATGTTGTTGGCGCGCATCTTCTCGGGCGCGTATTGGGGCAGGGTGGCGCAATCCGCATCGGTCATCGGCTCGATGATGCCGTGGTCGACCGGCCGCTGGTTCTTGAACCAGGCGTCGAAAGTACAATAGAAACGGCTGAGGTCTCGGCCGGCCTGTTCGAGTTCAGCCTCGGTCTCGCCGGTGAAGAGGTGCCGGCAGACCATGATCTTCGGGCGCTTCACCTGCGGGGCGTTGGCGCAGGCGGTATTGAAGCGCTCCATCAGGCTGACGACTTCCTCGTCGCCGAGGCCGAGAGGCGTCACCTGGACGTTACAGCCGCTTTCGACCGCGAACTTGTGACTGGCGGGATCACGCGCAGCGATCCAGATCGGCGGTCCCTGGTCCTGCAGGGGTTTCGGCGCCGAGCTCGATTTCGGGAATTTCCAGTAATGGCCGTCGTGGGTGTAGTTGCCGGCCCAGAGCGGTCGCAGGGTCGGTACCAGCTCGCGCATCCGCAGCCCCGCTTCCTTGGCGTCCAGCCCGGGCAGCAGGCGTTCGTATTCGAAGGAATAGGCGCCCCGGGCGATGCCCAGTTCCAGGCGGCCGCCAGTGATGATGTCGGTGATCGCGGCTTCGCCCGCGGCCTTGATCGGGTGCCAGAAGGGGGCGACGATCGACGAAGTGCCGAGCCGGACCCGGTGGGTGCGATGGGCGAGGTCGGCGATCTGGACGAAGGGATTGGGCGCGATGGTGAAGTCCATCGCATGGTGCTCGCCCACCCAGATCATTTCGAAGCCGCCGGCGTCGGCCATGGTGCAGAGTTCGATGAACTGCTCGTAGATCTCGTCGTGGCTCTGGTTCGGATCGAACCGTTCCATATGCACGAAGAGAGAGAAGGTCATGGCCATGGTCGTCGAACTCCTCGGTCGGGATCGGATCAGCGTCCCGCCGGTTGCCGGATCGCTTGAAGCGGCCGGGCGAAATGCTCGGCCAGGATTCGATTGGTTTCCGCTGGCGCGGTGAGATTGAGCATGTGGCGCTCCCCGGCCATGATCACGGCCCGGCCGAAAGGGGCTGCGTCGGCCATGGCCTCGCTCATGGCCGGAGTCGAATTGGGGTCCAGTTCGCCGGTCAGGAACAGGGCCGGACAGGCGAGCCCAGGCAGGCGGCCGACATGGGCGCGGTCGCTGATGGCGAAAACCTGGTAGGCGGTGGCGTAACCTGCCGGCGGCACGGCGGCCAGCCACCCTCGGACCCGCTCGACCAGGGCCCGATGCCGGGGCTCGGCAGTGGCCCCGAACCAGCGGCGGAGGGGGGCTTCCACGTCGCCGGCGTCGCCGCTCGCCACGATTTCCGCGGCCCGGGCCTGCACGGCGGCGCGGGCCGCATCCTCCCGGTCGTAGACGGCGTTGAGGGCCGCGACCCGGGACACGAGATCGGGGCGGGCGAGGGCGAGACCCGTGACGATCAGGCCGCCCATCGAATGGCCGACCAGGTCGCAGGGCGCCGCGCCCAGGTCCTCGATCGCGGCCGCTGCCCAGGCGACATAGTCGTCGAGGCCGGGCGTGCCCGGCAGCGGGGGGGTCTCGCCATGGCCGGGCATGTCGAGCGCGATCACCCGGTGATCGGCGGCGAAGAAGTCCATCTGCGGTTCCCAGGCCTCGGCATTCATGCCGACGCCGTGGATGAACACGATCGGGCTGCCTGCGCCCCGCTCGAAACAGGCGGTGCCGCGCGCGGTCCTAGACGGCCGCGGGATTGTCGTGGTCATGCCCGAGTTCCTCGAGGTCCTGATAGCGGTCGCCGATCCGGTGATGCGGGCGGCCGCCGATGGAGGCCCCCAGTGCGATCACGATCTCGTCCGGGGCAGGGGCATCGGTGATCGAGAAATGGATGGTGAGGTAGTGGGACCGGCGGCCGGCGTCGTTCTTGTCCATCAGAGGGATCATGATCGGCGCATTGGCCGGTCCGCGGATGTTGGTGAAGGAGAGGTAGCTCTTCGCCCCGACGGCGTGCCGGTAATGATTGCCGAAGCGAAGCGTGTGGATGAGGGCCGAGGCGTGCTCGACCTCGCCGTCGGTGCCGACGATGGCGGCTTTGCCGTAGCCTTCGACCGCGTCGCCGGAGCCGGCGGCGTCCAGGATCATGCCAGTCAGCAACTCGCCGAGCACCGGGGCCGCCGCACTGATCTCGGGCTTCAGGTCCTCGACGAAGCCGCGCCCGGCCCAGGGGCTGGTGACCACCGCGGCGGCGGCGATGAGCTGCAGGGGCCGCGCCGCAGCCCGCCCGCCCTCGATCAGGGTCGTCTCCCGGTAGAGCACGGTCTTGCGGATCTGAAGCGGCATGGTGGTCTCTCGTTTACGCTATCTTGTCCGATGATCTTACGGTATACCAACAGACATGTGTCAACGGTCTTTTGCCGACCACCGAACCGGAAGCCGTGGCGACGATACTTGGGGAGGGCCTCTTTGACGGGCTATAACCGGAGCATGACGGACCAGACGCAACCTGCACTCGAAGACCGGGGCGATGATGCCGATGTGCTGCGGATCGACCGTCCGCCCCGCACGCTCCGCGAATTGGCGCTGGAGCGCATGCGGGCGGCCATCATCGATCTGCGCTTCAAGCCGGGAGAACGGCTGGTGGAACGCACCCTGTGCGAGCGCCTGGACGTCAGCCGCTCGGTGGTGCGGGAAGTCCTGCGTCACCTCGAGACGGAGGGGCTGGTCGACACCAAATCGAAGCAGGGGCCGATCGTCGCCATCCTCGACCGGGCCAGCGCCGCCGAGATCTACGAGATCCGCACGTTGCTCGAAGCGGCCGCCGTCGCTGCCTGCGCCGAGCGGGCGGACGCGGCGGCAGTGGCGGCGCTGGGGGAGGCGCTGGACAATATCGAGGCCGCTTTCGCCAAGGGCGACCCGCGCGCAACCCTGCACGCCTCGACCCGGTTCTACGAAGTGATCTTCCTCAGCGGCGGCAAGCATGTCGCCTGGGAGGTGGTGCAGCGCCTGAACGGCCGGATCAGCCGGCTGCGGGCCATGACCACCGCGTCGACGGGGCGGGCGGTCACCGGGCCGGCGCGCTTGCGGGCGATCTACGAGGCGATCCGGGCGCGGGATCCGGCGCGGGCCGCCGCCGCCTGCCGCGAGCATCTGGCCGAGGCGGCCGCCATTGCCGACCGCCTGCTCGCCGAGCTCGAAGCCGCTGCGGCTGGGGCCTGAAGGAAAGGGACGAACGATGGACGATGAACTGCGCGAGCGCGGCATGGCGGTACGCCGGGCGGTGCTGGGCGACGACTATGTCGACCGGGCGCTGGCCGGGGCCGACGACTTCTCCAAGCCGTTTCAGGATGTCGTCGGCGAATATTGCTGGGGTCTGTGCTGGACCGACGAGAGCCTGGACCGCAAGCAGCGCAGCCTGTTGAACCTCGGCATGACCGCCGCCCTCGGCCGGATGCACGAGTTCGAGATCCACTTCAAGGGCGCGTTGCGCAACGGCCTGACCGATGACGAATTGCGCGCCGCGCTGATCCAGATCGCCGTCTATTGCGGCATCCCTGCCGGTGTCGAGGCCTTCCGGACGGCGCGCAAGGCGCGGGCCGATTTCGCCGCGGAACAGGATTGATCTGGGCCTCGGCGCGGACGTACAGGGTCGCGTCCTGAAGGCGGGCCGGGGCGGGCACCATGGCCGCCCCGGCCTCGCAATCAGGCCAGGCCGGCCAGGAAGGGTTCGAGCACGGCGTCGAAACGCTCCGGCTGCTCGAAATAGGGGGCGTGGCCGGCACCCTCGACCAGGGCGAGTTCCGGGCCCTTCAGCAACGTCCGGCATTCCTCGCCGACCGAGAGGGGAACCGCCTTGTCCAGGGCGCCCCAGATCAGCAGGAGCTTTTCCGGCGGATAGAGGGCGGCGAGCTTCTCCGCCACATAATCCTTCTCGATCCCGTCGACCAGATAATTGCCGAGGCGGACGAAGCTCTCGTTGGCGCCGGGCGAGGTGTTGATGCGCCATTCCTCCTCGATCAGCTCGGGCGTGACCAGGGCGGGATCGGCGATGACGAATTGCAGCTTGCCGGTGATTTCGGCGATCGAGGTCGCTTTCACGTTCCGCTGGATGCCGCGGGCGGTCTCGATCGCCATGGGCGCGATGCCGAGGGCGCCGATCAGGCCGAGGCCGGGCACGCGCGCAGGCGCCAGGGTCGCGGCATAGGCGGCGATATGGCCGCCCAGGGACGTGCCGACCAGGATCGCGGTCTCGATCTCCAGCGCATCGAGCAGGGCCAGCAGATAGCGCGCCAGGGCCGGCACGTCGGCCGGGCCGCCGGCCCCCTTCTGCGCCAGGCCGTGACCCGGCAGGTCATAGGTGATGGCGCGGAAGCCCTTGTTGCCGTAACGGGCCACGGTCTCGGCGAAACGGTCGCAGCGCGCGCCCAGGCCATGGACGAAGACGACCGCCGGCCCCTTGCCGCATTCGATGACACGGGTGACGACGCCCTCGACCGCGAGGGGATAGGTGATGCTGCGCATGGAAACGGGTCCTCTGGTCACTGACGGATGGGGGCGATTCTGGCGATCGCCTCGATTTCGATCCGCGCGCCTGGATGCACCAGGGCGCTCACTTCGACCAGGGTGCTGGCCGGCTTCGCGCGCCGGAACCAGGCCTGGCGGATCGGATTGATGGCGACGCGGTCGCCGATATGGGTGAGAAAGATCGTGACCTTGGCGATCTCGGCGATCGAGCTGCCGGCCGCGTCCAGCACCAGGGCGAGCTGGCGGAACACTTCCTCCGCCTGGGCGGCGGGATTGTCGCCGCCGACCAGGGCGCCCGACGCATCGACCGGGATCACGCCGGAGGCGAAGACCCAGCCATCCTGCACCACCGCGTCGCAATAGTGGGAGACCGGCGCCCCCTTGCCGGCGACCATGATCTCGCGGCGTTCCATCGTCATTTCTCCATCCTTCAGGCGCGCATTTCAGCGGGGGGCGCCCAGCGCGACGCGGGACGCGGCAGGCCCAGGTGGTCGCGCAGGGTGTCGCCCTCGTAGCGGGTGCGGAACAGGCCGCGGCGCTGCAATTCCGGCACCACCATGTCGACGAAATCCTCGACCCCGCCGGGGATCGTCGCCGGCATCAGGTTGAAGCCGTCGGCGGCGCCGGCGCGGAAGCGTTCCTCCATCTGGTCGGCGATATCGGCCGCGGTGCCGCAGACCATCCAGTGGCCCCGGGCACCGACGGCGTGGCGCGCCAGCTCGGCCAGCGTCATGCCCTTGGTTCGGGTCGCCTGCTGCAGGATTTTCAATTGGGTCGAGCCGAAATTGGTGGTCAGGTCCTGGGGCAGGGTTTCGTCCAGCCGGTAACGCGACAGGTCGACATCGCGCCCGACCAGCATCTGCAGGAAGGCGACGGCCAGGGTCGGATCGAGCAGGGATTGCAATGCGCCGAACTTGTCTTCCGCTTCCGCCCGCGTGCGGCCGACGAAGGCGAGGAGCCCGGGCATGATCTTCAGGGCGTCGGGCGCGCGGCCGGCGGCGACCAGGCGGTTGCGGAGGTCGTCGGCGAAGGCGACCGCTTCCGTCAGGTCGCCCTGCACGCTGTAGACCATGTCGGCGGTGCGGGCGGCCAGGGCCCGCCCCGCCTCGGAGCCGCCGGCCTGTACCACTACCGGCCTTCCCTGGGGCGAGGGGCCGACGTTGAGCGGCCCGCGCACGGCGAAATGCTTGCCCCGGTGGTCCAGCACATGGATGCCGGAAGGGTCCATGAAGCGGCCGGAAGCGCGGTCGATCAGATAGGCGTCCGGGTCGTAGCTGTCCCACAGGCCGAGGGCGACATCGCAGAATTCCGCCGCCCGCTCGTAACGCTCCGCGTGCGGCGGCAGGTCGTCATGGCCGAAGTTGCGCGCCTCGCCCCGGCTGACCCCGGTGACGAAATTGCAGCCCATGCGTCCGCCCGAAATATGGTCGATCGAAAGCACGCGCCGGGCCACATAATAGGGATGGTCGTAGGTCGTGTTCTGGGTGATCACCAGGCCGATCTTCTCGGTCCCGGCGGCGATCGCGGCCGCCGTGGTGGCCGGCTCGATGAAGGCCATGCGGTCGGTCCGGGCCAGGATCTCCGGCGGCATGTCGGGTACCGCCGCCGAATCCGCCAGGAAGAAGACGTCGAACAACCCGCGCTCGGCGGTCTTCGCCACCTTCAGCAATTCCGCGAAGGGCGGCTGCGCTGCCGGCCGCGTCCCCGGGTGGCGCCAGGAGGCGATGTGATGCCCGGTGTTCAGCACGAAGAGGCCGAGGTGCATCCGGCGATCGGACATGGCGGTTCCTTGTCGGGGCTGCGGGGTGGGGTCAGATCGGCGTCGCCAGCAGGGAGAGCACGGCGCCCGTATCGGTGATCACCTTCTTGCCCCGGAATTGCAGGCCGGTTTCGCCGCGCACCACATGGTCGTGATAGCAGCCGACGCTGAACAGCACGGTCACGCCCTCGGGGTTGGTCTGGAACAGCGAGTAATTCGTGGTGACCCGGAACGAGCCGTCGTCCTCCATCTCGATCCGCGGCAGGGAGAGGATGTGCCTGTCGGTATGGAGATTGTAGATATTGGCGTTCCGGAGCGAGACGATGCGGTCCCGCATCATGTTCTTGTTCTCGCACAGCATGAGCGGCAGCGGCAGGCCGAGCGCCACATTCTCGCGCGAGACGATCTCGTAGCGCGCATCCTCGGTGAAGAGGTCGAGCCATTCCTCGAGCCGGTCCTCGTCGATCAGGCGGCAATGGGTCTCGAGCAGGGCTTCGATCTCGAAGATCCTTTCGCGCACCAACATCACGCCGCCTTTCCGGGTTCGATACCCATGAGTTCGCAGTAGTAGAGCCAGAATCCGCGCATCGGCACGTCGGTGATCAGGGTCGCCTGGTCGGTGACCGGGCCGCGGCCGCCGAATTCGACGATGGCATGTTCATTCTCGCTGCCCAGGATCGCCTCGTGGACGATCCGGATCGCCTCGCCGTCCTCCATCGAGACGAGGCCGGCGGGGCCGACCAGGTTCGACATGCGAAGCCGGTGGGCATCCATCTCGGCGGAATCGTCGGCGTAACCATAGAAGGTCCAGAAGATCTCGAATTCGCCGGCCGACTTGGTGCGGATCTGGCGAACGGCCAGCGTATTGCCGATCTGCTGGAAGATGCAGTTGGGGAAGATCGAGGCGATGGTCAGGTTGTAATCGTCCGGATATTCCTTGCGGTATTGCAGCAGCGTCGGGTCCTTGAGCTGAAGCTTGGTGTCGCCCCGCTCGGTCCCGGCATAGCCGTCGTCTTCGGCGAATTGGCCCATCTGCTGGGCCGCCCAGGACATGTTGTGACGGCCGCGCTTGTCCAGCTTGGCGCCGCCTGTCTGGTTCAGGCGGGCGATGCCGAAGGTGATCTGGAACATGTGCAGCAGGCCGCCATGGTTGGGGTCGCGCAGATTGTCGGTATAGAGTTTCCAGTTGCCGAAGACGCGCTGGCGCTGATAGCCGAGGATCTTGATCGGCCGGTTGAACTGGCGCCGCAACTGGTCGGCGAAGGGCTTGTCGAGATAGTCTTCGAGGGGTTCGATCTCATCGGCGAAGGTGCCGAAGATGACGCCGTTCAGGATCGCCACCCTGAGCGGGCGAAGGCCGTGCTCCTTGCGCTCGAAATCCTCGGGCAGGCCGCCCTTTCCGTCGATGCCGCGCTGGAACGGCACGCCGGTCAGCCGGCCTTCCAGGTTGTAACACCATTGGTGATAGCAGCAGATGTGCGCGCGGGCGTTGCCGCAGGTCTGGCGCTGCACGATGGCGCCGCGATGGGCGCAGCGATTGACGAAGGCGTGGACCTGGCCCTTGCGGTCGCGGTTCAGGATCACCGGCGTATCGCCGACCGCGATGGTGCGGAAATCGCCGCCGTTCGGAATCTCGGCTTCGAGCCCCAGGTAGTTCCACACCGGCCCCTGGAAGACGCGTTCCTGTTCCAGGGCATAGACCTCGGGGTTCGTGTACATGCCGTAGGGGATGCGGGTGCAATCCGCCGCGGGCCAGCGATAGAGGCTCTGGACGTCGGTCGTCATCGCGGTCACTCCGCCGCTGTCTGCAGTTCGAGGGGCTGCCGGGCCAGGCCGGCGGTATAGTCGCGGGTATAGAGACGGTTCCACATGCCCTGGGCCAGCTCGCTCGGATGGCGGCCGGGCTGGGGTTGCGGCGTCGTGTCGACCACTTCGCCGCCGAGGCGGAGTTCGACGAAATGGCTCGGGTCCTGGAGGATCGAAAGGTCCTCGATCGGGCTTGCGTCCAGGACCAGGAAATCCGCCATATGACCTTCCTTCAAGGTGCCCACGGGGGCGCCGCGGAGATAGGGGGCCGGGTTGGCGGTGGCGGTCAGCAGTGCCTCGCCGGGCGTGAGACCCAGGAGATCGCGCGAAATCTCGAGTTCGCGTGCCGCCCAGTCGCCGTAGAGGGTGACGGCGAAGCCGCTCTCCGAGCCGTTGATCAGGCGGACGCCGGCCTGGAAGGCTTCGGCGATGCAGATCCGGGCGGAGGCCAGTTCCTTCCGCTGGATGTTCGGCCACCAGGAATAGGAAGGGTCCTGCGGCTGCGCGAACTCGATGTTGTTCACCAGCATCAGCAGGGACGGACTGATGGCGCAGCCGGTATCGAGGCAGGCGCGGATCGTCTCGCCGTCGATGCGCGAGGCGTGATAGATGATGTCGGCGCCATGCTTGGCCGCGTAATAGGCGGCTTCTCGGCCGCGGGCATGGATACCGACGCGGCGGCCCAGGCGCTTTGCCTCGCGGATCATGGCCTTGGTCTCGTCCTCGTCGAAGGCGGCATAGAGACCGTGCTTGCGGTCGCCCATGATGCCGTCGAGGGCGAATTTGATCATGTCGACGCCGTCCTTGGCCTGACGGCGGATCTCGAGGATCGTCTCCTCGCGCGACTTGACCAGGATGCCGGTCGAGACGTCGGGGGCGCCGATCCAGCTCGGGTAATAGTCGTAGAGGCCCTGGTGCGTGGTCAGCGCCCTGCCCGCCGCCGTGATGCGCGGGCCCTTGTAGAGGCCGCAGTCGATGGCGTCGCGCACCGAGGGCGAGACCAGGCCGGAACAGGCCGGATCAATGATCGAGGTGAAGCCCCAGCGCAGCATACTCTGCGCCGCATGGAGGGCGCGGATCGCGCGGAATTCCATGGTGGCATAGAGGTCGAGATCCTCCTCGCCCAGCGCGCGGCCGTAGGAAATGTGGACATGGCCGTCGATCAGGCCGGGCATGACGAAGCGGTTGCCGTGATCGATCACGGCGTCGCCGGCCTGCGGCGGCGGCGCCTCTGCAGTCGGCCCGACATAGGTCAGCTTGGCACCGGCGAAGACCAGGGTCTGGTCCTTGTCGGGAAAGGCGGAAGTGGCCGTGAACAGGGTGCCGCAGCGGACGAAAGTATGGCTCATCTTTTCCGTTACTCCTGAATGATCAGTCCGCGATCACGGCATCGAGGACGGCAAGAAGGGATGCTGTCCGCTCCCAGGTTACATTGTGGCCGCAACGGCCGAAGACGACGAGGTCGGCATCCGGCCGGAGGGTGGTGAAGGCAAGCGCGGCCTCGGCCAGGGGCACGGCGCGGTCGTCCCGGCCGTGGATCACGGTGATCGGGCAGGCGATCGCCGCGGCTTCCGCCGGCGTCACCGCGGCCGCCTCGATCGCGCCGGCGGGATCGGCCAGCATGGCGGTGAAATGGGCGGCCTCGCCCGGGGCGGCGAAGGCGGCGAAGCGCGCCTCGACCAGGGCGGGGGCGGGTGGGGCGCCGCTCGCCGTCATCGGCGCCATGGCGGCGGCGAGATCGGCCGGCGTCTTAGGTGCCGTCCAGAAGCGGCGGAGCGCCTCGGGCACCGCGAAGGGGCGGAGCGGCGAGCCGATCGAGACGACGGCGGAAAGGGCATTCCGGCCGGCGGCCTTGAAGGCGAGGGCACCGCCGATCGAATTGCCGATCAACACGGTACCGGGACCCGTGCGGGCCAGCACGGCGTCGATCTGCTCGCCCCACAGGGCGACGTCGAAATAGGGGGCTTCGGGCTTTTGGTCGGAGGCGCCGAAGCCGATCAGGTCCAGGACATGGACCTCGGCCCGGGCCGCCAGCGGTTCCATCACGGCGCCGAAATTGGCCGCACCCATGGTGCCGGGGCCGATGCCGTGCACCAGCACGACGGGGCGGCCGCGGCCCTTGGTACGGGAACGGGCGATCACGCCCCCGACGCCGTCCTGGTGCAGGCGCCAGCCGTTTGCATCTTGTCGGGCGTCGGGGGTCATGACGGATTACTTCAGCTCGATCGCGTAGTCTTCGACCGGCAATTCCTTGTCGATCAGGCCGGCTTCGAGCAGGAACTTGCCGTAGGCGACATAGCGGGCCTTGTCGAGCGCCATCGGGTCGCGCGCGAAGGCCGGCTGGGTGTCCATCCAGGCGGTGTGGTTCAGGTCGTTGTCGAGGTCGGGATGGGCCTTGGCGAAGGCCGTCCAGGTCTCGGTCGGATGGGCCAGGAGGTAGTCCGTGCCCTTCTTCAGGGCTTCGAGGAATTTCTTGATCTTGGGATCGTGGGCATGGTCCTTCTGGGCCAGGATGATCAGCTCGTCATAGGCCGGTACGCCGTTCTCTTCGGGGAAGAAGAGCACGGGGGTGAGCCCCTTCTCGCGCAGCTCCGTCGCCTCGAAGGTACGATAGGCGCCGATCACGCCGTCGACCTGATGGGACATCAGGGCGGTGACGAGCTGGAAGTTGACGTTCACCATGGTGACGTCGTCCAGCGCCAGGCCGGCGTTGCGCAGCATGGTGCCGAGGGTCGCTTCCTCGACGCCGCTGACCGAATAGCCGATCTTCTTGCCCTTGAAATCGGCCATGGTCTTGATGCCGCTGTCGGACAGGGTGGCGACCGAGTTCAGCGGCTGCGACACCAGGGTGCCGACGCGGACCACCGGCAGGCCCTGCTTGGCCAGCAGATAGAGCTGCGGCTGGTAGCTCAGCGCGATATCGGCCTGATTGGCGGCGAGCAGGCGGGGCGGCGTCGAAGGATCGGCCGGCGGCACGATCTCGACCTCGAGGCCCGCTTCCTTGAAGGCGCCGATCTGTTCGGCGACCAGGATCGGCGCATGGTCCGGGTTGATGAACCAGTCCAGCAGGACGGTCACCTTCTCGGCGGCATAGGCCGACTGCACCATCATGACGGCGGCGATGGTCCCGACAACGATACGTTTCAGCATGGATACTCCCCTTACGATGGACTGAGGCCTTACGATGGATTCAGGCGGACTTGGCGCTGTCGGGCACCCAGTAGAGGACCCGGCGCAGGACGACATCGACGGCCTGCCAGAGCAGCACGGCCATCAGGGCGAGAACGAAGAGGGCGGCGAAGCAGACGTCGGTCTGCACCCGCGCGTTGGCGTTCAGCATCACGTAGCCGAGGCCGCCCGAAGAGCCGACCCATTCGCCGACCACGGCGCCGATCGGGGCCACGGCGGCGGCGACGCGCAGGCCCGAACCGAAGGCGGGTAGCGCCGCCATCAGGCGGACGTGGCG
>Ga0265297_10001530_pt1 | contig 53495 bp, 49 predicted proteins | sample Munlanlwell13791_FD_192502 | JGI IMG/M metagenome (GOLD analysis project Ga0265297, IMG submission 192502) | Leachate microbial communities from a municipal landfill in Southern Ontario, Canada - Leachate well 137-91 | ecosystem: Engineered > Solid waste > Landfill > Unclassified | place...
TCCGCCGTGACAACCGTTATCGGCCTTATAATGTTTTTGATCGATAAATAAAATTTAAGAGAAAATTTGTTGCGTAAAGATAACCCCGACCGAAAGTCGGGGATAAACTTTTAAAAATAACAAGTAGAATTTATGCTTGAAAAAATAACCAAATTAAAAAAAGCCGGTGGTTTGGGAGGAGAATTGCCGTTGATTGTTTTAGCTGACGCGGTTCTTTTTCCGGAATTAACGATTCCTTTGGCAATCGGCGACGCCAGATCGCTTCGGGCGCTTGATGCCGCGGTAAAAAATAACAGAACGGTTATGTTTTCTTCCCTTAAAAGGGGCAGAGTTGACAGCGCGAAAGAAGGAGACGTGTTTAAGGTTGGGGTATTGGCTAAATTGCAAGAAGTCGCCAAAGAGCGAGATGGCAGCGCCAGGGTTTTGGTGCAGACCGTATCCCGCGTGAGAATTATAAAATTTTTTGAGAGGGAGGCTTTCTTAAAAGTAAGTATTGAAAGCCTTCCGAAGCTGAATGACGAAGGGATAAATAACGAGAGGGCCGAAGCATTGATGCACAGTGTCTTGAACCAGTTTAAAGAATGCATAAATCTTGGCGCTACCGTGCCTTTCAACACTCTTCTTGTTGTGACAAACTTGACCGACCCTTGGCAGATGGCAAATGTAATTTGCGTGAATTTGGATTTTAAAGTTGAAGAAAAACAAGGGATTTTAGAAGCGAATACCAGCCTTCAAAAACTTACGCTTTTAAATGCGGCGCTAGGACGCCAAATAAAAGTTTTAAGAATGGCAAAAAAAATTCAAGCTGAAACCGGCCGTGAAATCGGAAAAATGGAGCGAGAGATGTATTTGCGCGAACAAATGAAAGCAATTGAAAAAGAATTGGGCATTTCCGGAGGGCAGGGAGAAAATGAAGAGTTAAGGAAAAGCATAAAAACCGCAAAAATGCCGGCGGGCATAGAAGATAAAGCTTTAAAAGAACTTTCCCGTTTGGAAAGAATGCCGTCATTTTCACCGGAGGTGAATTTTGTTCGGACTTATTTGGATTGGCTGATAGATTTGCCGTGGAGCAAGGAGGACAAGACAAGGCTCAACATAAAGGAAGCGAAAAAAATATTAGATCGCGATCATTTTGCTTTAGAGAAAGTTAAAGAGAGGGTTCTTGAATATCTTTCCATACAAAAATTGTCCGGAAAGATAAGGGGCCCGATTTTGTGTTTTGCCGGACCTCCGGGAACGGGGAAGACTTCGATGGGCAGATCTATTGCCCGCGCTTTGGGAAGAAAGTTTGTGAAAATCAGCTTAGGGGGAATTCGTGACGAGGCGGAAATACGAGGGCATAGGCGAACATATATCGGCGCCTTGCCCGGCCGCATTGTTCAAGGAATAAATACGGCAGGAACAAAAAATCCTATATTTATGCTGGATGAAATAGATAAAATCGGAAACGATTTCAGAGGTGATCCGTCGGCAGCCCTTTTAGAGGCTTTAGATCCGGAACAGAATTTTGCTTTTTCCGATCATTATTTAGAAGTGCCATTTGATTTATCGAACGTAATGTTTATAACGACGGCAAATATCTTGGATACAATACCGCCGGCTTTGCGCGACCGCCTTGAGGTTATCGATTTTTCGGGTTATACTGAAGAAGAAAAAATAAAAATTGCGGAAAATTTTATTGTTCCGAAACAGTGCGAGTCGGCGGGCATTGATTGCCGAAATATAAGTTTAAGCTCCACGGCGATGAAAAAAATAATCAGGCAGTATACGCTTGAAGCCGGAGTGCGTAATCTGGAACGCCAAATTGCCGCCATTATGCGTAAGCTCGCAAAAAGAATCGTTACTTCTGAAAAAAATAGATTAGAAAAAGTTGCGATTGGCGAAAAAGATTTGCACGAATATCTTGGTCCGGCCAATTTTGAGCTTACCTCCGCGGGGAAAAAAGACGAAATTGGCGTAGTGAATGGATTGGCATGGACTCCGTCGGGAGGTGATATAATAAAGATAGAAGCCAGCAGGATGCCCGGTTCGGGAAAATTGATATTAACCGGGCACTTGGGAAGGGTAATGCAAGAATCGGCCCGAACCGCTTTTTCTTTTGCCCGTTCATCCTCTCGACATAATATAAAAAATGAGGACTTGCACATTCATGTTCCGGCCGGAGCGATTCCGAAAGACGGGCCATCCGCGGGGATTGCAATGGCAACGGCCATAATCTCTTCTTTGACCGGAAAGAAAGTCCGAAGCGGCATTGGAATGACCGGAGAAATCAGTTTGCACGGCAATGTTATGGAAATAGGAGGAATTAAAGAGAAAATTTTAGCGGCGCATAGGGCTGGGCTACGGACGATAATTTTGCCGGCGGACAACAAAAAAAATCTTGAAGATGTCCCTCTGCATATAAGAAAAGCGCTTCGCATAGTTTTTGCAAAAAATATGAATGAAGTCCTGAAAAAAGCGATGATATAAAAAATAATTTATGAACAAGCCCGATTATTTATTGATTTTATTAATTTTTATTTTTGTCTGTTTTGGATTTTTAATGCTTTCTTCCGCAACCGCGCCTTACGCGGTAAATAAATTTGACGATGCTTATTATTATGTAAAAAATCAATTAAAAGGGCTTTTTGGCGGACTGGTTCTTTTTTGGATTTTTTCCCGCACGGATTACAGGATCTTTAAAAAATACAGCAATTGGATACTTGGCGGGACAATTTTTTTATTGATATTGGTTTTAATTCCCGGAATCGGGGCGACATATGGAAAGGGCGCAAGGAGCTGGATTAATATCCCTTTTTTTGGTTTTCAGCCGGCCGAGCTCGCCAAGCTGGGTTTGATGATATTCCTTTCGGCTTGGCTGGAATTTAAAATAATTTCCAGCCGCTCGTCTTTTTGGGATATTTTTATAAAATTTTTACTCATTTTGGGAGGGGTTGTGGGGCTTGTCCTTTTGCAGCCCGATATGGGAACGTCGGCTATTATTGTTTTAATCGCGCTGATTGTCTATTTTGTGGCGGGTGGCCCATTGTCACATTTTGGGATCTTGGGGGCGATAGGAGCAATAGGAACTTTTATTTTGGTAAAAATCGCGCCATATAGGATGGCGCGATTTACGGCTTTTTTGGATCCCTCGGCAGACCCCTTGGGTGTAAGCTATCAAATAAACCAAGCGCTTTTGGCGATTGGCTCGGGCCGTTTTTTTGGCGTCGGATTGCTTCATTCGCGCCAAAAGCTTATGTACTTGCCGGAAGTTTCTGCGGATTCTATTTTTGCGGTAATCGGGGAAGAGCTAGGATTTTTTCTTTGCGTTATTTTTATTGCCGCCCTGGTTTTATTTTTTATCCGCGGAATTAAAGCCGCTTCGGGCGCTCCGGATTTTTTTGGTAAATTATTAGCCGCCGGAATAGTTGGCTGGATTGTCACCCAATCTTTCATAAACATAGGAGCTATTTTATCTCTAATGCCTTTAACCGGTTTGCCTCTGCCTTTTATAAGCTACGGAGGTTCCGCCCTTATGACTGCGCTGGCCGGCTGCGGAATTTTGGTAAATATTTCCAAATGGTCATAAACCTCTTGATTTTATTTTGATTTAATGATAAAAAACTACAAGGAGGAAAGATGGAAAGCAGAGACTTGAAGGATGACGGAGACTATCTTCTTTGTTCTTTAATCCTGGACTTGGGAAATGCTGCGGTAATGGTTGCCGGGGGGATTGTCCTGGTTATACTTTCTTGGCTGATTAAAGTGGGTTGGGGGTTTAGGCTGGGGGCCGTTCTAATTATGTTGCTTCTTTTTGGGATAGCCTTTATGGAGATTCGCGGGATTATTAAGAGGATCAAGCAAGAAAATGATAAACAGGGTGGATAAAAACCCTGTTTTTTGATACTATCTAAAGAGCATTGACGTTTATTATGAAAAAATCAAGAATTTTTCTTTCGGGCGGAGGAACGCTCGGCTCCGTGATGCCTTTGCTGGCAGTCGCTGAAATTCTACAAAAAGATTATGAATGCGTTTGGATTGGGAGCTTTGGGGGCATTGAGAAAAAAATAATACAACAAAAAAAGATAAAATATATCGCGATTCCTTCAGGTAAATTGCGAAAGTATTTTAGTTTTGCAAATATTTTTGAGCCTTTTTTTGTTTTAGCGGGATTTTTAGGTTCATTCTTTTGTCTTTTGGCTTATAATCCGCGAGCAGTCATTGTTTCCGGCAGTTTTATTTCCGTTCCCTTGATTTGGGCAAGCTGGGTTTTGGGCATCCGCAGAATAGTGCATCAGGAAGATATAAATATAGGGCTGGCAGGAAAGTTGAGCATTCCTTTGGCGTCGGCTGTTACTTGTTCTTTTCCCGAAACTGCGGAAAAGATAAGAAATAAAACGAAGTTATTTATAGGCAATCCCGTGAGAAGCGCTTTTAGAAAACCGAATATAAAAAAATGGAAAACCAATCTGCCCCTAATATTGGTATTAGGCGGGGGATTGGGTTCAGAAAAAATAAATAAAATGATTACGGATATAGCGGCCGCGGTTTGCAAGAGGGCGCAAATTATTCATTTGACGGGGAGAAATAAAAATTTTAGCTCTTTGAATTTGGAAAAAAATTATAAACAAATCGATTTTTTGGGGGATGAATTAGCTGATGTTATGGCCGCGTCCGATGTTATTGTTTCGCGCGCCGGCCTTTCGACTATCAGCGAGGCTGCGTATTTGGGAAAACCAATGATTTTAATACCGCTTAAAGGTGTCGGGCAAGATAAAAATGCAAATTACTTGTTAGACAGGGGCGCTGCGGTCGTGGTTGGCGAAAATTATTTTGACTTGCAAAAAGAAATTTTAAATCTTATTTCCGACAAGCATAAAATGGATAAGCTGTCGGAGAACATTAGGAAAATATTTCCGCCGGGTGCGGCTGAAGCGCTTGCCGAATTGGTAAAATAAAAATCCCCTTTGCAAAGGGGATTTTTATTTATATTTATAGTTTTATAATTCGTCACCTTCGTCCAGGTCGCCGATTCCCAATTCCTCTTCCTCGCTTTCCTCGTCGCTAGAACCGCCTTCTTCGCCATCCTCCCATGTCTCTTCTTCCATTTGGTCGTCATTAAGGGTCATAAGATTATCTTCGTCTTCGAAATAAAAGTCTTTTGGCATATTATTCCTCGGATAAGTATATTTATATTAAATATACTACTCCTTAATTATATTATTTTTTTTAATTATAATTTTTTTTATTTTCCCCGTCAAATTATTTTTTGCGTGTTGTTTTATCCGCAAAAAATTAGGGGTATAACCATAGTATATATGATTTTTACCACACTCAAAAAGCGCTGTCAATGATTTTCCGATTATCCTGTTTTTTGCCTTATTTTTCAGTAAACCGCACAGGCGCCTCGCCGCGAGAAACCGTTCTTTTACAATTGAATTTTTAATTTGCCTTAACCTTGCCGCCTCCGTTCCGGGGCGGGGGGAATATTGGAAACAATGGATATTTAGAAGATCTAATTCGCTGATCGTCTGTAATGTTTTTTGGAAATCTTTTTCTGTTTCGCCCGGGAAGCCCACAATGATATCGGCGCTTATGTTAAACAGGGGATTTATTTTTCGCAGGCGCGCGGCAATCGTTTTTATTTTTTTAATTTTTATGGGTCGGCCCATATCCTTTAAAATTTTTTCTGAACCCGATTGGAGAGAAAAATGCAGATGGGGCATCAGCCGCTTATTTTTAAAGAGATTTATAAATTCGGAAGTGATGAGCCGGGGATCGACCGATCCGAAACGGATGCGGGCGATTTTACTTTCTTTTAAAATATTTTTTATGAGTTTTGTAATATTTTTATACAATAAAATATTTGTTCCGGTTAAAACTATTTCTTGCGCTCCCGCCGCATCCAGTTCTTTTATTTTTTTAATGATTTTTCCGCCGCTCTCATTTTTTGATTTGCCGCGTATTATTTTGGTAACGCAAAAAGCGCAATTAAAATTACAGCCGGTTTGGATTTTTATAAACGCCCGGACTTTTTCTTGGATTTCTTTTTTTGCAGGTTTTTTTTCGGCTGAAAATTTTTCTTTTAAATATTTTAAAAGCGCAGGATCGCTCTTAACATATTTCGCTTCGGGAATTGTTTTTAAAAAGCACCCTAAAACAAAAACTTTTTTTCCTTGCCTTGCGCAATTTCTAATCTCTTGCCTTACACCTTGTTCCGCACCGGAAGTAACGGCGCAAGCGCGGATGATAACAATATCCGCGTCTTTAAGGGAAGTTTGGTTATGGAAATCTTTGAGTTTTTCCGCCAAAGCGTCCGATTCCGCAATATTAACCCGGCAGCCGAATGTTTTTATAAAAAAATTCATAATCAATATAGTAGCACAAAAAATTAAACATGCAATCTTGACACCGGTACTTGAAACGTGTAATTTTTCCTTATCAACAAGGAGGCAAAATGTCCATTGGCTGGGTAATTGGAGGGTATGTTATTTGCGTTCTTTTGATAATAGGCTATGTGGTTTGGTTTGTGCGCAGTAGAAATAGGGCGCTTGTGAGACGCGCAATGCAAAAAGTAGCATTTTTTGAAATGGATTTTACGTTTTATAAGGGAATAGAGCCCCTTTTAAATGATTTGAGAGCGAGGTTTGGAGATGATGATCCTGTTGCCGCATATTACCAGCATGAAATTGACGAGTGCTTAAAAGCGAAGGATGAAGCGGAAAAAGAACTCAAGGATATTAAGGAAAAGTGGTTTATGAGAATCTTTGGCTGGTAACCCGTCTAAAAATGACGGGTTTTTTAATTTATCCTCAAGGCTATTGCATTTTTAAGTAATTTATGTTATTTTATTTATCAGTCATATTTTTTATTTTTTTTGTCTATGACCCGGTAGCTCAGCTGGTAGAGCATCTGCCTTTTAAGCAGAGGGTCCTGGGTCCGAGCCCCAGCCGGGTCACCAAAATAAAATCCTCATAAAGTGGGGTTTTTATTTTGGTTATTTTTAGCCGGGCTCGGACGAGAGGGTAGGGAGAGGAAAATGCCGAAGCCAAACTTGGGCATTTTTTTGTACAAAATATCCAGCCGGCTTGAAAAACTTATAAAAGTGGTGTATAATGCCGGAACGCCAGTGAAGTTAAAGTGGAAAAACTTCTTAATTTGTGTTAAAATTTACAATAATATGGTCCCGAGATTAATAATTACAATTATAGCCATATCCGCAGTTTTAGGGACAAGCGCTTATGTAAATCGCGAGAAATTAAGGCAAAGGGTTTATAGCCGAAGTTTGCCGGAGCCGATTTCTCATTTGGCGGCGCAAAGAAAGATAGGTTTTGTAAATGGAAGTGCGGAAATTATTGAAATTATTCCTGTTGAAGCGGAGTTGAGATTAAACCAAACCCCGGCAAAAACCGCGGAAAATCCTTCCGATTCCAAAAACACCGATACGAAACCCGTTCCGGAGCCGAGCATCCCGGCCCAGATAAATTTTGATGTGCCATTTTTTTCTCAAGCTCCGACGGGCGTTTGGGATGATATTCACGAGGAGACTTGCGAAGAAGCTGCGGTTTTAATGGCGTATTCTTACGTAAAAGATAAAAAAATATCAGGAGCAGCTTCGATTGATGCGGAACTTTTAAAGATTATTGATTGGGAAACAAAAAATTTTGGATTTTGGAAAGACACGGATGCGGCTAAAACCGCCCAAATACTTAAACAAATGTTCGGCTTGAAGAACGTGGAGGTGAGGTATGATATAACGATTGATGATATAAAAGAGGAAATATCTAAAGGTTATCCGGTTATTTTGCCAACGGCCGGCCGTGAATTGGGAAATCCTTACTTTACTCCGCCCGGTCCGGTATATCATATGATTGTTGCCAAGGGTTATACGAAAGACTCGATTATAACCAATGATCCGGGAACGCGCCATGGCAGCAATTATATTTATAAAAATAATGTTTTATACGATGCCATCCACGATTGGAACGGGGGAGATGTGGTTAAAGGCAAAAAGGCAATGATAGTTGTTAAAGAATAGTTAAAATTATTGGGAGGAATTGTATGAAAAATAAAAAGATGCCCTATAGTTTGAAAAAATTTATTAGGCGGAAAAAAGCCGAAATTCGGCAAAAAGAAAAAGACCCGGCAAGACAAGCCGAATTAATAAAAGATTTTTATAAGAGCTTTAAATTATGAAAATAAACAAGGTCGCCGCTATAATTCCCGCTTACAACGAGCAAGATATTATCGCGGAAGTTGTAGCCGCGGCAAAAAAGAGCGACCTGATAGATGAGGTTATAGTAGTTTCCGACGGCTCTACGGATAAAACTGTCACAAGAGCCAGGGCGGCCGGCGCCAGCAAAGTATTGGATTTAAAAAAGAATTTAGGTAAAGGGATGGCGATGGTTACGGGAGTGGAACAAACCAAGGCTGAAGTGATAGTTTTTTTAGACGCCGATGTCCATGGTTTAAAACCGGGGCACATAAAAAAAATAGTCGATCCCGTTCTTCGCGGTTCGGTAGTAATGAACATCGGGGTGATAGACAGGGGCCGGTTTATTTCCAATCTGGCGGGCTATATGCCTTTAATAAGCGGGGAGCGCGCTTTGCAGCGTTTTGTCATAGAGCGAATTCCCAAAGAATATTTGCAAGGTTTTAAAATTGAAACGGCTTTAAATTATTACTGCCGGTCAAGGCGCCTTCCTTATGACTTTGTTTTTCTTCCCGGGGTTAGCATTAAGAAGAAAATAGAGAAAGTCGGATTTTTTCCGGGATTGTGGCAGTATTTTAAAATGATTTTTGAAATAATTGACGCAATGATTGTTTTGAGGTGGGCGAAAGTTAAAAAAATATTTTAATTTTATGAAAGTATTAATAATGGGTTTAGGCGGGTACAAGACAGGTAGCGGAATTTCTGCGGCTAAGTTTTTTATTGAAAAAGGCGACAGTGTTTTAATTACCGATTTAAAAAAACGCGATGAGCTTGCCAATCCGATTAAAGAATTGGAAAAATTTTGCAAAGCCAAGAAAAAACCGCTCCCCGGATTTGTTTTGGGGGAGCATAGGGATGAAGATGTTATATGGGCGGATATGGTAATCAGAAATCCGGGAGTGCCGAAAGGTTCAAAATTTTTAGCGCTTGCCGAGGAACGGAAAATACCGGTTGAAACCGATATAAGCGTATTTTTAAAAAATTCTAAAGCGACAATAATCGGCATAACCGGCACGCGGGGAAAAAGCACGACGACGACGCTGATCTATGAAATTTTAAAATCAAAGTACAAACGCGTCTGGCTGGGCGGAAATATAAAAGTTTCCCCGCTTTCTTTTATAAAAAAAGTAAAGAGAACGGATATAGTGGTTTTGGAGCTATCCAGCTGGATGTTGGAAAATTTTGATAAAGAAAAATTAGCTCCGCATATAGCCGTTATTACAAATATCTATCCCGACCATTTGAACACCTATAAAGATATGGCCGAATATATCGCGGCGAAAAGGAATATTTCTTCTTGGCAGGAAGCCAGTGATTTTTTGATTTTGAACGGAGAAAATAGTGAAATCAAAAGCTGGGCATTTGCCCGCAAAGGCCCGAAAATTATTCGTTTTTTTAAAAAAGATTCTTTAAAATATAAAATCAATTTAAGAGGCGACCATAATTTAGAAAATATTGCCGCCGCCGTATCCGTTTCTAAGATAATGGGGGTTCCCGAGGCGAAGATTAAAAGGGTTTTACGCAATTTTACCGGGCTGTCGGACAGGCAAGAGCCCTTGGCGAAAATAAAAGGCGTTTTGTATGTTAACGACACTACGGCCACCACGCCGGACGGAGCTGTCGCCGCTTTGCGCGCTTTTGGGAAGCCGGGCAAAAAAATTGTCCTTATCGCGGGAGGAAAGGATAAGAATTTGGAATACGGAAGCCTGGCTAAAGAAATAAAAAAGTATTGCAAAGCCGTTATTTTATTTCCCGGCACCGCCACGGAAAAAATGATAAGAGGAATAAAAAAATACCAATTGGCAAAGGATATGCCGGAAGCTGTCAGCTTGGCAAAACAGGAAGCGCGCCGGGGCGACATCATTCTTCTTTCGCCGGCGGCGGCCAGTTTTGGGCTTTTTAAAAATGAATTTGACAGAGGCGAACAGTTTAAAAAAATAGTAAATGGAGAAAATAAAAATCCTCCGCGAGCGGAGGATTAGGTCCTGCTTTCCAAGAGTTCGCCGGCAACGTCCTCTTGCATAGGCCCCAAAATTTTCATATTTCGGGAATTTATCATATAAAATTTGCCGCAAGATTGAAAGTGGACGGTAGCATAAACTTCTTGCGTTTTGACTCGGAGGGCTATGACATAACCGGGTTGCGGATCGGGGGAAAGGTATATTTCGGATTTCGGAGTCCGATCTTTTCCGTGTACACCGATGACAGCAAAACCGATTTTTTCATTTTTTTTAAAAATAATCGCGATTTTTTTGCCGGAATCGAACAATCTGCGTTCAAAAATTTCATCGGCCGCAAAAGCCATTTTCTGTTTCTTCTTGGTTTTTATAAAAAGAACGCCCTGGTTGTTCTTCCATTTTACGAGTAATTTTGGCAATTTATTTTTTGCCATTTCTCTTTACCTCGCCAAAGACCTAATCTAAGTTTAGGGGCGCTGATTTTAGTTGTCAAATCAGGTAAAAATTGTTATTGTTTAAGCATGAAAGAACTAATAAAAAAAGTAGTTCCAAAGTGGGCTATAAATTTTTATCATTGGTTTTTGGCAATTGCCGGGGCATGTTTTTATGGATTTCCGGCCGATAAAATGACCGTTATCGGCATCACCGGCACTAAGGGCAAGTCAACCAGCTCTTATTTGATTGCCAAATTTTTAGAAGCGGCAGGCCATAAGACCGGCCTTTCTTCAACCATAATTTTTAAAATTGGAGAAAAAGAATGGTTAAATGACAAAAAAATGACAATGCCCGGGAGATTTGGGTTGCAAAAACTGTTGAGCGAAATGGTCCGCGCCGGATGCGAGTATGCGGTAATAGAAACTTCTTCGGAGGGCATTGCCCAACATCGGCATACGGGCATAAGCTATGACGTTTTGCTTTTTACTAATTTATCTCCGGAACATATAGAATCCCATGGAAGTTATGATAAATACAAAGCCGCCAAAGGCCGGCTTTTTAAGGAGCTTTCTTTTAAAAAGAAAAAAGGCCTGCCAAAGGCCGCGGTTATAAATATAGATGACCCTGAAGCGGAATATTTTTTAAAATTTAATTCTAACAACGTAGGCTTTACTTTAAATAATTCATTTAGGAAGGGACTGAAAGAGATTGTCTCGGCAGAGGACATAAAAGCGGGAGAAACCGGTTCGTCTTTTTTTCTGGGGGATATCCAATTTAGGACAAAACTTATCGGGAAATTTAATGTTTATAATATTGTAGGCGCGCTGTCTGTCTGCAAAACGCTGGGCATTTCCGCGGAAAATTTTCAAAAAGCGGTTTTAAATATAGGCTCCGTGCCCGGGCGGATGGAATTTATAGATGAGGGTCAGAGTTTTCAGGTTATAGTTGACTATGCCCACGAGCCGGCTTCAATGAAGGCGCTTTATGGAATAGTTCGCGAGATTCCTCACAGGAAAGTGATTCATGTTTTTGGCGGTACCGGAGGAGGCAGGGACAAATCTCGCCGCCCGGTAATGGGAGAAATTGCCGACCAAAATTCCCAAATAATAATCCTTACCAACGATGATCCTTACGGCGAAAGCGAAATGGATATAATAGACGATATAAAGAAAGGCATAAAAAAGAAAAAAGAAAACGAATCCCTTTTTATAATTTCTGACAGAAAAGAGGCGATTCGAAAAGCCGCGGAAATCGCCGGTCCCGGAGATTTGGTCTTGGTTACCGGCAAAGGATGCGAACAAAAAATGGCGATAGGAGGCAAGATGATACCGTGGGATGACAGGGAAATTGCCCGCGAAGCAATTGCTAAGTTAAAAATTTAAAGATAGCTATTCGAGCACTTCCGGAAGATCGCATAAATTTTTCATTTTGATATTTAAAAACTACACTTATGTTCAGCGCCATAACTTTAAAGCCCGATGAAAAAATTTTAATGATTGTAAGGCAAACTCCAATTGCTTTTGCTACGTCTTTTTTAATCGGTTTAATTTTGTTTTTGCTTCCTTTTTTTCTTCTTTTTCCGCTGTTTAGCTGGGGCAGGTGGGGGGTAGCCGGATTTTGCGCGCTGCTTTTGGGGGCATTCTTCTTTTCTCTGTACCAATTTGTGATGTGGTACTTTAATTGCGGAATAATTACCAATATGCGGGTTATAGATGTTGACCAAAAAGGGCTTACGGAGCGCGTGGTTTCTGAAGTGCCTTATTTTAAAATTGACGATGTTTCATATAACATTAAGGGGGTAAAACAGACAATGTTCAGGTATGGCAATGTGGTTGTGGCGATCAAAGGGTATAGATCAAGCGTTACTTTAAGAAATGTTGGAAACCCTGCGGTCATACAAGAGTTGATTTTGGAGGTTGAACGCGAAGTGCGCGGATGGAACGACGATGAAAGGCGGCCGATGGAAAAAATAATGGGGGAGGTGGATAAACTTTCGGACGTTGAAATTAGGGCGCTGTCGGTAGCTTTGAAAAAAATGCATAATGAAGAAATAAAAAAGCAGGAAGAATAAATTATGTCTTTTTCTGTAAAAAATATCCTAAACTGGAAATTGATAATCGCTTTAAATTTATTGCTGTTATTTTTTTTCAGTTTTAATTTTATAAAAGAATATAACCGCAACCGCCAATTAAATGCGGAGATAAAAAAACTGGAAGGAATGGCAAAAGAAGTGGAGGCGAAAAATTTGGATATTTTGAATTTGGCGCAGTATTTGGATACGGAAGAATTTTTAGAAACCGAAGCGCGCGTTAAGCTTGGATTTAAAAAACCGGGAGAGGATGCTATCGTAGTAAATATGCCGGCAATGGGTGAGGCGACGAGCACGGGCAATAAAGTAATTGCGGGAAATAAAAATTATCAAAAATGGTGGTCGTATTTTTTTGGCCGGGATATTTAAAATATATTAAAAGAAAAAAAGACCAAATTTGGTCTTTTTTTCTTTGGAGCGGGTAGCGGGAGTCGGACCCGCCTCTCAACCTTGGGAAGGTCGCATAATACCGATATACTATACCCGCACTCTTTGTGTTATAATAAATTATGAGCCGAAGGTGGGGATCGAACCCACGACCTGCGGTTTACGATACCGCCGCTCTACCAACTGAGCTACTTCGGCAAAACTGATTATATTTTACGGCTTTTAGAAAGATTTGTCAATCTAAAAAGCTATTTTTTCTTGTAATCTGTAATTTTGTTATGATCCAATTTAAAAATGTTTCAAAACTTTATCCGCCGGATTCCGTAGGAGTAAAAAATGTTAATTTAAGAATTAAAGAAGGGGAGTTCGTTTCTGTTATCGGGAGATCTGGGAGCGGAAAAACCACCTTGGTAAAACTAATGATAGCGGAAGAATTTCCGAATAGCGGAGAAATTACCATAGGAGATTGGGATATTAGCAATATAAGGAGAAACGATGTAGCTTATTTGCGCCGGCAGATAGGGGTTGTTTTTCAGGATTTTAAATTATTGCCTAAAAAAACCGTTTTTGAAAATGTGGCTTTTGCCCTGGAGGTTTGCGGAACCGGCAATCTAAGAATCAGGGAGGTGGTGCCCCAAGTTTTGCGAATTGTCGGGTTGGAGGGAAAAGAAGGAAGATATCCGCTCCAGCTTTCCGGCGGAGAACAACAGCGGGCGGTAATCGCCAGGGCTTTAGTCCATAGCCCGAAAATTTTGGTTGCCGACGAGCCGACGGGAAACTTAGACACTTTAAACACGCAGGAAATAATGGATCTTTTAAAGAAAATAAACGATTTTGGAACGACTATTTTCTTGGTTACGCATAATAGGGAAGTGGTTAATTCTTTAAAAAAACGAGTCGTTACCCTTGATCAGGGACTGGTGGTTTCGGATGAAGAGGTGGGGAGATATAAGCTATAAAAGAAATTATAATTAAGTCGCTCTGCGGCAATTTATAATGTTAATAAATCTTAAAAAAATTCTTCATTTCGGAGTGCAAAATTTTGCCCGTAATTTTTGGCTGGCAATATTGACTATAAGCATTTTAATTTTGCTCCTTTTGTCCATCAATGCCTTGGTTGTTATAAATTTTTTAACTGACGAAGCGTCCCGGCAAATGAAATCCAAAGTTGATATAAGCATTTATCTGAAACCGGATGTCTCCAATGAAGAAGCCCAAAGCCTAAGGAATTATTTGGCTGATTTGCCGACTGTCGCCTCTGTCACATATACCGAACCGGATCAGGTTTTAAAAAGTTTTAAAGAAAACCACGCGGCAGATGATAACATACTTTCATCATTAAAATATTTGGAAGATAACCCTTTTGGCGGATTATTGGTGGTGCAAACCGTAAAAGTTGATGATTATAAAACGGTTTTATCCCAGATAAACACCCCGGTATATAAAAAAATTATTGAAAATAAAGATTTTAACGACCACGAAAAATTGGTAAATGCCGTAAATCGGGTTACGGGGTTTGTTAAGCAATTTATAATTATAGTCAGCATATTCTTTGCTTTTATTGCTTTGGTTATTATATTTAATACCATAAAAATCGCTATTTATACCCACCGCGAAGAAATAGGAATTATGCGGCTGGTGGGCGCTTCGGGCTGGTTTATCAGAGCTCCGTTTATAGTGGAGGCCGTTTTTTACAGCTTGCTCGCGGTTGCCATATCTTTTATTTTGGTTTTCCCTATGGTAGGCTTAATCCAGCCGAAAGTTTTTGATTTTTTCAACAGCCAGGGCGGCGACATCATAAAATATTACAGGATGAATTTCTTCGGGCTTTTTGGAATTCAGCTTGCGATAGTGGCATCGCTCTCCGCGGCATCCGCGGCTTTGGCAATCGGCAGATATTTAAAGAAATAATTTTTTTAGCATTTTAATCTTATAAAAGCCGCCCTTCGGCGGATTTTATTATGTTTAATTGGAAAGAAATAAAAAAACCGATTTTAGCTTTGGCGCCGATGGCGGATTATACCGACAGCCCCTTTTCTGTTATCTGCAAAAAGATGGGAGCGGATTTGATTTATCGTGAAATGGTTTCGGCTGACGCAACAGTGCATCAAAGCGAAAAAACTTTGGTTATGGCCGGTTTTGATAAAAAAGAACGCCCGATAATTTTGCAAATTTTTGGAAAAGATCCCGGGATAATGGCGGAAGCCGCCCGGATCTTGGAGGCTCGCTACGCCCCCGACGGCATTGATATAAATATGGGTTGCCCGGCCAGGAAAATAGTTTCCAATTTCAACGGAGCGTCGCTTATGAAAGAACCAAAGCTCGCTTCCGATATTATAAAAGCCGTCAAAGAGGCTGTAAAAGTTCCGGTTTCGGTAAAAACAAGAACCGGTTGGGAGCGCCCCGTGGAAATTTTAAAATTTTCAAAAATAATTGAAGATGCGGGAGCGGATGCTTTGGCGGTGCACGGGCGCACGAAAAAAATGGGGTACTCCGGCGTGGCCGATTGGGAGATAATTGCCAAAGTAAAAAAGAGTTTGAGCATCCCCGTTTTATTAAACGGCGATGTGGCCGGTTTTAATGATTTTTCCCGCGCCCTGCAGGTTTCCGAAGCGGATGGCGTTTTAATTGGGCGGGGAGCAATGGGCCGTCCTTGGGTATTTGAAAATATAAAAAATAAAAAAGACGCGGAACCGGACCTGAAAAATTTAAAAAAAATAATTTTAAGCCATTTGGAATTGCATTTAAAACACTATGGAGAAAGGGGGGTAGTGCTATTCAGAAAACACTTGGCGGCTTATTTTAAAGGAATGGAGGGCGCAAGAAAAATCAGAACCGAAGCCGTTATGGCAAGCTCCGAAAAAGAAATAAAAAAAATTTTATCAAGAATAGAAAAATAACATCCCTCGTTTCCGCGAGGGATGTTATTAACTTGACATTTCCGCAAATTATGCTATTATGGCGCGCACTATGAGAAAAAAATATTTTCTTATTGCGCTCATTGTTATTATTGCGGGCAGTTTAATTGCAACCGGAATAATAACAAATTTTTATAGAAATAAAGGCTCGGGGCCTGTAGTCCAGCCGCCCCAAAATAATTCTTCGACCTCCACCATAGATAAAGATCTCGCGGATCTGGGAGTCCAAGAGACTCCCGGGGGTAAGGTTGCTCCGCCAACGTCAACTCCGGATTCCGGCAAAAAAAATAATGGCGGTGGCGGCAACCAAATTGCCGGATACGGCTTAATCTACTATGTAAGAACGGGCGGGGGAACGGCCTCGCAGTGTACCGGCCGAGTTAATGCGGATTATCCGGGCACGGGTTCTAACCAGCCTTGCGCTTTTAAGCATCCTTTTATAGCTTTGCCTCCCCAAGGAACGCCGATTTTAAAAGGAGGAGATACTTTGATTATAGGAAATGGCTCCTATATGATGGGTTATGGCGCTATTGGCGCTGAAAAATGCCAGCAGGGCGGTTCTTACGATTGTGTTATGGCGGGTATTCCTTCGGGGCCAAGCGTTTCAGCGCCAACAAGAATCTTAGGCGCTAACTGGAATACGGGTTGCGCCATTAAACCGGAATTATACGGTGTGGAGAGGTCTTGGGCGATTTTTGATTTAACTAAAAGCAGTAATGTTAAAATAGAGTGTTTGGAAATAACCGACCATAACTCTTGCATAGAAAAAAGCGGAGAGTCGGGATGCCCTCGCGATGCCGCGCCGTATGGGCAATGGGCTGCGGTGGGGTTGTATGCGTCAGATTCCAATAATGTTTTTTTAAAAAATTTAAATATTCATGGTTTAGCCAATTCAGGAATACATGCCGGCAGGATAAGTAATTGGCGGCTTGAAGGTGTGCGTCTTGCGGCAAACGGGCTGGCAGGTTTTGATGGCGATATTCCGGGCGGCAGCAGTAATTCGGGGACTATAACCTTTAAAAAAGTTAAAGTTGAGTGGAACGGGTGCGGAGAAACTTATCCGGGCGGGGCGCCCACCGACTGTACGGACGAAAGTGCCGGCGGTTATGGAGACGGGCTGGGCACTGGCGCGACCGGCGGCAATTGGGTCATTGAGGATTCTTTTTTTACTCATAACACTCAAGACGGATTGGATCTTTTATATCACACGAAAGGCGGGATAATTACCCTAAAAAGAGTAAAGGCGGAAGGAAATGCCGGCAATCAAATAAAAACCTCCGGTAATTTGATTATGTCTGACAGTTTGGTGGCCGCTAATTGCGGATATTTTGACGGAAAACCATTTACTAAAAGCGTAAGTGCTTGCCGGGCGGCAGGGAATGCTCTTTCCGTGCAGCTTTCCCAGGCGACGGATAAAGTCTCTCTTATTAATAATTCCTTATATGGCCAGGGCGATTGTTTGGTGATTGCCCAGAGAAGTGGTGGCGGCAGCGGTATCGTAAGGTCTTTAAATAATATTTTTTTAGGCGATTATCAATACGGAAAAGGGACTGAAGCCAGTTGTTTATTTTGGTCGGATCAAAATTCAATAACTTTTGATAATTCTTATAGCGTGATATACGGGGTTAAGGATTTAGATTCTGCTTGTCCCGCCGGTTCGCATAATATTTGCAAGGATCCTTTGCTCACGTCTATCGGGCCCGCCGGTTTTAATTTGAGGCCAAAAAACGAAAGCCCGGCTGTAAACGACGGCTTGTATGCGGCTGGCGTGACATCTATTGACTACACCGGCAAAAAAAGGCCAAAAATCAATGTTGACATAGGCGCTTACGAAGCTGACTAGGGTTGCGGTTCAATAGGGGCTGTATTGTTGTTTTGCGAAGCGGGTTCCGGAATGCGAGGGCTTTTAAAGTAATATCTAACTAAAAAAAAGGCAAGAATGATTAGAGTCAACGCCAGAAACACCAGCTCTCCCCGATGGCCGATTTCTTCTTCTGATATTTTTTGGCTATTAGCTTCTTTTTTATTTTTTTTCATAACGGCGAGATGATATCAAAAAAATCAGGAAAGTCAAGAAGTAAAATAAAAAAATCCGCTTTCCGCGGATTTTTTAAAAGGAATTTATTCGCCAAGAGAATTTTTAAATCCGTCAGCGATTATCTTTTCTTTTTTCCGAAAGAGAGGCGCATAGTTAATATTTTGTCGTGGGCGAAAATTTTTGATGCCAGGATTACAAAGACCGCAAAAACCACAAGCATATAAAGTATTCCGTAGATAACGGGATAAAAATTTCCAAGCATTAGATTTCCCGCAGCCAAGAACGGATGGGAAAAGGGGATGGCGAATAAAATCCATTTCAAGAGCGGGCTAAGGGTGGACACGTCCAGGAACATTGTTAGAAAGTAGGGAATCAAAATCATTATCATTAAAGGCGAAATGATTCCCTGCGCGCTTTTTACATCTTCGGCAAAGGCGCCCAAAATCAAGGCGATGGATAGAGCCACCAAAATTCCCAAAAATAGCGAAGCGCCTAAAAATAGATAATCAGAGGTGGTAAGCACTAAGCCCAGTTGCGAAGCGGCTAATTTTACCGTTTCGCTTGAACCTATTGCCGCGCCGCCTGTTATTCCATTCATATAATAGCGCATTCCAAAAAGATAAACGCCCGAAGTAAGAAGGGCGATTACTCCGGCGGCGATGAGTTTTGCTGAAACTATGGCGTTTCTGGATACCGGAGCGCTAAGAAGAGTTTCCAGTGTTTTATTTTCTTTTTCTGTTGCAATCGAAGTGACAATAAGCTGGGACGCAAAAATAATAACCAGGAAAAGCACAATTGGGATAAATGTTGTTTGTGAAACTATAAAACCGGTGATGGCCGAAGGATTCATATTGGCCTGCCGGTCGCCGACAACGGTGGTGTCTGCGGGGCGGATTGGATTTTTAATTTCCGCGGTATTCGTGCCGGGCGCGGCTTTGGCCAATAAATCATTACTGAACGATTCATTGACAAGAGCCAAAGTTGATTGGACGGGCGCGCTGATTCTCGTTCCGGAAAGGGAGAAATTTTTCAGTATTGTGTAAACTGTTATATTTTGCGGTTTGAAGTTATGGATCCCATCCCCAAAACCTGAAGGAATAATTAGCAGGGCTTTTTGATTTTGATTTTTGGCTAAAGTTAAGGCTTCCTCCGGATTTCCACCATAGGAAGCGATATTGAATTTTTGCTGTTTAAAAATTTCAAGTACACGCGCTGATTCCGGAGAGTTATCCTGGTCCAGTACCGCTATATTATTTGCCGCAATCATTTTTTCTTGTTCTTTTCCCACGACTTTTCCAATAAAAACAAAAACGACTATTACAATCAAGAGCGGCGCGAGCATCTGCGGAGTTAAGAGCTCCTTAATTTCTTTTTTTAGCAAAATGAAGAATTTCATAAAGATTATTTAATTATGTTCATAAATACTTCTTCCAAGTTTTTGGCATTATATTTTTTCTTCAGCTCTGTGGCCGTTCCGATTGAAAGGAGTTTGCCGCCATAAACAATTCCCACCTTATCGGAAAGAAATTCAATTTCAAGCATATTATGCGAAGACAAGAGGACTGACATTCCTTCTTTTGCCAGGCCGCGGATGGTATTTCTGATTTCCAGGGCATTAATCACATCTAAGCCGGAAGTCGGCTCGTCCAAAATGGCAAGTTTAGGTTTAATCATTACCGTTCTTGCCAAAAGAAGCTTTCGCGCCATGCCTTTGCTGTAAGTTTTTATTTTATCTTTCAGCCTTTCTCCGAGTTCGGTGATTTTTTCAGCAAATTCGATGTATTTTTTTTGTTCGGCTGAGTTGGAAGCGTATAGTCCGGCCATAAATTCCAGGTACTCGTGGCCGGAAAGATTTTTATAAGCTCCGGCTTCTTCCGGCAGATAGCTGATTAGCCGGCGTACTTTTTCAGGATTTTTTTTAATATCGGTACCGTAGACCGAAGCCGTACCGGAGGTAGGCTGCAAAATTGTGGAAAGCATTTTCAGGGTTGTGGATTTTCCGGCTCCGTTTGGTCCTATTAAAGCAAAAATTTCCCCGGGAGCGACATTAAAGCTTATATCGCAGACCGCGGTGAACTCCCCGTACTTTTTTGAGAGGCTGTTGACTTCTAGAGCATTTTCCATATTTTTAAGTTTTAATTATTTAATAATTGTAGCAAAAAATAGCGATTTGAACAAGATCGGGCGGATATTGCTTTTTTAGCAAAAATCTGCTATTCTAAATAATATTCGTTTATTGCGGGATCGTCTAATGGTAGGACAACGGACTCTGAATCCGTTTATCTAGGTTCGAATCCTAGTCCCGCAGAAAAAGAAAATAGATTAGCCTAGGCTAATCTATTTTCTTTTCGGTATTTTGTTGCGTACATTTTTTATTTCTTATAAACTATAAATAGTATTATTTAAGTCTATTTTAAATCAAGATTAATTTTTATGTTCGCCCCCAAACTTTACAAAAGTCCGTTTATGGATCAAAGAGGGTTTTTATTGGTAATTTCCGGCCCGATGGGTTCAGGAAAAACTACGGAACTTTTTCGCCAGTTGGAACGCGTGGAAATTGCCGGCGGTAAGGTAATGCTTGTGAAGCCTTATCGAGACGATCGGGTGGCCGGAGTAAAAACGCATAGCGGCTTTGAAAGGCAGGCGATTGCGGTAAAAAATCCCGAGGAACTCTTGGAAATAATTCCCGGAGATATAACCACGATCGGGATTGAAGAGGCGCAGTTTTTTGATTATTCGATATGCGGCGTGCTGCGCCGGCTTGTTGCCCGGGGAATAAGAGTGATAGCTGCGGGGTTGGATTTGGATGTTATGGCGAGACCTTTTGGACCAATGCCGATTTTAATGGCTCAGGCGGAATATGTTATAAAACTCCAGGCTGTTTGTATGAGTTGCGGCGCTGACGCTTCGCGAACTAAAAGAAAAACTTCCTCAAAAGAGCAGGTGGTTATCGGCGGAATGGAAATATACGAGCCGGCTTGCACCGCTTGCCATGAAAAATGGCTTGCGGGGGTAAGAGATGATGAATTATAGGCTTCTATTGCGTTTATTCATATTTTGAGGTAAAATAAGATTAGCTAAAAAATTAAGAATTAACTCAAGGTTTGTCTTGTGATAAGCCTTAAAAATACTATGGAAGCATATTGCGTAAAATGCAAAGCTAAAAGGGAGATGAAAGACGCCAAAGAAACCTCTTTTGAGGGAAAAGGCGGTAAAAAGAGAGCTGCGATGAAAGGCGTTTGCCCGGTTTGCAGCACGGTAATGTTCCGCATCTTGCCTTCAAAATAAAATCTCTTAGCTAAATAGCTAAAAATAAAAACTCCCGAAAGGGAGTTTTTATGATGAAAATAAAAAGCCCGAAAACGGGCTAAGAAAAATTAAGCTACCCTTATAATCCAGGCGCCTGCTTCGTGGATGGATTCGCCAATGGGGATTGCTTGGGTGAGCATTTTTATAAGGGGGAGAAGTTGTTTTGCCCGATCTATACTATAGCTAAACATAGCAAAAATTATAAACAAGATTAGGCAATGCCATAAAGTTTCCTGCGCATCGTCGTCATAAATATATAAGCTGGCCCAAAAACTTTTTCCAAAACATTCAAAAAGGCAGGCGCTTAGTTGTTTTAGATTTATTATGTCCACATAGGTTTGGGGGATTAAGTTTGTAGCCGCGACGAACGATCTTCTAAAAGGCCTTATGTTTGGATCGGTGCGCGATACAAAAATTATTTTATGGACATGCTCATTTATGGTTTTTCCTATCACTCTTGCTACTTGAACTGAGTTAACTTCATTAGCGGCTTTAAATATATATCGCCCGCGATTGGCCATAAGAAAAAAGGGCTCCAGTTCCGCCATAATAAAGTTGATTACGCTTTCGTCTTTCATCTTTAATATTAAAAAATTTTCGAGCTTTGCGCGATCGGATAGCACAGGCTTCTCCTTTCAAAGAACGGACAAGCATAATAGCAAATTTTAGAGAAAAGTCAACCCGATTGACCCGGGGATGCAAAAATGCTATTATATTTAAATTAAAGATAAAACCCCTTGGAACACGTTTTCTGAGGGGATTTTGCGCATATGGATTTTAAATTGGAATCAAAGTTTAAGCCGGCCGGCGACCAGCCTAAAGCGATTAAGGAATTGTCATCGGGAATAAAAAAGGGGTTTGATAAGCAAACTCTTTTGGGTGTGACCGGATCAGGAAAAACTTTTACTGTTGCCAACGTTATAGCCGAAGCTAATCGGCCCACTCTTGTTATTGCGCATAATAAAACTTTAGCTGCCCAGCTTTGCCAGGAGTATCGGGAATTTTTTCCTAAAGCTGCAGTGCATTATTTTGTTTCTTACTATGACTATTACCAACCGGAAGCATATTTGCCGACAACTGATACATATATAGATAAGGAATCTATGGTTAATGACGAAATCGACCGCTTGCGCCATGCCGCGACTCAAGCGCTTCTGACGAGGCGCGACGTGATAATCGTAGCCTCGGTTTCTTGCATTTACGGATTGGGCGAACCGGAAACATACGAAGAAACCGTTTTGCATTTTAAAAAAGGCGGAATTTTCAAGAAACAGGAAACGTTGGAGCGTTTTATTGAGATGCAGTTCAACCGCACTACTTCTGATTTGGAAAGAGGAAGTTTTCGTTTGCGCGGTGATATTTTAGAAATAATGCCGGCAAACGAGGAGATGATTTACCGTTTGGAACTTGATGGGGATAAAATTGAAAGCATTATTACAATCGATCCGACAACCAGAAGGCAAAAATCGCAAGAGTCCGATGCCTGGATTTTTCCGGCAAAACATTTTATAACCTTGGGGCCGGAAAAAGAACGGGCAATGAGAGCGGTTGAAAAAGAATTGGCGGAAAGAATAAAGTTTTTTGAAAAGCAAGGAAAGCTTCTGGAAGTTGAACGTTTGGATCGCAGGACAAGATATGATATGGAAATGATAAAAAATGTCGGCTACTGCCATGGAATCGAAAATTATTCCCGCCATCTTTCCGGCCGGAAAGCGGGGGAGCCGCCGGCGACTCTTTTAGATTATTTTCCGGATGATTTTTTGACGGTAATAGACGAGTCGCACGTTACGGTTCCGCAGATTAGAGGAATGTACGAAGGTGATGCTTCCCGTAAGCGCTCATTGGTTGAATTTGGTTTCCGCCTGCCTTCAGCCGCTGACAATAGGCCTTTAAAATTCCATGAATTTGAAGAAAGGGTGGGGCAAGTTATTTTTACTTCCGCCACCCCCGGAGAATACGAGTATAAGCACAGCAAACAAATCGTTGAGCAGGTTATCCGCCCGACCGGCTTGGTTGATCCGAGGATAATTGTCCGTCCGATAACTGAAAGAACCAGCAATCTTTCGCAGATTGACGATTTGATTATTCGTATAAAAGAAAAAGCGAAAAAAAGCGAACGCTCAATCGTTACTACGCTTACAAAGAAAATGGCCGAGGATTTAAACGATTATCTTCTGGATGAAAAAATAAAAGTTAATTATATCCACAGTGATATCAAGGCCTTGGACCGCATAAAAATTTTAACTGATTTTCGACGAGGCAAATTTGATGTTTTGGTCGGGGTAAATCTTTTGCGCGAAGGTTTGGATTTGCCGGAAGTGACAATGGTCGCAATTTTGGATGCCGACAAGGAAGGCTTTTTGCGGAGTGAAACTTCTCTTATTCAGACCATTGGCCGCGCGGCCAGAAATGTCTTGGGCGAAGTCATTTTGTACGCCGATAATTCAACCGGATCAATGAGGAGAGCAATAGGAGAAACCGAACGCCGGCGAGAGATCCAGACGGCATATAATAAAAAGCACGGCATTACACCGGAAACTATTAAGAAAAAAATTCATGATATATTGCCCGAAATAGATAGAGAAAAAGTTTTATCTTTGGATGCCGCGCCGGAAAAAGGCAAAAGCATTAAAAAAATAATTGCCGAAAAAGAGTCGCAAATGAAAGCCGCGGCTCGGAACTTGGAATTTGAAACCGCCGCGATTCTCCGTGATGAAATTAAGGCCCTTAAAAAAAGAAAATAAAAAAGCCCTCTTGTTGAGGGCGTGGATTTTGCTCAGTTCCGGCAAAGGTGGGAAACCCACTGCTCGCCTTGGCTTCGGAAAAATCCGATTTCTTGATCTTCTTTTGTGATCTCTTTCAACTGCAGGCTGTCTACTATCTCCTCTGTGAGATTCATAATCTCGTGATAGAAGTCTTCGTATTCTTCATCTTCGCCCTCCATTACGAGAGGATTGGGCGCTATCACCCAGTAAAGATCCCGAAGGATTCTTGGGTAAGCGTCGGCGAAGTCAGCTTCTATCTCTACCATCAGACCCCAGGATTGCTGGGTTGGTTCCGAGGCTAGCGGAAGCGAATCACCCTCGGCGACAGGCGGCGTACCCACTTTTTTAATACGTTTTTTCTGAACGTAGATAAAAGTAAATGTGCCGGCAAACGCCAGAAAGAAAATCGTTGCCGCGCAGAGTTGCGGTTTCGCTCCGAAAACGAGCAGTTGATAAGGAATGAGATATGCAAGGAGCTCTACGGTGTGGGGGGCAAGAATCAATTCCATGGAGTTCGCCTCCGGGCTTGTTGTTTTACAAGCTTTAAAGCGAAACCATTTTCGCTTAAAGCACACCTTCCGGCGCGCTTTAAGCAAGGAAAAGACTCCCGCCCATGCACACCGGCCTCCAATATTAACATAAATTAAAAACTTTGTCAAGAGATTGCGTGGCTTGTTATAAAAAAAGCGCCGGAATTTTCCTGGCGCTGAGGGCCGAGCTAATCGGTTTCCACTTCTTGAAGCTGTGGCTCGGCATAGGGTTGGAAGTTATCCTCTTCTTTTTCGGCGGTTGGCGGGTTCTCCTTTGGCTGGTCCGTTTCAATTGTTTCCCCGGAAAATCCATCGAAGATAACCATTTTAGCCTCCACTTGCCTAAGATTAAAACATATTTTTACACTTTTGTCAAGACATATTATTTATATTTTGTTTAAATTTACATATTTTTTTGTGGCTAACCCTTGCTTATTTAAGCCCATTTGGTATTATAAATTGGACCCTAGCCCAATGGCTTTGCCCGGAGGGTGATTTTGTATATTTTTACTATCGGAAGTCCGACTTCCGATAGTTGGTTAATTATGCAAGAAAAAATAGTTATTCGCGGAGCAAGAGAACATAACTTAAAAAATATTAATCTTGAACTGCCGCGCAATAAATTGATAGTTTTTACCGGATTATCGGGAAGCGGAAAGTCTTCTTTGGCTTTTGATACGATTTTTGCGGAAGGGCAGAGGCGTTATATTGAGTCACTATCGGCTTACGCGCGCCAATTTTTGGGGAAAATGGACAAGCCCGATGTGGATGAAATTGAAGGTTTGGCGCCCGCAATTTCAATTGATCAAAAAGCGCATAGCGCCAATCCGCGTTCAACTGTGGCGACCATCACGGAAATTTATGATTATCTTCGCGTGGTTTTTTCGCGCGTGGGAATTCCGTATTGCCCAATATGCGGAACAAAAATAGAAAAGCTTACGGCCCAACAAATGGTGGATATTGTGCTCCAAAAAATGATAGACGACGAATTACGAATTACGAATAAAGAGGATAAAATTATTATTTTAGCGCCGATTGTGCGCGGCAGAAAGGGTGAGTATTATCAGATGCTTTATGATTTGTATAATAAGGGTTTTTCCGAGGTGCGAATCGATGGCAAGTTTTATAAATTAAAAGAGCAGATCAAATTGTCCCGTTATAAAAAACACGATATTGATTTGGTGGTGCGAAAGCTGACGATTGCCTGGCCTGTTGAGAATAATAAAGTTTTACAAAGCGAAATTGCCGAGGCGATTGAGACTGCTATGGAGGAAAGCGAGGATTTGGTCAGGGTTATCTTTCCGGGCGGTGGAGAAACAACGCTTTCCGCGCGTTATGCTTGCCCCAACGACAGTTTTTCTTTTCCGGAAATTGAACCGCGCCTTTTTTCATTTAACAGCCCCTACGGCGCCTGTGAATACTGCCATGGAATTGGCACAAAGTTTTTATTCTCTGACGAGCTTTGCCCGAAATGCAACGGCAAGCGATTGCGCGCCGAGGCGCTTTCAGTTTTTATAAGCAAAAAAAATATTGACGATGTAGTTAATATGCCCATCCGGGAGGCATATGATTTTTGGAACGGAATAGTTTTGTCCGAAAAGGAACAGGAGATAGCAAAAGCGGCATTAAAAGAAATTCAAGCCCGCTTAAAGTTTATGCTTGATGTCGGTTTGGATTATCTGACTTTAAACCGCAGGGCCGGAACTTTGTCCGGCGGCGAGGCGCAAAGAATTAGGTTGGCTTCCCAAGTCGGTTCGCGGCTCGTTGGCGCGCTTTATGTTTTAGACGAGCCGACTATCGGTTTGCACCAAAAAGATAATGAGCGCTTGCTTGAAACCTTGGTTGAACTTCGGGATATCGGCAATACCGTTATTGTCGTAGAACATGACGAGGATACGATTTTAACTTCTGATTATATAGTCGATATCGGTCCGGGCGCGGGAAAAAACGGCGGTGAAATTGTTGCGCAGGGGACCCTGCCGGAATTTTTAAAAGATAAAAAATCCTTGACTGCCAAATATTTGCGGGGCGAAGAGGCGGTGCCGACTCCTAAGACGCGGCGGAAAAACGGCAAAGAAAAAATAAAAATTGACGGCGCGGCGGAACATAATTTAAAGAATATTAATGTGGAAATTCCGCTTCGCCGTTTTGTTTGCGTAACCGGCGTTTCCGGATCGGGAAAGTCAACTTTGGTTAATGATATTTTATACGCCGCGGCTTCTAATAAATTAAACCACACGAGATATAAGCCCGGCGCTTATAAAAAAATTGAAGGTTTGGAAAATATTGATCGGGTGATTGTTGTTGACCAGTCGCCAATCGGCCGAACACCCCGATCTAACCCCGCGACATATACCGGCGCCTGGGCACACATCCGCGAGCTTTTTGCTATGACGCCGGACGCGCGCGAGCGGGGATATAAGATTGGGCGATTTAGTTTTAATCGCGCCGGCGGACGCTGTGAAAATTGCGAGGGCAATGGCACGATTGCGATTGAGATGCATTTTTTGCCGACCGTTTACGTTAAATGCGATGTTTGCAAAGGAAAACGTTTTGACCGCGAAACTTTGGAAATAAAATATAAAAATAAAAATATTGCCGAAGTTTTGGATATGGAAATCGAGGAAGCTTATCATTTTTTCCGCGATATTCCGCAGATTTATGACAAATTAAAAGTTTTGCGGCAAGTCGGCCTGGGGTATTTGGAGCTGGGGCAGGGCGCGCCGACCCTATCCGGCGGAGAAGCACAACGCGTAAAACTCGCCAAAGAACTTTCCAAGTACCAGAGTTTGCGTTATCGCCAAGGCCTTTCCCGTTCGCTGTATATTTTGGACGAACCGACGGTCGGGCTCCATTATGATGATGTTAAAAAATTGGTCGCGGTTTTGCAAGAATTGGTTTCCGCGGGGAATACGGCGCTTATTATTGAACATAATCTTGATATTATAAAAAACGCGGACTATATTATTGATTTGGGTCCCGATGGCGGAGATAAGGGTGGCGAAGTTTTAGCGGCTGGCACGCCCGAAGAAATTGCGGATGCGCCAAAATCATACACGGGGGAGTATTTGAAAAAGGTTCTGAAATAAAAAAGACCCTTCCGGGTCTAACTGGGTTTGCTGTAGGCGAGGTTTATCTGAATATCAATCTCTCGTATTTTTTCCATTGTGTCTGCCAACAGTAATGCAAACTCTATTATGTCGTATTCTGGTTTTTTCGTGCAAATTGAGACTATTTCACTTTCGTTAATGAACTTATTTGCCGCCTCCGGGTCTGAGGTATTGTCTGGAATGATAGCCAGGAGAATACTGAATTCGTCGTTGCCGTCTTTTACTTTTCTTCTAATGATGTAACCCATCGTGTGCCGCATCTTTCCTCCTTCCTCTATTAAAGGTTATAAATTAAATTTTAATATGTCAAAAATTTCAGAAAAAATAAAAAATTTGCCCGACCATTCCGGGGTTTATCTTTTTAAGGATAAATCGGGTGAGATTATATATGTCGGAAAAGCCGCTTCTTTAAAAAGGCGGGTTTCGTCATATTTTATGAGGGCGGGGGATATAAAAACTGAAAAACTTGTTTCAGAAGTTTTTGATTTGGAAATCCGCGAAACTCCATCCGCTATTGAGGCTTTAATTTTGGAATCGCAATTAATAAAAAAACTCGCGCCGAAATATAATATAAAAGATAAGGATAATAAATCTTTTTTGTACGTCGGCATTACTGATGAAAAATTTCCCAAGCCGATTTTAGTTCGCGGTTTGGAGTTAAACGCTGAACGCTATGCGCTAAACGCTATTTTCGGCCCCTTTACCTCAGCGGGAGCGCTTCGCGAATCTTTAAACATCTTGCGCGGAATTTTTCCCTGGAGCGAATGTAAGCCGAATCAGGGGCGCCCGTGTTTTTATTTTGGGATTAAAAAATGTCCGGGCGTCTGCGTGGGAAAGGTAACTGTTCGTGAATACGCTAAGAATATTAGGAACCTGGAACTATTTTTTTCCGGTCGGCGTGACCAGGTGATAAAAAATTTCGAAAAAGAAATGATTTTGGCGGCAAAAAAAGAAGATTTTGAAAAAGCCGCTGACATTCGAAATAAGCTCTATGCCTTAAACCATATCCGCGACGTCTCTTTGATTAAAAAAGAAGATGTGGATAACCGTAGGACACTGAGTGTCCTACGGTATAATGCGATGGGGAGGGTGGAGGGATATGATATATCCAATATCTCCGGTGAGCACGCAGTGGGGAGTATGGTTGTGTTTACATCCGGCAAACCTGACAAGGCGGAATATAAAAAATTCAAGATTCGTACCGTAAGGGGAGCAAACGATGTCGGAATGCTTCGCGAAGTATTATCGCGCCGTTTCGCGCACTCCGAGTGGCCACGGCCGGATATTATTTTTATTGATGGTGGCCGGGGACAGGTGAATGCGGCCCAGGAAATATTAAAAGAAAAGAAAATAAAAATTCCTGTCTTAGGAATCGCCAAAGGCCTCTCGCGCAAAAATGACCGGTTGGTTTTTTCAGGCGAGGATTTGGAATTGGAGCGGGTGGCGAAAAGTTTTGAAAATTTATTTAAGCAGGTAAGGGACGAGGCGCATCGTTTCGCCATTAGGTATCATAAAAATCTTAGAGCGCAGAGCTTTAAACGCAATTGACTTCTTCTTTGCCCTGTGTTCAAATGGAGTGGAGGAGGATCGAATGAAAAAAATCGCTCTTTTATTGGTTTTTTGTTCCGGTTGCGTTAGCGCGAGTTCTTTTAATTCTTTGAAGACGCGAGTTTTATATTTAGAAAAAACTCAAAGGTTAAACAATCAAGTTCTCTTTTCAACGGTTAAAGTTGTTAAGTCTTTGAATCTTGATATTCAAACGGTCAACGAGGAAATTCTTGATCTGGCAAAAGCGGCAAATTTTCTTTTCGGGAAACTCAAAGAAAACCAGTATCAAGCGATGATTAATCAGGCCGGCCTTGAGCAAAGCGAAAAAGAATTGGAAAATCTAGAGAAAGGAATTGGAAAGATAAAAAAATCCGTTTCGTACCTGGCTAAGAGGATAAAAGATTTGGAAAAATCCGGCGCGGCCAGCGAGAATGATATAAGTAAATTGGAACTAGGTTTAGCTGATCTTAAAATTCGTTTCAAGTTTTTAGTAACTTTTTTAAAAATACATTTAGAGAAGGCTTCCAAATAATCCGGTTTTCCGGGTTTTTTTATTGGATTAAATAATTGAAAAACTTATTTTTTTATTGTATAATATGAGTACAAGTGGTAAAAAGTGGGAGAAAGTGGGGAGAGAACTGTGGATAAATGTTTCTTTTTTAAGCTAATATACAGAAAATGGCTAAATTTTGCCTATGTGGTTTTATCCACATTCTGTCTTTAACGGTTAAATATGTTTATCGGAGAATACGAACATAACTTAGATGAGAAGGGGAGGCTGGCAATTCCGGCAAAATTTAGAAGTGAACTGCAGGGCGGGCTTGTGGTAACTCATGGTTTGGATAACTGTTTGTTTGTATATTCGCTTGAGGCTTGGAAAGAGCTGGCAAAAAAATTAGCGACAATGTCTTTTACCCAAAAAGATAAAAGAGCTTTCAACCGTTTAATGTTTGCCGGCGCGACGGATTTTATCCCTGATGCGCAGGGACGCATTGTCTTGCCGGAATCATTAAGAAAATATGCCGGACTTTCAAAAGAAGCGGTAATTACCGGCGTTTATGACCGGCTGGAAATATGGAATAAAGCATCTTGGGAAAAATATCGCGCCGACCTGGAGTCGACTGGCGATGAAATTGCCGAGAGATTGGGGGAGATACAAATTTAGTATGTACCATGAACCGGTTTTATTAGAGGAGGTTTTGGAAGCGTTAGATCCGAAGTCGAATGATGATTTTGTTGACTGCACGCTGGGAGATGCCGGACACACGATTGAGATTTTAAAGAAAACCGCGCCGAATGGAAAAGTTTTTGCCTTTGAGCTGGACGGAAAAGCGATTGGCGCGGCAAAAGCAAGATTGGAAAAGGAAGGATTGTTAAAAAGGGTAAAGATAATAAATGATAATTTTCGCAATTTAAAAAATCACATCAATAAAGGCGTTGACGGGATTTTGGCGGATTTGGGTTTGCGGAGCGGACAGCTGGAAGATGGAGGCGGAGGATTTTCTTTTAAATCCGACGAACTTCTTGATATGCGATTTGGAAATTTTGGCAGGAGCGCCGCGGAGATTGTAAACGAATATACAAAAAGCGAGCTGGAGGCGATTTTCAGAAAGTACGGCGAAGAAAGAAATTCACGAGGAATTGCGGAAAAAATCGTTGAAGTAAGAAGAAAAAATTCGATTAAAACAACGAGCGAACTTTCGGAAATAATTTTGGAATTTTATCGGGATAAATTTAAAACGAAAAAAGAGATCCCATGGGTCGGCGGCATACACCCCGCGACAAGGGTTTTTCAAGCGCTTCGCATAGAAGCCAATGACGAGCTGGGTTCTTTGGAACAATTATTGGAAGACGGCATTGATGTTTTATCCTCCGAAGGAAGGATGGCTATTATTTCATACCATTCTTTAGAGGATAGAATCGTCAAACGGTTCTATAGAACTAGCCCCCACTTGGTTATTGTAACCAAGAAACCGATCAAACCGAGCGAGGAGGAGGTGCGAAAAAATAAGCGGGCGAGAAGCGCCAAGCTTCGCGCCGCAATAAAAAAATAATTCCGAATTTTTTTGCGGAACACACCTCTCAACACAAACAAAAAAACAAAAATTGTGTACCTTTTGCCTCCTCTTCCGCTACCCCCTCCCCAGTATCAATCCAGGACTGGGGAGGGAGAAGTCGGTTTCCGAAAAATTATGACAAAAACAAAAAATCATTCTATGAAACTCCGCAACACCAGAAGGAAATATTGGTGGCAAAGCGTTTCGGTTTTTAAAGTTAATGTTTTATTACTGGCATTGTGGATTTTGGCTTGCATTGTTTATGTTGCAACCTTAAACGATATGACTGTAAAAGGGTATAAAACCAAAAAATTACAGAATCAGCTTTTGGAGTTAACGAGCGGCAATAAGGATTTAAATCTATCATTATCAGACAAACAGTCTATGGAGATGATTACGGAAAAAGTTAAGGCGCTCGGAATGGTGCCGTCTAATTCGGTAAAATATGTGACGATGCCGTCCACGGCGGTAGTAAAAAAATAATTTATAGCAAAAGTTGGTCCCGCTCTGCGGGATTTTTTGTTTGCAAATACGCGCGATTTAATATAATATATATTGAAGATATGTTTAAAAAATACAAAAAAATTCACTTTGCCGGAGCCGGAGGAATAGGCATTTCCGCTTTGGCAAAATGGGCTATTTTAAACGGGGTTAAGGTTTCCGGCTCTGACGTTAGCCAATCGGAAATTACGGATGAGCTTGTAAGAATGGGCGCAAAAATATTTATCGGCCAAGATAAGAATAATGTTCCGGAAGATGCGGAACTTTTAATCTATTCCGACGCTGTGCCAAAGAACAATCCCGAGCGCGCTTTAGATCTGCCCCAAAAGAGCTATTTTGAAATGCTGGGAGAGATTTCTCGTGTTAAAAAAACAATTGCCGTTTCCGGGACAAATGGGAAAAGCACGACAACCGCCATGCTGGGAAAAATTTTAATTGATGCCGGTTATGATCCAACGGTTATCGTCGGCTCGAAGATAAAAGATTTTAAATACGGAAACTTTCATCCGGGCGAGGGCGAATGGTTTGTGGTTGAGGCGTGCGAGCATAATGCGCATATGTTAAATCTCGCGCCCGAGTATATCGTTTTAACAAATATAGAATCCGACCACTTGGATTTTTATAAAAATTTGGAAAATATTTTAAGGCATTTTAGTGAATATGTTTCGCGCATTCCGCAATCAGGATTTTTAATCTATAATGCCGATGACGCCAATACTGCTAAATTAAGCACTATCGGAAGTCCGACTTCCGATAGTAGGCGTATAACTTATGGCGCGGGGACGGCGGATTTTCGTTTTGAAGATAGGTTTATTGATAACGGAAAACAGAGTTTTAAAGTTTTTACGGAAAAAAATTTGGAAGTGGAAATAACATTAAATGTCCCCGGATTATTTAATGTTTATAACGCGATGGCGGCCGCATCTTGCGCTTTCAGCTTAGGCGTGCCGTTTGATAAAATTGCCAAATCTTTAGCGGAATTTTCAGGATTATGGCGCCGCTTTGAACGCGTTGGAGAATATAAAGGCGCGCCGGTTATTTCCGATTACGGCCATCATCCGACAGCGATTGCGGGAACGATTTTGGCGGCGCGGGAGTTTTATCCCGAACATCGGGTTGTTTTGGCTTTCGAACCGCATCAGCATCATAGGACCAAAGCGCTTTTTGCGGACTTTGTCCGCTCATTTGATGACGCCGAAGTTGTCATTTTGTCAGAGATATATAAAGTGGAAGGCCGGGTAGAAGAGTCCCACAAAGATATTTCGTCCAAAAAACTGGCCGAAGCGATTGTAAAATATTGGGAATCAGGCGAAGACGACAAGCGCGAACGCCAAATGATTTATTGCGAGAATCTGGACGAGACCGAACAAGCGCTTCGTAAAGCTGTAAAGAAAAAAGATGTTGTGGTAATTATGGGGGCGGGAGATGTAGACGGAGTTGCAAGGCGGCTGTGTAAAAAAATTAAATAATTATTTATTTATGTTAGATTTTAAGCAGGGCGAGCCGCTGTCTAAATACACGACTTTTCACATCGGCGGAGCGGCGAAATATTTTGTTATTGTTAAAAATAAAGAAGAATTGATTGAGGCGTTAAATTTTGCGCGGGAAAAAAGTTTAAAATATTTTATTTTTGGAGGCGGTTCAAATTTTATTTTTGCAGACGAAGGTTATGAAGGTTTGGTTATAAAGGTGGCTTTTGATGAGATTGGCATAGAAGGCGATGAGGTTTTTGCGGGCGCAGGTGTTCCGCTTTTGCTTTTAGTAAAAAATGCAGCGGATGCCGGGCTTGCGGGATTGGAAAATTTTGCCGGTATTCCCGGGACGGTCGGCGGGGCTGTGTGCGGAAATGCCGGCGCTTATGGTAAGTCGATTAGCGACGTTGTCTCGCGAGCCGAAATCTTAACTGTAGGACACTCGGTGTCGTACAGTGTGGAGGTTGTGGATAACTCCTGGTTTCAATATGATTACCGAGCGAGCAAGTTAAAATATTGGACGAATCCGGACAAGCCGGTGCTTTTAAAAGCCTGGTTTAAATTAACTCCCGGAAACAAAGAAGAAATTCAAACAAAAGTTAAAGAAATTTTAGAGGCCAGAAAACTCAAGGAACCGAAAGGATTTTGCGCCGGGTGCGCTTTTAAAAATATAAAAGGGCCGATGGTTGGCGAACTTTTGGGACAAGATTTTTTTTCTCCAGAAGAAAAAAATATTTTTGCATCGCGCGGGGCCATACCGGCCGCCTGGTTTATTGACCGCGCGGAATTAAAAGGAAAAAAAATCGGCGGCGCTTATGTTCCCGGCGAGCACGCCAACTATATTATGAGCGATGGCACCGCAACCGCCCAAGATGTGATTACGATGATTTCTTACATTAAACAACAAGTTAGGGACAGGTACGGGGTGCAGTTGGAAGAAGAAATACAAATAGTGTTATAATCTTTAATTTTTGTGTCCTGCAGTACAATTAAAAATAAACTATTAAAATTATGAAGTTGATAACTTTAAAATTTACCAACATAGATCCGACTGAAGCTATAAATAATTACGTAGAAGATAAGATTGCTCCTTTGGAAAAATATTTAGCTGAAGTCGGCAGTCCGCATAATTTATTTGTAGAGTTGGCAAAGGAAACACGGCATCATAAAAAAGGTTTGGTTTTTTACGCGGAAGCCGATATCGTGATTCCTAAAGCGCATTTGCGCGCATCCGCGGAAGCCGAAGACTTATATGCCGCGATTGATTTATTGCACGATGAAATAAAATCGCAGTTAAAAAAGCATAAGGATAAAACGAATAAAAAAAGAAAAGACGGCGCGAGAAAGGCTAAAAGAATTTTAGTTGAAGGCGAATAAAAAAAAGAAGCCCCGCATTCAAGAAGCGGGGCTTATGTTATTGGTTATTTTTGAAGGAAAGCACTTTGCTCTCCTTGATTTATTTCAGATTTTAGCGTAAAATAATAAAATGTCAATAAATATAATATTATGGGAATATTTGGCGATCCGAACAAAAAAGTTATAAAAAAAATGCAGCCGTTGATCGGCCAAATTAACGGGTTTGAGGGAGAGCTGCAAAAGCTCTCTGATTTTGATTTGCAAAACCGCGCTAAAGCCCTCAAGTCCCGCATCCAATCAACTATCGGAAGTCCGACTTCCGATAGTAAAGTTAATTTAGATGAATTTTTGCCGGAAGCTTTTGCTTTGGTGCGGGAGGCGGCGCGGCGTACTTTGGGCCAGCGTCATTTTGATGCCCAGCTTTTAGGCGGCATCGTCCTTCATCGGGGAGAAATATCAGAAATGAGAACCGGAGAAGGAAAAACCTTAACCGCGACATTGGCGGTTTACCTGAATGCCCTTTCCGGAGAAGGCGTGCACGTTGTTACTGTTAATGATTATCTTGCCCGCCGCGATATGGTTTGGATGGGGCAAGTTTACCATTTTTTGGGGCTTTCAGTCGGTTGCATAAACCATATGCAATCATTTTTGTATGATCCGATTTGGAAAGCCCCAACGGAAGAAAAACAAGAAGAGGCTGATAAGGAGCGGGACGAACTGGCGAGCTTCAGAGTAAAGGAAGACTTTTTGCGCCCATGCTCCAGAAAAGAAGCGTATGCCGCGGACATTACTTATGGCACTAATAATGAATACGGTTTTGATTATCTGCGTGACAATATGGCGAGAAACGCGGACGAAATGGTCCAGCGCGGCTGGAATTATGCGATCGTGGACGAAATTGACTCCATCTTGATTGACGAGGCGCGCACTCCTTTGATTATTTCCGCGCCGGCCGAGGAGTCCGGTGAGCTTTACGGCCGTTTTGCAAAAATTGTAAAAACTTTAAAGGAAAATGAAGATTATAATTTGGATCTGAAAATGCGCGCCGCCACTTTGACCGACCACGGCGTTGAACGCGTGGAAAAGGCTTTGAATATTCCAAATATTTACGGCGAGGGCGGAATAAAAATGGTCCGCCACTTGGAGCAAGCCTTAAGGGCTGAAACGCTTTTTCATCGCGACAAAGATTATGTGGTGCGCGAAAATGAAGTAATTATAGTAGATGAATTTACCGGCCGGTTGATGCACGGCAGGCGCTACAGCGAAGGCTTGCATCAGGCGATTGAAGCTAAAGAGGGCGTTAAAGTTCAGCGCGAATCGCAGACTTTGGCGTCAGTCACTTTCCAAAACTTTTTCAGAATGTATAAAAAGCTCGCCGGTATGACCGGAACGGCAATGACCGAAGCGGAAGAATTTTCAAAAATTTATAAGCTGGAAGTCGTTTCTGTTCCGACCAATAAGCCAATGGTGCGCGCTGACCACTCCGACAGAATTTATAAAAATCGCAAAGGAAAATTTCAGGCGGTAATAGAGGAGGTAAAATTTTTGCAAGAAAAAGGCCAGCCGGTTCTGGTTGGTACGGTTTCCGTTGAGCAAAACGAAGAATTGTCAAAAATGATGGAAAAGGCCGGCATCCGCCACAATCTTTTAAATGCAAAAAACCATGAACGGGAAGCGGAAACTATCGCTCAAGCCGGAAAAAAAGGCGCGGTTACGGTTGCCACCAATATGGCCGGCCGTGGCGTGGACATCATCTTGGGGGGCGCGCCCTACAACGAGCAGGCGGCAGAAGAAGTGCGCGCTTTGGGCGGTTTGGCTGTTATCGGCACGGAGCGGCACGAATCGCGCCGCATTGATAACCAGCTAAGAGGACGTTCCGGCCGCCAGGGCGATCCGGGTTTTTCGAGATTTTATGTTTCATTGGAAGACGAGCTGATGCGTATTTTCGCTGCCGAGCGCATCCAATATATAATGGAAAAATTGGGCCTGCCCGAAGATATGCCGATTGAAAACGGAATGGTTTCAAGAGCTATTGAATCGGCCCAGCATCGTGTGGAATCGCACAATTTTGATATCAGAAAACATTTATTGGAATATGATGATGTTATAAATCGCCACCGCGAAGCCATTTATTCCAAGCGGCGCGGAGTTTTTTACGCGGAGAATTTGAAAGACGAGATGTTAAAATTAATTGAAAATGAAATCGAACAGGTTGTTATTTTTCACACTTCTGACCAAAATATAAAAAATTGGGATATAAAAGAAATCTGGCAGGTAATGAACACGATTTTTCCTTTGGCGCCGGAAACGCAAAAGGATTTGGAAAAAATGGCGGAAGTTGAAGCGGGAAAATTTAATCATATAAAAGTTCGCGACCAAATCAGTTCTTATATTGCGGAAAAGATGAAGCAGGAATACGCCAAAATGGAAGAAAGGATGACGCTTCCGAGATTGCGCGAAATTGAAAGGGCGCTCACTCTTCATGTCATTGATTCAATGTGGGTTGATCACTTAGAAGAAATTGATTATCTCCGCACCGGCATCGGCCTCCGCGGAATCGCGGGCCTGGATCCTTTGGTAGAATTTAAAAAAGAAGCCTATCGCCTTTGGAATGAATTACAGGCGGGCATTGATAAGCAGATTGTTTACTCAATTTTTAAAATAGAGTTGGCGCAAAGAATGGCGCCGTCCTTAATTGAACGCGAAGGTGTTAGAACTTCCGCGCCAAATAAAGGCGGAGAGGATGGCGGCCGGCAAGCCCCGGGAAAGGCTGAAGATAAAGTCGGCAGAAATGATTTATGCCCCTGCGGATCAGGGCTGAAATTTAAGAAGTGCCATGGAAAATAAAAAAAGTCTAACACGACGGTTAGACTAACTATAAAGAGCGAAATTAATCCGGTTTGATGTTTAAAAGACAAGGGATATGAAGCTCTTTTATAGTATTTTCTTTTGTGTCTAGAGAAACGATAATACGCCCCTGTTTTCTTTCTTCTACCGCCCATGCAAATAGGGAAAGAGCCGTATTTACTAATGATTTTAAAGTATTTAACCCGAGATCCTTCGAAAGAACTTTCAGTTCTTCGAGATTGTCTTTATTCATATCTATCTGAAAGCGCATGCTTTTCTCCTTTGAGGAGGAGTTTAACAAAAATTAATATAATTGTCAACAGTTGTCCTAAAATAAAAGCTCTGTAAAATAAAAAAGCCCGAGTTATTTATTATCGGGTTTTTCAAACTTTTGTCCGCAACGCGGACATTTTAAATTTTTCAAAGGGCAATCGCAAGAAGGGCAGTGAGGAAGAAAAGAAGTGCTTTGCATATCCGGCTGTAATTTGCATTTGGGGCAATAGCCGTTGTTTAGCCGGGCGGCGCAAGGCGGGTCGTCGTGGTGCAAAACCATTTTTGCTTTTGCCATTATTTTCTCCGGATATCCTGTCAAACTATGGTAAAATAAATATGTGGCCGAGTCAACCTAAAATTATGAATAAAAAAATATTTAAACAGGTTAAAGATTTAAATTTTCCTTTAGGAAGATATGCTCTGTTTGGCAGCGCGCCGATGGGGGTAAGGGGATTGCGCGATTGCAATGACGCGGATGTTATTGTTTTGGCTGATTTATTTGAAGAATTGCGCAGCCGCGGGTTTAAAGAAAATAAAAAAGATGACGGGTCTCCATATTTTAAAATCAAAGATGTGGAAATTTGGAAAAATTGGGCGCTGGGAGATTGGGATATCAACAGTCTAATAAAAGATGCGGAAATAATTGACGGCTTGCCGTTTGTGCAGCTCCACGAAGTTTTGAAATGGAAAAAGCTTTTAGGCAGAGAAAAGGATTTTAGCGATATAAAGTTAATAAATAATTTCTTAAAAGAAAAGACCTCGGGTTAGCCGGAGGTCTCTGGGGTGGAGGGCGAGTTTACTCGCTTTTGGCGGGGTCTTTCACGGGCGGCTTGAGGATGCCGGCGCGGAAAAGGCAGCTGGTGATGGACCGGTTCATCTCTTGCTCGAACATGTATTCCTCAAACGTCCGAGGCGGGGGAGGCGGAGCGGGTTGCTTCTTCTCGCGTTCTTTCATCGCAATCTCCTTAATGTGCATTTTCTACATTAAAGCATAATTTGAGGATTTTGTCAAGTATAAATTACGCCTCTAGGAGATTTGGCAATTTTTTTTCAGCATAATATAATCAGACTATATGGATAGTGAACTGAAAAAGCCGGTTGTTGTCGCGGTAAGCGGAGGTTTTGATCCGTTGCATATCGGCCACGTGCGATTGATGCAAGAGGCAAAGAAGCTGGGTGACCGGCTTGTTGTTATTTTAAATAACGATAATTGGTTAAAAAAGAAAAAAGGATATTTTTTTATGCCGCAGGATGAGCGGGTAGAAGTTATAAAAGCCTTGTCTTGCGTGGATGATGTGCTTTTAACGAGCCATTTGGAAAACCCTGAAGATATGAGTGTCTGCGCGGAAATCATAAAATTGAAGCCGGATATCTTCGCTAACGGCGGCGATAGAAATAATAATAATATTCCTGAAATAGCCGCCGCCGAGAGCGTCGGTTGCGCGCTGGTGTATAATGTTGGGGCGGGAGGGAAAGTTCAATCAAGCTCTTGGCTTTTAAAAAAGTTCAGCGATTTTTTGAAGGAAAAAGAAACGGATCTATGAATAAAAAACTTTTCAAATATTTTTTTATGGCCGCCGCTCTTATTGCGGTGATAGGATTTTTTTGGACTTTTGAAGGATATAAGCCAAAACAGCCTCAAGCTGAAGACGTGCTTCCGCCGGAACAGCTTGATTCCATAAAAAAAGCTGCGGAAGATAAAGAAAATTTAATAATTTTAGGAGATGGAAATATGGAAAAACAATCTTTTGACGGAACAAGTTTGTTGATAGAAGATATAAAAGTCGGAGGGGGCGCCGAAGTTGTTTCCGGCAATACTGTTTCCGTGCACTATACAGGCTGGCTCTTGGATGGCACAAAATTTGACAGCTCGTTGGATCGCGGACAGCCGTTCAGCTTTAATGTGGGCGGCGGACGGGTAATAGCTGGCTGGGAGCAGGGGCTTTTGGGAATGAAGGTCGGCGGAAAAAGAAAATTGACAATTCCGGCGCGGCTAGGTTATGGAGTTTACGGAGTTCCGGGTGTGATACCCGCTAATTCCGCGCTAGTATTTGATATAGAACTGCTAAAGGTGGAATAGGTAACAAAAAAACTAAAGATGTCTATTGACATCTTTTTTTATTTATGTTTTAATGTGCGCAGTACTTTTTGTGGAGGCGAAAAATGATGTGCGGAAAAGGAATGAGTCTTTTTCAAGCTCTTAGCGCCAGGTACGGCCAAGAACCCGTTGCCGGCGCCATCAAGCTCATTACCGATTACAATTACGCCAAAATATTTATCCGTGACTATATCGCGGAATTAATGAAAGCGAATTCTTCTTTTTTTGCCTCGGCAAACAGCGTGAAAGACGTCATTATTTATGAGATGGGAAAAAGTCGGATTGAGGCGTTTCGCCGCAAGATGTGGATCGATGCCTTGAGAGATTTTTTCAAAGAAAATAATGTAAGAATGGAAATTCCGCTAATTTGTTTTGATGAAGCCAAAGAGTCCAAAAGGACAACTAACTAAGCATCTAAACCTCGCTCCGCGAGGTCTTTTTTTATCTAATTTTACCACTATCGGATTTCCGACTTCCGATAGTGGGGAAAATCTTGCAAATATTTGCCAATTATTATAAGATAGTCTTTGACTATTTAATTTATTATATTTATTTATGGCGAAAAAAGTAATTGATTTTTCCAGTGTTACAACTTTCTTTAAAAGAATTTTTATTTCCGGAACTCACGGCAAAGTTCGCGTTCGCGCTCTTGTCGCGTTGATTTTGGCTATTTTGGTGGGTTTGTATGTTTTTCCAACCGGCTGGAATAGAGCGGCGGATTTTTTAAAGGAAAAAACAGATTCAAAAATAAGTTTGCCTCATCTCAAGGAATCCGGTTTTCATTTGGGTTTGGACTTGCTGGGCGGCACGCACTTGGTCTATGAAGCCGATATGTCAAAGATTGCGTCCAAAGACCAATCCGAAGCCATTGAAGGTGTGCGCGATGTAATTGAACGCCGCATTAATGCTTTAGGTGTTTCCGAACCTTTGGTGCAGACAAATTTTTCTGGCGACGCCTGGCGCGTGATTGTTGATTTGGCCGGCATTAAAAACGTAAGCGAAGCCATAAATCAAATTGGCGAGACGCCGGTTTTGCAATTTAAAGAGCAGAGCGATAAGCCGATGCGCCAATTGACCGATGCGGAAAAGAAAGATATGCAAGAGTATAATAAAACCGCTTTGGCTAACGCCGACGAAATAATGGCAAAAGCCAATAAAGGTGAAAGTTTTGAGGACTTAGCTTTTAAATACAGCGAAGATACCGGAACTCGCGAAGCAAAAGGCGATTTGGGATGGTTCCGCGAGGGCCAGTTAGTTACAAAGTTTGAAGATGCGGTTAAGGCCTTAAAAGACGGTGAGCTCCGCCGCACTCCGCTTCAAACCGAATACGGCTTCCATATTATAAAAAGAACCGAGACTCGCACCATCCAGGAAGAGGGGGAAAATATTACCGAATGGAGAGCTTCGCATATTTTAGTCAGAACAAAATCTGAAACGGATTATATGAATATGGATGATTTTTGGACTGACACTGAATTGTCCGGCAGGCAGTTGGAACGCGCGAGCGTTCAGTTTGACCCGCAGACAAATATGCCGGAAGTCAGCCTCCAATTCAACAGTGATGGCGTCAGGCTTTTTAAAGAAATTACCGAGAAAAACGTCGGAAAGCCGGTCGGAATATTTTTAGACGGCCAGGCAATCAGCATTCCGACGGTTAACGAAGCGATTCGCGACGGCAATGCCAGAATTACGGGCGACTTTGATTTGCAGGAAGCAAAACTTTTGGCGCAGCGTTTGAATGCCGGCGCCCTCCCCGTTCCGGTTAAACTCGTAAGCCAGGAGACGGTTGGGGCTACGCTAGGCAGCGCTTCTGTCAACAAGAGCTTGTTTGCCGGACTTATCGGCTTTGCTTTGGTTGTGGTTTTGATGATTTTATACTACAGATTGGCGGGCGTTATGTCCGTGATATCGCTTTTGGTTTACGCGGCTTTAACTTTAGCGATTTTTAAATTTGTTCCGGTCACTATGACCTTGGCGGGTATTGCCGGTTTTATTTTGTCTATGGGTATGGCTGTAGATGCGAACGTTTTGATTTTTGAACGTTTAAAAGAAGAATTGGCGGCGGGAAAGGATCTTGAATTTTCCATAACAGAGTCATTCAACCGCGCCTGGCCGTCAATCAGAGATGGAAATGTCACTACTCTTATTACCTCGGCGATTTTGTTTTGGTTTTCAACCAGCTTGATACGCGGATTTGCCTTGACATTAAGCCTGGGTATTTTGGTTTCTATATTTACAGCGATAGTCGTTACAAGAATTTTTATGAGGTCGTTAGCAAGTTTTATCAGAAATCATAAATGGATAGTTGGATAAATTAATTAACCGAAAAATAAATTTAATTGTATGATGTGGGTAATAAAATATAGAAAAGTTTTTTACGCTTTAACTATTGCCATAGTGGTAGGCAGTATTATAGCCCTTGGAATTTTTCGCCTTAACTTTGGAATTGATTTTACAGGCGGAACGCTTTGGGAAATGAAGTTTTTAGGCGAACGCCCCAATGCTGAACAAATTCAGCAAACTTTACTAAAAGAGGGTTTGGAACTTTCCGTAGCCCAGCCCGTCGGCAACGACAGTTATATTTTACGTTTTAGGCCATTAGATGAAGCGCAGCATCAGGCGGGACTCGCGGCGTTGCAAAAAGATTTTGGCAATGTGGAAGAAGCGCAGTTTAATGCTATCGGCCCCTCAATCGGGAAAGAGTTGCGGGATAAATCCATTTACGCGATAGCTCTCGCGATTTTAGCTACGATAGGATATATAGCTTGGGCTTTTAGAAAAGTTGAAAAAGTTATTTCCTCCTGGGCTTATGGCGTATTTACGATTGTCGCTATGCTGCATGATGTGTTGTTGCCTTTGGGCGTTTTTGCGATTTTGGGAAAATTTTACAATGTAGAAATTACCAGCGCTTTCGTAGCCGCGATTTTGACCATCGCCGGCTATTCCATTAACGATACTATCGTAGTTTTTGACAGGGTAAGAGAAAATCTTCGCCGGCACACCCACGATGATTTTAGCGAATTGGTTGGGGCGAGCTTGAAACAAACTTTGGCGCGTTCGTTAAATACAACAATCACCACTCTTTTGGCGCTCGTGGCTATTTATTTTTTTGGTGGTGAATCAACCAAAGCATTTTCCCTGGCGCTTATTATTGGTATAGTTTCCGGCGCCTATTCTTCCATATTTATAGCCAGCCCGCTTTTGGTAAGCTGGAGCCTGCATAAAAATAAATAATTTTAGAGAATATAGTAAAAAATATTGCCTAAACTTAGGCAATATTTTTTATTTGTTTACGAAAAACAGTTGACATAAAAAATAATTTAAGGTATATTAGTCCCCAGTTCTTTGGCACGACTTATCAATGTGTTCGTTCCACAAAGGAGATAAAATGCGTAAAAAATTATTGATTTTTTCAGTCGGGGACAGCGAAGGCGCTTCGGCTATTTTGCCGGTAATTAAATTTCTTGAAAATAAAAAAAGTGAGCTTAATTTCGAAATAATGATTTTGGCGGATATGTCCGGAACCGCTCCGGACGGCTTGGCGGGCATCTTTTATACCCGGGTGGCAGTGGATAAGAATTTGATTTTAGCCGACCATATTGGCAAACTTTATGGCCCATTCTTTGATCATGAGAATATCGTCGCACTGGTCTGCGATACAAGCCATCCTGTAGGATTAAAAGCGCGCCTTACGGAATTGGCAAAAAAAAGGGGCGTTCCGGTAATTTGGCTTTCCCGCCATCCCGGGCGCTGCATTCTTTCGGACACAATTGAATATTATTCGCAAACGTTTGACGAGTGTTCGGGAGAAGAAATCGCAATCTTTATCATTGATAATTTTTTTAAATAAAACTCCGTCAAAGCGGAGTTTTATTTTCTATTTTTGTTTTTTAAATTGTGTTATAATTAACCTATAAATTATGTTTCCAATTCCAACAATAAATATTGATTGGAGTTTTTTCTCTAATTTGGCAAGCCAAAATCCTTTTGGTGTGGCTTGGATTTTATTTAAATCGGGAGGCTGGATACCGCTGGTTTATCTTTTTTTCTTTGCGGTGAAAGAAATATACATGATCCAAATCCAGACAAAGTGGGCAAAAAAACAAAAGTATGTTGTCTTGGCTGTTGATGTGCCGAAAGGAAATGAGCAAACGCCTAAAGCGGTAGAAAATATTTTTGCGCATCTTTATGGAATGAAAAGTTCTTTGGATATGAAAGATGTTTATATCACCGGTAAGTTCCAGCAAACTATTAGCTTTGAAATTGTTTCGCACGGCGGCGACATTCAGTTTTATATTCGCGTTCCGATAAAATTCCGCGACTTAATAGAGGCGGCTTTGTATTCCCAGTATCCGGAAGTGGCGATAACCGAGGTGGAAGATTATGCAAAAAAATTTCCAACGGTTTTTCCGCATGAAAAATATGAAGCCTTTGGCTGTGATTTTGAAATGGACGCGCCGGATTATTATCCGATACGCACCTATCCGCAATTTGAGCACGGGCTTTCGGCGGAGTTTAAAGATCCGATGTCTTTGATTTTGGAAACTTTATCAAAAATTAAAAAAGATGAAGTGTTGGCTTTTCAGATTTTGATCACCCCGGGAGGGGATAGCTGGCGTAAGAAGGGTGAAAAAGCAATTTTAAAAATGACAGGAAAAGCCCCGCCGGAGAAAAAAGGCTTGTTATCCGGAGTTTCGGGCTTAGCTGAAGATTTTGTTTCTTACGCTGTAAATGGAATAATTCCCGAGGGAAAAGCTGAAAAATCCGACGGTTCTTTAAGGATGTTGGCTTTGTCGCCCGGCGAGAGGCACACAATAGAAGCCATAGAAATGAAGATATCAAAACCAGGCTACGCTTCCAAAATAAGATATATCCATTTTGCCCCCCATGAAATTTTTGAAAATAAATATGGCGTGGTAAAGGGATTTTTAAAACAATTTGCGGTTTTGGGTTCAAACGGATTCGGTTCTGTCAGTACCACGATGCCGAAAAAAAATTATTGGTATCACAGGCGAGTCCGTCCAAAAAAGCAAAGATGGCTAATGAAGGCGTATATGAGCCGTGACGGGCAATATGGTGGCCCTAAATATATTTTGAATACGGAAGAGTTGGCTACTCTTTGGCACTTCCCGGTATTGGAGGTAAAGGCTCCGTTGGTTAAACGCACAGAGGCCAAGCGCGCCGAACCGCCGCGCGGATTGCCCATAAGGCAGGCGCTTCCGGAGCCGGAAAAATAACATAAACTTTTTACCCTAGCAGGAGGAATCGTCTCTCCTTGGCGTGAAGGTGAAAATTAAATTATGTCCTACAATGCAGACCATGAAAATGAGATTATAGTTTTTGCCGAAACAAATTTCCGCAATACCAGGCAAAAATTTGGAATAAAAACCGATGACAGGCGTCGGCATGTTTATATTTTGGGAAAATCCGGCGTAGGCAAAACGACTTTGATTGAAAATATGATTTTGGAAGATATTTATGCCGGCCATGGGGTGGGGTTTGTTGACCCGCACGGCGATTCTTCGGAAAAAATTTTAAATTACATTCCCAGTCACCGTGTGAACGATATTGTTTATTTTAATCCGGCGGATGTGGATAATCCGATAGGCTTTAATATCTTAGAAACGGTTGACGACACGCATAAACACTTGGTCGCATCAGGTTTGATGGGAGTCTTTAAAAAGATTTGGGAAGATATGTGGTCGGCAAGAATGGAGTACATTTTACAGAACGCGATTTTGGCGCTTTTGGATTATCCGGGTTCAACACTTTTAGGCATTAACCGCCTTCTTTCCGATAAAGAATATCGGCAAAAAGTTATAGCCCAAATAAAAGATCCGGTTGTTAAAGCTTTTTGGGTTAAAGAATTTTCCAGTTATCAGCAAAAATTTGCCGTTGAGGCGGTGGCTCCTATTCAAAATAAAGTCGGCCAATTTTTATCAGCTTCAATCATCAGAAATATTGTCGCCCAAGTAAAATCAACCATCAATATCAGAGAAATAATGGACCAAGGAAAGATTTTTATAATGAATCTTGCCAAGGGCAGAATCGGCGAGGACTCCAGCCGGCTTTTGGGAGGAATGCTTATTACGAAACTTCAGCTTGCGGCAATGGAGCGCGTTGATATACCGGAAAAAGAGCGTAAAGATTTTTATCTTTATGTTGATGAGTTCCAAAATTTTGCCACCGGCAGTTTTGCTGAAATTTTGTCCGAAGCGCGAAAATACCGTTTGAATTTAATTTTGGCCCATCAGTACATAGCGCAGCTGGATGAAAAAGTGCGCGACGCGATTTTTGGCAACGTTGGGACGCATATTGTTTTCCGTTTGGGGGCGGCGGATGCTACGGTATTTGAAGAAGAATTTGCGCCGACATTTACCCCGGAGGATTTGGTAAACCTTGCCAACCATGATATTTATTTAAAATTAATGATAAACGGCGCCGCTTCCCAGCCGTTCTCCGCGCATACTTTGCCACCGATTGGAAGCCCGACCGAAAGCGCGGAAAAAGTTATTAAGGTTTCCCGCGAACGTTATTCTGAAAAACGAGCTTCTATTGAAGAAAAGATTGAACGTTGGTGGGGTTTTGATGAACAAGCGCAGACGATTCCTCAAGCGCCTTCGGCGGCTCCTTTTCGCCGCGGCGGGAAGGATGTGCATTTTTCTGCTGTCCATGGGGCAAATCCGTCTCCGGTTAGGAGGGAAATGGAAGTTTACGCGCCCCAGCTTTCCGCGCCTTCGAGCATAAAGAAACGGGAAAATCGCGAAGCAAATGAATCTTCCGGCGGCTTAAATTGGAATGCCAAGCGCCCAAGTCTTTACACTGCGATTTGCGCAAAATGCAATAATGAGGTTGTTTCAAAATTTAAACCCGACCCAAAAAAGCCTTTTTACTGTGATGATTGTTTGCCGATTATAAAGGAGAAAATGCGCCTTCAGTCTGAAGGGCCGCGCGCGATGGTTTTGAATTCCGGACGGAATAAAAGTGAGCCGCGGCGCGAAATGAAACCGCAGACTGCGAGTTTATCCACCGGTACTGTTGAGGGGCTTTCGCTTTCCGCTTTGGTTCCTCGCCCCTCAAAGCCGGAAAAAAATTTTTCAACCGGAGGCACTTTTAGAAACGGAGAAGTAAAAAATACCCGCGGTGCCGCGCCGTTGCCGCAAAAAGAAGCAGAGGATGGCGAACCGAAAAATAAAATTGTGGAAAAAGATAAATTCGCCTCAAGCCAAAAAAGCGATAATAAAACGGATAAAAAAGCATCGCCTTCTGTTGCCTTAAGCGGAAACAACGGATCTTTCAATAAACAGTCATTAGCGGATAAAAATAAACCTTATCCGCCTGTTCCGATCCAAAGCGAAAAAGATAAAGAGGAGTCTCGTGAAAAACAATCGGATAAAAAGAAATTAAAAGAAGGGGAGAAGGTGGATTTATAAATTTATTAATATGTCCCGCAAGCTAATAATTTTTCTTGTTGTATTTGCCCTTTTAGCCGGCGGGATTTTTTATTTTAACTTTTTTTGGGAAAAAGGCGTGCCTGCTGAAAAAGAAAAAGTTGAAGCTGCAGCTACTAAAACCGGTTTGGTCGGCCACTGGACAATGGATAGAAGCAATTCTACCAGCACAGCTATTTATGATACCAGCGGTTGGCAAAATACCGGCAAACCAACCGGATTTTGGGCGCGGCAAGCGCCGACCTCAACTCTGGGTGTGATAAACGAGGCTATAAATCTTGATGGAAAAAACGGCTATATTACTGTCGCCAATGAATCTAATTTTGATTTAGTGCAATATACGTTATCGGTATGGGTAAAAGCCGATTCTTTGGCTCCGACAAATAGTTGGTGGACGATTGTAGCAAAGGGTGATAATGGCCCTTTTCATATTCAAACTCAATCGACTGCTTCTTGCGGAGCGGGAGGAGAGTTGGGGATCGGCTGGAACAATGGGAGTTGGCAGGATATCTGTTCCGGTATAAGGCCTGAACCCGGCCAATGGTACCATGTGGCGGCAACTTCAGACGGTACTACAGTCAGGCTTTATGTAGACGGGATTGAGAAGGGAAATGATAGCTTGGGGACCCCGCATCAAAATAATTATTCGCTTTCAATCGGCACAAATTTGGAAACTGGCGCAAGATATTGGACGGGGTCTATTGATGATCTCCGGATTTATAACCGCGCGCTTTCTGCGCAAGAAATAACGGATTTATTTAATGCGACAAAAGTAAATGTCGTTAGCTCTGAAGGCAGTTATCCTTTATTAGGTTATTGGACAATGGATGCGAGTGATACAAGAGGGACTACGGTATATGACCGTTCCAAAAAAGATCATCATGGAACGTTTTCTAATGGCAATTCACCGACATCTACTCCCGGAGTTATAAAACAAGGAATATATTTTAATGGCACAAACGATAATATTGCAGTGGGAACGTTTAATCCTTCTAACCCTCATAATATAACAATGTCTCTTTGGGTAAAAAGCATATCTGTTCCATCAGGCAATAGCTATCTTTTAGTTAAGGGAAATGACGCAACCGCAAATTCTTACGGGCTAGCTGTATCTCCGTGCGCCGGAGGTAAACTTACGGGGTGGATGATGGTTTTTAGAGGCGGTCTTACTGGCGCTGGTCTTTGCGCTGTTAAGTATGGTGAATGGACGTTTTTAACAGGTGTTGTGAGTGGTAATACGATATCAATGTATATTAACGGTGTATGGGTAGATGATACCGGGTTTACGGGAACCTTGGCAACTAGCGCGCTTTCTGTGTGGATTGGCTCACAAAATAGAGGTGGTTATTATTATCGTTTAAAGGGTTGGCTGGATGATATAAGATTTTATGATCGGGCGCTTACGGCTGGCGAGATTATGAATCTTTATGAAGGTTCAAAGCGCAATTATGTTTCTTCTCCGGATAAAAATAATTTAGTTGGCCATTGGGCAATGGATAGAACCGACATAAGCGGAACTAGAATTTACGACAAATCCGGCAACAAGAATAACGGAACGCTTACAGGAACTGCTGAAGATAAAGGAAAAATAAAAGAAGCCAGGCATTTTAATGGAACAACTGATTGGATAAATATACCGAACAGTTCTTCTTTAACATTTTCAAAAGCAGTGACATTGTCGGCATGGATTAAACCGAATTATTTTAATTCAAGCACTACCGATTATGCCGTAATTGTGGGAAAGAGGCTATCTGAAGCCGACTATGAATATCAGTTATACACGTATTTAACAGGTAGTCTTTGTTTTGCCTTTCATGGCCGTGCTTGGGATCAGAGATTTAATACTACAAATAATTTAGTAGCTGGTAAATGGCAGCATGTTGTCGGCACCTACGACGGTTCGAGGGTTGAGTTGTATAAAGATGGTGTTAATTTTTGGGGCACTGATGATGTTACCGGCCTGCACACTTCAACGGGAAATGTCGGTATTGGGCGGCGGCCAGATGGAGGAACGGCGAGCTATTATAATGGCACAATAGACGATGTCCGTATTTATAACCGCACTTTATCAGATGAAGAAGTAATAAATTTATATAACTCCACAAAGGTGAATTATAAGTGACCTTTATCTATGGTATAATAAAAATGTTTATGTTTAAGCGTAAAAAATTTTTGATTATTGGGAAGGATTAGGTACTCTAAAGTGAATAAATCAATTTATGTCCAAAAAACTCTTAATAATTTTTTCTTTCGCGATTCTTGCTACAATAGGGAGTTTTTGGCTATTCAAATCATCCCCCCTTCTAAATGAGGGGAGGGTTGAAGAGGCTGAGGCCGCCGTTAGCAGAGATGGCCTTACGCTTGATCTGAATTTTGGCAATAACAATGGCGCCGCCGCCCCGATTGTCTATGACACTTCCGGCTATAAGCGTCATGCCATCTCCGTTGCCGGTGCAACCAGCCCGACTTGTAATAGTAAATTCTGTAGTTTTGATGGCGGAGATGTTATGACCGCGAACGCGACGAACGCGTTTAATTCTGCAACAGTATCAATCGCTGTTAAATTTAAGCCAACTTTCGCAGTAAGCGATAATGTAGGTATTTACATATTTGATACATCCACTGGAGGTCGCTTTAATGTTTTTAAGGCAAATAATACTTCCAATAATATCTTGCAAATGCAATTTGGAAACGCCTTACTTTTCTCAATCGCCCAATCCGCTTATGAGCAATATTGGAAAAAAAATAAAGAGAATGTCCTAATTCTTTCGGGGGTAAGTGGGAATACTAATGCTTACCTCAATGGTTATCTTATTGGAAATTCTGCCGGAGGGTGGTCGGTAACAAACCCTGCGAGTTTGTATATCGGAAGTAGAAACGACGGCAGTTTCAAATATACCGGAGCAATCTCTTATATTAAGGTTTGGAATCGAGTTCTCTCCGGTGCCGAGGTGGCTAATCTTTCCGTAAATTTGCAATCCGTTAAAGCCACGCCCTCCCGCACCGCTTCGTCAACCGGCGCCGGTCTTATAGGCTGGTGGACAATGGATACTGACAATATTAACGGAACCAAGGTTTATGATAAATCGGGATTTAAAAATAATGCCGTCGCCGTTTCCGACCCAACAACCGTAAAAGGTAAAATAAAACAAGGAATTAATCTTAATGGGACGACGCAATATTTGAGCGTTGCTGATAGCACTCGACTTGAGCCGGCAAATGGCTTGACGGTGTCTGTCTGGATTAAACCGGATACCATCGGCGATTCGGATGCTATTTTGGGAAAAACTGACGGAAATTGGCAAAGTGGGTACGGAATTGATTTTGCTACTGGCTGGAGATCAAACTTTGAGCTTCAAAAAAATATATTTTTTTGGATGGAAAGTTATGATTTGTATAACGTATCTGCAAACGTATCTACAAACGAATGGACGCTAATTACCGGAACGTATGATAGGAATACTCTCAAGCTATATAAGAATGGTGGATTAGCTTCTTCCACTCCTTTTTCAATGGCCATAACTTATACCGCCGACCCCCTTGAAATTGGGCGGATGGGGGGAAGTAATGATTATAATTTTGATGGCGCGATTGATGATGTCCGTATTTATAATTATGCCCTCTCGGCGCAAGAGGTGGCGAATCTTTACAATTCCGCGAAAGAAAATTATACGATTACTCCTCCTCGGGATGGCCTTGTCGGATGGTGGACGATGGACAACGGTGATTCAACCGCAGCTCGCGTTTTTGATAAATCAGGACAAGGCAATCACGGCACTCCGGTAGGTTTTAATGGAGCCCCAACTTCAACAACAGGAAAGATAAACCAGGCAATCAATTTTGACGGGCAGAATGGGTATGTGAGTATGGGAAACCGAACAAGCCTCAATTTTGTGGCAAAACCTTTTACAATATCCGCTTGGGTATACCCGACAAGTAATAGCGACGCGGTAGATCTAATTTATTCGGCAAACGGTAGTATTTTATATATAGCCCCAAATGGCGTTTTTTCATACCAAGCGAATGGTGGACCCGGAGGGACGATCGCCTCTGCCAATGGGGTTATAAAAATAAATCAATGGAACTTCGTAAGTATAACTAAGTCAGGAACAAGTGCGGGCGATACTAAGCTCTATGTAAATGGGATGCAGAATGATAATGCTTCTGCCATTGCCGCCTTAGATGGCTCAACTAATTTTATGATTGGAAAACAGTATAATTCCACCACTAGAAACTGGAACGGAAAGATTGACGATGTCCGTATTTATAATCGCACCTTGTCCGCGCAGGAGATAATGAATCTCTACAAATCCGCCGCCAATACTTTTGTGAAATAATTTTCATTATTCTCCTTGGAAGTAGCTACTCGTTTCTGTTTAAAAAGTTCATCAATGCCCTAGACTTTAAAGAGTTTATCCACAGTTTTTTAAAAGTTCTTAATCCAATTGTATATATTTGGGTATTTTTAGCAAATAAAATTGATTTGTACGATTGAGGATAAGCTTAAAAAATGCTATAATTATAATGTATCCTAAAAATAAAAAATTCTTGGGATGCATTTACAAAGGAGATTTAGTTTGGCTAAATTTGGTTAATTAATTTTGGGTAACCCATGCACCCAAGAAAAGAGTTAAAAATAAAAACCAAAAATAGCAAAAAGCAAAAACCATTTATCATATCATTTCCGGGCAACATACGGAAATCTAAAATCGTCGTTTTTTTCTCGGTAGTTGCTTTATTGTTAATCTTGGCTTTACCCGTCAATCCTGTTTTTGCTATAACAAAAGCAGGAATTAAAGACTTTGCGCACGACAAGGCTGTCGTTGTGTCTTCTGGCGCGCAAAGTCTTTTTATTTTTGCTAAAAATGCATCAGCTGCAACTTTTGATGAAGCAGGGGATTTAGCTTCTTTGATATTAGAAAAAACAAAGAAAGTTTCCGCTGGCTGCGTTGTTTTTAGCGCTAATTTATCAGAAAAAATAAAAAATAATGCCGCGGGTGTGACGCATATTTTTACATCCGCATTTTTAGAGGCGAAAGACGCTGTGTTTGGTACTTTTTCTTTCATGGGCGAAAAAGTACAAAACACAGTGGTGTCTCTGGGATCCGGATTGTCCTCCGCGGCAAAAAGAGCCAAGGATGGCGCCGTAGCTTCGGCTAAAGCCGGAAGCGCGGCAGTTTATGAAGCCGGCAGTAGGGCAACGGATGCGATTTTTATGGTTCCGGTAAAAGCCGCGGAAGGAGCTTCGGCGATAAGCGGTAAGGCCGGTAATGCAGCCGTTGGCGCCGGAAAAACTTCCGTATCTTTTATTAAGGGTTTTGGACAGAGTATCGCCAACGCCTCATCTGCGGTTTCAGGTGGGGTAAAAAATATTGGCGTAAAAATTCTGTCAGGCTCAAAAGATTTTGTTTGGGAATTTGGGCAGGCGGCAAAAAATTTAGGTAAAGGCGTAAAAAATATTGCGGGAATATCGGTCCGTTCCGTATCTCGCGTTTTTGTAGTCATGGGAACAAAAACGCAGGATGCGGGATTAACAGTATATTCTTCAATATCCAAGGCGCCAAAGTCAGCAATGGCTTTTTTTGGTGGCGTGGGGGAAACATTGGGTTTAGCGCCAAAAATAGTTATCGGCAGCTTTACCGGTTTAAGCAACGAGATGGCAAAACTTCCGCAATTTGCGGCGGATGGAATAATTGGTGCCGGACACGGTTTGTCAAAAGCGCCAAAATCCGCCGTAGCGTTTTTGGGTGGCGCGGGGGAAACATTGTCATTTGTGCCGGAATCCGCGATTGATAATTTTAGGGGCTTAGGCAATGAGATGGCACGGGTTCCGCAATTCATTGCAGATGGAATTACTTCTAGCGGAAAGATAACAAAGGCGCCGGAATTTTTATTTGTGGCATCTAAAAACATGGGAGAAATAATGGCGATCATTCCTAATTTCGCCATTGATTCTTTTACCGGTTTAAGCAACGAGATGGCAAAACTTCCGCAATTTGCGGCGGATGGAATAATTGGTGCCGGACACGGTTTGTCAAAAGCGCCAAAATCCGCCGTAGCGTTTTTGGGTGGCGCGGGGGAAACATTGTCATTTGTGCCGGAATCCGCGATTGATAATTTTAGGGGCTTAGGCAATGAGATGGCACGGGTTCCGCAATTCAT